>Ga0114900_1000172_pt1 | contig 57780 bp, 43 predicted proteins | sample MalvireepMed_231_FD_89685 | JGI IMG/M metagenome (GOLD analysis project Ga0114900, IMG submission 89685) | Marine viral communities from the Global Malaspina Expedition - Malaspina viral metaG DeepMed_231 | ecosystem: Environmental > Aquatic > Marine > Oceanic | place: Mediterranean Sea...
ATCAGAACCCGTCCACCTATGGTGGGCGGGTTTTTCGTTTGAGATGAGCGCATTCTTTTCTGGTTGTTATACACCCCGAGGAAAGCAAACCTGTCCACAGGTCTGGGGATCAATCCAGCATCATATTGGATCTGGATCCAATTCTCTCTACGCTGCTCTCGGACTCTCAAATCCAGATTTCTCGAACCAAAGGAAAAATGATGAGCGACTCTCATACAGATACGACTACCATTCAGGATCTTCAGGAATCGGCCAAGACGGTCAATACCCGTCAGTGTCTCCAGTTGATCATTGAATGCTGGTTGGCAGGGCTAGTGCCCTATGTGAAATCCTCTCCGGGTATCGGCAAGAGTTCGCTCTTCGCCTTGGCTACGGCTCAACTCAATCTTTATATGATTGATCATCGTATCAGCACCTCGGCTCCTGAAGATCTTACTGGTCTTCCTCGTTTCACTACCGATGAGAATGGCCGAACCAAAGCAGAATTCGTCCCGTTCAAGGATATTTTTCCAACCATCGATATGGGTCTTTCAGAAGAATATGAAGGTTACGCTATCGTTCTCGATGAATTCAATTCCGGTCAGCGTGAAACCATTGCTGCTTCCTACAAGCTGGTTCTCGACAAGAAGACCGGTCAGGTTCCGCTTCATGAGCGAACTGTCATTGGCATGGCTGGCAACAAGGATACCGACCGAGCCATTACCAATGTGATCGGTACGGCCATGCAGAGCCGTGTCATCACTATCAATCTCAAGGAAGATTATACCTGTTGGCTCGAAGACGTTGCTCTTCCTAACAATTACCATTCGATGATTATCGCCTATCTCAGCCAGCACACTGGCTCGTTGATGACGTTCCGTCCCGATCACGAAGACGATACTTTCGCTTGTCCTCGTACTTGGGAATTCATGAACAACCATCTCAAGGTGGATGGCACGGTTCGTCCCGACCGTCTTCAGAAGTATGCAGGCACCATCGGATATGGCGAAGCTACTCGCCTGATCCAGTTTGCCAAAGCACAGGATGGCATCGTTCTCTGGAGAGACATTCTGGCTGACCCCGAGAATGCCAAGCTTCCCACCAATCCCGATCAGGGCTGGATGATCGCTTCGATCATGGCCGAACAGGCTAATGAAGAAACCTTCGGTGCCTTCACTCGCTATGCCAAGCGTCTGCGTCTCAACATGCGTGTGCTCTTCTATCGCATGGTCATGGCTCAAAAGCCTGAATTGCGCGAAGATCCTGCATTCGCTCAGGGTGCCTTCGATATTCAGACCTATCTGAACAAGGGGCGTTCCTTGAACAGCGATCTCAATGCTCTCGGCATTGGTCCGGGATCCACTCCCGGAGGATCCCATGTTTAAGTCACCTATTCTGGTTAGCCCGGAAGATTATGATCTGAATATCGAACGCCTCAATTACGAATATGATCTCGTACAGGCAGCTATTTTTCAGCAACCGGGAGAGGGCTTTTATGGTCCTCTCCTTTGTTCGATGCATCTGATCTGGTCGTTCGATACAGCATCAGCTTCCTGCGATGGAAAATATATTCGCTGGAATCCCATCTGGTGGGATTATCTTCCATTCAAGACGCGCATCACTGTGCTTGCTCATGAGATTCGACATCCAGCCAATCTTCATTGGCTCCGTCGTGGTGAACGGGATCCTTTGATCTGGAATTTTGCTTGTGTGGCCAAAGGCACTCGTATTGCCATGGCAAACGGTAGTTATAAACCCATCCAAGCAATCATACCCGGAGATCAAATTCTCAATGTAGAAAATGGAACTTCTGTTGTTGCACAACGCATCAACTCTGGTAAGAAGACCATTCTTGAAATCGAGATGGAAAACGGGGCTGTTCTTCGCTGCACCCCAGAACATAAGGTATTGACAATCAATGGGTTCAAGACAGCTTCACAACTCGCAATCGGCACCCCGTGCTTCGTGGACACCCGCTATGGTGGAGTTCCTCAAGAAAAACTGGGGCAAGATGGCAACGCAGCAGATCGCAGACCACTTCGGAATGAAGTACCGACAGGTAGAAGCGAAAGCCTATACAGTCGGATTGACCCGATCAGCCAAGCCGACATTACAGAATACATTAATGCCGCAGTTATTGGATGTGGAATGGGCGTATCTGGCAGGATTAGTCGATGGAGAAGGAACTATATCTATCGTCAACAAAATGGTGAAAGGGAAACAGTATCCGAAACCTGTTTGTCATATGTCCAATACCTGCCCGAAAATGCGGGACTGGCTCACACATCGGGGCTTTTCATCGACTCTTCGGGAGAATCAAAAGGGATGCTGGTACTTCACCATGAATATCCCGAGTATTCTCCTGAAAGATTGTTTAAAGAAACTCGAGCCATGGCTAGTTACGAAGCAGCACTTAGCAACGCAAGTGCTTCGATGGATCGAGATTCGAGAAGGGCTTCCCTTCAGGTACTCACCAACGCCCGAAATGCTGTTAATTCACAAAAGCATCCGGGAATGGAATACATCCGGATCCGAGAAATACGGCAACTCGATGCTGAAGACTGCTTCGATCTCGTAACAAGCGATCACCACTACATCGCTAATGGAGTGGTGGTTCACAATTGCGACATTCGGATCAATAATGATCTCAAGAAAAAAGGATATTCCTTCGAAGGCACTCGTCCTTGGCAAGTCGATGATTACGGCGACATGCTCGAAGAGGATATCTATGACGATCTCGTAGAGAACGGTAATTTTCCGAGCCAAGAAGAAATGGATGCTTGGGGAATGGCACTCCCAGCAGGATCTACCATGCTTGGTGGAGACATGACCGAACCCGAGGACATGACTCGTCAGGATGCCTTGGATAATGTCATCCGTGCTGCCGAGCAGGCCAAGATGTCAGGTAAGGCTGGAGATGTGCCGGGGGAAATATCTCAGATCATCAAGCAGTTCCTGACTCCCGTGGTTCCATGGGAAACCGAACTCAAGCGGTTCATGACCGATCTCTGTGAAACAATTCTCAGTTGGCGCCGTCCCAACCGGAGATACACCCATATGTATATGCCCAGCCGCATGGATGATTCGAATGGAGCCTTGGCCCATCTCGCTTATTATTGGGATGTTTCAGGATCGATTTCCGATGCTGATATGGTTCGCTTCAATTCCGAGGTTCGTCACATCAAGGAAGAGTTCAAGCCTAATAAACTCACTCTCATCCAGTTTGATACCCAAATTCAGGATGTGCAGGAGTTTGAAAAGCATGAACCATTCGAAGATATCAAGGTAACAGGGCGTGGAGGTACGCATCTGTTGCCGGTCTATGATGATATCGTCGAACGCAAGCCCACGGCTGCAATCATATTCTCTGATCTCTTTTGTCCAGAAATGGATGTCCTACCTGTGGACATTCCCATACTCTGGGTTGTCGTCAACAATCCCGGAGCTACGGTCAAACAAGGAAGAATTTTGCATATTCGTTAAACAGGTAAATTTAATGCTATTTGGTACTCCATGGACTTCAGACGAAATTGATAGGTTATCTGAATTTCTGGATCCTATTTATTCTGCAAGAGATCTCATGCCAGAATTTCCGAATCGCTCATTCGAAGCGATTCGGAAAATGCGTCGTAAGTTGAGAGGGAAACCTCTCGAACCGCAAAAGAAAAAAGAAAGACGCGGGGGTAATAGGATCAAAAATCCCATCCGACCACGATGGGAGGATGAAGAAATTGAACTCTTAACTACGTTGGTTCGTAATCGTCAGAATCTCAAAACGATTGAAACCAATTTTCCAGAACGAAATCCTCGTTCAATTCGCAGTAAAATAATCGAACTCTTTCCCAAAAAAGAGGATCGAGAGTATCTCTCTGCTCAAGGTTATCCTTGGAAAGCCGAGGATATTGATATGGTCTGTTTTCTCTATGCAGCAGGATGGAGATTATCAGACATCGCTTCCATGTTGGATGATGGCCAGTCAGAACAACTTATATACGGCCTGACCCAAAGACGAAGTATCAGCCGTTCTGCTCGCAGAATGGATAATTGGGAACCTCAGGACGATCTCAATCTCAGGGGTTATCTGGCTTCTGGAATGGGACAGCATGAAGCTGCGCTCATGATGGGCAAATCCGAGAGCGAGGTTTACATACGTCGCCTTGCTCTCGGACTCTAGGTTACCCTAGCTTCAGACGGGTTTTCTGGGGGGTAGCTTCCGTGACGAACGCATCAGGACATTCGTTCGTTGCGGAGGCTCAATCCTCGTTGCCATCTGAATAAGTGTAAACCCTTCAGCCACCAATTCGACTCCTCGCAAGAGCATCATAAGCTGTTGCTGGTACATGATTTTCTCCTTGGCTCGTATGGAGGGGATAACCCGAAGCAGGGACTTGCTTGGGGTTGACTATTCTATATATCTATAACGTTTTGAACGCAAGGAAAGATCCATGGTCGTTAACGGAAAAGCGTTGTTGGAAGCTGCACCGATCAAAGACATGCTCGATGCCAAGGTGCATACCACTGGCCAGCCTTCCCATGGTCTGGTCGAAGCCGGATATGATATCCGGATTGCCGAAGATGTTTGGTTTCAGCCAACAGGCAATCTCATCAATGTCCGTTCGACTGACCAACAAGAACTGTCGAATGGGAATTTCTGTCTTGGTTCCACCATTGAAGAATTTCAGATGCCTCTCGATCTGGTCGGTATCGTCCATGACAAGTCCACTTGGGCACGTCATGGACTATCGGTATTCAACACCGTTATCGAATCGGGATGGAAAGGTTTCCTGACTCTCGAACTCGTCTATCATGGACGAGGAAACCTTCATATTCCTGCTGGCTCAGGAATTGCTCAGGTGATTTTTCACCGTCTTGAAGTGCCCGCTGTTTATGCTGGCAAATATCAGAATCAGGAAGCTGGTCCCCAAGGTCCACGCTAACTACCCAGTTTGGTATCAGCCATTTTCATATCCTTTGCTGATCCGGTGTGATCGGCTGATACCATTCCTCTTATCCCTTTATGCTCTCGAAAGGATTATCCATGTCTGAATTCACCAAGTTCTCCGCTGCTGTTCACGCTCGTTATGCTGAAATGCAAAAGAGTGAACTCTACACCGTCGATGTCGAAGACATCTTCCAGAGCTATCTCGGGGCCTTTCCCGAAGGCAGCAATCCGCTGTTTCGTGAGCGTACCGAACACGATTGCAATTGCTGTAAGCAGTTCATTCGTCGTCTCGGTATCGTCGTCGGTTTCGATGACAATCTGAATCGCATGACGGTTTGGGATGATTGGGAATCTCTGCCTCATCCTTACAATACGGTTGGTCGTGCTATGCGTCTTCTGATCATGCAGGCTCCGATTCGAGATCTCTTCCGATCCAAGGAACGTCAGTACAGCCATGAGAAGAATGCCGATAACCACGACAATCTGATGTGGCACCATTTTTATGGTCGTGTTGCTGACAAGCATTACAGTAATAAACCGAGCGAAGTAATTGGATCCCATCGAACCAAGGTACAGGTTCTCAAGCGTGGTCTTGAGGAACTGACCGCTGAAGCATTCGAAACTGTTGTCGATCTCGTCAATTCGAATAGCCTTTATCGTGGCGAAGAGCATCTTCGTTCGATTAAAGATTTTCAGACGATGCGTAATGAGTATGAAAATACTTCCGACAAGAATGCTTTTCTTTGGCTCAATGCTACGCGTCCGATTGCCCAGTTTCGTAACACGGTAATTGGCACACTTCTCGTGGATCTTTCGAATAGCGTGCCTCTCGAAGATGCTGTTCGCATGTTCGAAAGCAAGGTCGCTCCTCAGAACTACAAGCGTACCTCTGCTCTGATCACTCCCAAGATGATCGAGAACGCAGTGAACAAGCTTAAGACCCTTGGTCTCGATGGAGCCGTTCATCGTCGTTATGCCCGTCTGTCGGATGTCAGCGTGAATAACGTGCTTTGGGTAGATCGTACCCAACAGAGCAAAATGAAGGATTCCCTGACTTCCCTGCTGATGCCTGCCACGGCTAGTGCATCATCGTCAGGCAAGCTCAAGAACATTCTTGATCAGGCGACTATTATGGATATCGATACGTTTTTTAACGATATCCTTCCGACTGCCAGTGCCATGGAACTTTATGTCGAAAATCGACATCAGGGTAATTTCATGGCTCTTACTACTTCGGATGATCCTGCTCCCCTGTTCCAGTGGGATAATCCATGTGCATGGTCTTACGATGGCGATGTGACCGACTCCATCAAAGAAAAGGTCAAGCGAGCCGGTGGTAACATCAATGCTCCTCTGCGTGTCTCGCTCGGCTGGTTCAACTCAGACGATCTCGACATTCATTGCCATGGACCCGAAGGGCATATCCATTTTGGAAACAAATTCGGTGTCCTCGATGTCGATATGAACGCTTATGGTGCACAAAACAGCAAGGATCCGGTTGAGAATCTAAGCTGGATGAAACCCAAGAATGGGAATTATTCCATTTTAGTTCATCAATTCACCAAACGAAACACTTCTAGTGAAGGTTTCACTATTGAACTTTGGAATAATAACCGGAGCCAATTCTTTGATTTCAAACAGGATATTCGTCCTGATCAGATTGTTCCTGTCATGACTTTCACCATCAAGAATGGTATCATTCAGGATCTCAAGGTTGAAGGCCATATGATTGGTTCCACCAATTCGAATTCGAAGTGGGGAATCGAAACCGAGAAGCTTATCCCGGTCGATACGCTTATGTATTCGCCCAACCGCTGGGACGGGCAGACCAAGGGCAATTTGCACTGGTTCTTCATGCTTCGAGGATGTAACAATCCCGAACCGATCCGAGGCTTCTACAACGAATTCTTGCGCCCGGATCTGATCGAACATCGTAAGGTGTTCGAAGTCCTTGGTTCCAAGACCAAATGTGAACCCATTCCCGATAGCCTTTGCGGAGTGGGATTCTCCTCGACCCGACATGATAATGTTACTGTCGTGGTCACTACTGACAAAGGCAAGCAGGCGTTCAATCTCGTTTTCTGAACGCTATTCTCAAGTCCCAAGGAAAGGAAAATCCATGTCCGAAAAGAATATTTTGCTGATCGCTCTCGCATCCAGCTTCACCTATCCCACCGTTCGTGGTTATGTGACCACCGAAGATCTGTTTTCGATGCCTCTCACGGCCCAGAACGGCTTCTCACTCGATACCGTCGCCAAGACCGTCAACAATGAGTTGAAGGCTCTTGGTGAGGAAAGCTTCGTTGAACAGGGCGACAACAAGCAGCGTAACATGCTCAATGACAAGCTTGAAGTCGTCAAGTTCGTGATCGATTACAAGCAGGAAGCCAACAAGGCTGCTGCTGCAATTCGTGAACGTCGTGCAAAGCGTGCCAAGCTTCTTGAAGCTCTGGAGAATCGCGAGAATGCGGATCTCGCTCAGATGAGCAAGGAAGAAATCCTGAAGCAGCTTGAGGAGATCTAATCCTCAATTCCGTAAATTGATGATCCCCGGACTTCTTGTCCGGGGATTATTTTATTTTGGAACCAAGGAGAAATGTCATGCGGGTATCTTCCGCAGAAGAGAAGATCACTAACACCGTCATCGGTGGACACGATGCCATTGATATGGGCATCATGGACAGTCCCGAATTTTTCGATGTACTCTCAAACGCTCTCTATACGAACAAGCCTCTCGCCGTTGTTCGTGAAGTCCTCTGCAATGCATGGGACGCCCATATTGAAGCTGGCTGCACTGACAAGCCTCTCGATATTACTCTCGATAATGCAGGCTATCTGATCATCCATGATTACGGATTCGGAATTGCTCCCGATATGATCGGGCCTCTCTATGGCACCTATGGTGGCACCAGCAAGATCAAGAATGCCAATGTCACTGGTGGCTTTGGCCTAGGCTGCAAAGCACCTTTCGCTGTCTCGGATACCTTTGAGGTGATCTCTCACCACCTCGGAAAAAAGACGATCTATAGTTGTGCCAAAAGCTCTGCTGAACGCAATGGTAAACCGAGCATCACACCTATCGTCACTGTTCCTACCGATGAAACAGGCATTGGTGTTAAAGTTTTTGTCGGTCTAGGGAGTTATCCTACGTATGAAAAATATATCAGGCAAGTTGTTGCTGCTGGTGAAATGAATGCACGTCTGAATACGCCAACAGTTAAGGACGAAATACTAAAAATATTTCCTTTTTCAAAAGCAGAATTTCCGTTTCTGTACATTGATAGAGAGCTACTTGTACATGGAAATGAGACATCTTTCTTTGTTCGTTATGGTGCAGTCGTTTATCCTATTCCTCGTGATGAAGCATTCAGTCCTTATATGCATTCAGGATATGGTGCAAAATGGCCTGCTAAAACTCTCGGAGCGAGAAATGGATGGGGACTTGTATTGCAAGCTCCTTCCAATTCCATAGGTATCACACCCAGTCGTGAAAATCTTTCAATGACTGATTCGACAAGAAAAACTCTTATCGAACTATTTCAGAATCACGAAGCTATTATTTCTTCTATAGAAACAGAAAAGTTTCTTAAAAAAATAACTTCAGATTATGTTGAAAGTCTGTGGTTAAACCATAAACAATATAACTTTACTAATCCTGAATCTCATTTTTCATCAAATAGCGAGATTACTAATCTTATAGCCCCAAAAAAGTCTTATCGTATTCTTTCTAATAAAGAATCTTTGAGGAGCTTTTTGGCATTACAATATGTAGGAACAGGTAATTTTTCTCAATTATATAATAATATATTCAGAGAATCTTTTGCCCGTGGTATAAGGAAAAATCCTTTTGTCTCATTTATAACCAATGAGCACCCAACAAACATAAAAAGAAAAATTCAATACGAATTACTCCGTAATGGAGAAAGACTAGCTCGACTTGATCTTCGTAAAACACCAGAACTTCTTTATTTTCGTCGTCGTTATTACGGTGAAGGAGAGTTTTATTCTTGGAAATCCAAAGAGCTTCATGTTGATAGCATTCAAGGTCTTTATCGTCGAGTTGTGATTCTGGCTCATAATCGCACTGACGCTAAAAATATAAATTGGCCTACTCAGCGTATCGGTTCAGCTAGTGACCATTTTGCTGTCATTTGTCCTCGTGACAATCAGCAATGGCTTACCACCGTTAAGGAATGGTTTAATAAACGCGGTTGGACAGTTTTGGATATCACTGATCCTCCTCGACCCAAGGAAGAGATTCAGAAAGAAAGGATTATTCGTGCTGAGAAGACTAAGAAATTAGTTGGTATTCCCAAGCTAATGTCTTGTCTTTCAGACACAGGTAATATCAATACCGCAAATTTCCAAAATGAAAATGCTTCTCGTATAGAAAAACCAGCTTTCACTTTTAAGGAAACCAGTAAAAATCCCAGAACTACTTTGGGTGATCTTCCTTCGAAATTAGCTTCTCAGCTTATCTATGCATGGGGTGATATTGGTGGTGTTGTTGTAAACGCACCCCAACAAAACAAATGGGAACGTGAAGGAGTTCCTTCATTCTGGAAATGGCTCGCAGATCAATTAGATGAAAATCTGAAAGATCCAATTTTCAAAGAAGCCATCCAATATAATTTGCGACTTCAATACGAGATTATGAGTCCAAAAAATAAATATTGGAATCTCCTTTATACTATCGCCCATGGTTCAAATACGAGATTTCAAGAAGCTTTTGGGTTCTCTACCAAAATTACTACTCGTCAAAAAATAATGATCGATCTTCTCATCTATATACTAAAAGATGGTCGATACGATACTGATATTTCACTTCATTTTTCTCAAATCAAGGATGCAATAAAGAAGGTGGATATCCATCCAGATATCCTTGTTGCCTTGGAATATTATCAACAGTCCCTTTGGAGACACTTGATCTCATTCTCCGATTTCCGCCAATGTGATTTCTCTACACCCCAGAAAAGACTCGTCTGGAAAAAAGCGCGGAAACTTCTTTTTGGGTTTTAGAAAGGTACAAGTCCCATGACCAAAATTCGTATCATTGCCGCTGTTCTCGATAAGAAGCAGCTTACCATTTATGAAGAAGACGGAAATACCCGGACCTATCTACAGGGTAGTCCCTTCATCCAGCCAATCCTCTCTGTCGTTGCTCCCATCTGCTCGGTAGGTGGTATTGCCGAACTCGATCTTGCAACGCTGGGTCAGTTCGACAAGATGACCAATCCTTACATCTCTACCGAAAGGAACAGTGCCGGTATGATTCGCTTCCTTCGTGCAGCCAAGGAGAGCATTGAAAAGGCTCTAGGCCTCACTAACGAACCAAGTGAATCAAACGGTTCGCTGGTCATCGGTGACGTTCCCACTGATGGAAAGGTGGATACCCAGACCGCCATCAACGAGATTATGGCTAGTGCAGAAAGCATTACCAATCCCGAATACGATAATGAACAGACGACACCCGACAAGACCATTGTTGCTGTCATTGAAACCGAGGATGGCCCTGTTGCCATTCCCGGAATCGAAAACCTCGAACCTTATTTCGAGCACGCATCCCGTATGGGATCGACTGAAGGTGTCGAGAACTTCCTGAAGCGCATTGCACCTGTCATGGCGAAACGTCAGCATTCGATCACTGATCTCCTGAATTTCATGGAAAAAGCAGATCTTCCAATTGCTGATGACGGCCAGATTATCGCCTACAAGGTGCTCAACGGAAGCGAAGAACAATTCACTGATTGTCATACTGGCAACGTTAAGCAGCGTGTCGGCAGCTATGTTTACATGAAGGAAGATCTGGTCGATCCTGATCGTCGTCGAGATTGCTCCAATGGCCTGCATATTGCTCGTCGAGGCTATCTCAAAAGCTTCAATGGTACTGCCATGGTCATGTGCAAGATTCCGCCTGAGAACGTCATTGCCGTTCCTACTTATGATCCGAACAAGGTTCGCGTCTGTGGCTACCATATTATCGCAGAACTCACGCCTGAGATTGCGAGTACGCTTCGTCAGGATCGACCGATGACATCGGTTGAAGGCGGCAAAGCTTTCCTTGCTTCTGCAATCAGCGGAAACCATGTCGGCATCAACCAGATGGTTGAAATCGGTGGGCAGCGTGGGAGTAACCTAACGATCACTGATGTCGAAACGACTTACAGTCCGCCGACTCCTCTCGATCCCGAGAGCATCAAAAGGGCTGAAGTGCTCCGTGACAAGGACGCTGACAAGGTGAACAATGCTCCTCCTGTCGATCCCAAGAAGCTGGCATCTTCTGTCTCTGGTTCCCGCAAGGATCAGGCTCAGGCATTGCATGAGCGGATGGCTCTTGCTTCGAACCAAGACGAACAAGTCAAGCTCGCTCAGGAACTTGTAGCTTTGAAAAAGGCTTCCAAAGTCGGTTGGCACAAACTTGGATTTATTCCTAGCCAAGTGGCTACCATTGAGGCAACAGCCGCAATCCAAATTTCCAATCAGGAAGAAGACGAAAACGTGCGTAACAAGATTCCGATCAGCGAAGTGAAGCCTTCTGCCATGGAAACGGGCGGGTTCAAGACACCCCGTCAGGAAGCAGCAGAAAAGAAGAAGGAAGAACCTGTTCCTGAAACTGTTTCGGTCGATCTCAACAAGATGAGCCAGAAGGAAAAGATCCGACATTTCTACAGCACTGGTCAGTTCGACCAGTTGGCTATTCTCAAGAAGGCAGCCAAGAAAAGCTGGAAGGCACTTGGTTTCGACGAGAAGGAAATTGCCGAGATCGAGACCAATCTTTCGAAGTAAATATAACGGTAACCCATTGGAAAAGATGCCTCGAACCTATATAAGGTTCGAGGTATCTTTAATGGGGAATAGCCGTGGCTACCAAACTCGATGACACTGACAAACGTATTCTCAAGCTCAATAGCTTAGGACTTTCTCTCGCCAGCATTGGCAAAAAACTGAACATTCATCAGACCACTGTGAAGTTCCGTCTCAAGCGCATGGGTCTTGATCCCATCGATACGAGACGGGCTTTCATGGAAGATGTCTATGACGCCCTGCCCGGACCAACGCGAGAATGGCTCATATCGCAGATTGGCCCACAGATCTCGGTCAAGGATTTCGTCAAGAATCTCATAGCCGAGCGATATATCGAATCCTTGAGCCAAGGAAAAAATACATGACTTCTCAGATCATTGCTTCAATTGCTCAATGGTTCAAAAAGGCAAAGCCCGAACCCACTACCAACGATCTCACCACGCAGATGGGTGTCCATTGCGAGGAAGTCGTTGAGATGCTGGACACCCTCTCTGGCACCACTCCCCAGATGACGGATATCATCAACACTGCTCGTCGATCCCTTCATGCCTTGGCTGAAGAATTGAAGAACACCAATACGGCTTTCGTGCACACATCGCACAAACAAGATTTCCTCGACAGTCTTTGCGATCAGATCGTCACTGCGACTGGCGTAGGCGTTTATGCCGGTTTCCCAATCGTAGCTGCTCTCGCAGAAGTCGATGCATCGAATCACTCAAAGTTCGATGAAAATGGAAATCCGATTCTCAACGCTCAAGGCAAAATCATGAAGGGGCCGAATTATTTCAAGGCCCGATTGCAGCAATTCGTTTAACAGAAAGACTTAACCCGTGACCCAGACCGACACCACCAACATCTTTAACCTGAATGCAGGGCAGCAGAATGCCGAGGAGGTATTTTTCAAATTCCTCTTTGCACCCGAAAAGGAGATGGGGATCTCCGGTCCCGGTGGTGTCGGTAAGACCTATCTGATGCGTGCATTGATCGACCAGACCATGCCTCGGTATCTTGAAACTTGTGCTATTATGGGCATCGATCCGAAATATGAAGAAGTCAATATGTCAGCCTTGACTAACAAGGCAACTTCAGTTCTGGCACATCATATCGGTCGTCCTGCATCCACTATTCATTCTCTCTTGGGTCTCACAGTCAAGAATGATTATGGCACAGGAAAAACCAAGCTCGTTCGTAAGAACAACTGTGTTCCACTGCATGGCAAGATCATCTTTATTGATGAGGCCTTCATGACAGATACCAATCTGCGTAATGAGATCCTTGCTCTCACTCCCAATTGTAAAATTATTTATGTAGGCGATCACTGTCAGCTTCAACCTGTCGGTGAACGTGTCTCTCCTATCTATCGAGACCAGAGCATCAAATGGGCACATCTCACGGAACCAATGCGAAATGCTGGACAGCCAGCCTTGATCAATCTCTGTAATCAGGTTCGACATACTGTCGAGACTGGTGAGTTCCTACCCATTCAGATGGTTCCCGGTGTGATCGATCATCTTAGCGATGAGCAGATGGCTACCGAGCTTGAGCAGGTCTTTTCAAATCAGACCATGGATAGCCGTGTTCTCGCTTTCACAAATCAGCGTGTACAGGCGATCAACGATCATATCCGTCTACTTCGAAAGCTTCCTGATGAATTCCAGATAGGCGAATTGCTCGTCAACAATGGAGCATATCACAGCAATTCCGGTATCATTCCCGTCGAAGAAGACGTTGAACTTCTCGAAATCGGTGAACGTGAATTGATCAAGCTTCCCTATGGAGCCGATATTACCATTCGTCGGTGCAGCATCCGAACAGGTCTCGGTTATACGACCGATGATGTTCGTGTGCCTGTCGATTGGAATCACTATCAGGATCTCATGAAGTGGTATGGCAAGAAGAAAGATTGGTCCACTCTGTTCCAATTGAAAGAAACCTTCGCAGATTTTCGTCAGCGTGACGCAGCCACTTTTCACAAGGCACAAGGCAGTACCTACAAATCGGTATTCATCGATCTCGGTAATCTGAGTTCGTGTAATATCAGCGATATGGTCGCCCGTATGCTTTACGTTGGCGTATCCCGAGCCAAGGAAAGAGTCTATTTCTTTGGCTCGCTGGCTTCCAAATATGGAAGCATCATAAAATAAGGAGGATTTCATGGATACTTATCGTATCATTGAAGATCTCCGGAGCTATCTGATCAAGTCTGAAACCAATCGTGTTAAGAATTTAACCGATAAAATTATTGAAGAAAACTGCCGTATCAATCACCAACCGTCAGACGGTTTTGTGTATATGGGAGATTACTTCAAAAAAAGTGATCTTGGTTTGGGCAAGCCCCAGTTCATTTCGCTCCATCCAGATCTTTATGACAGGGCTGGATTGATCTATAAAGCGAATGAACGTATCGAGCGGGAAACCCGTAAGATCTGCCAAGCTCTTCAGACCATGATCGGAGAATGTACCAGCTTCGATCAGATCAGGAATTGTCTTCCGGATAGTCTTGCTGCCTTGGTTCCAGTGGTGCAGAAACTGCCCCGCACAGAACCAATGGAAGCTGTTCTGACCCCTCGTGCTCTCAAAGCCTATGGAAAGGTAAGTGTGACCATAGATGTCTATATGGCTACACACTTAATATTCTGATGCGATACCATCAATACACCCCTAATCTTTCAAATTATCCTATTGCTGTTCTCGTATCTGACATTCGAACCTCTGACATTCTCAAGGAATATCTCGATCCTTTTGGCGTAAATCGCGAGAATGTTCTGGTGCTCTCTCTGCATCAACATCCCACCAAAAAGAAAACTCCACGTAGTGAAATGCGTGATTATGTGATGGAAGAGCTTCTTCCCGTTATCGAAGAAATGAATTGTGAATATCTTCTCGTTGGCGATGCAGAATATTTCAAGCTTCTCACTGGCCAAAATAAGGCAGATGCAAATCTTGGCTATGTGATGAAGTGTGCCTTCGGTGTTCAGAAGGTCATTTATGTCCCGAATTATCGGACCATCTTTTATGATCCCGATACCATTCGATCCAAGATCAACCAAAGCATGACCGCCTTTCGCGAGCATGTCGAAGGCACCTACAAGGATCCCGGCAAGAGTATCATTCACTCTGCCGAATATCCACAAACTACCAAAGACATTGAGAAGGCTTTAGAGCGCCTTCTCGAAATGAACGTACCTCTGTCCATCGATATCGAAGCGTTCTCTCTAAAGCATCCTACAGCCGGAATAGGCACTATTACCTTCTGCTGGGATAAGCATAACGGCATCGCTTTCCCGGTGGACTATGTTCCCATTCCGGGAGCCACTTCGGCTCCGTTCGGACGACAGGTTACCAACAAGCCGGTTCGTCGATTGCTACGGCGATTTTTCAGGCGCTTCCTGCAAACAGCATATTATCACTCGATCAGCTATGACGTTTACATCCTGATCTACCAGCTTTTCATGAATGATATCCTTGATACCAAGGGTCTCCTTAAAGGCATGGATATCATGCTACGAGACTGGGATTGCACCAAGCTGATCACCTATCTGGCGACCAACACTTGTGCCGGTAACGATCTCAGTCTCAAGACGCAGGCACAGGAATTTGCGGGCAACTATGCACAGGAAGAGATCAAGGATATTACCCGTATCCCGCTTCCCGAGTTGCTCGAATATAATCTGGTCGATGGTCTTTCCACTTGGTTCACCTTGGAAAAGAACTATCCAATCATGGTGGCTGACGAACAGCAGGAGATCTATGAAACGATTTTCAAGCCTGCCATGCTGGATATTATTCAGATGCAATTGACGGGTATGCCCGTCGATATGGAAGAGGTCCAACAGGTCAAGATCCAGTTGGAAGGAGAGCAGGATCTACTCGTTCACGACATTCTGAACAATCCGATAGTGGTCGATTTCACCAAGCATTATCTTGATGTGCAATATGCCAAAAAGATGAATGCCAAATGGAAGAAGAAATCCATTACTCCGGCTGAAGCCTGTCAGGAATTCAATCCGAATTCCGGACCCCAATTGCAGGATCTTTTGTTCACTTGGCTCAAGCTTCCGATTCTTAATTATACCAATGGTAATCAACCATCGACTGATGGTGAGACTATTGAAGCTCTCGTGAACCATACAGATAATTCTGATATTATCGAACTACTTGAAAACTTCAAAGTTCTCAAAGTCGTATCGAAGATCACCAGCAGTTTTATTCCAGCCCTTGAAGGAGCTTTCAAAGGAAAAGACGGATGGCATTATCTGTTCGGGAACTTCAATCTTGGGGGTACTTTATCGGGGAGACTTTCATCTTCCGACCCCAACCTTCAGAACTTGCCGTCCACTGGCAAAGGAAAGCCCCTCAACGCAAAATACGCCAAGCTTATCAAAGGCTGCTTCAAGGCACCTCCCGGTTGGCTTTTTGTTGGAATCGACTTCAACTCGTTGGAAGATCGTATCTCAGCACTGACTACAAAGGATCCGAACAAACTCAAGGTTTATACGGACGGGTACGACGGTCATTCGCTTCGAGCTTACAGCTACTTTGGGCACTTGATGAGTGGAGTAGATCCGAATTCAGTAGCCTCGATCAACTCAATAGCAAAGAAATACAAGCCATTGAGAGATCGCTCCAAGAACCCGACCTTCACCCTGACCTATCAGGGTACTTATCACGCGCTAGTCAAGAAATATGGTTTCACAACCGAAGAAGCCATGGAGATCGAAAAGAAGTACCACGAACTTTATCAGGTATCGGACGACTGGGTAAATGCGAAGCTGAAGCAGGCGACTTCCTCGGGCTACATTACCGCAGCCTTTGGGCTACGTCTGAGAACGCCTTTGCTCGCTCAGGTTATCCGTGGCAACAGCAAGACACCACCAGCCGCAGAGGCCGAAGGACGCACCGCTGGGAACGCTCTGGGACAGAGTTGGTGCTTGCTCAATTCACGCGCTGCCAGCGCCTTTATGAAGCGCGTGAGGACAAGCGATTATCGGTACGACATTCGCCCTTCCTCTCAGATCCACGACGCTCAGTACTACCTTATCCGCGATGATCTGGAACTGCTCGAATATACCAACCAGTATCTCGTCAAGGAAGTCGAATGGCAGGAGCATCCTGATATTCAGCATCCTCTGGTCAAGCTGGGAGGCGAATTGGCGATCTATTATCCTTCATGGGCGGAAGAGCACAGCATTCCGAATGGAGCTAATTGCAACGAAATCCAGATTGCCTTTCAGGAATCGTTATAAGCGATGAAGAAAGCTGCATAAAATTTTCAGGGTAAGCTGTTTATAACAATGATCCTTACTGGATTATCATGTCCCGTTTTGATATTCCTATCTGCCCTCGGGGGACCATGCTTGCCTGATCACAGGCACCGAGGGCATAACACCAGCAGGAGAAACCCGTGGCAAAAATGCATTATTACCTTGTTGCCGGTCGAATTTACGCAAACGACTCATCTGTTCCAGATGGTCAGGACGGCAGGGTAAGTCTGGATCTCAATTGTGTCGTTGATTCCACCAAGAAGCAGATTGATGCGACCTTGATGGGCAAGGCACAGCAGGCTCTCCAGCTTCGCTTCTTTAAGGAAGCAAATGATACCAAGCTGGAAGTCTTCGACGTATTCCTTATGAATTTCGTCTATTGCGGTCTGATGTCACCGGAGGAATTTGCCAAGCCTTCCGGTGCGATGCAGTCGGGCAATCCCAGCATCGACAATCCATTTGAGAAAACGAACTAACTGTTCAAATCAAGGCATTGAGGTGTTTCATGGGAGGAGTCACTAAGGAGAAAGGCTAACATACCATGCAAACAGAAACAGTTAAGCGTGAACTGAGAGAGTATCCTAGTTATGCCTACGACCACCTCTACCAAAGGAAACAGGCCGTAGGTTACGAAGGATCACCCACTCAGTCTGGACAAGGCCAGTTGGCATTCCAAATCCGACCGGCATTCTTCGCTTAACATTCTAAAGATACCTCGGTTCCCAAACTTTCACAGGTGACGGAATCGAGGTATTTTTCCCGGCTCTCCCTATTCAAGTCCCTTATAGAAATCTAGGAGATTCTTCGTGAAGATCACGAACAACAGTGGGATATCCTTACCACTGGCAGTCTGGTTGCTGCATGACGATTACGACTATATCAACGATCCGGATTATATCTCCGTCACTCGTTTGATGCGACCCCTTCGACAGATCGTTCTACCGGGACGTATCCCATTTGAAGAACGGACTAGCGATGTCGAAGATTATATCGCCCGTGCTCTTGGTAACTCGATTCACAATTCAATCGAGTATGCATGGAAAAATAATCTGGCGACCAAGCTTCGAATGCTTGGTTATAAGGATAATCTAATCGAGAAGATCGTCATCAATCCTGATGATGATCTGATTCGCTCAGACGACTCTCTTATCCCTGTCTATATCGAGCAACGCGCCCATCGTGAGATCGATACCCATTTCGGGGTAAAGCGCGTCGGTGGCAAGTTCGACATGGTTGCCGATGGTATTCCACAGGATACCAAGAGCACAAGCGCATGGGCTTGGGCCAAGGGAACCAGAGACGACGAGCATATCCTTCAGATGAGCATGTATCGTTGGATCGATGCAACGCAGCCTTTGCAAAAGATCCATGAGGATTTCTGTCAGGTGAACTACGTTTTCACTGATTGGCAGAAAAGCCAAGCTCGCTCTAATCCTGCCTATCCGCAGAAGCGTGTTGAGACCAAGACGCTCAAGCTGCTTTCCCTCAAGGAGACAGAGCAGTTCATCGAACATAAGATCCATGAGGTTTATACCCATTGGAAAACGGAAGAGCCCAAGCTTCCGGAATGCACCGATGAGGAACTTTGGCGTTCGGCTCCGCAATTCAAATATTTTGCTGATCCGGAAAAAGCAAAAATTCCCGGTGCGCGTTCGACCAAGAATTTCGACACGCTTCACGAAGCAAATCAATTCAAGACTGAAAAGGGCAAAGGCATCGTCGTCACTATTCCCGGCGAAGTGAAACGCTGCGGATATTGCGATGGCTTCGATCTCTGCACCCAGAAGGATCGCTATCTATGATTGACCTCACAGGGGTAAAGCACCATCCAGCCATCGAAGAGATCGTCACCGTTCTCTGCAACAAGACCCAGAACACTGACCGTGGATTTTTCCGTACAGCCACTGCCTACTTCCTTGCGAAGATGGCAGCTACGATGCGTGCCAGTGTCATCACCAAAGATCGAGGCGAAGTGCCCGTTAACCTTTATGTGATGAACCTTGCAACGTCAGGCTTCGGTAAGGGCCATTCGGTCTTCCTGCTCGAAAACGAATTCCTCGGAGCATTCAAGCGTCGTTTCATGGAACACAGCTTTGAACTGCTGGCAGATAAGAAGCTTTGGGACATTGCCAACGACTGGGCCATCCGTTCCGGTAAGAGCCAACAGGAAGAATATGATCGGGTCGTCCGTGAATTTCAGAAGCAGGGACCGTATCCATTCACCTTCGACAGTGGCACAGTGCCAGCCATCAAGCAGCTACGTCAGAAGCTACTCATGGCCGATGTCGGTGCCGTCAATCTTCAGATCGATGAGATTGGTTCCAATCTGGTTAACTCGACCGAGATCCTGACGCTCTACCTTGAATTGTTCGATCAGGGCATGACCAAGCAGAAACTGGTCAAAAATACGCAGGATAACCAGCGTGGTGAAGACTACGATGGTAAGACTCCGACCAACATGATGCTGTTCGGAACTCCGAGTAAGCTTCTCGATGGATCCAGCACGGAAGATGCTTTCTATTCCATGCTCGAAACCGGCTACGCTCGTCGTTGCCTGTTCGGCTATGGTCAGCATCAACATAATGCCTTCGAGAACATGACGCCTGAGCAGATCTGGGCTGACCTGATCAAGCAGGACAATGTGACGGCCATCAACACATGGGCGATGCGTTTCCACGATCTGGCTGATCCTGCCATGTTCAAATGGAAGATGGACATGGAAGACGAGGTGGGAATCCAGCTTCTCACCTATAAGATCGAATGCGAGAAGGCAGCGATCAAGCTGGCTGATCACGAGGAAATCAAGAAGGCTGAACTGATGCACCGTTATTTCAAGGTGCTCAAGCTTTCAGGTGCTCTGGCCTTCGTGGACAAGTCACCTGAAGTCGAGATGGATCATCTCATGTCGGCTATCTTGCTGGTCGAGGAATCAGGCACAGCATTCCAAAAGATCCTCAATCGGGAAAAGCCCTACGTCAAGCTCGCCAAATATATGGCAGCGGTCAAATCCGAACAGACCCATGCTGATCTTCTCGAAGCACTTCCGTTCTATAAGCCCGGAGTATCGGCCCGAAACGAGATGATGAGCCTTGCAACCGCTTGGGGTTACAAGAATCATATCATTATCAAGAAGAGCTTCGTCGATGGCATCGAGATCTACGAAGGCGAGACCATTGAAGAGACCGATCTGAATGGCCTGATCCTGTCCTACTCGGACCATTGGGCTTATAATTATACGCCCGAACTGGCTCCGTTCGATCATCTTCATGTGCTCACCCAGCTTGCCGGTCATCACTGGGCGAATCATCATTTCGACAACGAACACCGTTCGGAAGAGAATGCCCAGAAGCCTTTCAACATGATTGTCATCGATGTCGATGGTACAATCTCATTGGCTGCTGCTCATGAACTGATGAAAGAATACAAGTTCATGACCTATACGACCAAGCGGCATACCGATGCAGAAAATCGTTTTCGGATGATCTTTCCGATGAACTACACGCTGAAGCTCGATTCAGAAGAGTACAAGGCATTCATGAATGCTTTTCTGGCTTGGCTCCCTTTCGATACCGATCCGAGTTCAAACCAAAGAGCCAAGAAATGGGAAACCTTCGATGGTGGATCCTACCACTATAATCTCGAAGGTGATTTGATCGACATTCTACCGTTCATCCCCAAGACCAGCCGCAACGAAAGCTATCAGAACCAGACCAAGGAACTCCAGAGCCTTGATAATCTGGAGCGTTGGTTCGCGCAGCAAATGGTCACTGGCAACCGTAACAACAGCATGATCCGGTTTGCCTTGGCTCTGGTCGATAGCGGCTTCTCATTACCCGATGTCAATCAGAAGATTGACGACTTCAACAAGAAGCTGAGCGACCCTCTCTCCGAAGAGGAAATCAGCATGACGATCAAGAAGACCGTGGCGAAGCAGTACCAACCTGTCAGCCACTCATAGAGGAAGTCCCATGTCCGACGAGACCATTTCAGACCATATGAACACCCAGCTTCTCCTGATTTCGGGGGAATCTGGATCCGGCAAGAGTGCATCCCTGAAGGATATTCCTAATCAGGAAAAATGGCTTTATGCCAACTGTGAGGCAGGGAAGCGTCTGCCTTTCAAGAACAATTTCCGAACGTTGAATATCACCGATCCTTATCAGGTGTTCGAGGTATTCGACTATGCAGAAGAAAACCCGGACGAGGTGGATGGTATCATCATCGATACCGTCACCTTCCTGATGGACATGCTGGAAACCCAGTACGTTATCAGTGCTCCCAACACGCAGAAGGCATGGGGCGAATATGCCCAGTTTTTCAAACGCTTGATGCAGCAGCGTGTTGCTCGTCTGGAAAAGCCGGTGATTATTCTCGGTCATACTCGTGCAGAGCTTGACGAGACCGCCATGGAAATGAAAGTAGCGGTTCCCGTCAAAGGCTCTCTCAAGAACAACGGCATCGAAGCATATTTCTCCACGGTGGTTTCCACCAAGAAGATACCATTGAAGAAACTGGAAAAATTCCAATCCAAGCTTCTCAATGTCACTGAAGACGAGGAAGACCTTGGCTTCAAATATGTGTTCCAGACACGGTTGACGAAGGAGACCACAGGCGAACGGATTCGCTCTCCCATGGGTCTGTTCAGTCGTGCTGAAACTTATTCCGACAATAACGCATGGATGATTCTCCAGCGTCTCAGAGACTTTTACGGTTCTTAACGAAACGTAGAAACTTGAATTTTTAGAACCAAGAAGAAAGGAAATACAATGGGTATCTTTGGTAATCTCGGCAAGGAAGGACTGGAAGAACAGCAGGATCGTCTCGGTGGATTTGCTCCACTCGAAACCGATATCTACCTTGCCAAGATCAAAGTCGCTTATGCCCTCAAGTCTTCCGGTGGAGCACAGGGCGTATCCATCGTCGCTGATATTGATGGTCGTGAATATCGTGAAACGCTCTGGGTCTCGAACAAGAAGGGCGAGAATTTCTGGATGAACGACGACAAGAAGGTCGCTCTTCCGGGCTTCACTGTCATGGACGATATGTGCCTCGTCACTTGCGACATGCCGCTGAAGGACATGGAAGCTGAAGAAAAGATGATTAACATCTGGTCTTACGAGGAAAAGAAGGAAGTCCCGACTGCCGTTCCCGTCCTCACCGAAATGCTCGGCAAGGAAGTTTATCTCGGTATCTGGAATAATCTGGAAAACAAATCCGAGAAGGGCGATGATGGCAATTATCACGATATCGCTGATACGCGTGTGACCAATACCATCGACAAGGTATTCCATCACCCGTCGAAGATGACCGTGGTTGAAGCCACCAACGGCAAGGATCCCGAGTTCTTCGATAAGTGGCAGGAACGCAACAAGGGTCAGCAGCGTGACAAGCGTTCCATCAAGGATGGCGAAGGTGGAACTTCGGGTCGTCCCGCTGGTGAGGCACCTAAGTCGGGCGATAAGGCTCCGAAGAAGAGCCTGTTCGGTTGAAAATAATCTGCTAGTTTTGGTCCCCTGTAAAAAAAGGGGACCAAAATTTGTCGAATGATCCAACCCAGAAATATTTAATTTCTGTTCCAATCTCTATCCAGATTTCGAAGAAAAAGAAATTTTATCTGAATCTGAATGGATATCGGAATGCTCATTTCCGTGTACTTCACAAAGCCAAAAAGGATTTTCATGATCTAGTAAAGAGTGACCTACTCAAGCTACCAATCATGAAAGCCGTCGAGCTTACGTTCATCCTGTTTCCCGGTTCTCGGGCAAACAGAGATACGGCAAACGTTTGCTCGGTTGTCGAGAAGTTTTTCTGCGACTCATTGGTAGAATGCGGTAGGCTCGAAGATGACAACTATACAGTAGTCCTTCAGACCCTATATCAATTTGGGGAAGTGGACCCTAACAACCCCAGAGTCGAGGTTACAATCCGAGACATGACCAAAACCCTAAAGGAAGACCCCATGCAAATCCTATTTAATCAGAAGGAAATTGAAGCCGGTATCCGGCTGTACGTTGAATCCAAGGTGAACCTCGAAGAAGGCCAGAAGATCGATATCGATCTCCGTGCCACTCGTGGTGATGAAGGCTTCACTGCCGAGATCAGTATTACGGATCCCGAGGATCTGGTTCAGGAGGCGGCTTCAGCCAAGACTACGACCGCTCCTGCTTCTACCTCTGCGCCTACGCCTGCACCGACTGCCACGCGTAAGCCCAAGCCGGTAATGAAGGCCGAGGCTCTTACTGAAAAGCCCGATGAAGTCCCTGCTGAAGAGCCTGAGCCTGCAAAGGAGGAATCGGCATCGACCGAAGAGACGTTTCCCAACAAGGCGGATGAAGCAGAATCGGAAACTGTCGAATCCGAAGCCGATACCACTGGTGGCGAAGAAACGGCGAATGCCGAAGAACCTGCCAGCAAGCCTAAAGCAGCAGAGCCAAAGGAAGAACAGCCCAAGCGTCAATCTCTCTTCGGTGGGCTTGGCAAACCTAGCAATTCGTAATTCTAGCACTCATCGCTAGAACAGGGGTGGTGGTAACTGGCCGGATACCCAAGTCCATTGGAACCACTCATCGTTTGGACAGATTGCACCACCCCGCACTTATAAGGAAGGTAACATGCTCACTCTCATTCTGATCGGTCTTGTTGCTTATGCCATATTTGAAGTACGCAAATTACGTACTGAAATGAGACAAACTGAGATCGACTTGGAAACTGTTGAACCAACCAAAAAGGAAAGCTGGTTGGATATTGACTTTCCTGAGAAAGAGTGAGTATAAACTATTTATCTGGATCGTCGCTCAATCTCCCCCGATTTCTCCTGATTATCCAGATAAGCCCCTCCTCTCACATACCCCCGAGAGGAGGGGATTTTTATTTCACCAGATTATACCAAGGATTCAGGAAGTAAGCCCTGAACGCCTGACCAAATCCCATTGAATAATCCAGCCGACCATCTGCCATCACTGCTCCCAGATTATCTGTTAGTGGTGAGCCAATCGTACCGAAGGTGGTCGGCATCGGCGCCTGCATGGCCAGCAGCACATGCAGAGGATTATTCCGAAGCATCGAGAGTGCCGTCTTCATCGACCGCATCTTGAAGTTCCAAAACCAAAGCAGACCGACACTTTCCACATAACCCCGGAAACGTCCCGGCAGCCTATCATAGTTCACGAACTCTTCTGTGATCCGAGTCAGAGCACCCTTGTTATCCAACTGCTTACGCTTGATCAGATCGTCGTAGAGAATGGCCTTACCCAAGAAATCACCATATTCCACGGCGTGTTGCATCGCCTGATACAAAGCCGTGTCACGGCTGATCCATGCATAGCGTCCGAGTGTACGAATACCATCAGGCAGCTTGTCCACCTTCTCTTCGATATAGCGGCCCAGCTTGCCTTCGTAGAGCGACGTACCACCCTGACCAATATCGGCATCAGAAATCGAGTTAAACTCACCTGCTTCGATCAGAGGCCAGATGCTAAGACGACGATGGATCTCATCGATAGCAGCAATCTGGTTCCGTAATGCTCGACTTTTGATCGGGTCATTTTCGACAGCCACCAGTTCTGCTTCGAGATCCATTTTCTTTTGGCTCGATTCGGCATAGCTGCGAATCTCGGTGATCTTCCGAGGCATCGCTCGAACGATGCTCATCATTGGAACACCCCGAGCCATAAGCTGAAGAATGTTCGACAGGAAGTTGGACACAGGCACGATGACCGACTTGATAACAATCGTCATTTTCGCATCGCTGACAAAGTTCTGAAGGATTTCTTCCCCCTTTACCAGATAGCGATAAGCGTCGTTTCCAAAGACCTCACCAGCCATCTTCGTGAGACGATTACGGGTCTCTTCAGAGAGCCGTGACGTACCTGTCCACAAGTCACCCACAGAGGCCTGTCGATAACCTAGAACGTCCTCAACCATGCTTTTGTGAACCATGAACTGGTCACCAAACACACTCTGGGCATATTGACGCATCTCAGCCGTCATCAGGTTGATGCCATCGACTAGTACCGGATCTTTGATCTTTGAAGGCGCAAACAGATCAATATATTGATCCTTGTTTCCACGCTTCAAATCGGCGTCATACATCTCCTTGAGACGTTCGATCATGATCCGATTGACGATCTGAGATTTTGCCTCTTCGACCTGACGGCCTTTCCATGCCCCCATCATCTGACCGAAGTGATCGTTTCGGGCTACACGATGGTACTCGACAGGACTCGTGCTGTATTCATACGCCACGACCTGACCGTTCTCATCCATGATCGGCATTAGCCGTTCGGCTCCTGCCTCGGAACGACCATTCTCTTGCAAGCGATTGATCCGGCGAACTTGAGCAGGATCGGTAATCCGATCAATGGTAATCTGTCCCATGGCTCCACCCACAGTGTAACCAGTGAGCACAGAAACACCGCCTGCGGTGTTATGGATATTCTGGGAAATTCCCTGATTGTAAATCGACCGGCTTTGCACGGGCAGATAATAATAGGCCATCGGTTCCATGTTCTTCACATGGCTGGAACCTTCGTACATTGCCACTCGACGGAAGCCCATTCCGATCAGACGGTAGTCATCCTTCAAAGGTGCTACTACTAAAGTATCACGGTTTTTCTGTTCACTCGGAACGAAGCCCTTGTAGTGATTCATCCGTGCCTGACGCTGACCTGCATCATCGGTGGCTTCAAGGATCTTTCCAATTTCGACACGACGGATGCCACCCAGATAGGCGAGCGAGAACGCCATGCCTTCGGCTTCATTCTGAGCCAAGGAAGAAAGCCTGTCGAGCGTCTGTTCGCTGAGATAGGTAGTAGCCCTTAGCGTAACATATTCATTGATCGCATTGACCAGTTCACGGCTCGGAGCGGTGCCCTTCGTCATGTACCCAATAGCATAGGCATTTCGCCAAAGCTGCTGAGGCACGATTCCACGCATCATGAAACGAGCGAGATCTTCGCTTTTCTTGATGACCGTATCGTAGTCATCCTTTTCCAGTTCACGGATCTGCTCTTCGAGTTCCGACATCCGGCGTGACCGGAAATCAGGATCACGGAAATATTCCAGTGCGTCCTGCTGGTTCATTCTCGAAGTCTGGAGCAGGGCAGCGAAATCAGTCTTCGCCAGTCCGTGATACAGATCCGACCATTCCTGCTCGGTCAGTTCACGCGAGAAACGTTCAGCCAGCTTACGAGGCAGATGGTCACGATACTGCTGACGGTCACGTGCCACCATGGCCGAGACCATCTTGATCATGTCGTAGATACCAGCATTGGTTTCGGTACGACCAACGATATCCTTGATGAAATCGTAGAATGGCTTCCAGATATTCTTGGTGCTCATCTCGCCAATAATATCGCTGGCGAACTGATCAGCCGTATCGACATCCATCAGAGAAGCCGCCATCTCGACGAGCTTAGTGCTTGTCTCGACGAAACGACTATCGCTGTTTTCACGGATTTCACGAGCCTTGGTAGCCGCAGCTTTGGCCAGCTTTTCAGCCCAACTCACGATGAAATCATTGATTCCATCAGTGACGTTGTTCACCTTTCCAACCGTCTGATCAAGCCAAGTCTGACGATCCTGTGCAATGCGAACAAGCTGTTCCGTCAGTTCGCCAATGGCGTCTTGAACATTATCGGTATTCTTGTCCTGATTGGCGAGCACACGAGACAGCTTGTCGAACGTGGTGATACCCACGTTTTCGATCAAACCATCCAGACCAACTCTCGAACTCTTATCCTTCTGGGGTAGATCCATTCCAGCAAGGATTTTCTTAAATTCTGGATTGACTAGTCCAAGAGCCAAGAAAGAGGAGAGGAGTGCAGTACGACCCAGATCATCATTAGGCACATTGCGGCCAACCAAAAATATACCCGCAATGGCGTTGAATCGTTCTTGCGCATAATGCTCCTGCTCAGGTGTCGGATTCTCAGGATGAAAATCCGAAAGTTTTAGTTTGTCCTGCACATGATTGTAAAGTTCCTGAAGCCTCACCATCGAGGCTCCATCCAGTTCAGCGCCCGTTGCCATGGCTGCAACGATAGCTTCGAACGTGCTCTTCTCGTCCGGGTTCATCGAAAACCCAGCCGCTTGGAATTTTTCAGCAATTTCGTGAGCACGACGAATAGCCCGAATATTCTCATTCACACGGCGAGAAGCATTATCTCTCACCGTTCGATTACGAATCGTTTTTTCCAGAGTTTCCTCTGAAATATAACGAGCCACCTTATCGTTCAGAATATCATTGATACGCTGGAGTTCACTGGTTTTCATCTGGAGAACGGTATCAGCAAAGCTGGTAACGTTATTCCGACCATTGATCACAACCTGCGTATTGAAAAGCAGATTGGAAAACAGATCGTCTTCCACCTTGGGCTTACGCTTGTTACCCCAGATGATCGCCTTGATTTTATCGATCACATTACGGGCCATCGTGGCAATCTTGCTGGCCTTGGTTTGCTTACCCAGCTTGACCAGTTGTTCGTTTGCCAGTGCCCATGCCATGAATTCATTGAGAGCAGCCGCACGCTGATCGGCTTCATTCTCGTAATCGAGACGAGCATCAGCCATGGCTTTCTGAGCATCCAGCATGGCCTGCTGTTGGGCAAAGCTCATCGTGGCCGGATCAGGCACCATCTTCGAGAACTGTTCTGCCAATACGGCAATGTTCTCAATGGCATCCCCGATGATCGCATCATCGCGTCCAAGATTCCATCCATGCATGTAATAAGCCACCGTTTCATAGGTGGCAGCATGGATCATCTCGTGAACCAGAGATTCAACCGAGGCCGAATAGAGATAGATCGTCTTGGAACCAATGGAGGTAAGTCCATGCACGTTCGCTTCCCATGCGATGTGCTCATCCCCTTGGTTCTGAGCGAAAGCATCTACCTCTTCGGGATTACCAAAGACAATCTTGTAATCACGAGTTCTTTCCGAACGAACCAGATCAGCCAGCAATTGACGTTGATCTGCATTCCCCATACCAGTCGCATTCAGGAACGTCCGAAGCTGACGCTGCGAGGTGAACGAAAGCACTTGTGCTCCCGTTTCACGATCACGCCGACCCAATGAACGTAGCTTCTCTTCGAATGGTTCACGCGGTGCAGCCTGACGCTGGATCCGAATTTCTTCATCGATCAGAGCTTCTTCTTCGAGAGCAGCCAGTTCCTGCTGACGAATCTGTTCGAGTCGTTCGGCAACATCTCTGAGATCGGCTTCGGTCAGATCTTCGAGATTGGCTCCTTCATTCTGAAAAGGTGAACTAATCGAAGCCATCTGATCCACGCTCACCTTGACCCGAGCCAAGGCACGATGGCGTGCTTCTACTTCCATCGCACTCTTGTCGAGGATCGCTTGGATCGTATTTTCAGTGCCTGAATGATATCCATCATAAGCACGCTGAAGTTCTTCCATCATGTCTCTTGATGTGATCATAGAAGGAAAGTTCTTCTTGGCTTCACGGAAACTATCAGCCACGGCCTTGATCGGGTTCTGTTGCCAGCTTTCCCAGACAGCCTGATTGGCTTTCTTGCTGTCCTCGAACATCGAAGACAGCTTCATGTGCATACCGTCGAACACCTTGAGCGTGCCCGTAGGAGCACCGTCCATGGTGGACAGGATCTGCATCATGCGTCCGTCACCGAACGAGATCGTGACCAACGGAATCCCGGCAACACCGGGATTACGGGGACCATAGACCTGACTTGCAGGCACGGCGTCTTCAGCAAAATCCCGACCGAAACTGATCGGCTTGTCGGATCCCTTTTCATCAGGGAACAGCACCTTGCGATTTAGTGTCGTCGATTGGGAACCAGAGACCAGAATGTTCTGTGCGCTCGAAGCGATCATCGGATATTTCTTGAGCATCATCCCAAGAACTTCGTTGATCTCATTCTCAGAAAGGAAGTCTCCTTCCTTCCATTCAGGATCCTTGGCTTTTTCTTTCAGTTTTTTTCCAAGCTCTGCCTGAAAATCATACTTGAAAAAGATGCCTTGGATTTGTGTCGCAGTACGAATCATCTTCGCATTGAACAACGTATCGCCTGCCAGCGTCTCGTCGATGGCAGTGACCATGGGTTCAACGAAAGTCTTCAGCAGATTCGCTTGAAGAGCCTTCTTCTGTCCGACACTGAACGTGAAGCTGGCAAGTGATTTACGATCACCACCTCGATTGTCAGGTTTGGCTTGAGCAACGTAAAGCTCACCTTTGCGATTCACTCGAACCACATTATCCGTGAGCTTACCAAGATGCTCTTGGTATTCACGGAATGCCGTTACCGGATCAGGCTTGTCGCTGAACATCGCTTGAGCGATCTCAGCTTCTGTCTTGGCTCCAGCAGCAACGGCATTTGAGATTCGCTCATAAATTTTATCGGTAATTTCTTTCATGAAATTACCGGCAATGCCGTTTTCACTTGAACCATAGATCGTGATCGTCAGCGGATTCTTGGCAGCACCACGGGTAATTGTGATCGTGCCATCCGGATTGAAAACGATATCCTTGGGCATGAGCAGACCCATCAGGCGAACTGCCGAGTAAAGCTGATCCTTCACTTCACCGGGAATCTTGGGATCCTGAAACATCTTCTGGATACCACGTTCGGTTCCAGTGCCCGCAGAGCCATAGAGATCAATCTTGTCAACAGCCCAACGTTGATCGAGTGTGGAAAACTTCGAAACGAAGAAACCACCACGCGCCATATTGAGAAACCACTTCGGCGTAAACTTGCCGCTGGTCATCAACATCATGGCGTTCACCGGACCATTGGTGACACCATCGGCTTCGACATAAAGGCTGGTACGGAAATTGCTCTTGTCATTCACACGAAGAGAACGGGAATACTCCATAAGAGCATGGACAGCAGCAGGACTGAGATCACCACCCAAATCGGCACGGAGTGCGTCGATGATTGAGGCTTCATACTCGGTTCCTCCAGTCAACTCCGGGAGAGACTTCATCTTGCCAAGACGACGTTTCGTCTCTGCTACTGCTTCCTCATTCGAGAGGTTGTGGATTTTGACCCCGATAGCCTGACCGATTGCAAGGAAGAATGCTAGTTCCCCTTCGGACGTATTGAGATCAAGCGTGCTCCACGTAGGGAGGATCGCTTCACGCATGATCTTATTCGCTTGCGGATTGTGAGCACCCTGCATCTGCATACGATTCTGCGAAGCGAACTCGTACCCATAATAGACCGGAACCTGATCCATTTGCTGACCGGCAGCCGTACCGACATTCTGGATCTGGCTCACCATCGATACCAGCTTATCGAAGCTGGCCGAAATTTGGCGATTTTTGCCTTCGAGGCTTTCGTAATGATTGGTGTTAAAATTGCCTTCTTCGATAGGCCCTGAACCAAACAGACGAAGCAGGCCCTCTCGACCAAGTGCGAGATAGAAATCGATCATCGGTCGATCAGCGTAATGCGGTGTTTCGCGTTCGGCTTTTTCGGCAGCGATCTGTTCGTCCGTCAGAGGCACCTTGCTACGAAGCTGGGTCTTCGGACCTGTTTTCGGAGGTGTACCGATATGATCGGTCTCGACAGGATCCAGTACCACCAGATGCTCAATCGCAGTGGGGTGTTCCTGAAGCTTCACCCGCTCCTTAACAGCATCGGTTACCTGATACCGTGTATCCAGATGAGGCTTCTCATTTGGGGTAGCGATCCACTGACGATTTTCATTTTTGCCTTCAGGCTTCCAAGCCTGAAACGCCAGAGCGTCCTTCTGAAGAAAACCCTGCTTCACGAAGGCACGCAGGATCTCGCCAGCAACCGCATCGGAAATACCTTCGGTATATCCTTTTGATACGCTGTTATTTTTCTTCAGACCCCAGAACCGTTCAATCGTCGATGCCAGCGAACGGATAGCCTGTGTCGTTCCCGATCCTGCTGACAGTGCAATCAGGTGCATATTCGAAACCTGAGATTGTTCGATATTCAGGATCTCGGCTGCCTGCTTTTCATCGACCTGATTGAAATGATTATTCGGATCAATCAGCCACTGATATGCAGCCAGAACTGCCTTTTCGATCAGTTCAGGATTATACGTGCCATCTTCTTCGGCAATGTTCAGGGCACGACCACGGAGCCAACGATGACGATCTTCGCCATCATTTTTTTCCAGAAACTCCGTAAGCTGTTCCTGAAGTAGCTTCAGGGTTGCGTCGGTGTCTCCGAGGAAGTCTGCGTAAGCTTCTGCAATCTCACTGGTATAAGCGCGCCTTCCATCCGTACCAACAATGGATAGATACACTCCAAGATCACCCATAGCATCAAGGACACGATCAAAGATTTGATCATCATTGATAAAGCGAACACGGGGATTGGCTGGAAGCTGGAAAGCTCGTTTGAAGAAATTCTTCGTGCCTCCCCATAGGTTAGGGAAGATCGCATCCATCCCTTTCGGTGTTTCCGAAACGGTGGGTTCTTGCACCTCATCTTCGACTGAAGGTGCAACTTCTCCATCTGGCTCTGGTTCAGACGATTCAGATGGTGCAGCCTGTGGCTCGGGTTCAGATTCCGGCTCAGAAACAACCTCCACTTCTTGAGGGGTATTTTCTTGTGAATTATCAAGTGTATCGTTGATCGCTTCGGTTACGACTTCTTCTGTAACTTCCTGTTCAACTCGCTCGATCTGCTCTTGCTCACGCTGGATCTCTTCGCTGCGAGCCTGCTGATCAGCCAGTTCCTTGGCCTGAAGCTCTGCTTCCAGTTCCTGCTCACGACGCGCCTGTTCACGCGCTTCGATCTCGGCAACGGCTGCCTGACGTTCAGCAGCCTTCTGCTGATTGAAAGCATCACTGATTTCTTCAGCAGGGGAGTTGAGCGAAGAGTCCAAGGAATCCAGTGCAACCCCTTCGATCCCAAGATCAGGGAACATCTGGATCAGATCATTCGCCATCTGGCCAATAGCCTGTGCTTCGATACCAATTCGCTGGGCAAGCCGAATTGATCCCGGCTGGCTTAGATCCACGAACGGACCAGTGCTTTCGAACCAGACTCGGCTTAGAGGATTAAGAGCCTGAAACTTCTGGGCATTCTGACGAGAACTACCACTCGCCAAAGCTGCATTAAGCGCTCCAACCTTGTTCTGCATGTGCTGGGCGAAGTCGGCAAAATCTTTCAGGTTTTCCTTGGCTTCATCCATTCGTCCTTGACGAACAGCATTGACCACATTGCTGACATAGCGCTTGCCGGAAACGAACCCACGTTCGATGGCATTACCGGTCGTGACCATTTCACTAACAGCATCAACCGGACGAGTCAGACCCAGTTCAACCGAACGATCCACGGCATTACGAGCATTCTCTGCCATCGTAATAGCCGCCTGCAACTTGATACGCTGATCAGGTGTCAGATCTTCACGCTGGGCCAGTACGGCTCGTGCAATTGCAGGAGATACCTTCTCCGGAGCCAAAGTCGAAAGAGCAACCGTGCTTGCAGCGATGTCATCCGGAATGATGATATCATTCTGGGTTTCCGTTTGTACCTGTTCACTTGGCTCAAAAGCCATGGCTTCCTTGACCGAAGGCATCGAACGCATTCGGTCGAGAACACCAGCAATAGCCGATACCTTTTGAAGAGCAGAGCTTTCTTCATCGAGCTTGCTGCTCAGAATATCCAGACCATCACCAATGATCTGTTCCTGAGCCTCGATCAGTTCAGCCATACGGCCTGCTGCAACAAGACGCTGCTCTTCGGATTGTGTCGTGTCATTGGCAGTCTGAGCCAAGGACAAGATCTGATCGTAGAGCGTACCATCACCCTGATCATTGATCGTGCTCAACAGGGTTTCGATTACAGGCAGAGCCTCTGGGCTTTCTGCCTCGATATCCATGACGATGGCTTCTTGGGCTGATAGGATCTCATCAAAATCCTGACCAACTCGCTCTTCGGAGATCGGAGAATTTTTCCGATTTTCTTCAAGCAGTTCATCATAGGATTTACGCTTCGAGAACCGATTGATGGCACGGCTGACAATGCCTGCTCCACCAACAGCACCCTGACCAGCAATGGAAAGACCAAGCCTTCCAGCGGGAGCCAAGGAACGAGCGGTATCGCCTATTGCGTCAACCGTACCACCGACAACGGCCCCCGGAGCCTGAAGCACCGGACCTGTTCCGAATCCACCGATTGCACCAATCGCAGCTTGCGTACCGACCTGATCGTAAAGATCACGATCCGGATCGATCTCGGACTGGATACCCAGATTCGTACCGTATTGGCTCGTACCTGATTGGATCGTTTCTTCGACAGCTTCCTTGCCAGCGTTCTGGAGAATTGAACCTGCCCGTCCTGTACGAAAAGGATTCGCTTCAAAACGTGCCGTCAGAATACCAGTGACCGCAGCAACAGGTGCCTGTGTTTCGGCTGCAATCAGTGCTGCTTCAGAAGCAAGGGCATTCTTTTCCGATTGGGTAAGATCTGTCCGTTCCTTGAGGATATCAAGGGCTTCGGACATGGTCTGCTGATAGGTGCCACCCGATTCCTGTGCAGCGATGACGGCTGGCATCGTAGCGTAGTCACCGACGATATCGGCAACCTTTTTGGATTTTCCTGCAAGCTGAATACCAGCTTTTCCAAGAATGCTGCGACCAACTGCACGGACCCCACCGGCAATGACGCTGCCGGAAAGAAGCGAGCCAACACCAGAAGCAACAGTGTCTGCCGTATATTCTGGATTTGCGAGAACGTTATATCCTGCGTCCCCGAAGTCCCTGATAAGACGTTCGACCTTAGCTTGATTGGGATCTGCCCCTGCTGCAATCTGATCTGCATAGATAGCCTGATTATCTCGTGAAGCTTGCCGATTGGCAGCATTCACGACATTGCGATTGCTTTCAAGAGCATCGCTAATCGGACCACTCCAAATTTCATTGATATCGTCAGTGAAATTGGAAACCGATGCAGCACCATCAGTAAAGGCTGTGGTATCTCGACCTGCCAGCTTATCAGCTATGAGGTCACCGCCCTGCATTCCAAGGGCGGCGATACCCGCAAAACTATTGAAGAAGCCCAGACCAGCACTTACGGCTGAATCTCTAGCAAATTCTCCATTGGTTCGGATAGCACTACGATCCTGTGCTACTTCGCCTTCTGCCCGCCCACGAGCCTGAATCAAAGCCGAAGCATCTGCACCATATTTTGTTTGCAGTTCAAATGGAGTCAGGCTGAGAAAATCATTCTCAACCTCAGATGCTGAATAGCGTCCGTTATTCGTATAACGACCAACAAGAGCGTCATAGGCATTCAGAGGTGCAGATACTCTCCGCACCTCCTTTTGCAGTTCGGTAGAACGCTGATTTACTTCGGTTGTTTTGGTTTCCGGTTGAGGAAGACTTGCTTCTTTTCCTGCAAACAAATCAAGATATTCTTGAAAGTCGGGCATCCGGATAAAACCTTATCAAATCAAATCAGCGTTGTGGTCTTTTCTTAACCCCGAAAAGATTTTCAAGCAAATAGGATGCTGTGTTTTCCAAGGAACCAGAGAAAGTATTTCCATTCACTCGACCACGTTCCCTTGGGGCCTCAAAATCAAGATTCGACACTTTTTGGTAATTGTCCTGTGCCTTCCGAAGCTGTGCCTCTGCCTCATTAACACGACGCTGGTAACGAGGAAGTTGCGCTTCCACACCCGGTTGTGTTTCGGCCCGCTGTTTCTGGCTATTCAGTTGAGCAACAGCTTGGTCATAAATAGCCCGAGCCGTTTCCAGAGATGCCATGGCTTCCTGTGTATCGATCAGGCTTCCCTGAGCAGCAACATTTCCTCCGGTGCGAGCACGTTCAATCGCTTCATTGATACCCGCATCATTGAGACGCAATCCTTCTCTGCCGAGATTTGGAGTGGTCCTTTCTCCACGCGCCCAATTAAAGAATTGTGCTGCCGAACCAAGATGTTGCTGATTGTAATTCGAAAGCAGAATTTCAGCAGCTTCACCCGTGGAAAGTGTGGGATTGCCTTTTCTGCCATTGGCTAGGGTAGGACGCGAACGCTGAACAATCGAGGAAATCTGGCTCGTCAAAAAGCCAACAGGAACACCTTCCATCGTTTTTGCCAGTTCACGAGCAACGATAATCGGATCCCGTTGATCATTCTTAGCTTTCAGAAGTGCTTCAGCATCAGTACCCGAATTGATCTGCCCAATCTGCGTCTGACCTTGCAGAGAAGCCTGATTGAGTGAGGCCAAACCACCAGAAGGCATTGTGCCTTCTGCTTCCATGATCAAGCCTTTGATTTCATCAAAGCTTTTTGCATTTTTGACACGAGTAGCTTCAGCAGGAGAGAGTCCTGCCCAAGTCTCGCTCATATCGTAATCTTTAATATTTTTTCGTTTTTCCCAAATCGCTTTCGCTACTTTTTCTTGATTCTCCAACGAGTTGGGAAGAGAGCGCCAGTTGTCCCCAAGAACACCCGGAGCAAAATCGCGATAGGTCTGCGCTGTAATCTGGAATGCACCAGTAGCCGACGAATTCAACGCACCGGAAGCAGGACGCAGTGTCTTATCCGCCCAATCGTGTGCTTCACCCATCGTCATTTGTGAGATGGGAACAGGTGGCTGGGCAAATGCACCATAGCCAAGAACCGTATCGGCTCCGGCTCCCTTAGCCGATCCTCCACCTCCACCAGTTCCAGCCGCTACATCAGCAGAACCGAACAGGCTTCCATAGACGCCATTCAGTCGGTTAATGGCGTGATCCAGTGCTCCCGGCGACAGATTACGAAAACTAGGGTGCGTAGTCAGAACTGCGCGTGCATCTTCTGCATTACCCGACATACCAAGAGCAGCCACATAAGCAGCCTGACCAGCTTCCATATCAGCACGATCTTGCTGTTCATTACCGAACCGGTAACGAGAAGCACCAAGATTGAACTCTCCAGTAGCATTCTGTAGAGCTTGTGCGGCTACGTCCTGACCATCCTTCGATACTTCACGAGCCTCACCCAGACGAAGTTTCAGACCAGCAAGAGTTTGTTCGCCACGAGCGACACGAGCAGGATCACGAGAAGCAATGTCAGCATATGCCTGTGGCAGCAGGGCTGCTGCATTGTCGTTAAGCGTATCGGTCTCACGCCCACGATTGCTGGCATAACGAGTATCATCAAGCGCCTGTGAAGCTGCATCCTGACGAAGCAGATCCATCGGAAGAGCACGAGCAGCAGCCAGTGAAGCCGCATTGATCCGACCAGCATTATTGCCTTGGGAGCCAATGATAGAAGCGATACGCTCCTTGGCATTATCCGACTCTTGGATCTTTGCCAGTTCAAGCTGGAAAGCCTGATTCACTCGATCCGACTGGGCATTATCGAAACGCGAAACACCCTGATCGAGACCAGCAAAGCCACGATCCAAAAGACCGGAAAACGTTTCAAGCCCACGCATGGCAGGCGTGAAATCAGGCGCAGCAACATCACGCCAAGTCAAACGAGCCATGACTTAAACTCCGTTCGGATTGCGGGAAAGCTTATTCTTGTCAATGTATCCCTGCATCTCACCACTGGACTGACCTTCGACTTTCGCACGCGAACGAGCACGATCTTCCAGTGCCGTATTATACGACTGGATGCTGTTCGCCAGATTCGTGTTGGTCACATCCTTGGTGAAATTGAACTGTTTCTTGGCAAGGTTACGAGCTTCGAAAGCAGCCCAGAGATTACCAATCGTTCCCAGTCCGGACAGACCCAGCTTGAGCGTATCGAGATTCATCCCGAGACCACCCATCTGACCGGGACCACTTACCGGATCACCAGAGGGAAGACTTGATTCTCCAGCCAACCACTGACCGAATGCAGTTTGTGGATCGACTCCTTGGGGAGTTACACTCGCCAAAGAATTGGCACCAAGAGGAAGAAAACCATAACCAGACATTTCAGCTTTTCCTTACTGCACATCCATAAGCGGGAGATCGGTGTTGAGGGTCAATTTCGAGAAATTCGCCAGCATCTCCATGGAGAGTTCAGCAATATCGCTTCCCGTCATCAGTGTCCTCGCCAAGAATGCATCTGGCATTTCCGTTGGTGACAGGGCTTCTCCAATTGGATCAGAGAATTCCGTGAACATCATCGGATCGATAACACCGCTACCATAACCGATATTCTCTGCATAGAGGTCAGAAATATTCTTCATTTCTGAATTATAATCCTCAAGCAGTTCTTCATTTTTTTGTGCGAGATCCATCGCATCGAAATAAACGAATTTCGAGTAGACATCACCAATCGTGGTAGCGAGCATCGTCAAATTCTGAGCCGTCATCATATTGCCAAAATTCAGAGCGATCTGACCTGTATCAGCCAGATTCATGGCAATGTTGCCTGAAGCAATAATAACCAGTGTTCCAATGATCGTACCCAGACGATCACCGAATACAGCTACCGAGCCTTTCAGAACCAGATTGGAAATGATCATTGCAGCAATGGCGTTTACGGCTGCACCTACGACAAGAGCGGTCGTACCTGACAGACCAAGAGCACTACCTGTTGCAGCCGCTGCTTTTGCAACTCCGGGAGCAAGCTGAGGAGCAACTACGACAACAGCGATAATCACGGCAACAAGGAAGACCTTGAAGAAAGTGCTTCCCAGAAAACCAGTCTTTTTAATCTGGTAAGAGTTCAGAACCAGAAACGTGCAGGCAGTCCCTACCTGCGTACTATGTACCAGCCCCATGGCACGATAAGTCGGCATATGGATCGGAAGAAGAAACCCTGATTCTTCCCCGTCATCCAAAGCTTCTTTCATCGAGATCTCGACAAACTTCCCATTGTAAACATAGTTCTTATGGAGAAATCCAACGAGTTCGAGACGTTTCCAATTATCGTCATCCACCTGCCACCATAGATAGAAACGATCCAGCTTCGTATTGTCGATGTCATAGAAACCACGAGAACCGTAGATCTGATTGCTTTCATTGAAAGCCGTCAGTTCTTCAAACCATAGTTCACCCTTGGCAGCATCGGGCTTTCCCAGTCCCGAACCTGTCTCTTCCAGAATGAAAGACCATTCGACTTCCATATCGAAATTGGTCTCAATCGTTCCATTGGCTCTGACACGTATCGCGCTTTTCGGAGCGGAACCAAAGGAAACAGGCTGGGGAGGAGGATCGGTTTCATAGAGTGGATCCATCGGATCACTCTGGGCATCCCACCATTCTTTCCATGTTTCCTGCTGCGCTTTATATTCGTAATAGCGCGTTTCCCAGAGAGCTTGGGTTGTGCTCGTTGTTCCTTGGCTCGCCATGAGCCGAAGGAAAAATTCATACATATATCTTTTCGAGGAATTATCCCGAACGTTCAGTGATACCCCGAAAGCAATATAGGCGTAGTCAATATCTTCGAGAGATTCGCTCTCGTTGATACTGTCAATGACCTTATCCACTTTTCCGCCAATGGCTTTCTTGTAAGCCTTTTTGGCTAGATCATAGGCTACCGGTTCAAAGCTTTCTGAAACGAATTCATTATCGAGACGCAGAGGAATGAACGGAAGATAATCCTCTCCGTCCAGAGCTGTATTCAGAACCAAGGCATCAAGAGCAGGGTTACCCGAACCAATGCGATAAATGAACATGAATGGGCCATCCCATTCCGTTACATCATCCAATTCAATTGGATCGAATTCCTCTCGTGAGAGCACATAATTTGCGTAGATGTATCGAGCACTCCGGTCGAAATTGCTTGGAGCAAACGTGACCGTTGAAGTGTCTTCAAAGGTAATCGTGATCTGATTGGTGGCTTCGTCGATGTCGGAAGTCCATGCCGTGTTGAGATCATCGGCATAATTTTCCATCATGTACTGTTCTGCCCAATAAGCAAAATCAGCTAGATTTACAGCCACATGCTGGATGAAAACGAATTCATCCGTATCATGAGGAATGGCATTGACCAGTACAGCGTTATCGACTTCCGGGGCCACGATCAGATTGGCTTCGGGGATCCCAATATAATCGTAATTATCTTCAGCCCAGTTATGGAAATTACGAAACTGAATCCCCGGACCAGCCAGATAGCTTCGTTCAATCGTTTCAGCGATGCTTGGATTATTCGCAAGAACAGACCCGATCACCGTAGACTTGAGGTAATCGGGTCGTTCTTTTTCCTCGCCTGCCAGATTGTATAGCGTCGAGGAAACATATGTTTTCTTGGATCCGAAAATCCCCATGACTTACGGAGCTTCTTCTGGAGTGACTTCCATCGTTTCATCGAAGTTGTTCAACAGCAGTTTCGCCAGAGCCTTATCGAGATTGGCATTGATGAAACCATCAGGCGGTTCAAGACCTTCATCGACAGTCTTCTGAACCGTCCATGCATCTGCGAATACCTTGGTCGCCTTGACCTCGGCATCACGTTGGTAGGAAGTGATCTGCTGATTGTAGAGATCCTTTTGTTTGCCTACCGAACCAGTGACGATAGTACCGTCCCGACGTTCATCCATCGTCTGCGAACGCTGCGTTTCGACCTGTTCCTGAATCAGTTCACGCTGCTCTTCAGCATTGGAAAGCTGAAGCTTGGTCAAGGCAAACTGGGCAGCAATTTGCTTCGCCTGTACAGCCTTGGCCTTGAAGTCGATCTTGGCTTCTTCAAGCTTGATGAGAGCCGTAATAGCTTGGATCTGGGCTGTCTGGGCATTCCAGTAAGCCTGATCCCGATTGATGAGAAACTGCACGGAATTACCCAATGCAGCTTCCATCATTGCGATATAGGCTTTGGTGTATTCACCACCGGTAATGCGTTCTGCTTCACGTTCAGCCTTAAGCTGAACCGACAATGCCTTGAGAACCACATCGAAAGTACCATTACCTTCGATGGATTTCTCAGTCAGATCGGAATTGGAAAGCTTGCTGACCGCTTCATTGAGATCAGTTCCGGGAATTGTGAACTTGCTATCGTCGAGATCGATGTCCGGAAAATCCAGATCCTCACCCGCAATCATCAACTCATAAAGCTGATTTGCCCGTGTAGGAGCATCGATATCATTATAAGCCATATTCAAAATTCCCGGAATCTAAAGCTCAGACCATATCCATGACTTCATGGTCAATAGCACCCGATGCCATCTGGCGCTGACCGAGTTCCTTCAGTTCCTTCTGGGTCAGAGGCTCCATGACTTCGATAGCGTATTCACGCACATAACGACGCGTGATGATCGGCGTATTGGTCTTGGGATCGGTTCGACTCGTGACCTGAAGGAACTTCTTGTCCCGAATCATCTCGTAGATGCAATAAGGCACATGCCAGCCGTTTTCGTTCTCGAACGGAACCAGCTTGCGAACCGTACCAATATACTTGTTGCCAACCGTGAAATACTCCGCATTCACACCCTTCTTGTTGGGGTTCATGCAGGTAATCCGGATACGGACAAGCTTCATCTTTTCCTTGTAGACTTTCTCACGAATAGTCAGCGGACGAGTGGGCGGCGAATCCATTTCATATTCCGAATTGGCTTCCACATTGAGAGGATTAGGCTTGATCTCATTCTGCGTCTCTTCCTGAACCGGTGCTGGCGGTTGTGCAGGCTTTTCAGCCAGAGCAGCATTCACGCGTTCACGAAGCGTCTCGACACCAATGTTATTCGAATACTGGACACCGAGAATATCAGCACGCTTCTTCAGTGCAGTGAGTTCGTCGGTATTCTGCGTTTCTTCAGTCATGGATTTTTCCTAGTCCGGAAATAAATCAGAGTGAAAAGGGGGATCTCTTTCGAGACCCCCCAATTCGATTGATCGTTATGATCAGACCGGTGCAACCGTCTTGATCAAACCGATACGTTCGGGGCGCTTCTCAAGGAAACCGTAGTACCACTTGATCGAGCTAAACCCGGTTTCGCCATAGGGATCGGTACGATCCGCAGTTTCCCGTCCGGGCATCTTGGTCAGGACGTTGAACTTCACTGTCTTGCCATCCGTCTGGAAACCGATGGTAGCGAACGAGTCATCACCAACGACAAGCATCGGGAAAACGTCGTAATCGCCACCAGTCACACGATAACCGGGGTTGGTGCCTTCAGCAGCACCAGCGCCTGCCCAGTGCAGCATCTCGGGAACCTGAATGATGCGGAAAGCATCGACAGTACCGATTTCGCCGGTCAGGACAGTGCCTGCCGAAGCGTAATGCTGGACGGGAATAAACGCCTGATTACCGAACAGATCGGTCATGCCCTTGATCAGGGGAACCAGTTCCGAACCGATGTACATCACGCGAGCCGAGGGAATGGTCTTCGTGTCGATGAGACGCGAGCCAGTCACGACCTTGGTGTGCTTCGGAGTACGGTTATCGGTCAGCGTCTGATCGAGACGCATCAGATCCTCGTAGGTCACAATGGAGGGCGTAGCGCCTTCACCGGTCACTTCACCGTCCGTGGTGGCAGCACCAGCGTAAAGGATCACACCGGCAGCAGCCAGCAGATCACGCTGAAGAACAGCTTCGGTCAACTGAACCGCACCATTCATCAGTTCACGCGACAGGTGATCCATCAGCATGTCGTCCGAATCGAAGTCCATGCTTTCCTGAGTGAACTCAGTGAAGAAGCCGAACTTGAAGATCGAACCTTCGCGCTGAATACGCGTGAAACCAACGCGGTTCACACGGCCACCGGTCTCGGTCAAGGTGGGCAGCTTCGAGGTGATCGTACCGATATCACGACTGGAACCATAGAGATTACCATCCGCAATCACCGCACCTGATGCATCGATACCCTGATCGTTGACGTTACGTTCGTCGAGCAGAGGAATGTATTCGTACAGCTTGATCGTCTTACCGAAGTGCTTCGGCATGTTGATCGTCGGGGCAAGCTGCATGAAGAACTGCTCTTTACGAGCTTCGATGATCGCCTTCTTCAGATAGAAGAAAGTGTTCATCTGATCGGAATTCGAACCATCCCCGTCGATGGTGGACGGCGAACCGTCAATCGGAGCATTATAATTCAAAGGCATTTTTAACAATCCCTACAGAGACCCCCCTTGGACTCCGGTATTTCCGTTAGCGTCCAAGACGGCCTTCCATCTGTTTTAGGAAATCATCATCCGACATCGAAAGCGGATTGACCATTTCCCGACGAGGGGCAGGAGCTTTGCGGGTAGGCGCGGCTGCATCTGCCTTGTCGCCATTCTTCACAGCCTGCTTGGGAGCACCCGTGGTCGTTGCCACAACTTCCGGAGCAGGTGCAGATCTGGCCGGATCCGTCTGCGAAGGAGTGGTTGCGGGGATTGGGGCGTTCGAACCAGATGGAGAAGCATTGAGGCCATTTTCTTTGGCCAGCTTTGCTCCCACCATATCATAGGCTTTGATGAACGGCATTGTTGCTGGGATCTCACCGAGAGTTTTCAGCCGATCAATTTCAGTCGAGACTAGGTCGAAAACACCATTCTCTCGTTGCTGATGCATGATCGTCAGAATTTCAGGTTGATCGTAGATCGCCTGTTTGCTGGCAGTATCCCACGTATTTACCATCTGGATCGTTTTCACTCCTTCCGGCTCCGAACTGAGTTCGGACAAAGCTGTGCGGAAATTAACGTCCTGATCGGTTACGTTGTGATTGCCAGCAACGTAGGTCGAATCTTTCTGGGTATCGATATCAACTGGATCGATCCCGGAATCCTTGAGAAGCTTCTGGATAGCACCCGGATCTTTCGACTTGAGGTCGATAAGAAAACCGAGTTCGTTTTCATCCAGAAGATTATTGTTTTCAAGCATCGTGAGAACACGACGATACGGTTGAAGCTGTTGCATCTTATAGGTGTAGTTCGCACCCATTTGCATCAGCTTGATTGCTTCGTCCGGATTCCGAACGGAAATCTCTTTTCCGTTGGCCTTGAACGGAGCCATGATCTTTTTAAATTCGGCTTCGTAGTTAACCGATTCAGACTTGGCTTCCTCTTCGGTCTTTTCGTCAGCTTTCTTATTAGCTTTTTCTAGATCTCCGTCTGGGGCGGGATCGTTGTTCTCAGCCTTTGCTGCTCCTTCAGCAGGATCAGTCTCTCCTGCTGGCTTCTCGCCTTTGAGCGGATTGGGGTTATCTTTCGACTTCTCGGAGTCGTCCTCTGCTTCGGATATTTCAGAAGATTGCTCCTCAACCTCTTGAGCTTGTTCCTTTTCACCAGCGGTATCACCACCGTCGTTGGTATTTTCCTCAACGACTTCAGCAGGTGATCCCTCGATTTTTTCGGAACTTGCAGCAATTAGATCCCCCGGATTGTTGGCCTGAAGAAAATCTTCATCCGACATTCCGAGAATATCATTGCTCGCTTCAGGCTTCTTTGCAGCAGCGCCCGTCATCAATTCGGCTCCTTGCTGCTATGAAGCGGATAGCCGTCACCATCGACATCTTCAAATTCAACGGGCGTATCTTCAGATGCTCGTGCATGTGCAAGCATCTCTTCGATTTCTTCGATCTGGTTATCGGCGGTTGCACCTTCCTGAACCAAGAAAGAAAGGAACCGCTTCAGAGCACCGGCAGCCTGTGCCGTTACAAGGGCATCATCCCGAATCTTCTGATCGAGACGGGGATCGGTTGAGAGATGAACCTGATGAGCGCAATAATCACGACAGAATTCGTCGAGAATGAGTTCCTTGAATTCAGGAACCTTCGCAAGACGAACGGCTTTGTCGCGAATATCACGCTTGGCCTTGTTCTCTTCAAGGCGATATTCCAGACCTTCAATCTCAGAGTTGTTCATCACTCAACCTTCTTCATGGGTTTCAATACCGAATGAGTGTCCATTCACTCGGAATTTCTTTGTATCTATATCAAAGTTAAATCAAAGAAAAGACTTCATTATAAAACAGGATACGGATCCACCGGATTTTCCCGGATAGATTTATCACTCAATTCCCGAGTGAGTGCATTATAACCAACTGCACTTTCAATATCTGGTGCTGACTCGTCAGGCTTACGGTTCTTAAGCATAGCCTTTGTTACCTCAAGATCCTGATTACCTTCTGCCTGACCACGCTGCTTTTCCATATCGCGTGCGTGCTTCGTGCCAGTTTCCTGCTCGACATAATCGAGATTGGTCAGATCCTTCTTGGCCTGAGCTTCCTGAGCCTTGGCAAGATTGAGTGCAATTTCCGAATCGAGCTTTTCGATTTCCTTCTGCTTCTCCATCAGTTCAAGCTGTTGCATCTGCTGAACGTGAGGATCAGGTTCGGGCTTATAAGTTCGAATACGTTGTGCCAATTCAGGCATACGCTTGAGATCAGCGATATCGCCCAAGATCATTTGGCTGAATTCAGGAGGCATACTCGGACCCATGGTCTGAAGCATGAAGCCCAGATCCTGCGCCTTCATATTGTCGATTTCAGCCGTCGAGATATCGACCTTGAGATCGAAATCACCCACGAGTTCATCACGCTTTACCGTGATAAATTCGCTATTGGTGACGCGAACGACTTCCTTTTCCGAAAGGAATTCACCGTTCATGGCAATGAATTTGTTGCCAATTTCCTTCATGCCTTTGGCGAGACGACGAAGGATCGCCATCTCACGCTTGGCAGCGGCATCAAGCACACCCTTGATACCCGCAGCGACATCGCCGTAGGTCTCACCAGACATACCACCAGAGAAACTTTTCACCCCAGTCAGAGCTTCCGCTTCTTGGTTCTGGAGATTGATCATCTCCAAAGCAGAACGGGGGATTTCCGGATATTTATGTTCAGCTATGCCCTGCTGAGGATGGACGCTCGGATTATATTCGTAATCCTGTCCATTTTCGAAACGACGCTTGTTGACAGCATCGAGCCACTGCTTCGGGTAACCCTTCTGTGCATTGGCTGAACGACCCATGAGATCGATCATGCCTCGGGTGACAGCACCCAGAATACGCTGCTGGTCTTCCAGCATTTCAGCATCAGGCTCACCATAAAGCTCACGCTTTACAGGCATGTAAGGCACGGCAACGAAAGGCAGCTTCTTGTCCGGGAAAGGATTCTCTTCCATCCGGATCATGACATTGCCGATCCAAGTGCAAACAATCGGTGTCAGTTCACCCGTGTTGTTCACATCATAAAAGCCCCAGTATTCATAGGCTACCACGCGCTTGCGCATGGCATCCCTGAACTGGAAGTCATCCGGAGTACGGCTGACATGATCAGGCTGGGTCAAAGGCGTATTGCCTTCCCAGTCGATGCTCTCAAGGTTCTTGTAGCGTTTACCGGCTTTCTTGAGTTCGGCCTGACTCGTCTCGAACGAGACAATCACGAACATAGCCTTGTTCAGATCCCCTTCGCATGAAGGATCGATCAGGACATTGTTCGGATCCATAATTACAGCAGTTGGATGATTGAGGATCACCTTTTGCGTGGTAATCGTCTTGGTTCCGATCTGACGAGCTACCGTAGCTTCCTGTGTTTCCTCGAAATAATCGACGGCTGCTTTCACTTCGGGAGGAGCAGTCTCCTCATACTCACGTGGGTTGGCCTGCTTTGCTGAAATCGCCTGACTGAGAAGATCGAGATCTTCCTGTTCGGTAATTCGAATATGTTGGAACTCAGGAACTTCTTCCTGAAAGGGAACGGTCTTTCGTTCCCATCCAGTCTGAACGATACAAGTACCTTCATCGACGACAGAACGAACGTAATCGTCGATAAATTTAACTGAGTTCAGCTTGGTCCGAAATTGCCAATTAAGAAGCAATTCATTCTGCTTGGCAGCTTCGCTGTCTTCAAATGTTACCGGGGTAACATTGAACATCTTTTCCGAACTAAGAAACGGTTCGGTCAATGCCGCATAGCGCCACTCTGCTTGACGACGAATCAGCTTGGGCTGAACAGATGAACGGTTCTTCCGTTTTACCGGACGTTCAGTTCCTTCGACTTTGAGCAGATCACTCCATTTACGGAGCTTTGCCATCTGAGATTGATGTGCTGAACGAGCATTTTCGAGATCTGTTTTCAGATCCCGAACAGCAGGTTCATTATCCCAATCCGTAAGCTTTGGCTGAAACAAACCGTTATCGGTGGAATTGCCATCCACAACTTCAACTGAACTCAGTGGATTAGCCATTCTGGTCGGCTCCTTCGGTATCGCTCATATCAATTCGAATAGGATAATTTTCGGCGTTATCTTCTGGAACCAAGGAATAATCAACCTCTAGGAACCGTCGGTCGTTGGCGATTTGCTGTCCGAGGGCACGGAGTTGTCTGTCACGCTGTCCAACAGTTGCTCTGAATTCCTCAACCAATTGTCTGCCTTGTTCAAGAGTTCGGTCGAGTCGGGCTGCGTGGCTTGCAAGATCTCCTCGGTCAGAGGCGCTACCTTCGGCTTGACGCTGATAGATGGCGGCTCTCTGCTCGGATCGTGACAAGCGGACAACGTAAGTATTACGGATAGCGACAAGAGCATTTTCATAGTCATGCTTTGCGAGGATAAGCTCATTTTGAATCTTTCCCATTTCCATGGCGTGCTTGAGTTGAGTATCACCCATTTCCTCAAGCAAAGCATTATAGGCCTCTTCTCTTTGCAGGCGATCCTTCGTCCAAAGCGCGTTGACTTCAGCTTTGCCTAGTGAATATCCTGCTGAATAAATTGCCCAAATCACCAGACCCAAGACGATCAAAGGCATGATGACCAGAAGGATCGTCTGCCAATTTTTCCTAAAGAAATTTCCAATACCTAGGAAAAAAGTAACAAAACCGGTCATTTGAAAAGTCCTCCGGGACGGGGCGTAAAATCCGATTTTGTTTCCTCGGCATTTACATTGAGCGTTTCGACTGTTTCTGTCTTGAGCGTATTGCGTCCTTTGAGAGCGCCGTAGTCTTTGACAGCAACACCGCCACCACCAAGAGCGAGCAGAGCACCCATGCCCGTACCGAATTCTATGATGTTGAATTCACCATTGAAAATCAGATGACCTCCAGCATAGCCGATGCCTGCCAGAACCGAGACGAACCAAAGAAAACGAGCAGCTTCGAAATTGTCGTTATCAGGGCCGGTGAACCAGTCTGACAGGATCTTTTTCATGATCAGAGCTTTCGGAAATTGGCAGCAATTTTACCGTGGTAATTTCCCGCTGCATAGTTCGGGCCATTATATCCACGAGCAAAAGCACGACAGTTAAATGCTTGTCCGTCGATCTGCCTCAGAGCGCGTTCAAGATTGTTATGCTCGATGTATCGGGCAAACGCTTCGTAATGCGCTTCTTCGTCCCGAGTCATGCCATAGACGAAATCCAGTGCGCTGACGTAACCGAGATCTTTCCACCATGCGCCCATGATCTGGAACTTACCAAAACTGGCGCATTCAAACGCGATATCTGGACCAAAATAACTTACGGCAAGCGCAAGCTTCTCCCAGCTATCGTTGATCTTGTTCCGATTAGCATCCAGCGTATAATCGCCCGGACGAGGATTCGAGATCCAAGGAACAGCCTTCTTGACGCGCCGCCAAAGATAATGCCGTTCCCAAAGAATCTTCAGTAAACCACTGTTATCCCAACCAGATCCAGCACTCTCGGTCATGGCGGCTGCCATGATCTGCTTGGTTCCACATCCCAGACGATTAGATAGGATAATTATACCACCTCGGCCAATTGCTGGAGCTTCAGTATTCTTGAAGACATCCAACATTGCAGCACGAGAGAGTGGCCCAAATTTCCCATCGACATCAATGGAAGCACCATGGCGATTCAGCCATGCTTGGAATTCACGGTTGTTCATTCTGTATTTCCATCCCCTGAAGAGCCACCAAGCAAGACTTTCAATGCTGCTCCGGTACGATCCAGTATCAGATTGAGCCAAGACAAAGCCTTGTCTGCAACCATTTCTACAACAACAAGCCCAGAAAATCCAAGCCCAATCCCCATTCCTACTGCTGCTCCCGGTCCCAGACTTAATTCCGTGACCAGAAGAAACATCAAAAGCAGAAGAAGAAGGGTGAGAGTTATATGCTGATACCAGTTCAATTTCCGAAGAGGAGGAGGGGCTAGAGTACGCGCAAGCAATACTCCGCAAAAAGAAACCCCCATGGAGACCAGAGGGATATCAATTCCGAACAGAGTGACGACAGCAGGACCAAATGAAGGTGCTCCGACTGCCATTGCGGTCAGAGTGTGTGATTTCACATTCCTACCTTCCCTATGGTAACCAACGCTGCGATACTGGTGCAAAGACCAATAACTTTCAACTTTTCTAATACCTTAGCCGTGGTCGGTTTACCAAGAGGGATATTACCAGTGGACAGACGCTGTATCACAGGTGTCCAACAATAGGCCCACATTAGAGAACCTGAAATCATGGTCATGCCTGCGAGCGTGTCCAAGATCCGATCCAGAACGAAAAGATTCTCCTGCGTGTCAGTGCTCACTTCTCCCAGAGCCAACATACTGATGATGTCTCCGATTGAACCCAAGAAAAAAGCCAGCATGTAAAGCGAGAGCATCGTTCGAATAGAACGACGGGCAGTCCAGAATGCCTGAGGTTCGGAAGAGAACACATAGGTTCCCTCCCGTTTTCTCAGTTCATTCGGAATGCGAGATTCAAACCAGAAATGAATAAGCTGCCCAAGAGCCAATGATGCCATGATCATCAATAGGGTCAATGACATCATATAAACCAGTGGAGCCGTATCAAGACTCACTGGAGCAGGATTGGACAGCGAATTCATCAGATATTCTCGCATTAGGCTTCGATCATTCCGATGCCTTTCCAGATCGTCTTTTTGCCGATCCAGTACCAGTCAATTGTTCCATCGCTTGCTGCACCACTCGTATGAGTAGGCGCTGTAGCACCGCAGTTACCACCGGTGCGTGCAACATAGACTTCCGTGCCATTATAACGAATATCATTCACTGCAACGGTTTGGCCGCTTGCCCAAGCCTGCTCTGTCGCCCAACCATCATTGATCGCTATGGAGGCTGAGTAAGCCCCGGCAGCAGGTGCATTGGAATACAGGGTAGTACCCCGCACTATTCCACCCAAATCGTTCTTTTCGCTATCATTTGATGGGCACGCTTCTGAGATTCGACCTGAGCGCATACGCGTGTTATTTTCGTAACGAACACGAGAAACGCCTTTTAGAGTTGAAAGGTCAGCAAATTTACCATCACGTAGTCGATTATTGCTGATGAGAATGTGTGAATCTGCCGTGTGACCATCTGCTTCTCGGGTATAGACAGCGATCTCATGAGTGAGATTATAGGCATAAGGATTGGTAACACTATTACCAACGACTGCACCCCATGTCCCATTAAAGGCACTTTCATGAAGTACGATTGCCGCGCAACCTTCTGGCTGATTAGCAAGGTTAATAATGGTGTTATTCTTGATCGTCCCCATTGCCTCGATCATGAATTCACCCGGAAACAAAGGATTGGTGAAATCAAGGGTATTGTCACTAATGATATGCTTCGCGCTATTACCAGTCAGGTTAATGCGAACATTGCGCAGATAATTCCCTTGAACCGTATAGGAACGAATATCCTGATCACCGGACAGATTACCGGTATCTTCGGGCACATCATACCAAAAGATATTACCCGTCACGAGAACAGTGTGCGCTTCATCATTCGTAGCAAAACCAGCGGTATTCGCTGCAAAGAAGCTACGGGCATTACGATAGCTGTAGGATCCAATGCTGCCTGATGCAGCCAATGCTGCGTAGGCTTCACTGCCATCAAGTTCAACGGTATTGGCATCGATTTTAGTAAGCTTCCAAATCGTATCTACCATTTCGGACAGGCTTCCTCCTGCCGAACGAATAGCGATCTTCTGTCCAGTCAGATAGCGATGCCCAGCTTTCGTAATCCGAATTTTTCCGCTTGCTCCAGAAATACTGTCAGGAGAAGTATTGGAGCTATAACCATAAAAATTCTGATCAAGTCCGACGTTTCTTCCCTCAATAGTCTGAATACAGGTATTGCCGGAAAACACGATGTTCTTAGCAGCGTAGAAGATCGACAGGGTAAAGTTACCTGCATCCTGAATATGATTGCCAGTAATGGTGCAGTTGAAGCACCCTTCCATGTCATAGGCAGTATCAGAGATGTTCTTTGCGGTATTGCCGGTAATGACGATCCCATCGCCATTATTGCCGTAGATTGCACCGTTTACTTCATCGAAATAATTGCCGGTGATCGTAACGTTACGAACGCGCCTGCGCATCCATGGTTCACCGCCTTCATTGATAGGCGCACCACCACCCCACCACGAGATTTTGGCACCTCGACAGATATTACCACTGATGGTTGCTCGTTGTGCCCAATTAAGTCGCACAAGCTGACCATTGTGCCGCCCTGTTTCAATGAAACAATTGGAAACCAGAATATCACTATTCAAATCTTCGGCGTTTTCGGCAGCAGAAAAGCCTGCAACAACAGCAGGATCAATCCCTACTCCCGGATTTCCTGATGCACCATTACTGGTAGAATAGAGACTATAGAAAGAGGCGGCATGGTTTATAACGATACCGCCATAATTAATGAAACGGAGACTATCCGCAGTGAAACCTTTTACATTATAGATTGTGATTCCGTGTGCCGCTTGCGGCGTATTCGAAACGAAACCCAATTCCTTGAAGGTCACATTCTTAGCGAAAACAGTGAAGACACTAGCTACGTCAAGTGCACCTACATGGATAAAAATACCTGTATCAGGTGTGATGTTGGAAAACTGTGATACGTCTCCACCATGACCACGCACGACCAAATTGTTTTTCAGGACGAGTGGGTTCTGAATATGGAAACGTCCAATAGGAACAATGATAACATCACTGATCGTCAGAGCTTCGACCCATGCTGCCTCATTAGCTGCACATGCCTCAATATCGCTGTCGTCCTTGATCGCTCCCAACTGGTCGAGCGAAACCCCCTGAGTCAGATCAATACGCCAGCCATTGCCTGCATCATCAATCGCTGAACTCAGAGGATGATCAGCAACATAGGCTGCATCAACCGATGCATCCTTGATATAAGTAGCTGCTCCGACTCCTTGAGTTTCAAATCCAATCGTCCTGATGACAGTCTGTCCTTCAGGAATAGTGGCTCCCTCAAGCTCGTTGAACAGCTTTTCTTCCAGATAGGTTTCTTCACCGGAACCAGAAAGAAAGACTGGGATCGAGCCTGCCAACCCATCTACTTCGATCAGCAACACACCTGAAACAACACCACCTCCCTTGGGAAGCATCCTGACATCAAGCGTTGCCAACTGTCCGGGATAGATCGTTGACGGAATGACCGAATTCAGAACAAAGTCACCATGGATGGTGATGTCCGTAATGTTGACCGGAACCCATCCCGTGTTTTTCAGAACAAGCTGTTCACCATCGGACGATTCTCCTGCCGGTACTTCAGGAAAATTGATATTCTTTCTGGAGAGTTCCAGATTGATCTCCGATGGATCACTGACAGGACAGCCCCGTACAAAGGTATCCGCGTTGCTATAGGTGACGGGCATTCAATCGCTCCTATTAAAAATCAGAATAAATTTCAGACAGGCGTGCCCATGGCATCTACCCAACCACCATCGAGAACCCAGATTGGCTGACCAAGCGTGGTATCGAAATAGATCTTTCCGGTATCGAGACCAGTCGGACGATCAGCCGTTGTCCCAACCAAAGGGTACGCCATCATCGAAGCGTATGCCTTAATAAGTTCCATATTACAGGCGACTAACTGAACATCTTTAATGTTCTGAGCCACATCAGCGATATACTTCGGATAATTTACCCCAGCAGCCCCTAGGGCGCTAAAAGGATTGGCATAACCGGAAAAAGGATTTTGAACACCCATTAGACAAATCCATTCATTTCAAAGGTGGAACCACTGTTCATCGTCATACTGCCGATCAGATCATTCTGGTCAATTCGCTGGCAAGCCATCTCATACGCATTGAAATGATCCTGAGCAGCAGCCTTGGATTCTTGGGTATTTTTAGTCTTGTAATATTGGTGTGCGACATACTGAGCCAATGGCTCAAGGATTACCCGAGGAATATCCACGATAATCGAGGAGTTAGTCGCGAAGATCAACGGATGGAATGCTTGGTAGGTAATACCCAGAACATCACGCTTGATATGATCTGTTACCGCTAGAACATTGTAACGCGGGGTAAAAACGGAGTTGAAGCGGCCTTCCTCATTCAGAGGAAGCTCCTCGTTGAACTGATCTTTGACCGACAGGATCTTGATCACATCGCCCTTAAAGGGACGCGACGGCGTATCGATGATGAAGGGTTCACCAAGATCAGTAAGTGCTTGGTTCGAAAATGCCCACTTTGGGTGAAGCTCGTATTCGATTCTGCCTTCGATAATCTTGATCAACACGCTATCCGTGCGAATCGGAAATCGGGTAAAAATCTGATCCAATGCATTATTGATCAGAGAAACAACCTGTTCCTTCTTGTCATCACGAATGTCCCCTGATCCCTCATCGGAAATCAGGAGATTCGAAAATTCATTATGACTTAGCCTGCGATAAACATCCTGAAGGGTGATCGCCATTGATTTAAAATCCTCACTCTCGAACTAATTAAATGTGGTAATTCTATCACACCACATAGCTGGAGAGAGGATTGGTCTCATCTTGCGGAACATCATGTTCCCAGATGCCGACTTCCCCTTGGGTAACCGGAATTGCTTCGGACGGTTTCCACGGTTTCAAATAGCCTAACATTGAGATCGTGTCGATACAATCATCTTTGCCTTTTAAGCCACTGATAGTGGCCAGCTTAATCTGTCCCGTGTACATTCCCATGATATTCGAGGTTTTCATTTCTTCAGGAAAATACATCTTTCCTGCTTTGAACCAAGGAACAACCAGATTGAATCGTTGAAGCTTATTCTGCATCGGTCGGATGCCGGGTTCATTTCCAGACTTCGACGATGATGCAAAATTGAACCAGACATTTCGATTCATCATTTCCATCTGGAGCCAAGGAATAAATCCACCCTGTTGACCCGTGATCTCGATACCAACCGACATGGGTTGATATTCTGCCACAAGACGGAACAGATGATTGATGCTCTTATCCATGGTCATGCGTTCGCAAATACCATCGACCCAGAACCAGTCTCCGTTCTGATTGTAGGCCCAGACGGCAATCACCGAATAGTCAGCACTCTGTTTGTCGGAAACAGCGAAGTCCGTGGTGATATAAAAATTGAAAGCGGATTTGTTATCGATCAGCGGTCCACGCTTGTACCAACGAATCTCGCTATCCTGCACCAGACGCTCTTCGTCCGAAGTGATCCGGAGCATAAGCTCCTGCATGAAAGAAGCGACCTGTCCGTTGAGCACGGCACGGTCGTACATCTCCTTGACCTTTTCATATCCGAATCGGTCAGTCCATGCGCCTTGGAATTCTGATTTCTTACAAGGGAATGTTTCGCATACTGGCCAGACGTTCACATCCCAAGCGCCGGATTCGACGGCTTCGATCAGGATGTCTTCCTTGTTGAAAGGTGTCCCATTAAAGATCACCTTTCGATTATTCGGATCAAGCGCGTAGTCCACACCGCGATAGACGGTGTGCTTGATCGCTTCCATGTCGGCCTTGGACTTGGCACTGTCGTCCGAGATGAGATCGTCCATCACGCACAAGACAGGACGCTTGCCGAAGATCTTCGTACCGCGAAGACCGGTCTTGGCACCGAACATCTTGATCCCGAGACGGTGACCTTCGATGTTGGTGAAGACGATATAGTTATCAGTGAACTTGGCTTGAGGGATCCACTTCTGGAGGAACTCGGAATTCTGATACCGAAATTCCATGTTCTGGCGCATTGACTTGACGCCATTGTCCATCGAGTCGGATACGTAGATCGCTCCGGTTACCGGGAAACCGGGAAGCCCACCGAACATGGCGAGATAAAGAAAAAAATATTCTCCGAAGAGCGTGGTCTTGCCTGCGCCACGAAAACAGAGATTAACGATATAATCTTGATCAGAGATCAGCTTATCAAGCATCTTGAGGTGGACGGGAGGGGTCTTATGGCTTTCCCCCTCCTCGCCATTCACCAGCTTGATGAAGTTCATGAAGTGAAGCGCGAATGCAGACGGAACATATTCTCCCGTATTCAGTTCTCGGTAATCGACTTGGTTCAGCCAATCATCGAGTTCCTGCTGAATAATTTTAAGTGGCTTCACTTATTCTACCTCTTGGTATTCTCCATCTTCAATATTAGCAGTTTTTGCGTGGAGGGGAAGAGCAGCAATATCAGCGGTTTTTGCGCCTTGCTCAATAAGCTCTTGCTGTCGCCATGCAAGTTCTTCCATTTGTTCCTTCAGTGCCTTCATTCCATCATCGCCCTTGACCGTGATCGCCACATCCAGATTTTTCGTTTCCGGTTGCTTGAGATGTGTCATGATGGAATTGGCAGCCTGCATCCGGACAAGCGGACTGACATCATCATCTGCCATCAGTTCAAGCTGGGTATTGATCGCACGTTGGAACGCATCCTGATTGAGCACCCATGTCGGAATCATGGTCTGCTCATAGATCGCGTTGACGAGTTTATTCTTATTATACGCCGCGACGTAAGACGAAAAAGTTTTCTTGTCCGTGCCTCGGGCCATTAGTCGTTGGTAGCGATCCGGATGCGTCTTGATGAACGCCTCTTCATTCGTAAGACCCATCAGCTTATAGCTGACATATTTCACAGCAGCGAGATAATCATCCATCTTGAATCGGCCCGTTGAGAGGACCGAGACATAGCTGATGAAATTATCTCGAAAGACGCGTGCTTCTTCCGGATCAGAACTGATCTTGTTGAGTGTATCAACGAGATGATCCGATACAGCAGTCTTCATGTTCGGAGGAAAAGCATCACGCACTTGCGCCTTGGTCAAAGGCGGAAGTGTTTCTTCCGGAAGTTCTGCCGGTACATTGTCAGGTGTATTATCAGGATTTGTTTCTTCTGACATAAGGGTTTGCCTTAATCTCTGGAATAGATGTATGAAGAGTCCCGTCCCTGTCTCTCTTATTGAGGATAGCGGACTAGCTCTATGTCGGGGTTTTCATGGGTTGCTCAGACTAGGGGTGAAGGAATGGCCGGGGTGAGTTTGGTCCACTCTTTCCAGTTATGCTGGTCCCGGCCATTTCCTAGATTTGGATCACCTCCTCTCAGTTAATCTCAGGAATTGAAACACAGGGTTCGTTCAGAACTCCAGCGGCTCTCATGTGTTTCACTTTGTTTTTCCTTTCCTTGAAATCAAACTGAGTGGAAGATTAACCCTTGTTCAAACGCGACAGAATAAATTTAACCAGTGGTAAACTTTGAATCTGTGCGCAGACTTTTGAAATTTTCTCCTTCAAAAAATTCACCAGCTTCGCACAAAGCGAAGGGCACTCTGGTTTATTTTCCAATTTTATTCCCTCCATTGATGGAATCTCAGCCCCTCCGCCCCGATCCCTTGGGCCTGCGGCCCTGCGGGTGGGGCTTCGGGACTTCGATCCCTACCTACTAAGGGTTAGTTCTCTGGTCAGGAGAATTAAAATTAGATTTTATCTTCCACGATATTCCAGTCATCAGCCAGCATATCCGACTGACTAGCCAGCCAAGGGACAACATACCCCTGTGCCGTCTTCATGTCGATATGAGCATGGTACTCAATCTCGGTTCCTTCTTCGTAGATCCCGAGCAGAGGAGGGCGATTCACCTGAAAGCGTGAACCGGCCACGAGGAAAAGAAACATATTTTTCCCGTTCCATCCGGAACGAGCCACACGCTTCCCATTCTTGAGATGCTTGAGTGCCGTAGAAAAATCGAAGATTTCTTTCTCGGTCTCACCACTAAAGATGGCATCGAACATTCCCTGAGTGAGCCAAGTGACATAGCCCGTATGTCCCTGCACATTGGGATCTGCGATCACTTCGTCCGTCTCGTACTCAACGAGATATCCGGGATCTTCTCCATTCTCTCCTTCCGGAAGCTCCCATCCACGATAGTCGTTGTATTCCTGCCTCGTACAAGGAGCAGCCCTCACCACCTTGTTACCGGTGTAGGTCTTTGCTTCCTTCTCGAATTCTCTCAGTTCCATGGGTAGTCCTTTTCTGGTCTGGCCTAGGGCTAGATCCTCTTGATCTTACGCTTAAGGTCCGATATAGGCTTCTCACATTCTCGGGCCTCCAGCAACTCTTTTTCAAAAGCTAAGAAGAAGAGAGGGCTATGCTATTGTCTAAAGCCTCTGCTAAAGCAGAGACTTAAGAACCTCTCACCAAGGGGAAACCCTCCTTATGAATTATGAAAAACAAACCAAGGCTCTCAAGGATCTGATCACTTCCTGTAATCTATTCCAATACTACGCCTTAACGTTACGCCTTGACGTAGCGAATCCTCATCACTAGAAGTTGGCTCTCCCTCCTCCATTTACTGGGACATCCTTGCAGTCACTCGTAAGGATAATGGATCGGGGAGCCACAGGGTCGGGGTTGAGCGGATGATGTGAGAGTCCATCCTGCTCCCCCGACTTTTCCTTTATTCTCTCAATAGGAAATCCCAATGGCATCTTCGTATAGCCGTAGTCGTAGCTACCAAAGCGATGACACGTATAACAAAATCGATTCACTAATGACGCTTCTTATCGAGCAGATAAAAGACGTTATTGATCGATCCTATACGCCTGACGACAGAGATGGATACGAACATCTTGAGCTAGTATTAGCTGCCATACCTGAGCAATTTTTGACTATGCTTAATCGACATAACCTCAGGGTTATTGGCATGGAACCAAGGATAAGAACTGCTCTCGAATTCAGGCACAACCGCCATTCTTACATTAAAGAAGTTGTTGCTAAAGCCGAGATCACAAACCTCGATCTTCGTGCAATGAACACTCTACCTGAAGAGGACTTTCAAGATGATTTAGGTAAACAACATATAGCAAATCGTCTGTCCGACTCTCTCGTAGAAGGACTACGCAGAAGGATAGCCAATCAGTTATTCGCTATTCTCAATGAGAAAAATCCTTAAGAAAAATTTCATATAATATTTTTTTCGCAATATTTTTCATTAGGGATTTTATCATAATTGTGTCTGGCTGTAGGATTACACTCCTATCCTACCTCCTATAATAGAACATCCCCCCCGGTATGATTACACTCATATACACTGGGGTGCCCCCCTTTAATAACCTGCATGATCTGCGATCAGTGCGGATCTATTATAGGAGTTATACTCATGTTCGACCCTATCTCATGGGACGATGATCTCTCGCATCATGCGCATATCGATGCGTATTACGAGAGGGAAATGTATAAGAAAGAAGAGAGTCTGCTGCGTAAACACAGCTATCTCAACAGCTATCTCAACTACAACGATTTCGGAGAGCTTTGAGCCTTGGCTCATTGCTCTCTTTTTTTACACTGATAGATATCCCAAAGGATAGCTATCTATATATATCTAGAACGTAGTTCTAACTCTCACCCAACTTCTCAACTCTCTCATTCATCTCAATAAGCCTGCGGCTTGTATGGGATATGCGCCCTAACGCATAGAGGTGAGCACCTACTCTACCCGTGCTCCATGCTGCCAGTCATGCTCATACTGGCTCCCTCATTCCTGCTCATTCCTACTAAAACGAAAAACGAAAGGCTCTCACCATGCTCGACGTTAACAAGCTCCCTGAAGGCATTCGCTTTGCCTTCTCCGGTCAACATCGCACCATCTGTGGCGAAGGCTTCAAAGCCGCTGTCGTCAACAAGGACCATAACGCTGGTCTCCGTAATCCCATTCCGCATACCGCCAAGAAAGCACGCCTCGCTTGGAACATCGGTTATGCAACCGCTCAAGCGAAGCACTCCATTCCCACGACCAAGAACGTGGAACTCATCAAGCTCATCAAGGCTGCTCTCCACTCCTCGTAAGAGGGGGAG
>Ga0114900_1000179_pt1 | contig 57050 bp, 62 predicted proteins | sample MalvireepMed_231_FD_89685 | JGI IMG/M metagenome (GOLD analysis project Ga0114900, IMG submission 89685) | Marine viral communities from the Global Malaspina Expedition - Malaspina viral metaG DeepMed_231 | ecosystem: Environmental > Aquatic > Marine > Oceanic | place: Mediterranean Sea...
CCACCGCACCTGTTGCAGGATCTACCGCCCCGGGGGCCAGCGCGGGCGGCGGCAGCCTGGCGAAACCCGGCTGGCCGGGCCCGGCCTGAACGGACGGATCGCCATATCCGGCCGCGTAGCGCCCGGCGATCGCCGGGGTCTGCGGCGCGTTGGTGTCCACGTTGGCCTGCTCGTCCACCGGCCGGCTTTGCTGCTGATGAGCCCCGCCGAATCCGACGTAAAAGCCAAGGCCGACCAAACCGGCGAGTACGGCGGCGCCGGCCAGCAGGTAGCGGCGGTTCCAGCGCGTGACCGGCGCACGCGGCGCGGCGAGTACGCTCTCGGAGGACGCCTTCGGCTCCACGCGCGGCGGGGCCTGCGGCTCAAGGGGTGGATCGGGCGGAAGGTGCGACATGGCGTCAGCTCCGCTTGCCGGTGCGGGTGATGCGCACGACGGTCTGGCGCTTTTCACCAAGCCGAAGCTCGGCGACGTCGATCAGCCGGTCGACCACATAGTAGCCGTTCAGGTAGCGGTAGTTGACGAGCTGGGCCTGCTTGTTCTGGCCGATGACGAACAGCGGCGGCGCCTCGCTGGCCCCAAGGTTGGTCGGGAACTGAATGTAGGTCTTCAGGCCGTCGTCAAAGACCCGCAGCGGCTGCCAGTTGGGCGCCTTCGATTTGATCGGCCGGATGTCGTAGTCGAAGTGCAGCTGATCGAGGGCGAGCCCCGACGCCACCACGCCGCGTGCGTCGGCGGCCTTGGCCGCCTGAGCCTCGCGGGCCTCATCCAGCGCGTAGGTCCAGTTGACCACGCTCGTGTAGGCTTCGCCCTCGCGGCTGACCGCCTCCATAAGGTAGGTGCGCTGGTCCGTGGTCAGGATGACGTTGGTGCGCAGGCCGCCGCGGGTGGGCTTCAGCATCACCAGAACCTGCTCTGAAGCGCCCGACCCCTGGACGGTCTCGCCGAGCACCCAGCGCACGGTGTCGCCGGCGGCCTTAGAGATGAGCCTTTCGCCAGGGCGCAAGGCGATCACCGTCAGGAATCGCGGGCTGGTGTTGACCGTATAGAGTCGGCCCGGCTCGAAGGCGTAGTAGAGCGCAGCGTTGACATAGGCGCCGCTGTTGGGGAGGTCGCGGCTCTGAGCATTGGCAGAATAGGCCGTGCGATAGCCTGGGGCCGGCCGAGGCCTGGCGCGCGGGGACGCCGGCTTTGGCGCGGCCGCAACGGACGCAGGCGCCTGACGCTGGACCTGCGCCAGCGCCGAACCGGGCAAAGGCGAGAACGCCAAAACGGCGAAGGCCGCGAGTGCGACGCGAGATTGCAGGTGAGGGAGGGTCATAGCTCGCGACTCCACTGAAACGCGGTGATGTAGATTCCCAGGGGGTTGGCCCGCAGCTCCGCCTCGTTCTTGGGCGGATTGACCTTGGTGGTGAAAATCCCCGTCCAGTTCTCGGTGAGGCCGCTGGCCCCGGCGTTGAACGTCGTCTCGCGCCACTGCACCTGGTAGGTGTTCGGACTGCGCGGGAGCACCGAGACGATCTCGACGTTGACCGCCTGCGTGCCCGCGTTGGCGAATGGGTCGTTGGCCTTGGCGTAGTCGTTCAGCTGGCCGATCGCGCCGCCCGCGACGAAATGGTAAGCGCCGGTCCAGTTGTCCCGGATGACGATCGGGTCGATGCTCTTGGAGCGGGTCCGGCGGACCCAGTCGGCGAGGAAGTAGCCGATCTCGGCGGTGGCCGGCTGATAGGTCCGGCCGGCCAGCTCAATGCGGCCCGGCCGGCCGTATTTGTCGATCGGCACGACATAAGTCGCGATGTTGGTGTTGCTCGACTGCCAGATCAGCCCGCCCACCGACAGGGCCGTGATCCCCATGGAGATGAAGGCGGCGAGCCGCCAGTTCTTGGCCTGAACGGTCGCCGACCCGACGCGCATGTCCCATTCGCGGGACGCGCGGAGGTAGGGGCTCTCGACCGGAGCGGAGCTGCCATAGCGGTCGTTGGGGCGCTTGAAGGGGTTCATCGGTCCATTCCGGTTCAGGCTTCACGATCGGGATCGTCACCCCGCCGCGTCGGCGTAGCGGGCATCCCCGGCGTGATGTCGTTGGCTGTGCTGGTCGCTGCCGCGAAGCTCCCCTCGGCCGCGGCCCGCACCCCGCTGCGCCGTTCGCGGGTGCGCGCCACAGTGTCGGCCGCTGAAGAAACGGGGGGAGGGGGCGGCGAGCTCTCGCCGCCCCCTTCGTCGCCGCTCGAGCGATTGGCGAACCGACGTGCGGAGGCGACGGCGCTCGAAACCGGAGCCCGCGCGAACTCCGCAGCGCCGCCGCCGAGTCCACCGCCACCACCGCCACTGTTCCCACCGCCGCTAGGCGCACCACTGGGGCCGCCCCCGCTTGGGGATCCTCCGCCGGACGGGATCGCGCCCGCGGCGGCCTGGGCGGCGGCTACCTTCTGTCCGCCGGCGGCCCAGCCGCCCGCCACGGCGCCGCCAATGGTCCGACCGGCGAGGGCAACGCCGGCGACGCCGGCCGCAACACCCGCCGCGCCCATCAAGCCGCTGCCGGCGCTGAGTTGCGGGCCGCCGCTGATCATCGCGCCAGCGATCGCCGGTACTTTCAGCGCGAGCATCATGAGGAAGATCGCAGAGAGAAGCAGCCCGGCCTGTTCCGCAACGGTGGGGTCGGCGGAAAGTGTGAAGGTCTCGAAAATATTGATGCCAATGCCGGCGATCACGGCCAGCGCCATGAACTTGAAGCCGACGGAGATCACGTAACCAATCGACCGTTCAGCCAAGAAGGAAGTCTGTGTAAGGACCCCAAACGGCACTACGACGAACGCGATCAGCGTGACGATATAAAACTCTATGATCGTGATCGCGATTTCAATCGCGAGTACGATAAAGGCAAGCATGATGCCGATCGCGGCGACAGCCGCGACAATGATCATATCGATGTGCTGAAGAGCACCAAACCCGGCATTCTGTTGAGCAAGATCGCCGATGTATTTTATGAGCTTCACAACTACGTCGAGCCCAGCCTCGACAGCGCGGGTTGGAGCTTGAGTGAAGTCACCCACAGAGCCGCCGTTGCTCGCCTTAAGGCCCAACTTGGTGAACCCGTTGATCACCACGAGGGTGAGCGAATGCCAGTTGGTCACGAGCCATGCGAAGAAGCCGACTAAAAGTATTTTTCGGATAAACGGGGCTAAGATATTCTGTGTTTCATCAATCGCCCACATGATTGCGGACAGGACGATACTGATTACTACGAGTGTAGCGAGTACAGACTGAACGTTGCCGGAGATCGCGCCGAACCCCGCGCCAACCTGTCCCGTGAAGGCGGATATGAATTGGTCAAGCGCGGCGGCGTCGGCAGTGGCCACGGTTCAACTCGTCATCATGGCGGCTCGCGGCCGCACCCGAGCCGCGTCGGCCCAAAATAAAATTGGGCCCAGCGTCCGCACGCCAGCACGCATGTTGGCGACTACGGTCATTTGAATTCCGACGTATCTGGTAGCCGGCTGCCCTTCTTCTTGAAGTACAGCGGTGAGCATGGGTCATTGGTGTCGCGGTTGTTTATGTCCGGACACTTTGGCTTCGCAGGCTTTTCAGCGACGGGCTGAGCCGTTTCGGTTGGAGCAGGGCCACAGCCGGCAAGCACGCAGGCGGCCGCGAGGCTGCCGAGGATTGTGATGACTCTCATTTGAAATCCGAGATGTTAGGCAGCTGGCTGCCTTTCTTTTGAAAGGTCGTCGCGCGCTGGGTTACGGCGGCGGCGGCCACCGAGCCCGCCTGCTGCTGCGCTAGGATCGTTTCCTGGGTCCGGGCCTGCGCAATCAGGATCGTCTGCAGGCCCTGTAGTTGGCCGCTCAGGGCTGCGAGAAGCTGGTTCGTGGCCTGGATCGCCGCCGTCTGACCGGCGGCGCTTTGAGAAGCAGCGACCGCGCTGGTCACCGCGTTGGCGGTCGTTGGCTGCGAACGGACCAGCTGGTTCTGAACCGCCATCGAGTCCTGCAAGGTAAGACGGCTGTTGTCCTGCCAGCTGCCATAGCGCTGCAGGATCTGCTGCAGGCTGTTGCCCGTCATGCTCGACGGATAGAGCTGCTGAAATTGCTGACCGATATTCTGACCATTGTACCCGATCGCCTGCGCTTGCTGGAGCAGCTGGGTGGCCTGCTGGCTGATCTGCGCCAGCGGCTGGGTGACGTCGGTCCCAAGCTTCTGAAGCATGGCCACCTGATTGGTGAGCTGGTCCTGCAGCTGCTGGATTTGCCGCAGGCTGTTGCTCACCTGAGAGACCATCTGAGCGATTGCGGCCGGGTCGTTGACGACGACTCCCGGGAAGATCTGCGCCCGGGCCGGCGGCGGCGCGACCACCGAAGCGGGGAGCGCGAGAAGGGCGACGGCCGCGGCCGTCGTAAGAAGCCTACGCATGTGGAAACTCCCGATGACGCGGAAATGACTCCGGCGGCCAGAGATCGGCCGCCTCGGCGCGGACGAAGAGCGGCTCGGACGCGGCGCGGAACAGGACCGCCACCCCGAACAGGACGAAGCCCGCGACCAGGACGAAGAAGTTGTGGTGAAGGGTGGTGGTGAACACCGCGAGGAAGCCCGGCGCAGCCAGGCCCAGGAACAACAAGCGACGGCGACGGAGCGTCAGTAGCCAGGCCGCAGGGAACCGGCGGGTGACGGCGGTCATGAGGGCAAGCTCGCGCGCGCTGAGCGGCCGAGCCTCCGTCAAGGTCGGAGCGTCCTTAGGGGCCGCGTCGTCAATCATGCGACCCTCGCGGTCGACGGGGTCGACGATTCGTCGAGGTAGGACGCAACCTCGGTCAGGCCCTGGGCGGCGTAGAACCGTGCGGCGAAGCTCCCACGATCCCCCTGAAGCGCCGCCATGATCGTCTGCTGATCACCTGGCGAAGACGCGCCGACGGCCGCAAGGGCGATGGGGCCCAAGCCAAGCTCGAAGAGGCGATTTCCCGCTGTCGACTGGTAGTAGTATTCGCGCTTCGGCGTGGCGCTGGCGATGATGCGGATCTGCTGGGCGTTGAGGCCGAAGCCGGAATACAGATCGGCGATCTGGGGCGTAGGCGCATCCGGGTTCGGCAGGAAAATCCGGGTCGGGCAGCTTTCGATCAGGGCCGGGGCGATCGAGGACCTCGCGACATCGGCGAGGCTCTGGGTCGCGAAGACGACGGCGACATTGTATTTGCGCAGCGTCTTCAGCCACTCGCGGATTTTCGCCGCGAACGCCCCCTGATCCAGGAACAGCCAGGCCTCATCGAGCACCAGCAAGGTCGGGCGGCCGTCGAACCGGCGCTCCAAGGTCCGGAAGATGTAGGTGAGCACCGGCGCCAGGGCCGCCCGGTTGGTCATCAACTCGGCCATCTCGAACGTCTGCCAGACCGCCGCTTGCAGGCTGTTTTGGTGCGCGTCGAGCAAATGACCGTGCGGACCGCTCAGGGTGTAAGGCGACAGAGCGGACTTCACAGCCTGGTCCTGGACGGTGGCGGCCAGCAGGGTGAGGGTGCGTTGCTCGCGCGGGCCCGCGGCGAGGTTGCGAAGCCCGCTCCAGATCTCTTCCTTGACCTGCGGGACGATCGGCACGCCCTCGGCGGCTACGAGGTCCTCCACCCATTCCTGGGCCCAGGCGCGATCCTCGGGGCCGTCAATGTCGGCGAGCGGCTGAAAGGCAAGTTCACTGGCGTCGCCGCCGAGGAAGAAGAACTGACCGCCGGCGAGCAGGGTCGCGGCCCGCGAGCTGGCGCCCTTGTCGAAGAAGAACACCTGCGCCTCGGGATAGCGCAGCCATTGCATCGCGATGGTGTTGAGCAGCACCGATTTCCCGGAGCCGGTCGGTCCGACCACCATGGTATGGCCGACGTCGCCCTGGTGCAGATCGAACCGGAACGGCGTCGTGCCGGCCGTCCGCGCGAACATCAGTGGCGGCTGCGCTCCCTTGTGGCCACGCTTGAGGCACTCTTCGGTCAGGTGGGTGTTGCGGGTCGGCCCAGGCCAGATCGCCGACATCGGCATCATGTCGCAAAGGTTCAGGGACGACACGAGCGGTCGGCGCAGGTCCGCGTAGGCTTGGCCTGGAAGGCTGCCGATCCAGGCCTCCACGGCGTTGACGTCTTCAACCTTGCAGACGAACCCGGCGCGGTTGATGGCCCCCTCGACTTCGCGGACGCGGTCGGCGAGGCGATCTGCATCCTCATCCATCATGGTGACGGTAGGGGTGAAGTAGCCGATCGAGGCGAAGTCGCCGCCAAGGATCGCCAGGGCCGCGTCGGCGTCGGCCGACTTGGCCGCTGCGTCGGGGTCCTCCAGAAGAGAGGGCTCTCGGGTGATCGCCTCCTTCAGCAAGGCCATCACGCCTTTGCGCTTTGCGAACCAGCGCTTGCGCACCGTGGTCACCGCCCGCCGCGCGTCTTCCTTGTCGAGCGGGAGGTAACGGCAGACCCAGCGATAGCTGATGCCGAGCTCGTTCAGGCGATCCAGCAGGCCGGGGGACGAGGTGGTCGGATAGGCGCGCACCGAGATCGTCCGGATGTAGCGCTTGCCGAGACGAGGGAAGAGCCCGCCCTGGAAGTCGTCATCGGTCAGGAAGGCGTCCAGATAGGCGGGCGTATCGGGCGCACGCACGTAGTGGCGCTTCGTCGAGATGCAGCCATGCAGGTAGGTCAGAGTCTCGTCGTCGCTGAGCTCGCGGACCTCCGGCATGATAGCAGTCAGGATGTCGGCGATCTGGCGAACCGTGCCCTGAAAGTCGTTCAGCGCCGCACGATACATGCCCGCCGCGCCGCGACCGGACGGGGCGTTTTCGAGCAACAGGCTCTCGGCCGTGCTGATCGCCTCCTCCGGCGGCAAATAGGTGAAGGTCAGGAAGTAGCGGCTCTCGAAATGCCGCTCCTCGGATTCAAAGGCGTCCCGCCGCTCATTGTCGATGAGGTCCGAGACCGGGTCAGGGAAGGTGCTGGACGGGTAGTCCTGGGACGCGGCGCGAAGCGCCTCGATGTGCAGGCACCAGCGTGAACCGAGCCGGCGCAGCGCATTGTTGAGCTGGGCCCGCACCGCGACCAGGCCCGCCTCGGTGGAGCTGGCGAGGTCGGGGCCGCGGAACGCGAGCGTCTTTTGGAAGCTGCCGTCCTTGTTGAGCAGGAGGCCCGGCCCGATCAGCGCCACCCACGGGAGGTGATCGAAGAGGCGGTCGGCTTTAGGACGGTATTCACGCAGGTACAACATCGGGGCCTCGAGGCCTTGCGGTCAGCAGACCTGCGCCCATCGCCGAGGTGGCGACTGCGGACGCGGGCGGAAGAACGGGGAGGGGAGATTGGCCATCAGGCGTCCAGATACGGTCGCTGGCGGATGTGCCGGCCGAGGGCGTCGAAGAAGTAGGGGTCGCGCTTGTTCAGCCAGTAGCAGACGGCGTGGATCGTAAGGCCGAGCGGCACGCCGATCAGCGGAACTTGCAGGCCGAGCGCCAGAACGGCCGTAAGTGTACCGTTGAGGACCGCAATCATGCGCGGCACACCGGCGATGGTCACTGGCTCGGCCAGAGAGCTGTGGAAGCCGATCTCGAACCCGTCCACGAGCGAGGTCATCAGAAAGCCGCTCCGGCGGTCATGTTGAAGAACGACGTGATGAAGGTCGTCGCGGTGAAGGCGATGGCCAGGCCGAAGACGATGCCGATGCCTCGCCGCAGGACCGAGCCGCCCTCGGAAAACGCGAAGCCCAGACCGGTCAGGACGATGGCGATGATACCCACCGCCTTGGCCACCGGCCCGGACAGCGACTGCATGATGGTCTCGAGTGGCGTCTCCCAGGGCATGGCGGTGCCGCCGCCCGCGGCCCAGGCCGGACCGGCGACCAACATCGCGATACCGGCGACCATGACCGCCGTTCGTAGATTGCGGCGGCCCTCGGCCGCGGTGAATGGAGTGAAGCCCATCGTCGAGCGCTTTCCCGAGGCGTTGCCCCGAACATCTCGGGCTACCCAGGATTGAGTCGCAAAGAAGCGCGGGTCAAGTGCTCTTGGAGATATAAAAGCCCTTCACGTGCTTTTTTATGCATGAACGCCCACTGCAAAGCTTGAGACAGCGGGCTAAGAGCGGCGCCAGATTGCTCCGGCGCAGCAGAAAACCGGTTGTCCGAAGACATTATGACGGAAACGGGGCAAACATCCGCATCAAACGCCAACGAATGCTCCTAAGCTGAGCCATTTCCCGCCAAAACGCCGCGCTTTTATTATACAGTTAAAGCACGATAACCAGAATCCGAGCGGCGGAGGCCCCAAGTGCTGGCCTTCCTGTAGTTCTTCGCATGGCCAGCAATTTAGATCGCGCTCTCCGGCTGACGGGCAGAGCCGTAAGGACATGCATCTGGGCGCCAAGGCCGAAGAATGAGTTGGTCCCGACCCGGAAGCGTTGGTGAAAATAGAGCTCTTAGTGGGCGTTCCATCGGAAACGCCGGTGGTTCTCCACGCCGCGGCGTGGCCGAATACGATTCAAAGAGTTACGTGATTTTCGAGCAAGGCGGGCAGGCGGCGCAGACGCCCCGCGCTTCGATCACCACGTGATCAAGACGAAAGGCCAGCCTTTGCGCGATCACCTCGAGGGGCTCTCTCATGCCGAGGTCCAACTCATCCGCGCGACCGCAGACATCGCAGATCAGGAAGCTCGCGGTGTGCGGGGCGGCGTCGGGCCGTGGGCAGGCGATGAAGGCGTTGGCCGTCTTGACCTTGTGCACAAGGCCAAGGCCGATGAGGAAGTCGAGGGCTCGATAGACCGTCGGCGGCTTGGTCGACCGACGACCTGGACCGTAGGAGGCGACGAGATCATAGGCCTTCACCGGTCTGCCGGCCTCCACGAGCAGTTCGAAGGTTCGGCGGCGGGGCTCGGTCCAACGCTCTCCCGCCGCCGCGCATCTCGCCTCCGCGCGCACCAATGCGGACCCGGACGACTTAGTCCGCAGAGCCTCGAGGCTGGTCTCGCCAGGGCGGGAGGACGCGAGCGAGGTCATGATCTGACCGTGGAGTCGGCCGGTCCATGATCGCCGAGACAATGCCCATGGTCGCTGAGGCTTTCGATCACGCGGCATTCGCCGGCGGGACCGTCGCACCCGGCAGACACCATGCGGCTCAATTCCGTTCGCAGCGACGCCAACAGGCTGAGCTTTTCCTCGACGGCCGCCAACTGTTGTTGCGCGAGACGGTTGGCGTCGCCGCAGGCCTGTTCGGGATGATCCGCCAGATTCAACAACGTCCGGATGGCGTCGACCGGGAAGCCAAGTTGCCGGGCGTGTTTGATGAAGGCCAGCCGGGCGACGGCCTCAGGCTCGTAGACCCTCCGATCGCTCGCCGTGCGGCGCGGCGCGGGCATCAGCCCGATCTGCTCGTAGAAGCGGATGGTCGGCGGCTTCACGTCAGCCAAGCTGGCGAGTTCTCCGATGGAATGGGACGGCATCTGAACTCTCGAAAAAAAAAGCGCTTGATCCTCTAGCCACTTGAAGATGGATCCTGGGTCCATGTCCAGTTGCTCCAGCGCCTCGGCCCAGGCCCCAGCCGCTTCATCAGGCTGCGGATGTGGCCACCCGGTCGTGTTCGACGGGGCGACAAGGGGCTACAAGCGCATCCTCGCGGCCGTGATCGCCATCAACGTGGTCGGCTTTGCCGTCGTCGCGGTCGGCAGCCTGTGGGCGGGTTCCGCCTCCCTGGCCGCCAACACCCTGGATTTCGCGGCTGACGCGGCGACCTACGCGCTCAGCCTCTGGGCGATCGGCAGGAGCGCCGAGGTCCGCGCCGGTGCGGCGCTGTTCAAGAGCGCCACCCTGGGCGTGATGGCGGCCGGCGTCTTGGGTCTTGCGCTCTGGCGCGCGATCGCCGGCGTCATGCCGGAAGGCGGTGCGATCTCGGGCCTGGGGCTCTTCGGCGCCGCCATCAATCTGGGCGCCGCCGCTCTGCTGATGCGCTACCGGGACGGCGACGCCAATGTCCGTTCGGTGTGGCTCTGCACGCGCAACGATTTGATCCAGTGCCTGGCGGTGGCGGCGACCGGCGTCGCCGTCAGCCTCACGCATTCTCGCTGGCCAGACCTGGTGGTTGGTGTCGTGCTCGCGGTGGTCTTCACGCGGTCGGCCTGGCAGATCACCAACCAAGCGCGGAGAGAACTGAGCCAAGCAAAAGCTTCGCCTACGTCGCGTGACTATGTAACGCATTCCCATCGTCCCCAGGGACAGGTATAGAGCCCGGCATGATTGGGACGGCGATCCGAAATCAGCCTTTCGGCATGATCGCCTGCGCCGGACGTCCACGCGTCCGGAGCGGTTCCATCGCTGCGCCTGTTAGCCGTGAAGAACGCGGACTTGGCAGGGCCGTGTTCCCGTCCTTCTCCGTTGAGGCGCGTCGGCTCCTGGCAGCGTTCCTGGTGTTCAGTGTCGTCTTCGTTTCGGTGGTGTGCGGTCCGGCCGCGCACCAGTGGTTTGAGCGAGGCCCGTCGGCCAATATCCAATTCGTCACCGATGTCGCTACCAGCGCCGACATCGGCAAGGCGCCAGCTGAGCAGGGCGCCCCCGCGAAGGGTGGTGTGCAAGGCTTATGCGCTGGACACTGCGCCGCTCACGCCTTCAGCCTGCCGACGGTGTTCGTCCAATCCGTCGTTCAGTTCGTCAAGCGGGCGGTTTGGCTGGTGTTCGACGACCAGTGGTCGCAGGCTTCGCGACCGTCCCGTCTGGAGAGACCACCCCGAGTTTGATGCATCAACATCGCGCCCATAGGCGTGAGAGATCGCATTTGAAACTCAGGGGATACCAAGCTTCATGTCACTCTTTATGCGTGGTCGGCTGCGATATGCAGCCGTGAGCGCGGCGGCGATCCTCGGCGCGTTAGCGTCTGGCCGCGGCGCGGCGGCCGAACCGGCCCCGCCTTACCGGGACCTCCTGGCCCAGGCGCAATCGAGCGCGCCCAGGCTGGCCGAGGCCGAGGCCGGCGTGCGGCAGGCTCAGGGCCTTGCGCGCCAGGCGGCGGCGCGGCCGAACCCGACGGCTTCCGTCGAGATGGAGAACTTCAACGGCACGGGCCCGTATCGCGGCACCGGCGTGGCGGAGACCACCTTCTCGGTAGGCCTGCCGGTGGAGCTGGGCGGCAAGCGCGGTGCGCGGATCGCCGCCGGGCGGGCCGGGGTCGACGCGGCGCGGGCGCGGCTCGCCCAGGCGCGGGCCGACTATGCCTTCGAGCTGGCGGCGGCCTACGCCGAGGCCGAGGCGGCCGAGCGGCGGGTCACGCTGGCCCAAGAGTCCCTCACCCTGGCGGAGGAGGACCTGCGCGCCGCCCGAGCGCTCGTGGAAGCCGGCAAGGAGGCCGAGCTTCGCAGCCTGCAGGCCCGGGCCGGGGTGACCTCGGCGCGCGCGGCCCTCGATGCGGCCCGCACGGCCCGGGCCAGCGCCTTCGCGCGGCTGACCGCCCTGGCAGGTTCGCCGGCGCCCTTCACGGCGCTTTCCGAAAGCCTGCTGCCGCGGCCGACGCCTGAGAACCTCGAACGGACCATCGACGCGTTGTCGGTGCCGGCCGTGGTCGCCGCCCAGGCCGAGCGGGAAGCCGCCGCCCGCCGGGTGCGGGTGGAGCGCACGCGCGCCGTCCCAGACGTCACCATCTCGGCCGGCGTGCGCCGCTTCAGCGGCGACGACGCCAGCGCCGTGGTCGCCGGGATCTCGGCGCCTATCCCGCTGTTTGACCAGAACCGCGGCAACGTCAACGCCGCCCAGGGTGAGCTGCTGGCGGCCGAGGCGCGGCTGAATGCGGCGCGACTGGACGCCGAGGCGGAGCTGCGCACCGCGCTCTTCCAGGTCGAAGCCGCCCAGAGCCGGGTCGCCGCCGCCGTGGAGACCGAGGCCACTGCGGCCGAGGCCTACCGGCTCACCCGCATCGCCTACGAGAGCGGCAAGTCGCCGCTCGTGGAGCTGACCAACGCTCGCCGCGCCTTGGCCGAGGCGCGCACCCAAACCATTGACGCCCAGCTGCAGCGCCTACGCGCCGAGGCCGGCCTCGCGCGGCTGCAGGGCCGCGCCCCCTTCGGAGTCTCCTGATGCCCCGCAAATCCCTCATCGCCGGCGCCAACCGCAACTGGCTGCTCGCCGGCGCGGCCCTCATCGCCGCCACCGGCGTCGGCTTCACCGCCGCCAAACTCACCAGCCCAAAATCTCCTTCCGCCACAGAAGCAACCTCCGCAGAAGGGGAGGCGGAAGGCAGCGATCACGCCGCTGATGGCCTCGTCATGACTGCGGAACGGATCACCTCTGCCGGTATCCAGCTCCAACCGGTCGCTACGGGGGGGCTGGCGTCCGAGATTCTCGCTCAGGCCACGGTGACGGCTCAGCCAGGCGGCGAGGCCGTCCTGACCGCCCGCGCCGCCGGCTCGATCGCGCGGATCACCAAGCGCCTGGGCGATTCCGTCCGGGCGGGCGAAACGCTGGCCCTTGTGGAGAGCCGAGAGGCTTCGCAGATTGCCGCCGCAAGAAGCACGGCGGCGGCGAAGGCGGAGCTCGCGCGCAAGGTCTATGCCCGAGAGCGGCGCCTCTACGAGCAAAAGGTCAGTCCGCGCCAGGACATGGAAGCGGCTCAGGCAGAGCTCGCTGCCGCCGAGGCGGAAGCCCGGAGCGCCAACCTCGGAGCTCGCGCCGCGGACGTCACCAGCGACGGCCGCTATGTTGCGGTGGCGAGCCCCATTTCCGGACGCATCACGGACATGTCCGCGAGCCTCGGCGCCTTCGTGCAGCCCGAAACCGAGCTGTTCCGTGTCTCGGATCCCTCGAAGGTGCAAGTTGAAGCCGCGGTAGGTCCGGCCGATGCAGCGCGGCTCGCCGCTGGCGATCAGGCCATCGTCGAGCTGGCCGATGGCCGGACTCTCAATGCGCGCGTGCGATCGATCACGCCCGGTCTCGGAGGCGAAACACGCCAAGCCACTGTCGTCGTCGACGTCACCGCGAGCCTGCCGCCCGGCCTGACCGTCACCGTTCGCCTCCTGCCGAAGCGTGAATCATCTTCCGGCGCGATCGTCATTCCGGACGAGGCCCTGCAGTCACTTGAAGGGCGTGATGTTGTCTTCGTGCGAACCGCACAAGGATTCACGGCACGCAAGGTCACGGTCGGCCAGCGAAGCGCCGGCCGCGTCGAGATTACGGCGGGCCTGAAGCCGGAGGACACGATCGCAACCAGGAACGCGTTCCTGCTTAAGGCCGAGCTCGGCAAGGGCGAAGGCGGGGAGCACTAGGTCATGATCGCAAGTCTCATTGCGCTTTCCGTCCGCTCGCGTTGGATGGTCTTGTTTCTCTTCCTCGCGATTGGCGGCCTCGGCCTTTGGCAGCTGACCAAGCTGCCGATCGATGCCGTGCCCGATATCACCAGCAACCAGGTGCAGATCAATACCGTCGACCCGCGCCTATCGCCGGTCGAGATCGAGAAACTCGTCACGTATCCGGTCGAACTTTCGCTCGCCGGTATTCCCGGGCTCGAAACGACGCGCTCCCTCTCGCGCAACGGGTTCAGCCAGGTCACCGCGATCTTCTCGGACTCCACCGACCTCTATTTCGCCCGCCAGCAGGTTGGCGAACGACTGAGGCAGGCCACCGAGAATTTGCCTGACGGCGTGCAACCGCAGATCGGGCCGGTGACAACCGGCCTCGGCGAGGTCGTCATGTACACCGTCGGCTACACCAATACCGGCGGCAAGGGTGCGAAGAAGGTCGCCGGGGAGCCGGGCTGGCAGCTCGATGGAAGCTATCTCACCCCTGAAGGGGACCTGCTCACCGATGAAGTCGCAAAGGCTGGCTATCTGCGAACGGTGCAGGACTGGATCGTCAGCCCGCAGTTGAAAGCGGTGCCCGGCGTGGCGGGCGTCGACTCGATCGGTGGCTACGCCAAGACATTCGTCGTCGAACCCGATCCGACCAAGCTGGCCAGTTTCGGGATTTCCTACAGTGAACTCGGCGAGGCGCTGGAAAAGGCCAACCTCGCCGTTGGCGCCAATTTTTTCAACCGCGGCGGTGAAGCCTACCTTGTCCGCGTCGATGCGCGCGCGCGCTCCGTCGACGAGATCCGGAACGCGGTCGCGGCCACGCGCGGCGGCGTTCCGATCACTGTCGGCCAGATCGCCAACGTCAAGATCGGCGGCGATCTGCGCACGGGCGCTGGCAGCATGAACGGCGAGGAAGCGGTGATCGGCACCGTCCTCATGCTCATCAACGAGAACAGCCGTATCGTCGCACAGGACGTGTCGGCCAAGCTCGATCAGGTTTCGAAAACGCTGCCGCCGGGCATCGAAGTCAAGATCGTGCTCGACCGCGCCAAGCTGGTCAATGCGACGGTGGGGACGGTCGAACGCAACCTCACTGAGGGTGCGCTGCTGGTCGCAGCTTCGCTGTTTCTGCTGCTCGGCAACTGGCGCGCGGCCATCATCGCCACCCTCGTCATCCCCTTTTCGTTCCTCATGATGGCGATGGGGATGAACGCTTTCCGCGTGCCCGGCAATCTAATGAGCCTTGGCGCACTGGACTTCGGCCTGATCGTCGATGGCGCCGTGATCATCATCGAAAACTGTCTGGCGCGATTGGCGCATCGTCAGGAGCACGAGGGACGGCTGCTGACGCTTCGGGAACGGCTCGAAGAGACGATGCATGCGTCGCAGGAGATGATCAAACCGACGGTGTATGGCCAGGCCATCATCCTCCTCTCATTCGTACCGCTCCTGATGTTCACGGGGGTCGAGGGCAAGACCTTCTCGCCCATGGCGATCACGATCATGCTGGCGCTCTTCTCGGCGTTCATCCTTTCGCTCACGCTGGTGCCCGCGTTGGTGGCGCTGCTCATTCGCGGGCGGGTCGCCGAAAAGGAGGTGTGGCTGATCCGCAAGAGCAAGGACCGCTACCTGCCTCTGCTCGACAAGGCGCTCGCCCGGCCATTGCCCTTCATCCTGGGGGGCTTTGCCTTCTTTCTGGCGGCTGTTCCGGTCTTCGGCCTCCTGGGCTCGGAGTTCATTCCCCAGCTCGATGAGAAGAACCTGGCCGTTGCCTCGACGCGGGTCCCCTCGGTCAGCCTCGAACAGTCCCTGGTGATGCAGCGCAAGGTCGAGGAAGCGATCAAGAAGCTTCCCGAGGTGGAGCTGATGTTCTCCAAGACGGGCACCGCCGAGGTCGCCACCGACCCGATGCCGCCGAACATTTCGGACGGCTTCGTGATTCTGAAACCGCAGGACCAATGGCCGGCGGGCGTGGATAGCAAGGCCGACGTGGTTGAACGCATCGAGAAGGCCACGGGGGGTCTCCTCGGCCAGCTCTACGAAGTCAGCCAGCCCATCGAACTGCGCTTCAACGAACTGATCTCGGGCGTACGCGGCGACGTCGCGATCAAGCTTTACGGCGACGATCTCGACAAGATGTCGCAGACCGCCAACGAGATGGTGCGGGTGCTGCAAGCAATTCCCGGAGCGACCAGCGTTAAGGCGGATCAGGTCGGCGGTGCGCCCGTGCTTGACGTGAAGCTCGACCGCGCGATGATCGCGCGTTACGGGCTGACCGTCCAGGAAGTGGCCGACACGGTCGCCGCCGCACTCGGCGGCCGGGAGTCCGGACTGCTCTACGAAGGTGATCGGCGCTTCGACATCACGGTGCGCGTACCGGATGCGACCCGGGTCAATCTTGACGCCATCCGTTCGCTCCCGGTGCTCTTGCCCGAAGAACCCGGCGAAAGCCGCCGCCAGGTCCCGCTCGCACAGGTGGCCGAGATCCGGTTCACCGAAGGACTCAATGAGATAAGACGCGAGAACGGCAAGCGCCGCGTGGTTGTCCAGCTGAACCTCGAAGGGCGCGATGCGGGCTCATTCGTCCAGGAAGCGCAGGCGAAGATCGCGCAGGTGAAGCTGCCTGCCGGCTACTATCTCGAATGGGGCGGACAGTTCGAGAGTCTGCAAGCGGCGACGTCACGACTCTCGATTGTCGTGCCGCTGGCGTTTGTCGCCATCTTCGTCTTGCTGTTCATGGCCCTTGGATCGCTCGGCCGCGCGACCGCGGTTTTCCTGACCTTGCCGCTGGGACTGGCGGGCGGGATCTTCACGCTTGCCCTAACCGGCATCAACTTCTCCGTCTCGGCGGCGGTCGGACTTATCGTGCTGGCCGGTGTTGCGGTTCTGAACGGTCTCGTTGTGATGACGGCCGTTCGCGAACGTCTGGACCGGGGACTGCCTCTGGTTGAGGCCATCCGTGAAGGCATGGCCGAGAAGATGCGTGCGGTCATCATGACCGGCTTCGTACCGGCGATCGGCTTCGTTCCGATGGCGATCGCCACGGGGACCGGGGCCGAAGTCCAGAAGCCGCTCGCGGTCACGGTGATCGGCGGACTGATCGCGGCGACGATCCTGACCCTTCTGGTGCTGCCGGCGATCGCCAAGGTCGTCCTCGGCGCCATCGAAGGACGGCGCCGCAAGCGCGAAGACCCTGTCGAGCCGGCTGCGCCCGAACCGGCGTGATGGAGGAGATCATGACTGAGACGATCAAGCTGTTGCGTATCTACACCGATGAGGGCCTCCGTCCTGGCGATCGCAGAGCGTTGAGGCAACCGCCGCCTCGACGGCGTGGTGCGGGTGCTGATGACCGCAACACTGGTGACGCTGCTCGTCCTTCCGCCTTCGCCCAACTCATCCTCAGCCCTGGAAGCGGGTCCGCGGCGGAGGGTGACCGTCCGGCAGCTCTCCAGCCCCCGGTGAGCTGACCGGACCCGCCGGCGCGGCACACGCAGGCCGCGCCGGCGCTCACCTTTCGACGAGGGAGGACAGAATGCGTGTTCCGGCACTGGCGAAACGACCCGTCCATCACGGCCGCGTGCGGGCGGGCACAGCGAACCCGAGGCCCAGACGAAGCGGTCCGCTCGTCGCCGCGGTCCTGCTGTGGGCGCCGCTGCCCGCCTGGACAGCTCCGCGCAACGAGCAGCCCCTCGTCGTCGAGCCCGTGGCGCCCAGCATTTGGCGGGCTGACGCCAAGGGGACGATCATCGAATTCCAGACAACATCCGGATCGCAAGGCGCCCTGTCCATACGCTTTATCGGGCAGGGCGGAGAGGCCATCGCGCCGCCGCCCGCGCGGCAAGTCAGCCTGACGTCACCCGGCGGCCCAGCTGTGCCGTTTTCACCGTCCGCGGGGGGGTGGGTGTCCACAACGCAGGCTCCCGCCCCTCAGGACGGCGCGCTCCTGAGCATCATCGAAGCCGACCACCGTCACGATTTCCGGCTCAACGTCCATGCCAAGCCGTCCGAACCCAGCCAACCGAGTGGGAGAACGCCATGAAGGGCGTGTCTCGCCGCAGCGCCATAGGTGCGCTCGCGATCGCCGGGCTCGCGCCGGCGCGGGCGCTCGCCGAGAGCCCGTTCACCGTCTACCGCACCGCAGGCTGTCAATGCTGTCGGGCGTGGGTCGCGCACATGGAATCCGCGGGATACCGACCCCGGACGGTCATCGTCGACGAGCTCGCCGACGTCCGGCTTCGCTACAAGATCCCGGCCGATCTGGCCGCCTGCCACACAGCGGTCATCCACGGCTACGTCGTGGAAGGCCACGTGCCCGCTGAGGACGTCGCGGCTCTGCTGCGACGACGGCCCCAAGCCATCGGTATTGCGGTTCCCGGCATGCCCGCCGGCGCGCCGGGCATGGAGCAGACCGACGGCAGCCGAGAAGCCTTTATGACCCTGTTGCTCCTGGATGGCGGCCGCAGGCGGATCTTCGCGCGTCACTGACCCATCTTCTTCAGGAGAACCCAACATGCAGACACCTGGCCAAGCCGTCCTGCTTCGCATCTATACCGACGAGCACGCCCTGGTGGGCGACCGCTCGCTCATCGACGTGATCATCCGAAGAGCCCGTGACGCCCATCTCGCCGGCGCCACCGTGCTGCGGGGCCGCAAGGGTTTTGGCGAGTCGGCCCGGCTGCATGAGCACCGGCCGTTCGACCTCAATGACAACCTGCCCGTCGTTATCGAGTTCGTCGACGAGGAGGCGCGACTGCGCGCCTTCCTGCCTCAACTCGATGACCTCAAGGACATCGGTTTGATCACCTTCGAGAAGGTCGAGGTGCTCCGCTACGGCGGCCACCACGTCGAGCCGCACGCGTGAGCTGGTAGGAGCATCGACATGGCCCAGGAGGAGCTGCGCCTGCAACTCGAGTCGGTTCTGGGGGGCGGGGCGGAGGCTTGCGAACGCTGCGTCGGCGTCCTGGTGTCCGTCGCCCAGGGTCATCCAGCGGTGACGGAGGCGCGGGTCGAGGTCCATGAGGGGCCCGGGGACCAACTGTTGATCCGCTTCGACGGTGAACAGACGCCGGCCGGCCAGCTCCGCGCCTTCGTCGAGGATTCCGGCGCGGTCATCGCGGAACGGTTCGGCCACTTCGCCTTCCGGATCGGCGGCGCGATTCATCCCCGCACGGCTCGGCGCATACGCGACCATCTCCGTGCGCAGGCCGGCGTGATCCAAGCGAACGTGCGGCCGGTCGGCCGCGGACTCGTCGAGTTCGACCGTGAGCAGACCAGCGAAGACGCACTGCTGGAGTCCGCCCGTACCGTCGGAGTGGAACTACAAGTCTTCGGTGCAGACCCAGTCGCCACCACGCCCAGAGTTGGGGCGGCGGGACCCTCGCGACAGCCGCACGGGCAGGAGGTCGGCATCGAAGACCCCAACCACCCGCACGATGACCACGGACATGTTCACAACCACGATGGGGACAAGCAGGAACACGCGCATGGCCACGGGGGTATCTTCGGCGAACGCACCGAGCTGATCTTCGCCCTACTCGCTGGAGCCGTCTTGGCGGCGGGGTGGCTCATCGAGCGACGCGCCGCCGGTCTCGTGCCGCTCGCCTTCTACATCGCGGCCTACGTTTTCGGCGGCTTCTTCACGGTACGAGAAGCCCTTGAGAACCTGCGCCAGAAGCGTTTCGAGATCGACACCCTCATGCTGGTCGCCGCGGCCGGCGCGGCCAGTCTCGGCGCATGGGCCGAGGGCGCCTTGCTGCTCTTCCTGTTCAGCCTCGGGCATGCGCTCGAGCACTACGCCATGGGGCGCGCCCGGCGTGCGATCGAGGCCCTTGCGAAGCTCGCGCCCGAGCGGGCCACGGTGCGGCATGGGACAACGACCGAAGAGGTCCCCGTCGAAGCGCTGCAGATCGACGACGTGGTCATCGTCCGCCCCAATGAGCGCCTGCCGGCGGACGGCGTGGTCATCGCCGGCCAAAGCAGCGTCAACCAGGCGCCGATCACGGGCGAGAGCGTGCCCGTCGACAAGGCGGCGGCTGCGGACGCCAGACTGGACTTCAACAAGGCCGGCCCGGAGCACCGGGTCTTCGCCGGAACCATCAACGGAGCCGGCGTGCTCGAGGTCCGCGTCGCCCGGCGCGCCACCGAGACGACCCTGGCCCGCGTGGTCAAGATGGTGGCCGAGGCCGAGACGCAACGCTCCCCGACCCAGAGGTTCACCGACCGCTTCCAGCGCATCTTTGTCCCCGCGGTGCTCGGCCTCGTCGGCCTGCTGATGTTCGCCTGGGTGATACGCGACGAGACGTTCAGCGTCAGCTTCTACCGGGCCATGGCGGTGCTGGTGGCCGCCAGCCCCTGCGCGCTGGCGATCTCGGTGCCCAGCGCGGTGCTCAGCGGCGTCGCGCGCGCCGCGCGCGGCGGCGTCCTCGTGAAGGGCGGCGGACCGCTCGAGAACCTCGGGACATTGACGGCGCTCGCCTTCGACAAGACGGGCACTCTGACGGAGGGCAGGCCGCGCCTCACCGATGTCGATCCAGCCGACGGCGTGAGCGAGCAGGAATTGCTGGCCGTGGCCGTGGCTGTGGAGGCGCTCAGCGACCATCCGCTTGCCGCCGCCATCGCCCGCGACGGCGCCGAACGGCTAGGGAACCGGTCGAGGGCGGCGGCGACGGACGTTCGCAGCCTCACGGGACAAGGCGTCCAGGCGCTCGTCAACGGCTTGCCGGTCGTGATCGGCAAGCCCGCCATGTTTGACGTCGGCGAAGGATTCCGACCGTCTGAGGCCGTTTGGAGCGACGCCCGAAGACTCGAACGCAATGGCCGCACCGTGGTGATGGTCCGCCAGGGCGACCGCTATCTCGGCAGCCTGGGGCTGATGGATACGCTGCGGCCGCCGGCGCGCCAGGTCATCGAGCGCCTCCGTGCGCTCGGCATCGAGCGCATCCTCATGCTGTCGGGAGACAATCAGGCCGTCGCCGACGCAATCGCCCAGAACCTCAGGCTCGACGAGGCCCGGGGCGGTCTGATGCCGGAAGACAAGGTCAAGGTTATCCAGCAGCTGAAGGCGCAGGAAGGGCGCGTGGCCATGGTGGGCGACGGCGTCAACGACGCGCCGGCGCTGGCCAACGCCACCGTGGGAATAGCCATGGGCGCCGCCGGATCGGACGTGGCGCTGGAGACCGCCGACGTGGCGCTCATGGCCGACGACCTCAATCATCTGCCCTTCGCCGTCGGCCTCAGTCGCCGAACCAGCCGGGTCATCAAGCAGAACCTCTGGGTGAGCCTGGGCGTCGTGGCCTTCCTGATCCCGGCGACGCTGTTCGGACTGAAGATCGGCGTCGCGGTGCTCTTCCACGAGGGCTCCACCGTCCTCGTCGTGGCCAACGCCCTGCGCCTGCTCGCCTATAAGGATCGTGACGCGTGATGTCTCCTGGCACACTCATCGGACGGGCCGCGCACCTTGCGGCGACGCCCACGCTCCCACGCGTCGCGGTGATCGCTGCGATCGTCCTGGGGCTTGCTGGTGGCGCGGCCTTGGGCGGCCGCGCCGAGGCGGTGACTGGCCCCGTCTCGAGTCCACAGCCCTCGGCGGCGCCGACGGGGGATACGCCTGCTGGCGCCGACCTCGACGAAGACGGTCTCTACGATCTGGCTTGGCCGCTGACGCATGGCCCCCGCGGCAAGGACGCCTACGGCTCTGGCGCGTTCGGCGCGTCCCGTGACGGTGGCCGCCGGCGGCACAACGGGCTCGATCTGGTGGCGCCGGTCGGCGCCCCGGTCCGCGCGCCAATCTCAGGCATCGTCACCCGCGTCGGCCAAGCCTACTCCGGCGAGCCGGAGCTGCAGTTCGTCGAGATCACGAGCCCCAAGACGCGGTACTCCGCGCGGGTGTTTTACGTCGGACCGTCACGCGCGCCGGGCGCCCAAGTCACCGCTGGGGAGATCATCGGGCGGGCCCAGGACCTCGGCCGTCGATACGCGTCCGGCATGACGAACCATGTCCATGTGGAGTTCGCCGACGGTCGCGGCGCCGTCTTAGACCCTTTGGCCGTGCTGCCGGCTTTCCCACGCAGATCCAAGGCATGACGAATGGAGGAACATCGTGCGTCTAGGTTCAATGTTCGCAGTCGTGCTCGTCCCCCTCGCAGGAGCCGCAAACGCTGCGCCGCCGCAGCGAGTGGAGGTGGCCACCGAAGTGATCCCGCTCACCGGCTTTCGACTGGAGCCCCCTGGCGTCACGCGCGACGGCGACTCTCTGCGGTTCCGGGGCTTCTTGTGTCGAAAGTCCGTTGCGATGTCGCCCTCGCGGGTGCGCCTGGAACGCCTTTCCAGTGATGGCCAGGTGCTGGACGCTGCGACAGGGCGGGTCTCAGGGCTCTCGGGCCGCGGTCACCGCTGCACGGTCTACACGGTCACGGCCCCTTGGCGTCTCGAGCCTGGAGACCGGGTGCGGGCCTGCGCCCAGCGGGGAGACGGGCCGTGCCCCGCCGGTGGCTGAGGAGCAGGGCTTGGCGCCGGCGTGGCCACAGAAGGCTCGGGCGGGCAGGGGCGCGCGGCCGGCTTCTCACGCGGCTTGTCCTGATCGGGATGGCGCTGCTCCTCGCCTACATCGCACCGCTCTTCCTGTGAGACCTCGACATCAATCGCTCGGGCGCGCCCTGCGCGCCGAGTTGGAAAGGAGCTGGGGCATGCTCGTGATGCAAGCAGTCACCGTAAGACGTCATCGCGCAAAGCACGGGGCCGCCGCATGGTGGCGCATGGCGGCCGTCTGCGGCTTGGCGGCGCTGAGCGCCACCGCGGCGAGAGGCGAAACTCTCGCCGAGGCGATCGCCCGCGCCTACCAGAGCAACCCGGCGCTGGCGGCCCAGCGCGCACAGGTGAAGCTCGCCGACGAGGCCTATGTTCAGGCCCGCGCGGGGCTGCGCCCGCAGGTCAACGCTTCGTCCACAGCCTCCTATAGCCGGACGTCCGTCAACGCGGGGCGCGGCACGTTCGTCGACACCAATGGGGATGGCATCCCAGACACTGCAATTACGGGATCAGGCGTGACCGAACGGAACCTCGGCAATGCATCCCTTTCCCTCAGTCAGCCGATCTACACCGGTGGACGCACGACGGCGTCCATTACGGCGGCCGAGGCTGAGATCCTTGCCGCGCGTGAAACGCTTCGGGAGAGCGAGGGCAATCTCTTGCTCAGCGTCGTCCAGGCTTATGTGGACGTCAGGCGCGATCAGCGGATCGTGGAGATCCGCCAGCAAGACGTTCAGACCCTCGCGCGTCGTCTCGAGGAGACCCAGGCGCGCTTTGATGTCGGCGAACTCACGGGCACAGATGTCGCGCAGGCCAAGGCGAGACTCGGAACGTCGAGAGCGCAACTCGCGGCCGCCGAGGGTCAACTGGAAATCAGCGCCGCCGCCTATGCCGCGGTCGTGGGCGACGACCCGGACGAACTTGCGCCGCGGCCGGATCTGGACCCACTGCTCCCCACAACCATAGGTCAGGCGTACGAAACGGCGGACCAGCAGAGTCCGCGGATCGGTTCCGCCGAACTCACCGAGCGGGGGAGCCGCGCCCGCATCGCGTTCGCCAAGGCGCAACGCCGGCCGACCGTGAGCGTTAGGACAGGCTATGGCTACTCGGGCCAGATCGACCCCTTCGTTGCGGATCGCTTTGCCCGCAACCTCTCCGCCTCGGTTGTGACGACCCTTCCGCTCTATTCCGGCGGAATAGTGTCGTCGCAGGTCGAACAGGCCGTGCAGCGCAACAACATCGATCGGCTTCGTCTGGAGACCACGGAGCGGCAGGTCCGCCAGGCTGTGGCGCAGACATGGAGTCAGCTGCGGACCGCACGGGCGGCCATCGCCGCCAACGAGGAGGTCGTCAAGGCCGCCCGGTTCGCTCTGGAAGGCGTACGGCTGGAGTTCGAACTGGGTCTGCGCACCACGCTGGACGTCCTCAATGCGGAGCAGGAGCTGCGGAGCGCCGAGCTCGCCTTGGTCACCTCGCGCCGGGACGCCTACGTCGCCAGCGCCGCGCTCCTGAACGCGCAGGGACGACTGGAGGCACGTGCGCTGGCGCCGCAACTGGCGCTCTACGATCCTGCCGTCTCGTTCCGGCGCCGCGCGGCGCCGGGCGTCTGGGCGCCGATCGATCATCTGACCCAGGGCCTAGATCGCATCGGGGCCCCGCGCGGCGCGGCCCCCGTGGACCTGCCGGATCCGGCCAGGGGCCAGACCGAAGGGACAGCCACGGGGATCAAGGGCGAATCAGCCCGCGGGTCCCCGGCGCCGGATCAGTAGGGGCGCGGGCGATGGCTAGCAACCCACCTGGCTCGCCGCCGCCCTCACCTTGGGCGGTGATCGCCCTGATCCTTTCCATCGCTTTCCTCGCCGTCGCGCTGGCCCTCCTCTTTTTCGAATGGCCGGCATGAACCCGCGCAGGCACAGCACCTTGGAGGTCATGAATGCGTAGCCTGACCATCCCATCCCTCCTGGCGGTCCTGCTGCTGGTCGGTTGCGCCGCCTATGGCGGCGCGACGCTGCTTCACGTGCCGGTGATCGTCTCCGCGCCGCCGGGCTTCGCCGTCGCATCGCCGGACGCCATCCAGAGCCCGGAGGGCACGCGCTTTCACGGCTCTGTCTGCCGCAGGTCCTTCAACCTGTCGCCGACGCGGATAAGGGTGGAACGCATCGACGCCGGCGGCGCCGTCATGGCGTCCGCATCGCGCCCATTATGGGGCCTCGGCGGTCGGACGCGGCATTGCACCTTCTACGATGTGCCGACGGACTGGACGGTTGGGGCCGGTGAGCACGTCCGGGTCTGCGCCCTGCGATCCGACGCGCCGTGCGGGCGGACGCGCCCATGACACGGCGGCTCTTCAAGCATCGCGGGCGCGGCACGCTGCGCAGACACACGGGCGGAGGGCGGCTCCCGATCGGGCTGGCCGTCCTCGGCGGCGCGCTGCTGTTGGCCGCCTACCTCCTGCGCCTGGTCCCATAGATGGCGACCGAGGGAGGACCGCCGATGTCACCCACGATGCACAACAGCCCTCTGGCGCCCCGCGCCAAGGCCGGCGCCAATAGGAGATCATGATGAGCGACCCAAGATCCTCAACTCGCCCCGATGCCGGCCTCCTCTGTCCGGCCTGTCGGGTGGACCTGGTGATGTCTGACCGCCAGGGGATCGAGATCGACTACTGTCCCAAGTGCCGCGGCGTCTGGCTCGATCGGGGTGAGCTCGACAAGATCATCGAGCGCAGCGCCGCCTACGAGGCCGACTCGGGCGGCCCCGCACCGCGGGCCCCGCCCCGCCCAGCCTCTTCGGACCCCGACTACGGTCAAACACGGGATCGCGGCTACTCCGGCGGACACGGTGGCGGTCATCACAGCGGCGGCGGCCATGGCGGTCGCCGTCGAGGCTTCCTTGGCGGGCTGTTCGATGATTAGCCGGCGGCCGTGGGACTCTACGGCCGCGTTCGCGCGTCTGCGAGGTCTGGGCTGCCGGCCTGGCAGTTTGCCGAAGTGTGAGCTGCTCCAAGAGCCCCTGGGGTTCAAACCCTTGGAGTCGGGGGACGGTCCAAGCGACGGTCCCCGATTCAGTGACGACGGCCGCCAAGATGACCGAAACCGCTGTGTACGGCGGAAGGCCCGCGATATCCAGCGCCCCGACTGGAGTAACGCCCGTGATCGTAGTTGTGGGGGGCGGCGTAATTGGGACCCCGGCGATAGCTGTAGGGCGCGCCATACGCAGTACCCAAATAAGGGCGGCCATAATATCCATAGTCACCGGCTCCGTAGCTGGAGCAACCGGCCGCCGTCAGGCCCAACAACCCAGCCGCGAATAGCGGAACGAGGCCGGGTCGTAACTTCTTGGACATGGCCGTCTCCTCCTAGCTACCAAGCGCCCTTTGGGGCCCTCTTCAGATGGGGTGGAGACGTTGGACTCGCCAGGGCAGGGTCCTCGCCGCGCGTCGTCAAACGATCGTCGCGTCCGCCTGCGGCAGCTCTTCTTTCAGCCGTCAGGAGCAAGTAATGGGCGTCGGCCACGACCATATACAGGGCTCCAATCCCAACAGCCGCAGGCTGGTCATTGCGCTCGCTCTGACCAGCACCTTCCTGATCGCCGAGGTGGTTGCGGGCCTTGTCTTCAACAGCTTGGCCCTGCTCTCCGACGCGGCGCACATGTTCACCGACGCCGCGGCCTTGGCCATCGCGCTGCTGGCGATCCGTATCGGCGCCCGGGCGGCCGACGACCGCAAGACCTTCGGCTACCGGCGCTTCGAGATCCTGGCCGCGGCATTCAACGCGATCCTGCTGTTCGGCGTCGCCATCTACGTGCTGGTCGAGGGCGTGCGCCGGCTGGTGCGGCCCGAGCCCGTCGAGTCCATAGGTATGCTCATCGTCGCCGTACTTGGGCTGGGCATCAACCTGGTCGCCATGCGGCTGCTGTCGAGCGGCAAGGACAAGAGCCTCAACATCAAGGGCGCTTACCTCGAAGTCTGGGCCGACATGCTGGGCTCGCTCGGCGTGATCGCCGGGGCCGTGATGATCCGCTTCACGGGCTGGACCTGGGTCGACCCGGTCGTCGCGATCGGCATCGGACTATGGGTCCTGCCGAGAACCTGGGTCCTGCTCCGCGACAGCACCAACATCCTGCTTGAGGGCGCGCCGTCGGGTGTGGCCCTGGCCGCGCTCCGCAAGACCATCGCCGAGACGCCCGGCGTCGCGGGTGTTCACGACCTGCATATGTGGGTGTCCGGCGCCGACCAACCGAGTTGCACCGCCCACGTCGTCCTGGCTGCGGGCTCGGACGGAGAAGCCGTGCGCGCTCGGGTGGTCGCCAGCCTCAAGTCGGACTTCGACGTCCACCACGTCACCATCCAGACAGAGACCGTCCCCTGTGACGTGCTCGAGGACCTCCATTCATGAGCGCAGGCCATCACCATCACGACAACGCCGAGGGCATGAGCGACGCGCGCCTGATCGGCGCGGTCGCCGTCAACGTCCTGCTCACCGTCGCCCAGATCGCCGGCGGGATCGTCTCCGGGTCGCTCTCGCTGATCGCCGACGCCCTGCACAATCTGAACGACGCGGCCTCGCTGGCGCTGGCGCTGGTGGCGCGAAAGATCGGCCGCAAGCCGGCCGACAAGCTGATGACCTTCGGCTACGGCCAGGCCGAGGTGGTCGCGGCGCTGATCAACCTGACCACCCTGATCATCGTAGGCCTTTACCTCGTCTATGAGGCGATCGTACGCTTCTTCGACCCGCAGCCGATCGAGGGTTGGATCATCGTGATCGTCGCCGCCGTCGCCTTGGTCATCGACGTCGCCACCGCGCTCATGGTTCGGGTCGGCGCCAAGCACAGCATCAACATCAAGGCCGCCTTCCTGCACAACGTCTCCGATGCACTGGCCTCGGTTGGGGTCATCGTCGCTGGCACGCTGATCCTGCTGTTCGACCTCTACATCGCCGACCTGGTCGTCACGCTAATCATCGCGGCCTATGTCCTCTATCAGGGCTTCTCGCTGCTACCACGCACCGTCCGCCTGCTGATGGGCGCGACTCCCGACGATCTCGACTTCGACGGGGTCGTCGCGGCGATCCGGGGTGTGGAGGGGGTCCGCGATGTGCATCACGTCCACATCTGGCACCTCGGCGAGCACGCGCGAGCGCTCGAGGCCCATGTGGAGCCCCAGGGCGCGTCCATAGCGGAGTTCGCCGACGCCAAGGCTCGGATCAGAGCGATGCTCGCCCGCGACTTCAGGGTCAAGCACGCCACGCTCGAGGCCTGCGCCCCAGGGGAGCATCCACAAGCCGAGCCCCTCAAATCCCCCCACGACACCTGACCACGAGCGCCCCGCGATGGGTCTTCTTGTCCTCAAAGGAGGGGGCCGATGTTCGAACTGAGCAGTGTAGCGACGGTTGCCGCCGCTCCCCAAGCGGTCTGGCGTGTCCTCATGGATTTCGCGGGCTACCGCGCCTGGACAAAGGCCGTGGTGGTCGACGGCGAGCCGACGCTTGGCGGCCCGTTGAATTACCGGATTACGGGGCGCTTCAGGTCTGGGACCCGGCGCGCCATCCGATTCGAAGGCACGATCAAGCTATGGACCGCCAACCGGGAAATGGTGTGGACATCCGGGATACCGGGCATCTTAGGTCTGCGATTTAGGTTCGAGCTCCACCCTTCGGGAGCCGCGACGGAGTTTCGCCATTACCTAGAGGTCTCCGGCGTCGCCGCGCCACTCGCCCGGCGCCGCCTAGACCGGCTGTATGGCCCGATCCTCGCCGCTGTCACGAAAGACTTGGCCCATCACTTCTCCAAGACGCGGCTGGCCGCCCTTCGCGTCGCACCCGATATCCGGCGACGAAGGCCGAAGCCGAAAAGGGGAGGGCCGCATGGCTGACGCCGTCTATTCAGTCATTCCGGTTCAGGGCGGCTGGGCTGTCGAACAGCCCTCCGGTGACTACCTGATGTTCCTCTCGGGGGGCCTAGCCGAAGCCAAGGCGCATGAACTCGCCGGGCTCGACAGCCGGGCGGGGATCAAGGCCCGGGTACTGATCCATGACAGAGACCGAACGCTGCTCGGTCAGCGGGAGTATCCCGCCCGCCAGCCGCCCGATATTGATGGCGCGCGCCGCGCCTAGCGGGCGTGGGGGCTGCTTGTTGGCTATCCCTCACGCCGCCGGCAGTCTGCTACGCAACTACGATGTTGCGGTCACGGAGGAATCGCCGCCCGCCCTGGGTGGCCCAGCGCTGGGCCTGACCGGCACGGCAATTTGTCGCCTCAACACCAAGAAAACGGCCGACCCGGTCGGGAACCGCAAAGGCCGCGAGGCCAGCGACTTCCACATAATGCCGCACTCTGACGCCGCCCACATCCGGCTGCAGGGCGAAACCAAACGGTACGTCGCGATCACCCAAGGAAATCTGACCATCTCGGTGTAGGAAGCTTCGGTGGTCAGCCAGCCTGCGCCATTTAGTAATGGGCAGACCGAAGTGGCGCCGCGATCATCGGTCTCAGCCTCCGAAGAGCAGGGTAGGGGCTTCCTGCGGTTGCAAAGCGGGGCCTCCCTGGCGAGCCTCGTCGCGGGACTTAATGCCCTTGGCGTGACGCCCCGCGACATGATCTCAATCCTCCAGGCGATCAAGGCGGCCGGCGCTTTGCAGGCCGACATCGAAGTAATGTGAGTTTGCCAACCGACCTGCGCGGGGCCGGCGCGACGGCCGCTGCTCCGGGGCCTTCGTCCTGCGGCGGATCTTGAGCGCTTGTTCTCGACCGTTGAGTGGCGTCAGCTTAGCTCAGCAGTCTCGAGCAAGTCATGTGCCCGCACGAGGAATGACTATGGCCAAGCGTCGCAGAATTTGGGTTCTGATCGGCATCGCTACGACGTTCACAATCATTGGAGGTGGCTTTCCCGCCGCCGCGGCTCCGCAGCCTGATCTTGTTGATATCGGGAAATCGCCAGCCGGTGTCCTTTCGCTCGATCGCGGCAGCATCCACGACCACCGCGGCCGTCACAGCCGCGGCTGGGGACGGGCGCTCACCTCGGTGCAATTGGCCGACCCGATCGCTGAGGCGGGTCGCATGCTTGGGCGAGTCGATCAGATACAGGACTGGGATTGCTCCGGCCGCCGTTATCGCGGGGTCCGGCAGGTTTTTCGGACAGAAAACGAGGAATACGTGCGCAGCGAGCCAATGCGTGGGGATTGGGCGCCGGTCTTGGCCGGCGCGGCCGAGGCGAGAGCCTTCGCGCTCATCTGCCCCGCTGCGGCTCCAAGCAAAGAAGCGATCACAGAGCCGGTGCTCGGATCGACCGGGCCAAAACCTCCGCGGCGCCGGTCCGGGGCGGCGGTAATCTGGATGCCCGGCGCGCGTCCGGACATACCGGAGGACTCCGATGATAGGCGCTGATCCATCGCCAGGGTTAGACGTACGCCAGCAGGTAGCGGCCGTTGCCGGGTGCTGCAGCGGCGACATTTTCTGCGTCGTCACGACCTGGCCCCTGGGGTTGCGACCGCAGCGCGTGGGGAGGGCATGTTCTTCCTTCTGGCCGCTTGAGGAGCTGCCTCCAATGTGGCGTGCTGAACCCCAAGCCGCAGCTAGCGATGGCGACCAGAGAAAGGTTCGGATGCCTGCGCTGCGATCATCGCGCTCACGGTGCCAACCTACTGGCCGGGCGAGCGCAAAGGTCAGACCGAGGTTGAACATGTGGGTGGCGCTCCCCCAGTGGCAGGGGCATCGAAGGTGATGAGAATTCCCGGTTTGGTGTCGTTCAAGATGAACAGAAGATGATGCTGGCCGTTCCGTCAGAGTTCAGGGGCGCTCGCCCATGATGCCTGATCGCTGAGTGGGTTCGCCACCCAGCATTTGGAGTGAGCCCCATGAGATTGCTTATCGCCGCCACGGCGGCTCTCTCGGTCCTCGGTGGCTCGGCGGCGCTGGCGCAGCCATATGGCTATAGCGGCCAGCAAGAATATTATGACCAGCAGCCCTACTACGGCCAACAGCAACAGTATCGCGGCGAAAGCTATGGGCGCGGGTACTACGCCCCTCCCGCGCAACACGGCTATGCCCAGCCCTACGGCGGCAACGCCTACAGCGGTGGGTCAGCCTACTACGGCCGTCAAGTCTACGGTTACAACAGCCGCTCCGACCGTCATGTGCGCCGCGAACATCGTCGCGACCGCGACCGGCACCATGTCGCCCCGCGGCGAGGCGGATACGACCGTCATCACTAACGGCGGCCGGGCTATGAAACCCGCCGGCGCCGCCTCGCTTGCAAGAGCGGAGCGTTCGTCTGGAGAATGACGTAACAGATAACGCCCCGGCGTTTTCGGCCCGCCGCGACCAGGGGCTTATCTGCCCGGCTTGCCATGGCGAAACGTCAGGGTCGAGGCGCTTCCCCCCCTGACCTGCCGCGCCGCCTGTCAGACGCGCGGCGCCGGTCGCTGGATGCGTGGCCCGAGATTCTCCAGGACGGCGCGTGCGTCGAACGCGGCCGGATCATCGGCGGGCTTGGCCCCGCGTCGCATCACGATCTCCGCCGTCGCCTCGAATTTCTCGATGGTCCGAATATCCATCCTGTTGCCGAGGAAGGGGCTGCCCATGTGCGGACCCCAGTTGTTCCAGCCATGGCCGTGACCGTAGTAGCTCCAACTCGGTGCGAAGTGCCCGGAGTGAGAGCCATACCAGGCGCTATAGAAGGGGTCGGTCTGGACATAGGCGCGTGCCTTCCGGTCGGTCTGGCGATCGGCGATCGGCGATCGTGAACCAGTCGAAGCCTTGCGCCTGCGTCAATTCGGCGGCTCGATAGAGCAGGTAACTCTCGACGGTCTCCCGCGACGTCAGGCTGTTGCCGGCGAAACTCACACGATAGCGTTCGGGCTCAATACGCTGTTCCGAAAAGCCGCCCGGCACCGGACGCCCGGGCTGGACGGCGATGTTTGGTTGGTAAGGCGTGGCCGTGGCGCACGCGCTAAGCATCGCGAGCGCCAGCATGGAGCCCGCTATGCGGCTCGATCGTTTCGACATTCTCATCGCCCTATTCGTCATGCTCTCGACTTTTCTGCCGGCCACGTGTGCCAGCTTACGGTTAACCCTATGAATCCTCCACACAGTATTCGTGGCTTCAGTCTGGCCATCGTGGTCTCTGCCGGTCTCGCTGCGTCGGCTGTTCCGGCCGTCGCCGAGCCATACCTGTTTGCCGGACACGCGGGCCCGCCAGGCGTCACGGCGCCGAATTCCCGACCCGATCGTCGCTCGTTCTCCGTGGCGCCACCGAGCAGCCCATATGGAAAGCGGGCCTCCCCGCCTTCCCAGCCCTTGACCGCCCGCGCGATACCGCCGCCACGGAGCGTTTGCCGCAGACTGGTTCGTGATCCCCGCTACGGCTATGTCGAGGTGCAATTCCCTTGCTGACCGGGGCCACTGCGCGGGCGCCGAGCCAATGGTTCCCGAGGGTGCGCTCAAGGCTCGTTTCCGCCCATCAGCGGCCGTCCGGGGCGGGAGCACCTGTTGAGCCGGCTTTGACCAGGATCAGCGCGCCAAGCCGTGCGATCCCAGGCGCCTTGCCGGCAATCGGCCGCCCGCGCCGGTCCGCTGAGATCCAGGCTCAGGCCCAGCGATTGTCTTGAATGCCCGCCATAGCCGTACCCGGTGTCATATCCATATCCATAGCCATAGCCATAGCCATAGCCATAGCCATAGCCATAGCCCCGACCACCCTGCGTCTGCTGTACGAAGATGCTCAGATTACCGTTGCTTCCTACGGGAATGTCGCTTTGGACGTAGGCGCTGCGTATCCGCCGGTGCCGACGGCGACCCCGACCTGGCCGTGGATCTGCCGCGCTGGCCTGCCCTCCAGCTGATCGAGGGCCTCGGCGTCCTGCCAGGGCGTCGTGGGGGCTGCGCGAAGGTAGGCGTCGATCTGCTCGCTGGTGGTCATCGGCGCCGCAGGGGGCTTGTCGACGGCGGGCGCCGGCATGGCAGGCGCATTGGTGGGCGACGGCGCGACGCGCGCGGTCGCGATAGGCTCTTGGTCGGCGGAACTCGCCGACGCCGCCTGTGTCGTGGCCGACAGGCCGAAAGCCAGCATGATCCCCAAGCGAACTGTGATGGCGATTCTCGGTCGTAATGAGACGCTCATTGTCGCCGTCCGGGCCCGTTTGCGGCCGCGGGCCGATCGGAGAGCGTTTGCCCCTGCTGGTTCTGGCCGGGCGTGAAGGGCTTCAAATCCGCGATCTGCTGGCTCTCCAGCCGGAAGCGGACCTTCTCGCCGGGCACGACACCTTCGAGCATCGCGCTCTTGGCCACCTGGAACGGCATGGTTCCCGCGGGCCAGTTGATGCCTTCGATGGGTTCGTAAGCGATCGTGACGCGTCCACCGGGGACATCGATGGCCTGGACAACGCCAATACCGAAGATCTCGCTCATGTTGATAGGCGCTTGCCGAGGCGGGGGTACGGCCGGTCGAGACCGGGGCGCCGGCCCGCTCGGGGCGCGCGAGGCCGGCGGCCGTCCCTGGCCAGGTCGACCTGACTGTCCCCGACCGTACTGAGCCGCCGCGGGTGTCGCCGCGGCGAGACAGGCTGCCAGGACCAACAGGATGGACGGCGCGCGCGTGAGGGGTTGGCTGGCCATGTCAGCGCCGGCCCCCGCCGTGGTGACCGCCACCACCGTGCCCGCCGCCCCAATGCCCGCCGCCGCCGTGCGACCCGCCGCCGTAGAATCCGAACCCGAACGAGCTGAACGCCGGGCGGGCGTAGTAGGATCGACCATAGTAGCCGGAGGGGTAGTACCGCGACGACGCATAGGCCGGGGGCTGCACGGCGGCCACGATGCAGGCCGGCGGTGGCGGTGCGGGGCCCGCAGCAGCACTCGCGGCATTGTCAGACGGCGCCGCTTCCGCCGGGGCGGGGGCGGGGCCCGAAGCCGGCGCGCCCGCCACGATGGCGCCTGGCGTGTCGCAGGGAACGACGTAGTAGGCGATCCGCTGCGGAGCCTGCGGATAGGTCGCGCAGGCGCTCAGCATTCCGGTCGCGATCGCCAAGACTGCGCCGGATCGGATACGGGACGCCAGCATGATCCTACTCCCGATTACACCGCCGGATCATGCGCCCGTTAGATGGAGACACCTATAGCTTTGCTTGGGGACAGAGCCTGGACTAGGCCTCGACTTCCGGATTTTCAGGCCTCGGGCCGCAGGTGATTATTGGGCCGGATTACTTCGTGCGAAGCTTCGCAACTCACCGCCAGGTTGCTGCAGGAGGATCTCGACGGGGCGTCCGCTGCCTTCCGCCGCCGCGGCGAACCGCAGCGCCGCCTCTTCCGCGTCGACCCTATAGGGGAAGTCTCCCACCGAACCCCCGTCGGAGATCACACGCCAGCCGTCGCCGATGCGGAGGATGGCGATCGAGATCGAGACAGGCGGCTGTTCCATAAGGCCTCCGTTCAGCGAAGCGGGATCGACCAACCGATACCCGCCCGGTCATTATACGCGCCTCGGTGGCTTCGATTAAGGCTGCGTGCTCACGGCTAGGCCCTGGCTGCTGATCGACGGCGGACGAGGGCGTACGGGATGGCCCCTGCGAGGATTGCCATCAAGAAGGTTAGATAGACCTTCCACTCATACTGGGCGGCCAGCAGCAGAGAGGCGGCGATGCCAAGCGCAGCCGTCACCGGGAAACGCCTGATCGAGGGGACCTTGAACGGTCGTTTCAGGTCAGGCCTGGTGTAGCGCAGGATGATGACGGCGGCGTTGACGCTCGCGAAGACCAAGGTGACGCCCAGTGACGAGAGGCTGGCGACGAACTTCACCTCGCCCAGGACGGCGAAGATACACGCCGCGGCCAGCATGACGATCGCCCCAATCCACGGGCTCTTGCTCTTGCCGAGCGTACGCTGCAACGCCTTGGGAAGGTCGCCAGCGCGGGCCATGCCGAACAGCAGCCGACTACCGGAAACGGACGCGTTGAGCACTGCGTTCGCGGTCGCGAGCAGGGCGGCTCCGGTGATAACCACTCCGGCCCATTGGCCCAGTTGGCTGGCTGCCGCGACGAGCGGGAAATCGGATGACCCGATGCTCCGCGCATCGACCAGGGCCAAGACGCCGAAGATCACCGCGATGTAGACCGCGGTCGACACACAAAGGGCGACCATGAAGGCGCGCCAGAGGTCGCGGCCCGGCTCCTTCGCTTCCTCGGAGAGCGTCGCCATGTGCTCGTAGCCCGAGTAGATGAAGAACACGATCGCCGCCCCCTGGAGTACGCCCCCCCAGTCCTGCGGCGCCGCGATCTTTGGGGGCAGCGCCGAGCCCTTCAGGCCGATGGCCCACGCTGCGAACGCGATCAGGCAGAGGACCTGAATCGTCGTCAGCACCGCGCTTACGGCCGAGGCCTTTGTCACGCCGGCGATATTGATGCCGGTGGCAAGCGCCATCAACCCGAGCGCCACCAGAACTGGAGGCATCGCCAAAAAGGTCTGCAGGTAATTGCCGAAGGTCAGGCCGACGGTGGCGAAGGTCGCCGCGCCGTGGACCGCGATGAACAGTCCGACGGCAAAGGCGACGGCAGGCGCCTTCGGCAGCGCTTGGCGCAGGAAGCTGTGCTCGGCGCCGGCGCTGGGCATCGCCGAGGCGAGTTCCGCGTAGGATAGGCCTGAGAAGGCCGAGATCACGGCGGCGATCAGGAAGCTCACCCAGATCGCTTCGCCGGCGGCCCCGGCCGCCGGGCCTATCACGGCATAGATCCCGGCGCCGATGATCGTGCCGATGCCGTACAAGGAGAGCCGTCCCAAACCGAGCGTCTTCGCCAGTCCGCCGCTCGGGCTCGATGTCGATGTCATGTCTGCTCTCACGGCGAAGGTTGCGTTTCAAACGCCGCGTCGCTGCATTCGATGCGAAGTATCGGCAGCTTGACGCCGGTGGCTCCCACCAGGAGGTTGGGCGCACACGAACTGAACCGGCGGGCCGATGACCTACTGCCTCGGAATTCTCTTACGCGGCGGGTTGGTGCTCGCTTCGGACTCGCGATCGAACGCGGGCGTCGATCAGGTGACGCAGGTGCGCAAGCTCGTCTTCCTGCCGATCGCCGCCGGGTGTTCGGTGGCGATCATGTCTTCGGGAAATCTGGCGACCACCCAGGCGGTCGTCAGCACGTTGCGGGAAAAGGCAGGGTCCGGCCAGCCTGGTCTCGATCTCGTGGCAGCGAAGACCCTGTTCGAGGTGGCCGGCATCGTCGGCGCGATCCTGCGGGCGATGGTCGATCGCGATGGTCGCTATGTGGCGCCCTATGGCGACGCTGCAGCGGGCTTCCTGGTCGGCGGACAGATGGCTGGCGAGGCGCCGCGCCTTTTCCAAATCTATGCAGCTGGAAATTTCATCGAGGCGACCGACCGGGCGCCCTTCCTGCAAATCGGCGAGACCAAGTATGGCAAGCCGATCCTCGTGCGCGCCCTGACGTTTGAGACGAGCTTGGAGGAAGCGGCCAAGCTGGCCTTGCTGTCGTTCGATGCGACTCTGCGCAGCAACGTCTCCGTGGGCATGCCAATAGATCTTCTCAGCTATGTGGCCGACAGCTTCAGCGGCGAGGGCGTCCGTACGATTGAGGTCCATGATCCTTACTGGGTGGCGCTTCGGGAAGCCTATGGGACCGGATTAGAAGACCTGATCGACCGACTTCCCACGCCTTGATGTCGGGGGCCGAAGGCCGCCCCGCGCGACGGGGTCCCCGAGAGACTGGGCGCGGCGCGCGGCGGAGCGGGCGTTGGGGCCTCGCGCCTCGTCCCACGGCGCCGCGCTAAGGGAGAAGAAGCGCTTGCGGAAAGTTGCGGGGTTGGGCGCCGCCGCGACGGCGGGGGCGAGGTTGGGCCGACGATACCGTGAGCGCCGGCCCGATCGGCAGCGGCCGCGGGCCTCCGGCAGGCGCGCAAGGCGCCTCAAGCTCAGAAACCGCCCCGGCCTATCGGGCGGTTCAGGCGGGCGCCTCAACGATGCGCCACGTGGTCTCGCACGTGATGGTCCACGTGGACCTCCTGCGGGAGCGGGCTGGCACGCCGGCTTGGTGCGTCGACAACATGCATCTCCGGGGTGGAGATAGGCGGGCCGTACCAAATCCGCATCCCGTTCGCATACTGGTAGACTCGCGGCCCAGGGGTCGGCGCGCGGACGTAGGAGCTGGGGGCGAACGGTCCCCACACCCCACCGGCGTAGGGGTAGTCGTAACGCTCATAGCTGCTCGAACCCATGTCCACCCACCCGCCGGGCGCTGGCGCCGCCCGCGGGGCGGGGACGTCATGGGCGGCCGCCGCGACCGGGGACAGGAGCATCGGGGCGGCAAGATGGAACGCGAAATTGCGCATATCGGATCTCCCTCGCAGTGGTTCCCGAAATTCTAGCCGCCAGAAAACCTGGCCCGGCAAGAGCTAACTCCTTACTTGTAGGGACGCGCAATAGTGAACGGCTCGACGCGAGATTCATGACGCCTTTCGACGCACATTAGCTGAGACGTTCGCCGCTCCGGGGCGCACATTGTGTGAGACTGAGATCACAATGATTGAGACCGACGCGCACTATTTGAGACCGACCCACGGTCGGTGAGACGCGTCTCAGAGCGGGAGGCATTGCGGGTGATCGCCATGGCGTGTGCGACGATCCTCCGCAATCCGACGACCGCTGCGCGCCGGATATCTGAACTGGATCGGTCGGAACGAGTATCACCTCGAAACGCACGTAAACGCCGGGGCGAGCGCCTTTGCAAGAGACCTAGCGCCTTGTCCGAGTGTCCCCGTGAAGCCTTAGGGGCAGGGCCAGGCTTCGCGGAATGCCAGACTGACCCCGGCGAGCATCGGCAGATCCGCAGCCTGCGGGGATCGGCGCGCCCATCCCGTGTAGAGGGGCGCCAGATCCTCCACCCGGTAGGAGACAGCACAGGTCCCGGCCTTGTGCCCTCCTGCGCCGAAAGCCTGCAGCGTGTCGGCGGCGGCCATGAGGTAGCCGGCGCACCAGCTCCGAGGGTCTGAGCCATTGACCTCGCAAACGGCCTGGAGCCCCGCCACAGTCATGGTGAGCGGTGGCCCGTTCGGGCCTACCCCCTGCAACGCTGTCGGCTCACGATCCTTGCCCGCCACGGCCCAAGTCACTCCGCTGGAGAGCGCGGCGGCCAAGACCGCCGTCGCCGCCATGCCGGCCCAGGTCCTCATGGCTTGGCGGCCTTGACGTGATCCAGCGCCGACCGAAGCCCGCGCCCGAGCATCAGCGCGTCGTCGTTCGCCCAGAAATGCATGAAGAACAGTCGCGGCTCGTCGTCCAGCATGTGGTTGTGGAGCGCGGTGACCTCTATGCCGTTCGCCCGAAGCGCCCGGATCACCGGGTTCACTTCGTCGGACGTCAGGACGAAGTCACCGGTGATGGCGGCCTTGCCGCCGCCGGTGGGCTGGAAGTTGATGACCGTGGCCGAGCCCATGGCTTCGGGCACCACAGCGCCGGCTTCCCGAACCGGCTCCGCGCGCGGAACACTGAACTGGTAGATGCCGCCCGTGGCCTTGCCCTTGTAGCCCAGCGTGCGGTCAAGGCCGGCCGTGTCGATCGCGGGAGCGGGCGTAGCGGGCGCGACCGTGGATGCCGCCCCCATCGGGGTCTTGCTTTGCGTGATCGCCTTCTGCAGCGCCGCGGCAAGCTTCACCGGATCTCCGTGACCACCTACGTGCATGTACATCGTGGCCGGCGAGGACCGCAGAAGGTGGTTGTGGAGCGCGGTCACTTCGAGGCCGTTTTCGACGAGAACCTTCATGACCGGGTTCACCTCCTCGTGCGTGAGAACCAGGTCGCCCATGACCATGGCGTGGTCGCCCATGTCCTGGAACGCAAGCCAGGATCCGAGCGCCAGCGCAGGCCTGATCGGCACCCCGTCCAGGGTCACCTTGAGATCGGTCCGCGGCATCCCGACTCGATAGACTCCGCCGGGCTGCACAGCGCCCTCTTTGCCCAGTGCGCGGCCCACGGCGGCCCAGTCAGGGGCCGCGCTCGCGGCTTGGCCAAAAAAGGCGCCGGCGACGAGCGTCAGCGTCAGCGTAATTCGCTTCATAGATATTCTCCTCGTTCGCCGCAGCGCCCGTGCGCTGCGGCTCATCAACACGGTTTCGACAGTCAACAACTTGTTGGGCCGGCTATGGGGACGTGGGCGTCCAGACTGGCGTCTGACCCCGCGGGGGGGCTTTGCTCACCCATAGGCGAACCAGCCCGCCGCCCCGGCGGCGAAGATCACGGCCACGATGTTGAGCTTGCTCTTCCAAAGATAAAGGATGGCAAGCGCGCCAGCAAAGATGACCAGGGCTGGCCAGAGCACCGGGACCCGTTCCGCCGTCGCCTGCCCGAGCTGCAGCGTCGTTGCGGCGATCAGGCCCACCACGCCGGCAGCGACGCCCTCCAGGAGCGCGTGCAGCTGCTTGACCTCCAGGACGGCTTCCAGACGATCGTAGAGGATCAGCGAGAACGCAAAGGCGGGCAGGAAAATCCCGGCGGTCATGGCTAGGGCGCCAATCGGGCCGCCGCCGACGTAGCCCACGAAGGTGGAGAAGATGATCAACGGCGCCGGCAGGATGCCCGAGAGCGCCAGACCGTCGAGGAACTGACCGTCGGTCATCCAACCCCGCCCCACCGCGTCGTTCCGGAGAAACGGGATGGCCGTGTACGCTCCGCCGAACGTCAGCAACCCGGCTTTGAGACCGGAGAGGAAGAGAGCCACCGGACCAGCCGATGCGCCGACGGCTTGCACATCGCCCGGTTGAACGCCCGGCGACCACCAGATGACGGCGGTCGCTAGGGCGACCCCGATGAACGCGCACACGAGCGCCAGAGATTGCCGACCCGATGCAGCAAGCGCATAGACCACCCCGGCGATGGGCAGCACGACCCAAAAGCTCGCGCCTAGGAGCGATGCCAACCCGACGCCGAGGGCCAGGCCCCAGAGCCACCGGTCGTTCAGCACATGTTCGCCGATCCGGTGCACCGCTCGCACGATCATGGCGACGACGCCCACCTGCACGCCGAGGAAGGCGGCGCCGAGCGCAGACGACTGGATGTCCATCGCGAAGTAGAGCCAGGACAAGGCGAACATCAGCAGGAAGCCGGGAAGCATGAACGCCAGCCCCGCGAGCATGCCTCCGAGCCGGCCCTTGGCGCGCATGCCAAGGTGAACACAGAGCTCATGGGCCTCTGGCCCAGGGAGAACCTGCATGACAGCGAGCAGGCGATTGAAGCGCGCGCTGGAAATCCAGCGTTCCTCCTCGACCAGTTCCTTCCGTAGCATCGCGATCTGGGCCACCGGCCCGCCCCAGGCCATCAGCCCGAATCGCAGGAAGCGTAAGAACAGCTGCGGATAGCTCAGCGCCGGCGGCTGCGGCTCGGCAGCCATATCGAGTTCGGCAGACGCGGTCATGCCATCACTCCGCTGTGGCTCAGATCGCACGCGCGATTGCGTGGCCGCGCTGAAGGATGGCTCGCGAAATCGCCCAAGCAAGGCGGACCGACCCGACTTTCGCGGTGACGTTCGCTTGCTAGGAAAAAAGAAGCCCACGCGGGCTCGACGCACAAACCGAAATCCAAGGCACACGCTCCCCTGCGCGCGCCTTACGCGCACGCTCCAAGGAGCGGATCTTGGACGACCGGGCCGTCTAACCGGGCGATCCGCGATGGCCCGGTGGGCGATAGCTACCGCATTGCAAGCGCGATTGGAAGGGCCTGCTCGTCCAATTGGCGCCGCGCAGCCCGTCAGGGCCACAGCCGCTCACGATTCGACATCGATGCGTATCAGGCGACGGCGCGGGCGAAGCGCGCGTTGTCGCCTCCCCAGGAGAACGCCTTCATGTAGGCGTCGACGTGAGCTCCCCGTAGTCCATGTGATAGGCGTGCTCGTACATGTCCAAAGCAAGCAGCGGCCGGCCATCGGCGATTTGGGTGTGGTCGGAGGCCCACTGATGGACAAGCCGCTGGTCGCGCTCGCTCCAGGCCAGCAGAACCCAGCCGGAACCGCCGCCGAGCGCCTTGCCCATGCCGGCGAACTCCGCCGCCCAGCTATCGTGGCTTCCGAAGTCACGTTCGATGGCGCTCGCGAGCGGTGCGACCGGCGCGCCACGTTCGCCGAGCCTTCGAAATGCACCTCGTGCAGGACCATGGAGTTCCAGGCGAACAGTTCCTCGCGCAGCTCAACGAAATCGCAGCAACAATTGCCCTGGCCTTTCAGCGCCGCGCGAAACCAGAGACGTCATTGAGACGCTAATCACGCCAATGGGCTCGCCCGCGTCACCCCCCAGGAAAACGGCCGGTTTCCTGACGGTCGCCGCAATTGGCCCAGGAGTGATCCTGCGCCACCAGAAAACCCGTTGCGGAAATGATCGCAAGCTTGCACCCTCCGATCTGTCTTTTCTGACGGAGCGGCCGGGTGCTGGTGGGTTACGTTCGCGTGTCCAAAGCCGACGGGAGCCAGACGTTGGCGCCGCAGCGTGACGCCATGGCCGCAGCCGGCGTCGAACCTGACCGCATCTATGAGGATTTGGCCTCCGGCCGGCGTGATGATCGGCCGGGATTGGCGGCCTGCCTCAAGGCGCTCCAGCCTGGCAATACCTTGGTGCTCTGGAAACTCGACCGGCTCGGCCGAGATCTCCGCCACCTGGTCAACACTGTCGATGAGTTGCGGACGCGCGGGGTGGGCCTGAAGGTCATCGCCGGAGCTGGCGCGCAGATCGATACGACGACGGCCAACGGCCGCTTGGCGTTCGGCATCTTTGCGGCCTTCGCCGAGTTTGAGCGCGAGCTGATCTCAGAACGGACCAACGCAGGCCTGGCCGCAGCGCGGGCCAGGGGACGTATGGGCGGCCGACCTCGCAAGATGGACCGGGCGACGTTGATGATGGCCATGGCGGCGATGGCTGACCGCGAGGCCAAAGCCACGGAGGTGGCCCGCCGCCTGGGTCTGACCACCACGACCCTCTATGTTTACGTCAACGGCGATGGAACGCCCAAGGCGGCGGGCCAGGCCCTACTCGATGCGCCAGCGGCAGTTCGGCCGCGCCAGCTTCAAGTGGCTGGCTGATGGCGCCGAGCACCAGCGTCCCCGTTGAGGCGCTGGTGATGCTCCGTCGGCGTCTGGCCGCCTTGCCGGCCAAACACCCTGATCGTCAGCAACTCTTGCTCTCCACCGGCACGCTCTACGGCGTCAGCCGGGCTACGCTGTATCGTCTGCTCCGTGGGGGCGGCCATCCCCGCCATGCACATCGCGCCGACCGTGGCCGGCCGCGGGTCTTGTCGGGCGCCGAAGTCGAAGGTTGGTGCGAGATCATCGCGGCGATGAAGGTGCGAACCACCAACCGAAAAGGGCGACATCTCTCAACGGTCCGCATTCTCGAATTACTAGAGAAGCATGGGGTCGAGACCCCGGACGGCCTGCAGAAGCTTCCACCTGGCAAGCTGACCGCTTCGACCATCAACCGTCACATGCGTCGCCTCGGCTACGACAACGAGCGGATGACCCGGCCGCCGCCAGCAGTGCGGTTTCAAGCCGAGCAGTCGAACGCGTTGTGGCATTTCGACATGAGCCCTTCGGAGCTGAAGCAACTCGCCGTCCCGCCCTGGATCGATCCTGATCGGAACGGCGCGCCGACGCTGATGTTGTTCAGCGTGGTCGATGACCGCTCCGGCGTCGCCTATCAGGAATATCGTTGTGTCTATGGCGAGGACGCTGAATCGGCGCTGCGTTTCTTGTTCAACGCCATGTCGGCCAAGCCGGACGAGGCCAATCCATTCCAGGGCGTCCCCACGACGCTCTATCTCGACAATGGCCCGGTCGCGAAATCCGGGGTGTTTCAGCGCGTGATGGAGAGCCTCAACATCGAGGCGATAATCCACATGCCAGCCGGTAGCGATGGCCGGCGGACCACAGCCCGGGCCAAGGGCAAGGTCGAGCGGCCGTTCAGGACCGTGAAGGACGCCCACGAAACGCTTTATCACTTCCATCAGCCCGAAACCGAGGAAGAGGCCAACCGCTGGCTCGCCCGCTATATCGCCACCTACAACAGCGGCGATCATCGATCCGAGCCGCACAGCCGCCTTCATGACTGGCTCGGCAATCTGCCGCCCGATGGCGTGCGCCAGATGTGCGCTTGGGAGCGGTTTTGCACCTTCGCCCGTGAACCCGAACGACGCGCGGTCGGCATCGACTGCCGGATCACGGTGGCCGGCGTCACCTATGAGGTCGATCCTGACCTGGCGGGCGAGACCGTTGTCGTCTGGTGGGGCCTCTTCGATCAGGAGCTATTCGTCGAACAGGGCGAGGAGCGCTTCGGACCCTACACCCCGGTCGGTGGCCCGATCCCCCTTCATCGCTATCGAAAACATCGCAAGGGTCGTCGCGAGGTTCGCGCCGACAAGGTCGGAGAGCTGGCGGCGCAGCTCAAGCTCCCGCGTTCGGCGCTGAGCGGCGAAGACGATGTGGTGATGATCGGCGTTCAACAGGATTCGGCCGCGCTTCCATCCAGACCGTTCCGCGACCCCGACCCCTTCCACGAGTTGGCCTTTCCGAGCGTTCTGGCGGCCCGGCGGGCCATCGCTGACGAAGTGCGCTTCCCGCTGGCCAAGCTGTCCGATGACGACCGCCGCTTTGTCGATGACCTGCTTCGCCGGACGCTGGCTAGGCCGGAGATTTTGGCGGCGATACGCGAGCGATTTCCCCAAGGGCGCCGAGGAGGGCTCTACGGATGCTGACCGAAGTGATGGAATATTACGGCCTCGAACGATCGCCGGTCGATGTCGAATTCTTCGAGACTGATCACCACGCTCAGATCTCGCGCGACCTGCGCACAGCGATCATGCGCGGTCGGCTGATCGCGCTCACCGCCGTCATCGGGTCCGGCAAGACGGTGCTATCGCGTCAGCTTCGGACCGAACTTGAGCGTGAAGGGCGGGTCATCGTCTCCAGGTCCCTGACGGTGGACAAGGTGAAGATCACGGTTCCCCTGCTGATCTCCGCACTGTTCTACGATCTGTCGTCGGACAAGGCCGTCGTCATTTCCCGCCAGAGTGAACGACGTGAGCGCGACCTTCAGGAACTGTTTCGCAAGGCCAAGAAGCCAGTGGCCCTATTCATCGACGACGCCCACGCCTTGCACCCCAAGACGCTGACCGCGCTCAAACGTCTCATCGAACTCGTCGTGGAAGGCGGCGGACAACTCTCCGTCGTTCTGGTCGGCCACCCCAAGCTCAAAAATGACCTGCGGCGGCCCAGCATGGAAGAGGTCGGCGACCGGACGACTGTTTTCGAGTTCGGAGGGTTGCGCGAACGGCAGCGTGACTTTCTCGACTGGACCCTCAAGAGTTCCCTCCACTCCGACGCCCAACCTGAAGACGTCATCACAGAGGAAGCCGCCACTTTGCTTGCGGTGCGTCTGAAGACGCCGTTGCAGCTCAGCAGTTCGCTGGTGCGGGTGTTCGAGGCCGGTTTCGAGGCTGGCGTGAAGCCGATCGACAAGGCGATCGTCGAGACCGTCTTGTCGCGCCGCGCCGACGATCTAGAGCCGCAGTTGACGCGGCACGGCTACGATCTCAAGTCTCTCGCGGAATTGTTCGACGCCAAGCCGGCAGAGATCCGGCAGTTGTTCCGCGGCGGGCTCGATCCCGCCCGCTCGACGGAGTTGATGGAGGAGATGCGCGCCGCGGGCCTGCCGCTCTGAAGCGTCTCATCGACCGTGCGTCGGTCTCAAATAGCGCGCGTCGGTCTCAACCATTGTGGTTTCAGTCTCACACAATGTGCGCCGAGTAGGCACAGACGTCTCAGCTAATATGCGTCGAAACACGCCTTGTATCTCGCGTCGAGCCGTTCACTATTGCGCGCCGCTACACTTACTGGTGATTCTCCCGGCGCGAGCAGGGCCTTCGCCGCGGGCGGCACGCAACCTCGTGGCGACTGCTCGCATGGCGCAGGATGGCCAAAGGGGAGTACTTCTGATGACCTCGTCTCATCGCCCGGAGCGCAAGCCCGCGCTGGCGGCCATGCTAAGCTGCATCATCTTGAGCCTTAGCTCGCCGGTCGCGGCGGATCCAACTTCCCCGCGCGCTTCGCCGCGTTTCGATGACATTCCCTATGCAACCTGGAGCGACATGGAACCGGCCTACCGGCTCTACCCGGGGGATGAACTTGAACTCTCGATCCTCTCGGCCCCTGAGCTGAATAAGACCATGACCGTGCAGCCTGACGGTCGGATCGCACCGGCGTTGTTAGATCCCGTCATGGTGGCCGACCTAACGCTCAAGGAAGCGGCCGCGACGCTCTCCGACGCCTATGCGCCGCACCTCCTGCGCTCGACCGTGAACCTCTCGCTCAAAACCATCGCCCCACTGCAGATTTTCGTGGGAGGCCAAGTCGACAAGGCTGGCGTCTATACGATGATCGGCGACATGAACGCGCTCCAGGCGATCATGATGGCTGGGGGTCCCCGCTCGTCGTCTCGAGGTGAAGCCATCATAATCCGCCGTGGACCCAACGGCACGGCCATGATGCGCAGGCTCGACCTTGGCCGTGCGCTGCGCGATCCGGCCGCCGACAGCGTGCCTTTGCGTCGGCTCGATATCATCTACGTGCCGCGGTCGCGCATCTCGAGTCTCGGCGAGGTCGTGCAGCAGCTCCGGGCTCTGCTCCCCTTCCAGTTCACCTACGCGCTTTCGCCGACATTTCGCGGCTACTAGAAGACCGGAGAGGGAGCCGGCCGTCAGTCGGCGACCGTGCAACGCCTTCAGCCCAAGACGGCGACCGGGTTTCGACAGTACGTGGGCAAGCTGGCGAGGCCCAGAGCGTCGACGGCTCGCCGCCTGATCTGACCAGAGAGACATCGTCATGATCATTCAGACTGAGATCGAAATCGCCGCGCCCCCCATGAAGGTTTGGCGCACCCTCTGCGACTTCGAATCCTATCGGAAGTGGAATCCCTGTAGGGATGTGGTCGGCGTGGCCGGCCTCGGGGAAAAGGTCACGCTGATGATCGGTTTGAACCCGAAGAAGCGCCGGAAGATTGCAGCGGTCATCAGCACCTTTGAACCGGGTCGATCATTGTCCTTTAGGACTGGCAGGTTCTTCTCAAGCGATACGGAGTCGTTCGTCATTGAGCCGGGAAGAAGAGGCTCAGTGGTCCGCCACAGCGCCGAAATAACGGGTCTGAGCGTGCTGTTCATGCGAGGCAAATGGTTCGAGTCAAACCTCCTTTCGGTGTATGGGCGAGTCAACAAGGCGCTGCAGAAATACGTTACGGCCGGCAGCCAGTTGACGATGTCCGCGCGCAACCGACGGCGAACCAGTCGCTGAACTCACCTAGTTCTCCAGGATGGCTTTACTGTCGCATTGTGAAGGTCGATAAGGCGGTCAGGCCGTCGTGATCCGCGCTCTGTTTGCTTTGCTCATTTCGCTTCATGGAATGTCGGCGGTCCGCCCAACGGAACCCTCAATTGGCGCTTGATCCTCTAGTGGCTGGAGGTGCTAGGCAGGGCGTCATGACCGATGATACCGACAGCTGCGGTTGCCAGGGCGATACTGAACGCGCGCACCACGACCCTGCCTATCGCCGCGCGCTCTGGATCGTTGTCGCGCTCAATGTGGGCTTCGGTCTGTTTGAGATCGTCGGGGGATTCCTGGCCGGGAGCCAGGCGCTGAAAGCTGACGCCCTGGACTTCCTGGGCGATGGCTCAATCACCTTTGTCGGCCTGCTGGCCCTGGCCTGGACCGAACGTGCGAGGGCGCGGGTGGCCCTCGTCCAGGGCCTCTTCCTCGCCGGTCTAGGCATCTTCGTTATCGGTATGGCGGCTTGGCGCGCCCTGAACGCCGTCCCGCCCGAAGTGGAGTTCATGGCCGGTATCGGCATTGCGGCCCTGGCGGTCAACGTCGTGGCCGCCTGGATCCTGTCTCGCTTCAAGGAAGGCGATTCCAATGTTCGCGCCGTCTGGTTGTTCTCGCGTAACGACGCCCTGGCCAATGTCGCCGTGATCGCGGCGGCCGGTCTGGTCTACTGGACTGGGAGCGCCTGGCCCGACCTAATCGTGGCCGCAGCCATTGCGCTGCTGTTTCTCCACTCGGCCACCGAAATTATCCGAGGTGCGCACCGTGAACTAAGCGAATCTGCCCATGCAAGCTGACTGCCCGCGCCTGCCCACACCGATGGTGTCTGGCTTCCGAAAGCTACTCCTTCTCAGTCTGATCGCTCTCAGCTGGGCCGCGCTGGCCAGCGGCGCCCGCGCCGAGGCGACGCCCGCTGAAACGATCTGGCGGCTGCTCGACTATGTCGCCGTGGACTATGCGGGCGCCGTCGAGGACGGCCGAGTGTCCAACCCGGCGGAATACGCCGAGATGGTGGAGTTCTCGGCCTCGGTTCGGACCCGCCTGAAGAGCCTCCCAGGCGTCGAGTCAAAGCCGGGGCTCGGGCAGGGGGCCGCCGAGCTCGAGAGAGCGATCGCGGGCAAGGTCGCGCCCGAACTCGTCGCGACCCGCGCGCGGAGCCTGGCGACCGACCTCCTCGCGGCCTATCCCGTCGCACTGGCCCCCCAGAGCGCTCCAGACCTCGCGCGCGGCGCGGCGCTCTTCGGTGAGCAATGCGCCTCGTGCCACGGCGTGAACGGCGACGGGAAGGGGCCCGACGCCAAGGGCATGGACCCGCCGCCGATCGCTTTCGCCGATCGCGCGCGCGCCGATCACCGCAGTGTCTTCGCGCTCTACCAGGTGATCGATCAGGGTTTGGACGGCACGGCGATGGCGAGCTTCGCCCGCCTGCCGGCCGAGGACCGCTGGGCGCTGGCCTTCTATGTGGGCCGCTTCGCTTATGACGCCGAGGCCGCGCAGCGCGGGGAGCGTCTGTGGCGCAGCGATCCGAACGTCCGCGCGGCGTTTCCAAATCTGGCGGCGGTGACCCGCGTCACCCCGGCTGGCCTCGCCACAACAGCCGGCGCGAAGAACGCAGCCGACCTGACGGCCTTCCTGCGTCGGTCGCCCGAGGTTGTGACCACGCCCTCCGGCGGCCCAGTTTTGGACGTGGCGCGGGCGAAGCTCGCCGCGACCGTTAAGGCCTATGCGGCGGGAGACCGTCGGGCGGCCACCGATCTGGCGCTTTCGACCTACCTCGACGGCGTTGAGCCGGTGGAGCCGGCGATCGCCGCCCACGACCGCGCCCTGCTGGCGCGCATCGAGGCGGCTATGGGTGAGTTCCGCCAGCGGATCGCTCGCGGCGCCCCGGTCGAAGCGGTGCGAGACCAGGCGGTTCTCATTGAGGATCTGTTCGGCGAGACTGAGGCGATCCTCGCGCCGGCCCAGGCCGACATGGCCTCGGCGTTCCTGGGCGCCTTCACTGTGCTCCTGCGCGAAGGTCTTGAAGCGCTGCTCATCGTGGTGGCGATGATTGCGTTCTTGCGGAAGGCCGAACGGCAGGACGTCCTACCCTACGTGCATGGCGGCTGGGCGAGCGCGCTCGCCGCCGGTGTCGCTACCTGGGTCGCGGCCACCTATCTGATCACCATCAGCGGAGCGAGCCGCGAGTTGACCGAGGGTTTCGGCGCCCTGTTCGCCGCGGCCGTCCTGCTCAGCGTCGGGATATGGATGCATGGCAAGAGCCAAGCCGACGCCTGGCAGCGCTACATCCGTGAGAAGCTCTCCCACGCGCTCTCGCGCCGTTCGGCCTGGTTCCTGTTCCTGCTGACCTTCGTCGTGGTCTACCGAGAGGTCTTCGAGACCATCCTGTTCTATGCCGCGCTGTGGAATCCCGCGACGGCGACGGCGGTGCTCTCCGGCGCAGGCGCCGCCGTCGCCGCCTTGGGCGCAATCGCCTGGGTGATGCTGCGCTACAGCCGCAAGCTGCCAGTGGGCAAATTCTTCGCGCTCAGCGCCGCCCTGGTGGCGGTCCTCGCCGTGGTGTTAGCGGGCAAGGGGGTGGCCGCGCTGCAGGAGGCCGGAATGATCGGCATCTCCGCGGTGCGGGGCTTGCCGCGCATCGAGGTGCTCGGCTTCTACGCCACCCTGCAGACGCTGGCCGCGCAACTCTTTGTGCTGGGCGTGCTGATCGCGGGCTTCCTCTTCAACCGTCGCGCCGCCGCTGTCCACGCGGCGACCGCGCCTTAGGGGGACAGCGGGGTTCATGGCCGGTCGCCACCCTTCCAGCCGGAGCGCAGCGCCGACCCGCCCGGAGTTCGTCCAAGCCGTCGGCCGCGCCGTGGATCACTACAATGCCGGGCGATGGCGCGCGGCCGAGGCCGACGCGCGCCTCGCCCTTGCCTTCGCGCCTGCCGATCCGTCAGCGCTCAACGTCCTGGGAGGCGTGGCGATGCAGGAAGGGCGGACGGCCGAAGCCATCGCGCTTTTCCAACACGCGCTGGCGGGTCAGCCTAGAAACCCGTTCATCCAGTTCAACCTCGGCGAGACCCACCGACTGGCCCACGCCTTGGCCAAGGCCCTGCCGTACTTCGAGCGCGCAGCCGCGCTGAAACCGGACTTCGCCGAAGCCTTCGCCTTCGCCGCCGAGGCGCTCCGAGGTCTTGGACGCGGTGCGGCGGCCGAACCGCGTTACCAGACGGCGCTGCGTCTGGCCCCCAAACTGCCGGTCGCGCTTAACGGCTATGGGCTCCTGCTGCTGCGGCGGGGTGAGCCATCCCGCGCCGCGCCCCTCTTCGCCGCGGCGCTGGACGGCATGCCCCCAAACCATCCGATGGCCCCGGGGCTGTGGTCGAACCTCGGGGTGGCCCGCCTGCAGCTCGGCCAGGGCCTCGAAGGCCTCGACGACCTGGCGCGCGCCGTGGACTTGAGCCCGCAGACGCCCGGCCTGTGGCGACTGCTGGCCAGCAGCCTGCGGCACACCAAGGTCGCGCCCTCCGGCGAGATGTTCCGAAGCATCCTGTTGCAGCTCTTCGATCGCGACGACGTCAATCCGCGCAATCTAGCCACAGCGGCCCTGGCGGTCCTGCGGCAGGACGCCGAAATCGATAATTTGCTGCGCGCCATCGAGGCCCAGCCTGCCGATACCACGAGGATCGTCGCCGAAGGCGGCGCAGGCGCCGCGTGCCTGGTCCAGGATCCGCTGTTCCTTGCGTTGCTCGAAGCCGCTCCGATTCCAAGCATTGCGGTCGAAGTGCTGATGGTGCGGCTGCGCGCGGATCTCCTCGCGGCAGCTGTAGAAGAGCCCGAGGCCTTTGAGGGCGAGTTAGCCCTAGCGGCCCGCCTGGCGCGCCAATCCTTCCTCAACGAATACGCCTACTTCGTGGGCGCTGACGAACACCGGGACGTCGAGCGGCTCGGCAAGGCGCTCGACCGCAATGATCTGGGCCGCCGTCCGGGCGACGCGGTCCGGATCGCCATCCTGGCGGCGTACCGCCCTCTAGGCGCGACCCCGCTGGGGGCCAGGCTCTTGCGCAATCCCGTGCCCGGCATCACCGATCTGGTTCGCGAGCAGATCGCCGAACCGGCGCTCGAAAGGGAGCTGCGCGGCGGGTTGCCGGCGCTCAAGGCGGCCACCGATCCCATATCCGTTGCGGTTCAGCGCCAGTACGAAGAGAGCCCCTATCCCCGGTGGACGCGTTGCGGCGTCGGGGCTCCGCTACCCTTCGCCGATGCCGTGCGCGTCGCGCTGCCACATCTTGGCGAAAAGCAGGCCCTCGAGGTCGAACGCCCGCGTGTTCTCATCGCCGGCTGTGGCACCGGACTGGAGACGATGCGGGTCGCGAACACCTACAAAGACGCGTCGATCCTGGCCGTTGACCTCAGCGGCGCAAGCCTCGCCTACGCGATGCGGAAGACCCAGGAATACGGCCTCGCCGACGTGGAGCACCTGCAAGGCGACATCCTCGACCTTCCGGTCCTCACCGAGCGATTCGACCTTATCGACAGTTTCGGCGTGCTGCACCACATGGCCGACCCGGCGGCGGGCCTGCAGGTGCTGTCGGATCTGCTCAAGGCCGGCGGCCTGCTGTTCATGGGTCTCTACAGCGAGCTCGGACGCCAGGGCGTCGTCGAAGCCCGCGCCCACATCGCCGCCCGGGGCTATCCCGCCACGCCCGACGGGATCCGCGCCCTGCGGCACGACCTGATGACCGGCCCGCGCCCGCCCCAACTGGAGATGGTGCTGAGCCCCGCCTCCGATTTCTGGACGACCTCGGACTGCCGCGACCTTGTCTTCCACGTGAACGAGCATCGTTTCACCCTGCCGGAGGTGGGTCAGATGCTCGCAGACGCCGGCTTGGAATTCCTCGGGCTGCAGTTCGGCCATGCCGCGGACCGGACACGGTTCCTTGCAGAACACCCAGATGCGGGGGCGATCCAGGACGTCACGGCCCTGCATCGCCACGAGTCGGACCATCCGGAGGTGTTCGGTGACACCTACCGAATTTGGGCCCGCCGCCCGCGCCATCGGCGGCGGCGATAACCCGAACGTCACACCGCGGAAGGTGGACCTTCCCGTCGAGCAGAGGCGCGTGAGGGGCCAATCCCTGATCGCCGTCTGGTCTGCGCTCGGATTCTCGCCCTGGTCACCCTCGCCCGGTGTAGCTGAGCGGCTCGCCCTGGTTCTGCGCGCCGACGTGATCGTCGCGCTCTGGGTGGTGATCGCAATCCGCATGGCGCCGAAGGTTCGTTTCGAGTCGAGGCTGTGTAAACACGCGAAGCAGTTCAAGCTCCTAAGAGCGCGGTCTCGGGGCGTCTGGATGAGCCGCTTCGTGGAAGGTGCAGATCGCCGACAGGTGAGCCCCGCAAGGGAGGCGGCGCGGCCGCAGCGTAGCGAGGCACGCGCCCTTGCGGGCGAGGGCGCAGCCCTCGCCATCCGAGAAAAGGCTAAGGGGCAACCTGTGCCGCACCTCGCCGCTTCTGACTTCGTCGCAATTGGATGAGGTCCGCTGATGAACTTCTACTCTGCCCGAGCGCAAGGGTTCGTACGGGTGGCGGTGTGCACCCCGCGCACCGCCGTGGCCGATCCCGAATTCAACCTTACCGAGACGCTCGAGTTGGCGCGGCAGGGGCACGCTGGCGGCGTCGACCTCATGCTGTTCCCGGAGTTGGGTCTGTCCGCCTATGCGATCGACGACCTCCTGCTGCAGGATGCGCTGTTGGCGGCGGTCGACAACGCGCTGGCTCGACTCGTCGAGGCGAGCCGGGACCTGCAGCCGGTGCTCGTCGTCGGCGCGCCGCTGGTTCGCACCGGCCGCCTCTACAACTGCGCCGTGGCTGTGGCGCGCGGGCGCGTGCTCGGGGCGATACCTAAAAGCTTCCTCCCCAACTACCGGGAGTACTACGAGAACCGGTGGTTCGCGCCGGGCGCCGGCGTCCGCGGGCTGGACATCGTCGTGGCGGGGCAGTCCGCGCCGTTCGGGACCGACCTCCTTTTCGAGGCGAGCGATGTGTCGGACTTCGTCTTCCACATGGAGCTTTGCGAGGATTTCTGGGCCGCCACGCCGCCATCGACCTCGGCCGCGCTCTCCGGCGCCACCATCCTCTGCAATCTGTCGGCGTCGAATATCGTCGTCGGCAAAGCCGACGAGCGCGCAGTCCTGTGCGTCTCCCAATCGATGCGCTGCCAGGCTGCCTACCTCTACTCGGCCGCCGGTCCAGGCGAGAGCACCACGGATCTCGCGTGGGATGGCCAGGCGACCATCCACGAGCTGGGGCGGTTGCTCGCCGCGACCGGCCGGTTTCCTGCAAAGTCGCAGATGGCGTTGGCGGACGTGGACGTCGAGCGTCTGCGGCTCGAGCGACTGCGCACGCCCACGTTTAACAATGCGGCGGTGGCCGCGGGGCATCCGGAGCACAGCTTCCGCCGGATCAAATTCGAGCACGGGCCGCACGATGCCGACATCGGCCTGTTGCGCCCCATGGACCGGTTTCCGTTCGTGCCGGATGACCCTGCGCGGCTCGACCAGGACTGCTACGAGTCCTTCAGCATCCAGGTGCAGGGCCTCGCCAAGCGCCTCGAGGCGACCGGAATCCGGCATGCGGTCATCGGAGTCTCCGGCGGCTTGGATTCCACCCACGCCCTGATCGTCGCCGCCAAGGCGTTCGACGCGCTCGGACGTCCGAGATCCGACATCTTCGGCTTCACCATGCCGGGCTTCGCCACCAGCGAGGGGACGAAGGCGAACGCCTGGGCTCTGATGCGCGCCCTCGGGATCACCGGAGAGGAAATCGACATCCGCTTGTCCGCACAGACCATGCTGCAGGCGATCGGCCATCCCTTCGCCCGGGGGGAGCGTGTGTATGACGTCACCTTTGAGAACGTGCAGGCGGGGCTGCGGAGCGACTTCCTCTTCCGGCTCGCCAATCAGCGCGGCGGCCTGGTCCTGGGCACGGGCAACCTCTCCGAGTCCGCCTTGGGCTGGCAGACCTACGGCGTGGGCGACCACATGAGCCACTACAACGTCAACGCCTCCGTCCCTAAGACGCTCATCCAGCATCTCATCCGGTGGGTCGCCGCTACAGGGCAGGTTGGGGAGGACGCCTCGCGGGCGCTGCTTTCCGTCCTCGACACCGAGATCTCGCCGGAGCTCGTGCCGCCGGACGCCTCGGGGGCGCTGCAGAGCACCCAATCCAAGGTCGGGCCATACGAGCTGCAGGACTTCAACCTCTACCATCTCACCCGCTACGGGCTTCGTCCGTCGAAAGTGGCCTTCCTCGCCTGGCACGCCTGGAAGGACGCGGAGGCGGGGAACTGGCCACGCCACTTCCCCGCCGAGGCTCGCCACGCCTATGACCTCGCCACAATCAAGAAGTGGCTGTCGGTCTTCCTTACGCGCTTCTTCGAGCTCAGCCAGTTCAAGCGCTCGGCCATGCCGAACGGCCCAAAGCTCATCTCCGGGGGCAACCTGTCGCCGCGCGGCGACTGGCGCGCGCCGTCAGACGCCAGCGCCCGCGTCTGGCTGGAGGAGCTGAACCGCAACGTCCCGTAGGCCGGGTCTGCCCGGCCCAGTGCTGTCCCGAAACTCCTAAGTTTCGAGACTCAGGGCAGATGTGCGATTTCCCGCAGCGCAGCCTGTCTCAAAAGTCAGTCTCGAAAGCGTTGACTATCGAGACGGGTTTTGAGACTCTTCGGCATGCTGCTCGGCTACGCCCGCGTTTCGACCGACGACCAGGACCTCGCGCTTCAGCGCGCGGCGTTGAAGGAAGCTGGCTGCAATAGGATCTTCGAGGAGAAGGCGTCGGGGGCGAAGCGGGCCCGCGCGGAACTCGATCGGGTACTGGATCAACTGCGGGATGGTGACGTCATCGTCGTGTCGCGCCTGGACCGGCTGGCGCGCTCGACGCGCGACTTGTTGACCTTGGCGGAAGAGATCGCCGAGCGCGGCGCGGGCCTGCGGTCCTTGGCGGAGCCCTGGGCCGACACCACGTCAGCCGCGGGCAAGATGGTGCTCACCGTGTTCGCCGGCATTGCGGAGTTCGAGCGCAGCTTGATCTTGCAGCGGACGGGCGCGGGCCGGGTGGCGGCCCAGGCGAGGGGTGTCAGGTTTGGCCGTCCCGCGAAGATCAGCGACGATCAGTGGGCCCACTATGGACCCTTGCTGCGCAACGGCTCGCTCAGCGTGCCGTCGGCCGCGAAGCTGATCGGCTGTGGGCGGGCCACCCTCTACCGACGGCTGGCCAGGGACGAAGCCGAAGGCGCGGAGGCCGCGCGATGCTGAGGAGCTTCTCGCCCCGTCAACCATTTCGGGGCATGGATACGCCATGACCCACGTCAACCCGGCCATTCTGACCTGGGCGCGCGAGACCGCCGGTCTCGCGTTGCCGGAGGCTGCGCAGAAGGTCGGGCTGCGGGACACGCGCCAAGGGCCCGGAGCGCAGCGGCTCGCTGCGCTGGAGGCGGGGGAGGGGGAGGTCAGCCGGCCCACCCTGCTGAAGATGGCGCAGGTGTATCGGCGGCCGCTGATCACCTTCTACCTTGCCAAGCCGCCGCCGAAAGCTGATCGGGGCGAGGACTTCCGAACGCTCCCGGACGACCAGCGCGCCGGCGCGGCAGGGGCGGTTGACGCGCTCGTTCGGGATATCCGCGCGCGCCAGGGGGTGGTGCGCGCGCTTCTGGAGGACGAAGACGCCCCTCCGCTCGGCTTCGTCGCGTCGCGGACGTTGAACGCCGGCGTCGCCGGCGTCGCACGCGCCGTGGGCGAAGCGATCAGCTTCAGCCTGGCCGAGTTCCGCGCTCAGCGCACGACCGAGCTCGCATTCAACTATCTGCGGCGCCAGGTCGAGGCCGCCGGGGTTTTCGTTCTGCTCATCGGCAATCTCGGATCGCACCACAGCGCGATCGACGTGGAGGCCTTCAGGGGCTTCGCCTTGGCTGACGAGATTGCGCCCTTCGTGGTGATTAACGACCAGGACGCCAAATCGGCCTGGGCGTTCACGCTGCTGCATGAGCTTGCACATATTGTCCTGGGCCAGACCGGCATCAGCGGCGGCTCGATGGAGGCGCGCATGGAGCGCTTCTGCAACGATGTCGCCAGCGCCCTGTTGCTCCCCGCCGAAGAGCTTGCCGGACTTGATGTGCGCAACGCGGATCTCGCGGCCGTACAGCAGCGGATCACCGAGTTTTCGAGCGGGCGCCACATCAGCCGAGCCCTGGTCGCGTATCGACTTCGTCTGGCAGGCGCGCTGACAGAGGATCGCTGGCGAACGGTCAGCGGCGCGTTCCGCGACGAGTATCTCAAGGATCGTGACGAGCGGCGCCAGAGAGAACGCGCCTCGGAGGGCGGTCCCAACTACTACGTCGTGCGTCGCCATAAGCTGGGCGGGGCCTTGCTTCAGCTCGTCCGTCGGACATTGGATGAAGGCACCCTCACGCCGACGAAGGCCGGGAAGGTCCTTGGGGTCCGTCCGCGCAACGTGGAGCCGCTGGTCGCCGGGGGCGCCAGCTAGTGCGCTATCTGCTCGACGCCAACGTCCTGATCACCGCCCACAACAACTATTACCCGATCAACCGGGTGCCGGAGTTCTGGGATTGGCTGCTGCACCAGGCCGAGCAGGGGCGCGTCTGCATGCCGCTCGAGATCTTCGAAGAAGTGCGCGACGGGACCGGTGATGCGGAGAAGGACCTGCTTTACGGCTGGCTTCAGCGCGTCGAGGTAAAACGCGCCCTGGTGCTCGATGAAATGATCGCGCCTGAGGACGTCCAGCGCGTGATCGATGACGGATACGCGGCCGACTTGAACGATGTTGAACTGGAACGGGTCGGTCGGGACCCTTTCCTGATCGCCTACGCGCTGCGCGCGGCCCAAGAGCGCTGCGTCGTCAGCAATGAGACCTCGAGCCCGAACCGCCAAAGAGCGAACCGCAAGGTTCCTGACGTCTGTCGCGCGCTCGGCACGTCCAGCTGCAACACCTTCGCCCTCCTGCGGACCCTCGATTTCACGACCGGCTGGCGGCGCTAGCTGGCGGCGACCATCCCTCGTGAACGCAGTCGGCCGCGAGCCTAGCTGGAGCCAGTCGACCCGGTCCCGTCCGCGCCCATCATCTTGAAGACGCCGACGATCTGAGGCGAGATCGCGGCCCCAATGGTCAGGACCGCGAAGCTCTCCCCGTAGGCCTCGGCGGACGCGAGATTGAAGAGCGATCGTTCGTCGAACCATCGCAGGCCGGCGACGAGCGGCACGTCCTCGCATCGCTGGGTCATGGCTGCCTGCGAGGCTCGGCTGTAGAGGTTCGCGTCGTCGAAGAGCATCCGCCAGATCTCATCGTCTGTGCAGCCTGGCTCGATCGCCATCTGCACGCGCCGAACCTCCAGGTGCATCCGTTGAAGAAAGGCGTTCATGAAGGCCTTCGGCTCGTCCCCTCGCAACTTGCGGCTCGCCAGCTCAGCGTCCGCCGTGATCCAGGCGACGGCCATAAAATAGCGGGTGATTCCCGCTCTGAGTCGGGCCTCGGCGGGGTCGCTCAGGGGACCCATCACGACCTTATCCCGAGTACGCACGACGATCTCGAACAGCCTGTCGCCAATTGCTTCCAATCGCCATTTCCCGGTCAGCTCTGGGCCCGTGAGGTCGACCGCCTCTGATGGCTTATACGCACCGGCAGACCGGCTCCCCGCAACGCCCATTGCCCCGACCAAGGCGCGGCCGATGATGTTTTGGAGGAGTATCCGCAGCCGCGCTCATGGCTCGGCGCGGAGCCGCGTCCGCGGGTGTTGAGGGCGCCGACGGGGCTGGCGCGTATCTGTTCTAGGATGTTGGCGAATCAGCCGGCCGAGTGAAGACCTGCCCGCGGCCGCCGCGCTTTTTATCGCCGTCGTGGCCGGCGCGGTCATAGCCTTGAGCGTGTACAACATTGGGGCCGATGCACCCCACACCCGACCCGTCTATGCCTTGATCGAAGCCGTCCGCGAACGCTCGATCAAGGTTCGGGCTCGTCGCATCCATGCGCCAGGGGACCTCGACAGTCCAACCGTATTGTCGTCATCGGCCTGGTCTCGCCCTGCCGGGGACGGTCATGCGCCGAAGCGAGCGTGGGAAACCCTTTAATGATGCAACCCGCAAGCGTTCGCCAGGAATGAGCCATGGCGCGCCTCCTCTTTGCTGCGGGCCCGGCGGCTCACTGTCGACGGCGCGGGTGCTGCCGCCGACTCGGTCGGGGGCCCCTAGCAGCTATACGCAACAAGAAAGGTCCAGCCCTCGTGTGAGACGGGCGGGTGATGCTGGAGGACAGGGCTCGTCTTTCGCCGGAACGGACGAAACCAAGTCCTCCAGGGCTTTGTCAGGCCGGCGTACTCAGAAGATCCAGTCAGAGCCGGTCTCGCTGATTCCCGCGACGAAGCCCGGCGCGTCAACGAACATGAAGTCGCTCTGGCGCAGGTCCGCCCTGAAGACGCCCTGCAGCAGAACACCGCCTTCGGCGTCGGCGTCTCGGTCGGTGTTCCAGGACACGAAGGCGCCTTCCGTTTGGTCGACGACCGTCACCTGGTCTGGCCGGATGTCGCGCAAGGCAAGGTGATCGAAGGCACCCTGCGCTTCACCGCGCACCTCCATGTCGGTGATCACATCGAAGCCGCTATCCGGATCGACGATAAACGCGTCTGCGCCAGTCCCGCCGGTGATGGTGTCATTGCCCATCCCGCCTTCGATCATGTCGTGACCGGCCCCGGCGTCGATTGAGTCGGCGCCGGCCATGCCCATAACGTCGTCGACCATGGCGCCGCCGACCAGGGTGTCCGCCCCCATGCCGCCGTCCAGGCGATCCATGCCGTCGCCGCCTTCGAGCCGGTCATCGCCCGCATCGCCCTGTAGGACGTCGTCGCCGCCCAGGCCCACCAAGGTGTCGGC
>Ga0114900_1000197_pt1 | contig 52836 bp, 78 predicted proteins | sample MalvireepMed_231_FD_89685 | JGI IMG/M metagenome (GOLD analysis project Ga0114900, IMG submission 89685) | Marine viral communities from the Global Malaspina Expedition - Malaspina viral metaG DeepMed_231 | ecosystem: Environmental > Aquatic > Marine > Oceanic | place: Mediterranean Sea...
AGGTGGCAACGTCTTTCGAGAGTTTCTCGACGACCTCCTTCACGTCTGGCGCTTGATCAGCCATGACAAAATATCCTCATTGTCATTGATGGGAGATTACCCCTGACGCTGCCTTCATGGCCGCGATCAGGTCTGCCTCAGCGCCAACGTCCCGTTGTGCCGCGACAAGTGATTTGAAGCCATTGGCTGTAATGGCCTTGGCCTCTTGCTGCGAGTACCCTACGTCCCGTAGAAGACCCTCGAAGTCACGTTCTGTCTCAATGGTGCTGGCCATCCCGGCCAGACCGGCGAACGCAACATCATCTTTTACGGCGCTCACTCGCGCCTGTGAGTTGGCTGGAAAAGTGACCAGGGAGACCTCCCATAGATCAATCTCAACCAGCTTCCTGATCCGTACTTCCTCATCGATTTCCGATTTGACCGTTCGGAAGCCGATGGACAATCCATCGAGTGCTCCAATCTTGAGCAACTCATAAGCATCCCTGCCCTGCGAGGCAGCAGTCGCGATGTCGCCTTTTAGAAACAGGCCTCGCTCATCCTCACCCATCTCCGGGAAGATGCCGACGGGTTGGTCCGTCCGATGCTGCCAAAGGAACTTGATACCACGCGGCCCCTTCTCCTTCAGCGATTTCTCAAAGGCTCCTTTAACAACGATCTCGCGATCGCTGTCCAGCACATCGAACACTGAACCATAGCCCTCGAATGTGCCGTCTTCCGACAGGTCCTTGGTGACTGTCAACGAGCAGTCGATCCGTTTCATCTCAATCATGGCGTTAGCTCCTTCGCCTTAGCTGCATGTCCCAAATCATCAGAACTCTCATGCTACCTCCTCTGGTGTCAGGTGCCCAATGACACAGCGACAGTTGATCGTCTCCTCAGGTGGTCCGCTGGGATCACCGGGTCTCATCAGATCACCATTGCCAACACGGAACGGCTGCTTGAGTTGGACCACTTGACCATTCGCCTCGATGTGCGTCTCACGGGTCCGGTCGTCACCAGCCGCAATCCACTCCCTCTGCAACTGCAGTCCTGTTGCCTCGGCAGCTTGATCACCTGCCGCCACCGCTGCCGAATGGGTCTCCGTGCGGGAGATAAGGACCGCGCGATTACGCGCAATGAGCCCGCCCGTGGCTTCCGTGATCCGACGGGCCACTGCCACGGTGCCTTCAGCCACGGCCTCACCCTCGGCCACGGCATTACGGATCTGGTCCCGCGTGGTCTTGCTGATAGCCGTTACCTTCTTCGCGGCATGGGTGCCGATCCACTCATCCCGCGACAACGCAAAGGCGTCAGCAGCATCCTTGGTCTCCACCGCCCCCTGATCCTTGGCGGCGTCAAGAATGCGCTCACCGAATGTGTCCATGACCGTGGTGTAGTGGGCGCGCAAGGCCAAGGTGACGCGCTCGTCGTGCTGGTCCGTGCGGTGCATGGCCTCACTCAGGCCACCCTCGGCATATCCCGCCGCCGCGTCCCGTGCCACACGACGCAATTCTGCTATCATGGATCTTGCGAGCCCACGTGCGCGGGCGATCTGCAGCCGGGTGTGTTGTGCAAATTCCCTGGCCTGGGCACCCGGCGACCTGTCCGTCAACAACTTGTAGGACAGGCCACCAGGGCTGGCTAGAGCGACCTGCCCCTCGTCGTCATTACCAAGGGAAAATCCGAGCGGCAGCAGGCCAGCATTGACAAGGATATCGTCGCCGCCATCCACTGGCTCATAACCCACGGCCTCCCGCTTCTCGTTGATGGTAAGAAAATCCACCCCTCCAAATGTCTCGAATTTGCGCTGCCGCTGCATGTTCAAGGCCGGCACAACGTCGGCGTTGTACTCCAGCGCCAAGTCATCACCAAACATCGGCACCAGCCAGTTGTTGAGTTCATCCCGCCCCTTGTCCAACAGGGGCAAGATGGTTTCTTCCCACAGCCCCAACCGGGCCTCACGCATATTGGAATAGGTGGCAGCGTCCGGGATGCCCACAAGCTGGGGCGGCACCCCGAACGCCAGCGCCACATCACGGGCCGAAACATCACGCCCCTTGAGCCAGTCCATGTCCTTGGGTGTCAGGCTCATTTCTTTCCAATCGAAATCTCCTTCCAGCAGGACAGGCCTGCCAGCATTCCGCGCTCCAGCGAACCTCGTATCCAGCTGGTGCTGCAGTGATGCACGTTGCTCTGGCGACAGGACGGCAGGTCCGCCACCCTCGTCCGTGGATTTGAAGATGAGTGCTCCACCGACCATGGCCCTGTTCTGAAGCATGGACTGGTTCCATTGGCCGGCTGAGTTGTGCTGGTCCACAGAGAACGCCGCTGCTTCAATGGCGCTCATGCCATACCAGTCGTTGAGTGGATTGAATGTCCGCCAATGGCTCACGAGGGACTGGCCCGTAAAGGGGTCTACGGGCCAGTCCACATCGCGACCCTTGAGGCTGTAACGGTACAAGGCCGGCAATCCCGTCTTGCCGGGTACGACCTTCATGCGGTCGGGGCGCAGGTTCCACAATTCGATCGGTTCCTTCCCGTCAGGTCCAACAGCCTCCAGGTACGAATTGCCGGCGATTAGCAGAAATGCTCCCCAAGCGCTGAACAAGTCAGCACCGCCGGTCATGGGGTTGGGTCGTTTCACGAGGTTCAGCAATGAATGCTCATCAAGCTGTGCCCGATCACCACGGCCCTTACGGAACAGCTCCCAATCGATCTGAGCAAATCCTTGCGCCACCATATTGATGGATTGAAACGCCACTACGTTCTTCTGATACGCCTCCTTGGCGAGATTGCCATAGTCCCGTGGCGTCCATGCCGGCTGGCCCATGTCACCCAACGCGACGACATGGCCTGCCATGCTCTCCTTACGGCCGACAAGTGCAGTCCAGGCATTTCGCAAGCGTCCCATTTAGCCCTCCACGACCAACAGCACCTTGTTACCGACAGCAATCCTTGGCCAGTATGCGGCCGTCCAGAACCCGTAGTTCTGCGCCAACATATCCAAGCCCTCCCTCAGTACAATCCGACCAGGTTGGTGGCTGTAGTGCCAGTCGACAGGATGATCTTGGCACGAACCCAGTATAACGTCCCAGCCAGCACACCAGTCATCGTGAATAGATCGCCGCCGCTGGTCGTCAACGAAATGTTGCCGGCACCACCCACATAAATGGCCCGGGTGTGGTTGGTCAGCTCGTTGGTATCATGCGGCGTGACTTCAAAGCCGTTATTGAATGGGCTCTGCAGACCGATCCGATCCGTCGAGAACGTGTCAGCGGCCCAGGCCACCGCACCATAAACGAGGGCCATGGCTAACAGAGTAGCCGCTACGCCTTGTGCAAATTTCAGCATGATCGCTCCTTCATGAAATGTGTGGCATGACGGCTCGGCCAGTTCCCGTCTTGAGCATGAGCTCAGTCAGGCCCCAGACGCCAGCGTCCGCACGGTCAGGGGATTTGTCCCCGACATAGCCAGCCGTCGTGAAGTTAGTCAACTGATCTTCGAACCGGGGGAACCGACCGACGTGGTGTATCTTGTCCTTCTCATATAACGCCGCAACAGGTTCGGCCCGCACGACCTTGCCCCGTGACGCCGTCACCAGCTTGACCGGCACATGAGGATCAACGGCACGGATCACAGCCGCCACCATCTCACCGCCGAAGTTCCGTTCAGCCACGATCAGGTCTGCCTCGTGCTCGTTGTAAGTGTCGACGGCAATGCGCCCCCACACCTCAGGCGATGCCCGCAAGGAATTGTCAGCCTTCACGTACGCATGGTCATCGACGCCCCGACCCGCTGCAATAATCCCGATCTCATCCGACCGATAATCCTCAGGGCCCGAGGCGCCTGACGGGTCCACGGCGACGGCCACCCGTTTCAGATCTGGCACGTCGTCCTCCGATACCCGCGAGCTCTCGATCATGTCCGCTGTCCACAAGGCCCCTTCGACCTCGCTGACATACTTGCCCTCGTAAAACCGTTGGCGGTGCCGTGCCGACATGGACCGCAGCTCGTCGAGATACGCCGGGTCCAAATTCTCCTTGTTATCTTCCGGGTTCATATACATGAGGGCATACTGATCGGGGTTCCGCAGCTTCTCCTCGTTGTCGACGTTCTTGTTCTGCACGAACAGCCGATTGGTCCAATGCCCCACGCCCACCGGGTTGAGGTCGTAATAGGCACGCTGCACGAGCCCGGGCGCGCGTTGCGCAAGCCGCGTGAGCAACGTCTTGATGGAGCTGTATGGGATCTGGGAGCACTCATTCGGGAAGATGGTGGCGTACTCCTGGCCGAGGATTTTGTCCACCCGCTCCTTGTCATCCAGGCCACCGAACCAAATCTCCGAACCATTGGGCAGCTCGAAATAGCCGTCCTGTCGATGTTCGGTCATCGGCAAATCAGGGAAACACAAATCTCGCACCTTGGGGAACGTGTCCAACCACACCGACGCACGAACGGCGTTCGCACGGAGGCGCGTAATCAAATGCCGTGAATTGGCGGCCTTGGCCGCACGTATGATGATGGCACGAATGATCAGGAATGTCTTGCCCGATCTGGATCCACCCACGAGCAGGGTATGGCGCTGGGGGTCACCCAGCATACGGTTGGCGGCGATCTGCCGCTCGGTCAATTTAAAGTCTGGTGTCATCGCCCGTCACCACGATCTTGACACCGACCGCCAGATTGAGATTGGTCTGAGGCCCGTCACGGTACTTACCCGGATTGGCGCCTTTCATGAGGAAGATCAGCAGCGTGTCCGAGGGTCGCCGCACCGTCAGGGGGATGGGTTCATCGTTCTCATCCAACATGGGCAACCCCGTCGTGTGGTCTATGCGGTACTGCATCTCGCCCTTATAGATCACCGGCTCATCCACACCATGGATAGCTCGCCGATTGGCCTCCTCCTCATAAGCGGCCTCGGCACCAATAGCCTTGGCCTCCTCCCATGCTTTAGCAAAGTCCGCGTCCTCATGACGGCGGCGGTATAGCGGCTCACGTCCGATGCCAGCAGCGAGCGCCGCCGATGACACGCACGGATACTGCATGAGCTCATTAAGGAAATAGGCCAGGTGGGCTTTCGTGACTGGATGGCCTCGGCCCGGTGCCTTGCTGCCACGGGCTTTTGCTGCCCGCTTCAGGCCCCTGCGGGACGTGCCCTTCTTCTGAATGTCTGTGGTTGTCTTAGAAGCCACTCGGTTCCCCTCACGCGCACACACGAACCTCACGGGAATGGGATCATATATCTAGCGTCCGCTCGTTACACCCTGTACTACTCTAATATTTCCAGCCCCTTGATACTATTCAATACTATCAGTATATCAGCATCGGGAAAATGCTGATATGGAAATAGCCCAATGATATCAAGGCTTATATCAGTATATCAGTATAATCAGTACTGACGGACATTTCAAACCTTGCGACGAGTTCACCTGCGCGGGTGCGTATCCCGCGCGTTGCGCGACCCTAAGTCCTTGATACTATACGCTTATCAGCAGGGGACCATGGCCGAAAAGTCCTGATAATGTGATAGACGGTTGATCTTATTGAGGAATATCTGGTAGCAGGCCCCATATATCAACCTGATAGAGGTTAATCCATGGAACGTCTATACATGGACCCCTACGCGCAAGTAATATAGAAAGGCCGTTTTATTGCCATCTTCCAATACTCACCGGTGCCATAAAATACTCCCAGATGGAGGCCATTTGGATACCATATGGATCCCACGGCTGCGGCCTCGTAGATCGCCCCACGGGGCCGCTATAATCACCTCAGTCATACCTCCACATGACCACCTAGCAGGGCCCGCTGTGGCGTGCCCCAGTGGTCCGCAATCAGGGTTCGGGTGTCGGTTTTACCCCCTCAGAAACCATGGCCATCCCTCAGGGGCAGCACACGCTCCAGGCGGTCTTCGGCGAGGTCCAGCTTCTCATTGACCTCAGGCCAGTCATCATCCACTAGGGCCGTGTGCCGGAAGTTCCGAATGGCCGTCAGCAGCTCCCTTGCATACAGCTCCACATTGTTCTTGGTTAGGCATCGGCTTCTTGCTCCTCCGCCGTTGGTCGTTGTGGCACAAGTGGCTCCACGTCCCCCGTCGGAGGGTCCTGGTGCATGGTGCCATGGGGCTGCAGGCCGGCTGCTTGGTCCACGACCACATCAGTATAGAACCGCAGCGTCCCCACGAACTCCCTGGGATTGTGAGCAAAATCCGAGGCCATGTATACGTGCTTCCCAATGGCCTCAGCCCAGGCCAGTTCTCGCCGCGTGCTGAAGCCGATGTAGTTCTCCACCCCTTCCCCTGGCTTGTCGATGACGAGGATGGCGTCGCTGTCCATAATCTTGGCCATGTGGAGCAGGTCCAGGATTTCCTTCTGCGCCTCGTCCGGCCCACCCTCAGGCAGATCCGACCGATACGCAGAAAGCCCGTGGACCCGATGGCCCTTCAGGGACAGGGTGAACGCCCAGTCCTTGAATTCTTGCTCGAAGCGGCTGCTGCCGCATAACGTGATCCTCATTGCAGTTCTCCCTACTTGGTGGGTGCCGGATCAGCGGCCCCCGGTGTGGCAACATTATCCAGGACGATGGGCTCCCGTTTCTTTTTGGGTTTCTTCTTCGGCCATTCTGGGTGGACCAACCGTTGCTCATCGAACCAGTGGCTCGATACATGCTTCCCGTCCTTGTCGACGGGTGGTGCCAGGAGGGCCTGATTGCAGCCTGAGATATAGACCACATACCCCAGGACCACGCCTGTGAAGCCAGTAATGCGGTCCTTCAATGTTTCGCCTAATTGAACGCTCATCTCCTAGTTCCTTTCCTCGGTAGGAGTTCCCCTGGGAAATACTGCCCAGGGATTTGTTCAGCACGTTGCTGGAGCATCGACCGGCGGTGTGCGGTGAGATTGCCGCCCAGGATATAGGCCGCAATTATCTTCAGGGCTTCACGCTCCGTCGTGTTGGAGGTAATATCCATGGCCCAGTGAGCCTGTGCTGATCTCCCTGGTGGGTGCTCACCCATCCCTCTGCCTTCTCTTCTGCAGTTGCTCCATGAACCAGCACAGTGGGACCGCCACCGGCCAGAATAGCGACACCAGCAGGACGCCGAATGCCGTTGGGATGTCGTGAGCCGTTTCATTCTGCCAGAGTATCCACCCCAGGCACAAAGCCGCCCACGCGTATAGAAAGGGCGCGATCATTGTACGTCCTCCACCTTGATCTTAGTCGCCAGGGCGCGCTTCCGCATGTCGGCGGTGCCACGGCCCCCGGGAAACACCACGACCAGATCTGGCCGGCCCTCCTCGATCATTTGCCGATTGCGGATCGGGCCAGCCGCCCGACCATGCTTGCCCCACTGTGCTGGGTAGCTGTCGATCATGATGTCTCGTGATATGGCCCAATCACCGGCTAACCGATCGGCGCCCTTGGCCTCACCATGGATGACCGTCGTGATGGGTCCACGTATCCGGTGCAAGCGATCAAGGACATCGAACAACCGCAGCTGGTTTGTGTAGTTCCGACCTCCGCATACGAGCACTTTCATTTCTTGCCTCCTTTCAATTTCTTCAATACGGTCGTGCTGACGAGGGACGGTCCACGGCCATCCCACTCCACCTCGACGGTATACAGCGAATAATGGCTAATCACCTTCCCCTTGCGGCCATCGAACTCCACCCGGCAGCCGATCGGGAATTTCTTGGCTTCAGCGGGCATGGTAGTTCTCGCGGAACCCCGGCACCCGCCGCCAAATCTCAAGCGGCTGATTGTGGGAATTGATGCACCAGCCAACATGGCCGTTTTTCTCCCTCCACTGCTCGAATAAAATTTCGGCGGTATCAGAACACAGCACGGGCTGAGGATTTGTGTCATATGTTGCAGCAGTAAAACTGCCATCGATGATCAATAGAGTTCGGTACTGGCCCCCTGGCCCCATGCCCGTCTTCAGCCACCCCAGAATTCGGCCTGGGTCGCAGCAGCATCGCACTTCGTACCATGGCGCACTCACTGCAGCCTCCCCTCATCACGGGCGAGCAATCCTTGGACGGCCTCGCCCAGTTCTTTGATCACTCTATTCTGTTTCTGGATAGCGGCTTCGAGCAACTGAATACGGTCCGTGTGGTTACGGGTCGTCCGCATGGTCCCTTCCAGCGTGCCCACTGCCTGAGCCACCTCCACATTGAGCCGCTGCAGCATTTCGAACATATCACCCATGGCGCTTATTTCTCTCCATCTTCCGTGCCCGCTTTGCCGTCGCCCGGGCCATCGCGTCCTTGTCGGATGCGCTCAGTTGCTTCTTCATAGGTGACCCCTTCCTGACCTTGCTTCGCTTGGTCGAGGCCAGGAGTGAGGCGACGACCTGTCCCAAAGGGCCGGTCAGTGGCCACCCATCCACTCCGAATGTCAGCACTTTCATTATCAATCTCCTTGAAGGCTTCTCGCAGCCGTTCGAATGCGCCATCGACCGATGCCCTGAGCTCACTGAAGGATGGCCCCACGAGGCCAGCAGCATCAGCACATTCGAAGTGCCACCACTCCTCCGGCTCCCGCATGGCCCACCGGGCGTCGTGGGCTTCAACACCCACGCTGCACCCTTGGCACTTACGGTCGGGCATCTTCCATCATCCTGCGTGTCTCGCCAGCTAGGACCACCGCTTCGACCAGCTCCTGATCTTCCCGGGCAATGCCGACTTCGATTTGATGGTACTTTTCTATCATAACCTGAAGGGCGTTGTGCGCCAGCTCTAGATCATGCAGCCCGCCCAAGATCTTCAGGCACTTCTCGATGGCGGCGAATTGCCGTTTGGCGCGGTCCATGTGAAAATTCATCTTGTCCAGTTTATCCATCGCACCATCCCTCTCGCTTGCCGCCGAGATATGGCCGGGCATGGCCCTCACGGATCATGACTATAGCGAGGTTCTGCCCATTAGCAAGAATGACATTGGCAATGATCCGCCCTGCATATTTGCCTTTTTTAGGGTTTAGGATTGTAACGTCGTCTTTTCCGATCAGCTGCTTGACGCGTTCCTTGGCTTGTCGGGCCATGACTTTTTCTTCTGGGCATTTGCCACGGAGCTCAGGGGTGTCAATGCCATTGATCCGCACTAAGATGTTGATCTCCCATGTCGGCCATGGTCGTGCCCGCACGCGAATGGTGTCACCATCAACGACCTTGATCACCTTGGCCGGCACCAGCAGATCTGCGGCCTCCACCACTGTCGTCAGCGCCACGCCGAGCATGAAGAAAAAGATGGCTGCGGTCAGTATGAGAAACAGGCCAACGACCAATGGCTTCTTGCTGGCGGGTCCGCTCTCGTAAGTGACAGGACCAATGGCCCGCACAATGACATAAGCCACCTTGGGCTGCGACAGCGCCAGGTCGACATGGCTGCCCATCTCCGCTGCAGTGTGGTCCCGCGTGATCATGGATGTTCCGAAGACTTCTTCGTCCTGCTCATCCGCTCGTGCATAGCCGATCAAGTCGTATTTGCCGCTCATCAGTTTCCCTCCACTATCAGAATGATTGATATGAGCATGAACGCAAAAATGACGACCCATGCCCAGATGGCACCCGGCCGCACATCGCGGTCGATGCCATCGTCTTCTAGATATTTATACGTGGGCTCCATATCCTCTTCGTCGTTTTCCATAGCGTCCAGCACTCCTTTCGATGTAGCATCGGGCATGATGCTCGCTGCAGTACGACGACCCTTGTTGAGTGGGAGCCTCGCACTTGGATGGGTCCACCCTGGGATCAGCATCGATCCACTGGCACTTGCCCGGCACCCATGTCGTGCTGTACTTAATGAAGTCAGCTTTATCCCCCAAGGTAGGACCATATTTCAGCGTATTGAACCAGGTTCCGTCTTTTCGATGGGGCATCAGCAGGCACACACTTTAGGGACAGAAGCAAACCAGCTGATGAACTTGCCGTCACGGGTCGTCACCTTTACCCCACGCGGAAAGCCCACTTGAGGATCGCGCTTGCTGAGGGCGCCACCTTGCTGGGTGCGTTTGATCCGTTCGAGTTCGCACTTGTTACACGGTCGATTGCTCATTTCTAGTTCTCCTTATCTCTGTAAATGATCCGAACTTCTGGCTCGCCGCGCTAGGATGATTGGCAAGGGCATCGTCAGCCCTCCTTGCCAAACACCGTCTTGGCTATGAGCATGTCCACCATGCCCCGAAGATCGCTGCTCAATGCCAGGGGTGCCAGCACCCTGGCCCGTAGTGCATGGACAGCCGATCCGACGCCCACGATGGCGCTCACAAGGATGACCAACTTCCGGGTGTCATTAGCATTCATCGAGTGGCGATTAATCACGACGCCTGCAGCATCAACGACAGCCGTCACGACTTCCTGCACAATCTTATTGTCGACTTGGTGGCTCATGGTTTCCTCCTTACTAGATCTTCCGTTACATCCCGAAGGACCTTGCCATCGGCCATCTCAACATCGTAGCGAAATGGCCGCCCGAATGATCGCGCCACCACGGACCCACTCCCCACCCCCTGGACCTCCACGACGTCCCGCAGATTGATCAGGGGCAGGGGTTTGAGTGGATGGCCCATGTCCACGGGCTCGGTCCCCCACACGCGCATACGTACGACCTTGGCCGTCATGGCGTCACCTTTTCTATGTTGTCTATGCACTGGAGCATCCACTGGAGTGCTTCCCGCTCAGCCATCTCCTCGATGGTGTTGGTCTCGGCATCGACGGGTAGTTCTTCCAGGCGGTCGGTCAAGATTTTTCGGAGCAGGTCCATCTGCTCGTTGGGGGTGTGCCCGGTTTCCTCAGCTTCCCCCACCCCCATGCGGTAGGTCCGCTGGCATGTGTCACAGGCGAGGTAGTGCTTTGAGTGTGCCAGCTCCTTAACTGGTCCGGAACACTCAGGGCATTGACCAGCCCTGAGCATGATCCATAGGTCTTTTGCTTCCATTATTTGACCACCTCCCACTTGACACCTTCAGCCGTCATGCGGCCGCCGATGATGAGGCAACACTTACTGCCCTCGTTGGTCATGTTGCCATCGCGGTCCATGCCCTTCAGCATGTTCCATTCATCCTTGTCACGGGTGGCTTCGAATTGGAAGTCGTTGACGAACCGAGCTGAGACGCGTGTCTGCTTGCCGTCGGTTCGGTGGATGGTGACGACAGTTTCGATAAAGCTGACGCTTGCACTCATGTCATTCTCCTTCCTCGATGGCGCTGGCAATCTTCTCCAGCAACGGTCCATTGGGATCATTGTACCCTTCAAACGGGCCAACTGGTCTGCTGATTATTCTGATAGTGGTGCTCGGTTCGATGAAACTTCGAACCTTTGCTGCGCTGTCCTTGAGGCCTTGCTTGTAGCCCTCGTTAAATGACTTGGTCATTATTTTTCTTCTCGTAGTTCATAGATGATCAGGAGGACGGACAGTCCCAATCCGATCATCGCGTCGTTATGCCTCTCCTGGAGCTGTTGCCCTGGGCTCTTGAGGTCCCACATGAGCTGGCGCTGCTGGCAGATGAAACGAACATCGTCCTGCCGGCAGGTCATTTCGATGGCCTGCTGACGAAGGCCACCAATGCCCCCACACCCCGCGAGCAGAGCACAGAGGATAAGGGTGGAAACGGCCCGGGCACATGCCGCTATTAAGCAAGCATCATCCTCAGCTGAACGGCGAAGGGCGTCCCGGTTCCCCGGGTCGCTTCCATAAAACCGTGTACGCATACAATTTCCAGTTCTGTCATTCATTGAACATGATACCACGCTGAGAAAGTAGATTAACCTCATCGCTTCATTATTAGCACCTTACGGATTTGGCCGGCAGGCAGGCGCCGCCCGGTGGTGCGGATTATGGCCCTGCTCAGTAGGGTTAATTTACATTCGAGGACCACGGACCAATCGAAGAGGAGGTACTGTAAGGGCCGCACCACACGGACGAGAACAAAAGCTGTGCCGCCAGATTCACCCCACATCCGCAACCATAACTGCTGCTCGATGGATAAATCCAATGCTGCAGGATCGAAGGCCTTGAGCGACAAGGTGTCGATGCTTTTCAGCTCGATTAATCCTGTCTTGCCCGCAATGGTATACAGCACATCGGGTGTGCCTATGTGGGCAGGGTTCTCGATCCGCACCAGCGTCCCGTATTTCCGAAGGTGCTTCTTCAACGACAGCCAAAGTGATTTTTCTTTCATCAGTCACACTCGCCCCAATGCCGCCCCTTCTGCATGTCCACCAGGATGGGCACGCGGAACGGTATCGTCGTCTCCATCAGATACTTGGCTTCCTTCATGGCTGCAGTTCCTTCCTTCGTTTTCGGCACCGAAAAATCCAGCTCATCATGGACGGTCAGCAAAGGGGCGCCCGTGACGTCGCACACCCCGCTCTCCCAGATATCGACCATGGCCTTCTTCATGACGTCCGCCGCCGATCCTTGGTCCACAGCATTGAACGCCTTATGTGTGCCATACCGACGGACACCAGCTGCCGGCACCTTCTCCTTATTTTGCCGTGCCCGTTTCTGCTGTTCGCGTACGTACGCGAGCGCGTGTTCCTTTTTGCTGAATGGTCCGGTCTCCCGTGACAGGTTCCAATCCCGTGGCTCCCACTCCTTGAACCGCCGGCGACGCTTCAGGATCGTCCGCACATATCCACGGCCCTGGGCGACATCGGACGCCGCCCGGGTCGTGCTCCTAAGGAATGGCAGCCGCTTGTGATAGTCATTCAAGAAACCTTTGCCCTCCTCATATGACAGGTTGAGCTCATATGATGTCTTGGCGATGCCCATGCCGTAGACGATCCCAAAATTAACGGTCTTCGCTTGCTTCCGTCCAATGCTTGCCCACTCAGCGCACATGGCATGAAAATCTACATCCGGCTCATCTATATAACGTCTACGAATGTCCGCCGCTCCAGGCCCCCTTGCATAATGGGCTAAGATCCGCAGTTCCACTTGGCTGTAGTCCGCCCGATACCAGCGCTCGCCCACTTCCGCGACGAAGGCCGATCGGATCATCGGACCCAACTCAGGATCGCGGAGGGGGATGAATTGCAGGTTAGGATCAGACGAACTGAAACGACCGGTAACAGTTCCACCCTCATCAGATTTGGACTGGTGGAACTGGCAGTGGATACGGCCATCGATTATCTTGTTCAATAGTTGCCCCCGCACGAATGTCGATTTGAACTTGTCGATGGTGCGGACATTCAACAGGGCAGCCGCCAACGGGTGCTCATGGTTCTCGAGCCATTTCTTCTGGAAGCTCGGTTCTCCTTTCTTGGCCGTGGTCGGGTATGGAATGCCAGCGCCATCGAAGGCCGCAGCAATGGATCGGGCCGCCCATGGCTTGACCTCACCCCCTGCTGCCTTGTCCAGAACCCGTTGGGCCTTGGCCAGACGTTTCTCCATCTCAGCATCAATGTCAAGCAGGCGTTTCTTACTGACGCGAACGCCCCTTCTACGCATGGCCAACAAGATGGGGGTGAGCCGACACTCCAGGTCGAACAGGTCCAGTAATTCTTCGGCTCCTAGGAGCTCCTCCTGGCGCGCTAAGATCCGTAATGGTGCTATGGCATCAACCTGTGCGTAGGCGGCCACGTGGCGCGCAGGGAGGCGCCACAAATGGGTCTGCGGGGCACCTTTCCACCCCGCAGCATTACATGCGGCCTCCATTTCATGGTAGCCATCCAGGCCGTGACTATCCATGACGTCATGGAACACCATTAGGTCTTCAAGACTGTAGTTCCCCCCCTTGTTTTCATCGAGCAGTGGCTCCGCTACTTGGACATCGCGGAAGGGTCCAGCGACATCCACCCCCTCCTCCGCTAGGTAGTCCAAGTCATACAGAAGATTGGCACCCACTTTCGGCTGGTTAGGTCGTGTGAGCTCCTTTTTGGCCCATGCGATCACCTTCTTCTTAGGCAGGTTGTCTCCACCCTCATGACCGAACGGAAGGTACCAGGAGCGGCCGTCAGGCACCGCGACGGAGATGCCCACCATATAGCCATCGCGCCGAACCCCTGGCCCCTTCGACTTCAGGTCAGGATCATGAGTCTCCGTGTCCAAGCCGATGGCATCAGCGGCCGATAAGTCAGGGAGGTCAGGGGGAGCCCAGTCGGTCATGGTGCGATCTGCCTCCATGTGCGGGTCTGTACCCTGTGGCGTCTGTGCCCGCTGTAAAGCCACTCCCGTTGGGCTACTTCATCGTGGGCATAGCGGTTCGTGAAGATGATGTGCTGGCAGCTGGTGTTGAGCAGCATCCGAACACAGAAGACGCAAGGGCTATGGGTGACATATGCGAAGACAATATCGTGGACATCAGAGCACTGCAGCATGGCATTGGCCTCTGCATGGACGGCCCGACAATGCTCCAACCCTTCCCCAGAAGGATAGCCCATGCCCGGGCAAGGATGGTCCGTGCAGTGTGGCACACCGGAAGATGGTCCGTTGTAACCAGTTGCCAAAGTATGCTTGTAGCCATTAACGAGGATGCATCCAACGCCCTCAGGCCGGCGGCCACAGGTGGACCGTTTTGCGGCCAAGGCCGCCATGCCCAAAAAGTATTCGTCTTGATCTGGACGGCCCATTAGAAGATCCCCCGCTTGTCCATGTCGCCCTGGAAGGCGTGTAGCGATCCAAGGAAGTGGATCATGGACCCGACATCAGCGCCAATCTCCTTGGCCATGTAGGCCAGCAACCCACATGCGAAATAGACATCGGCCGTGAAGAATTTGAGGAAGTCGCAGGATCGCTGGGAGTAGATGCAGTGGAGGTAGCCATTGCGCAGGCCAAATTGATAAGTGAGCGAGCAAGGCACACGGTCATGGCCGCCCCAATTCATCAGATCCCGATCGGCCATATACATCGAGATGATGGCCTGCCGAGTGTTGGGGTGTTCCTGCAGCTCACGGATCACGTACGGGATCTGCCAGTGCCACCGCTCAGCATAGGTGTAGCTGAAGGTGCCGTTCCGTATAAACTGCTTCCAGAAATCCTGGTTCTCAACCCAAGCATGGCCCGGGTTCTTGTTGACGGCACCCAGGTCAGTACGCTCTCGCAGTTCAGCCTGCACCCAGTTCTCCAGATGGGGCGTAGTATACTTCACCATCTCCATCATCTTGTCGCCGACGACCTGGTTCAGCGTGTATGAGTAGCCGAACAGTTCGAGCGTTTCATAGCGGGGGTCGTCAGCGACGTTTTGATCTTGGACCGTTGCTGTCTGATATCGATGGCCCATCTCATACAGATCCCGCTCGACTTCACGGACCATCTCCATGGGGTCAGAAAATATTCGCATCACTTCGCCTCCTTGCGTTGAAATACCATGATCGTCTGGTACAATGGCGGACGGACACCGAACCGCTTTTCGTATGTGTTGAGGTGCAGTGTGCCCGGATGATGCTTCAGGACGGCGGTGCCGACGGCCTTGGCCAACCCAGTCCGCATGACGGCGTCCGCCAACATCTGGTGGAGCATGAATGGCTGCTTGTTCCGCATCATGTCTTTGACACCGATCACCAGATGACCCTTTGGCTTTGTGTACTTTAGGCATGTCGCATAGATCCGCGACATGGCCTCGAAGTATTCGTCGTTCTCACCCATGAAAGCCAGGTTGGGGTATTGATCGTCGTACTGGAATTTATCCTGGGTGTCCTTCCAGAAACCCTTCTGCCGTGCGTCACCAGAATAGGGTGGATTGTTCACGGTCAATGCGAACTTCTTCTTGAGGCCTTTGAGGAAGTCGCCCATGTTGCGAGCGTCCCCATGGAGGATGCTGTACTTCTTGTCGAAGCAGTTGTTGGCTTCGATATTGGCTTGCACGACATCGACATACTGGATTTCGACGCCCGCAGCATTTCGGGCTGCCCGCAATGCCTCGACGGCTGTGGTCCCAGCGCCCATGGTCGGGTCGAAGACCCAATCCCCTGGCTTCGTGAATTGCTGAACAGCCCACCGCGCAATGTGCAGAGGTGTCTTGGCGATGTGTTTCACTTCGGCATCGGCGTAATAAGCCCGCCGTTCGATCCGAGAATACCGGGTTCCATCCTTTCGGATTAGTTCGCCCAGGTACCGGCCCACCGGTGGCGCGTGATAGTCCGTCGGGGGCCGCTTGCCCTTTTGGACATGGACCACCTCACCAGGGTCAACTGAGTTCTTCGCTTTCGTTTTGCTAGACATTCGAAATTACTCCTTTATATTTTGGGGGTCGCCGTGGTTTCAAGGCAGGGTGCTTACGCATCTGCCGTCGCTTCTTGGCCTTGGGTTCCTTGGCCGCTTTCTTTGGAGCATCAGCCGGCCGCAAGAAATCCTCCAGATCAGGTTGGGGGATGGCGACACCGATGCCGTATTTATGGTGACGGATTTCACAGCGGGTATACATCCAGCAGGCACCACACGCCCGGGCCTGATCCGCATGGCCTGTGTTTTCACAATACCAGCGCTTGGCATCATCGATATAGGGGTTATGCGCCAGCAGTCGTGTTCCCGGTAGCTTACGTGGCTTGCCCTTGATATGGGCCGCCACCTGCTGGGCAAAGTTCCTGCAGAATTCTACGGGCATGAACTTCCCCGTCTGCTTGACCATGTGATTATTTCGCTCATGGTCCCAGGTGCCATCCTTTTCGTACTTGGTCCCATAGAAAACGAAGTCATCTGGTGTGCCTTGCACGCGCGCCCGCTCGCGTAAAGAATAAGGATAGCCCGTTTTCGCATGGATAGTCGGGTTCTGCCCGGTCAACACAAAGGCCGGCCCGTCCCAATATCCCCGAGCAAATCCAATTCGCATCTTGACCGTGCCATCGGAGGCGTAGTAGGGGACATTCTGGCCTCGGCGAATGCCCTGCATGAATTTGGACAACTGGGACCATGACATCTTCTCATCGAGCACTTTGAAGCCCAAGGACTTACCGCATATGTTTCGGCGATTGTGCTTGTCGTGATTAGGCACCTCGCCTTCGCGGCCGTACAAATCTCCCAGCCGGGTCTCCACCGTTTGCTCATGCTCTTGTTCGTCCGGCACGAACACGAATTTCTCTTCTCGCAATGCCCCAATGACAAAGAAGCGTTTCCGGTGTTTCTGAATGTTGCCGTAACCATGGTTCGATACCCACTCGAAAAAGATATCGTACTCCGGCAACTCTTCCACATATTTCGCTGCTGAATAGGCAATCAGGGATTTGGGCAAATCATCCATGGCGAAGAACCGTGGCTTGTATTTCTTCACCAGTTCGACGAATAGGGGAATATCCCCTGGGTCATGGATGGCACTGCGTTTGTCGATCCGCATATTGCTGAAGTTGCCGCACTCCGGATGGGAGAACGCCAGATCAATCGGGCCAATGTCATCGAGCATCGGTGCCGTCGCTATGTCCTTCTCAAAGAAGGCACCAGGGAAATTCTCTTCGAATGTGTTGCGTCCCTCCTCATCGCGGTGATGGTAATATCCACGCCATTCAATATTGCCCACGACATCGAAGCCAGCATCACGGGCGCCAATCAACATGGACCCAACGCCGCACGTCAGGCCAATGGCCTTAAGCTTCTTCCGGGCGGCCATCAGTAGTTCGACCTCTGCCGAAACTTATTCACCTCAGATTTTCTGAAGTACAGATTAAAGACGTCATCCCTGTCCATGCCGATCGCTTCGGCATACCCGATGAGGGCCGGCAGGGCCAGGGACAGGTGGGCGTAAAATCTTTGCTTGTCCGTGGCGACATGGGTGTTCTTCCATGGCTTATTCTTCAGGCAGTTGGCGGCCATGGCCAAAGCCTCGACGACATAATAAGCCCGCTCCGTGATGCCCCCATCGAAGAACTTCTCGAGGCCACCATAGCCGTGATCGCATAGGACATCGAGCAGATCGACCTGGGCATCTTCCACCCACGAGTTCAGCCCGACCTTCAGCAACGTCTCCTCGGGTTTCATGCCGCACAGGATCATGGTCTCGACAAGGAAGTGCAGGGCGTCGGCACATTCCTCCTGGGCGTGGATGGGAACATCGGCGTGGTCGAAGTATGCTTCCGTCGACTCTCCAATCTCCTCGACCGCCCGCCAGAACATATCCTTGATTAGCGCCTGCCATCGGGGATCATCTAGGTTGAAATCCACGCCGGCCACGATGGCATGGCCGACGCCGTTGGCGAATTCGATCTGGTGGTACTTATTCATGAGGCTGGTCTGGCGTTCCCAGATCATCCACAGCCGATCCCCAGTAATCTCGGGGGCCTCCACATCATCCACGTTCATGTTCGTTTCTCCTTTGGTGCCGGCGCGGCCCGCATGAACCCTGCCGACGTTGAACTCATCAGCTCTGCAGCGACATTCGCTAAGAACCGCGTTACGAACTCAGGGTCGATTTCACCGAACCTCTCCCGGGATAACCGATGAGCATCCTCGATCAATGCTGCTGCCCGTCGGTCGATGTCCACTTGGTCAGGCATGTTCCCACCCCAGGCTGAGCATAGGTGCTGTCTCCGTGCAGAATTGTTCCACCAATCGACGGCGCCGCTTGATGGGGTCCTGCCGTACCTCGTGGATCTTCAGTGCCCACTTCTCCCGCTCCAGGATTTCCTTGGGTACGATGTCCTTGAACAATTCCTTGAGGTGCTCCTTCTCATGGCGAACGGCCCATGGAAGGGACAAGGCCCGTCGCACGACGTCACGTGCGAGGAAAGGGCATCGCAGCTCCACCGTGCCCGCCATCATCATCTTATCCAATCGGGGGAGATGGTACGAGACCACTTCATGGTGGAGGTCGGAGAATTGGCTGTCGTATTCCTTGGCCCGCCGATACCCACCGAACAACTCATCGGCACCGTCACCAGACAGGGCAACATGCGCCGCCTGCCTTCTCAAGGCCATGGCCAAAGCGAGTTGCGGGACCATGGACCCAAGGTCGACCGGTGTCTCATTCCAGTATAGAGCGACAGCATCGTTAATATCATCCAGCTCGACCAATGTACGTTGCCCCGGCTGGAGGTCCAACAGGTTCAGATACTCTGCCTCATCATTGTCGGCATGGTAGACACGAACGTCGGCCTCCCGCCGCGCCAGCTCGAGGACGATGGTACTGTCGAGGCCACCGGATGCCAGGATTGACACGGGCAGATCTGAAATCAATCGACGGCTCACTGCCTTCTCAATGTGCTCCCGCAGGTCCGTCGGGTTCAGGGGTGATAGGTCACACCACCGCTTTTCAAAAACAAGGTGGGCGTCACCATCAGCCGTGAACGTCATGAGATGCCCGGGCACCATTTTCCAGATCTGAGCGAATGGTGTTAATCGGGCCTCAGGATCGTAGCCCCATTTTTGCACGGTCGCCAGATATTGCCGGTCCAGCTCGCCATTCGACATCGGGACCAGGGCCCGCAATTCTGAGCTCACCGCCAAGGTCGTCTCCGATGCCAGAGCATACAGCGGCTTCTTCGCCAGATCATCGGTGGCGATCGTGACGCAGTTGCCATCGAACAGGGCCATGGCGAAGAAGCCATCGAATTCGTTGAATGCTTCCCACCCCCGATCGGCCAACCGCGCTAACGCCACTGGCAGATCGGATGGCGCCCCTGGTTGGATTTCCCTGAAGTTGAACACCTCACCGACCATGGCCCCCTCCAGGCTATTGACCGTTTGCGGATGGTCGAATTCTTCCCCTGTCCCCTGGATGGGCAAGCGGACATGGCCGACGGCGGTCTTCCCCCAGGTCCATGACCGTGAGCGTAAGCCACGATGACCTGTCACGGAGTTCATCTTTTCCACCAGGGCCAGGGGGTTCGATGTCTCCGGACAACGCAGCACGATGTTGAGGCCACACATCAGACGATGTGTCCACGCCGTAGGATGGCTGAGAGCACCAAGGGGTCATGGCATGACCAATCATGCCATATGACAGCCATAGCGGTGCTGACGGCGATCTGCGGCATGATGAGGTCGTATCTACGGATGAGGTCGACTGACCGGGTGCGCACCCGGGTCATGTGCTCGGCAGATTTATGGGCCTTCAGTTCGGAGCGCATGATGGCGGCGAGGATGGTATCCATGGATGGTCGGCAGTAGATGAGGGCGACTGGTTGCCGGTGGGAAAGGTCCCGTAAATTCTGCCAAAGGTCCGTGTCAGGAAGCATCGGGCCATCGCGGACGATGGGACCATAGACCAGTTCGCTGATTGCGCCGTACCGGTCCAGGATGATGGAGGGTTGCCGGTCGCCGGGCAACTCCATCCGCCGTTCTAATTCAGCATGGTCTTCGGGTGGTCCACCCTCATGCCGAATGTCTAACCCCAGGTCATCAGCCAATGCTTGGCCGAGGCAAGTCTTGCCAGCACCATCAGGGCCTTCCAGAATTATCATGCCCATCGATCATCCTCCAAGTTGAAACGACTTTGGCAGCACGGGATCGCCCCAGGCCACCGCTCTTCCGTTTACAAAATCACCACTTCGAGTTCTCACACTTTCATGGGGATAATATTACGGCCATGGCCGATGGTCCGTAAACTTCTAGGTTGGGGTGCCGGACATAAAAAGACCCCGCCGGTTTTACCCGGCGGGGTCCATGTCCACGATGTTGACGGATTTACTTGAGCAGCGAGTACGTCTCCGTCTTCCGGTCGTACTGGATCTTCATCGGCTCTTTCGTCCGCTTGGGATTGCGCAGGATGGACACGGCAACGGCCGCGTTCTTGCTGTCGCAACCCAGGGCCTTCATGATGGCGTCCTTGGTGACCTTTTTCTTCTTGGTGAACAGGTCACGCAGGATCGTTTGATAGGACACCTTGCCCTTCGTCTTACCACCCTTTTTCGCGGGGGCGGCTTTGGCGGCGGTCTTCTTGGTCGCGGTCTTTTTTCCCTTGGTAGCCATTTCTAGTTCCTTCCGGTTTCTGTATAGCTTGGCGGTGGGTCCAAACATGCCAAAGGTTCGCACGAGTGCTTCCTGGTCATCTCTGAACCGGTCGCGATCATCACCGGTCAAGCTGTTAAACAGCCGTATGATTACGGCCATATCCAACGACTGCAGGTCATCCGCAGTCGCAGCAATTAGGGTGGTATCATCATCCTTGCACGACCCCACCCATTTCTTGGCACCCGCCATCGTGGGGAATGCCCAGATCCGAAATTGCTCCGGCTCACCTTTCTTCTTGCCAGCCTCAGTGTAGAGCAATCCATAGAAAGCTGACCCCGGGGACAGAACCACATCGGGATCTGCGCCACGGAGCATAGCCAGGACACGGGCACTGGCGTCAAATGATAACGGCAGCTCCCGTGGGTCACGGCCCTCCGCGACAAGACCATCGCGAGAGGACAACATTTTCTTCAGGCGCTTGCTCAAGTGGTGGGCAACCTGATCCAACGATGCTGGATCATCCCACCCCATGAACATCCGCCCCCATTCAGACATTGAGACGGATGTGTCAATCAAGCTGTGGATGCACAAGAGCCGCACCTTCGGGCGGGCGGTCTGGTAGGCCACGACATGGCGACGACCAAGACCAATCCGCGCGGAGGTATGGTCCTCCTGCACATAGACATCTGCGTAGCCGAAAAGTCGTTTGTCAGTCATGACGACCTTCCTAAGTCAGTGATGGGATCAAGTCAACAAGTTCTGACTTGGCCCGAGTGATGGCAACGTACTCCAAATTTTCCTCCTGTCGCTGTTGCCACGGTTTCCGCGCCCACTTGCTAGGCAACGTGCCAGCCCGATCCAACAGATAGACCGTATCCCATTCCCGACCCTTCGACTTGTGGATCGTGGACAGGGTGAGAACGTTCGGGATGTCACCGGGCTTGGTGTCACCGAACAAGCTGTCGATGAAGTCCACCAGGTCCGTCAAATCCGTCTTGCCCTCGGCAACCAGGGAGTTGATCATCTCCTGAATACACTGGCAGCGATCCTCAATCGCTTGCGCCCGTTCCTCGCGGCCTTTGGCTTGCCACTTGGAGACCTCACGGGCTTCGTAATCTTCCAACTTGGTCGATAACGCTGACAGCGTCTTAACGCGCTTCCAGCGGGTGGCCAACTTGATCAGGCCAGTACCGATTTCCCTGCCCTCGACCCGGCACCCCACGCCGTTCCTGATGAGCATATAGGCCTGCTCCACGAGCGGCTTCACGTTGCGGCAGAGGACCACGTTCTTGCTGGTGGGTTCTTCGTCGATGAACCACGGGACCATGACCGCTTCGCCGTTGGGATCATCAGCCGGTACCTCGAGCCGAGTTATGTTGACGCGACGGAAAGTCCCTTCGGGTGCTGTCTCATGTGCCACTAGATCTGGCACCAGCCGATTGGCCTCAACAACGACCGCCTTCGGACAACGGTAAGTGACAGTCAGGGGCAGGGTGGAGGAGTTGAGTTCGGTAGCGATCAGATCGAGTGCATCGCTGTCGGCACCAGTGAAGCCGTAGATGGCTTGCCGGTCGTCACCGACGGCGATCAGCCGCCCCGTACGCGGTTTAAGGATCGCGAGCGCGAGCGCGCGTCGTGCGGCGTTGGTGTCCTGGGCCTCATCCAAGAGAACCCAGTCCTTCGGCCAGAACCGTGCCTTGTGGACCAGGGGCGCCAGGATCATGTCGTCGAAGTCGATCACTTGGCGATCCATGCTCAAGCTGGTCCGCAGCAATGCGATGCCGGCTGGCACCAAGTCGTCGAGGGTCCACCCATCAGCCAGCTCGTTGACGGCGTGATGTTCAAGGAGGTCGTACCATGCCTTCTCGTCGCCGGTGCCACACAACAGACCGAAAGCCGATTGCTTGGCGAGGCTGACGGCCTTGCACAGCGCACTTGAGCACTGCGCCCATACGCTATCGGGACCTTCGGCATCTGCCAAGGCATCGATCAGGTCGCGAACTTTGTGCTCGTTGACTTTGACATCCTTGTCGGCCACCCGGCGCCATGTGCTGAAGCCAGCCGAATGGACGGTGGACGCCTGGACCTTACGCCAGTCAGCGAAGCGGGGATCGTCTTGCGCCATCTTCGCCAGCTTGGCCTTGGTCTCGTCAGCATTGGATTTGTTGAAGACAAGGAAGACAACCTCGCCGAGGTCATCTTCCACGATCGTCCGAATACCGGCATGGAGCAGCGCATGTGTCTTGCCACAACCGGCACGGGCGATCAGGTTGAGCGAGCCGGTGCCCGTCTTGATCCACTGGACCACGGCCTGCTGTTGTTCGTTGAGTGGGAATGTCATCGCGAGTTCCTTTCTTTCTTTTGCGCCTCTTTGATCAATGCCGAGGCGCGATCGGTCATGGAAAAGCTGTCACTGAGTGTGCGACCGACACGAATGGCGCCGGCCTTGCCCAGGAAATAATAGCGGTCCTTGCCATTTGGCTTGGTCGATCATCTCCATCTTCGCCGCGGAGAATTTCTTGGTCTGGAAAACTTCTAACATGGCACATGCCTCCTCTTCCAACGGTCCTTCTTCCATTGCACCTCAGTCGCGATTGCTGCCATGACGACCGGGTGCGTGGCGCGGTCCTTACCGGCCATGCGAGCAGCCCACCCCTGGCTCATCGGCACGCTACCATGTGGGCCGCGCTCCAGGCCTTTGGCGCCATCCCAGAAAGCACACCGATGGCCGGCCCCCGTGTGAGGACGGCCCTCGATATAAAGTGTGCTGTCGGCATTGGCCGCCCAAGCGTACAGCGCATCGTACATCCGCTGCATCAGCTTGTTCTTGTAGGTACGTCGGGCCATTAGCTTACCTCCTCGTCGCTGAAGTGAAAGGCCGTCGGGTTGTCGCCGTAGTAACGCCGAGGCCGCTTGTACCACTCATGGCGATCCGGGCTGAAGCACGCCGTGTGCCTGAACGGGATCTCCTTGATGGAGGTGGGGTCGCCCACGGTCATGCGGACAATGATCGTCGCGTCGTCATCGATGACGCCACCGCACCCAGCAGGGATGGGGTAGCTAACCACCTCGACGGGATCGGATCGCAGGGGCAGGGAGGCCCACACCCACGGGCGAACGGGGTCGTGGTCTCGGCCGTCACGTTGGATAAGGTTTGCCATGTCAGTTCCTTTCTAATGCCGCCGTCACCAACTCAACAGTGCGGCGTGCTGATTTAGCCATCGAGCGCCGACCGGGGAAATCCCAACCAGGGCCATCGCAATCAGAGTAGTGCCGTGCGTCGGACAACCATTCCTGCAGCTCCTCCTTCTTCATGACTTCACGAAGATGCAGGTGACAGAATGTGTGGGTCATTTGAATGGCCCTCCCCTCTTCACCTTGTGGCCTTCGTCTCGCAGCTCCTGCATTTCCGCGGCGCAATCACTGGCGATCGAAGTGCTGTTGTCATCATCGGATTTCTCGAAAGTCATGTGGGGGCACCAAGGCCCCTCGCCGTCGTACTGAACCCAAAGGTAAATCAAGTCAGCCTCCTCTTCTTCCATGGGACGCCAGCGGATCGTCCCGTACCTCAAATTCTGCTCGGCGCGTTCCCGCTTGATCACGAGCTCTTTGGAAATGATCTGGAGCCCGCCGTCCTTCTTCACGGTGGCCACGACCACGTCGCCCAACGCGCCAGCCTTCTCAATCTCATGAACGGACAAGGCCACGATGCTCTCACGAACGAAGCCGCCATCAGTCAGGGGCACGTTGAAAGTCACCTTCTCCATGCCGTTGACCGGCAGCCATTTGTTGGTATCCATCAGACCCTCCTTTTCTAGATTTCTGCTTAAACGGTCACTTGAGATTGGCGGGGCATGGATGTCACCCAACGGCCATCTTCATCCTGGGTGAGCATTTCCCAACGACCAAGGCGGGGAAGGTCAGCATATTCACGACTGATCTTGGCCTTGGCCCTGGCCACCTGCAACTCCTCAAATGCTGCAATCTGTTTCTTGGTGGCATACTTGTAAACTTTGCGAATGGTGAAACCCAATTCTTCGAACATGGTCTCGGCATCACTGAGGCGGGTGGGGAACTTCATGCGGGTTCCACGCCGAACTTCTTCAATCATAAAGCTGAGGCTTTCACGGCCCTTGGGTGTGTTGCTCAAATGGGTGAGTACAAAATCGATGATGCGATTTTCTTGATCACTGGTGATCCGAATATCGCGGTTCCACAATCTAATAATTCTGCTGGTCATGTCATACCCTCCGATTTTCAATTTGCCATTTCGGCTTGGTGGCGAACTTGAGGCCCCCACGGGGACCAATGGCGATGTGCCAATAATCCCTGCACAGGACTGCGGCCATGGTGTCCTCATCACCAATGCGGCCATGCTCGGCTGTCAGCCACACGACGCCATAATCTGTCATGCTGGTCTCAAATTTTTTCCATTCATACTTGTCGGCGAACTCGCCATTGTGCAAGGGCAACCGAACCTTCAGGCGGTCAATGGTGCGGACCTGGGCGGCGGTCATTCTACCAGGAACAAAACCTGTGCGGGTTTTGATGGGGACCAACCGACCGCAATTATTGCACTGCCAATGTGGGGCGAACTTACCGGCTTCATCATACTCACTCACCCGAGTGTAGATCGCATATTTTTCATCGGGGGAGCAGGTGGGGCAGGTGTCGTGCTTTTTTTGTGGGGTAGGCATTTTCTCTTCTCCGAGTTCTGGGTTTCTGACGGCCGTTTCGGCCAACAAAAGAATAGTACACCCGCGGGAGCGGCCATAAAACCTCTTTTCAAGAAAAAAGTTTCTAATTAGATCAATAGTTTACAGCAGATAATGACGATGAGTTTGAGGGAGCAAGATATGGAGCCGATTTCTTGCCCTTGTGGCACCCACATAGAACACTCGGTGCTCCCCGTCATCACCCCGGATCATGGCCTCGTGGGGCCGCTTCATCATGTCCGAACACAGCAAGACATCGTCGGCCTCCATGCCCTTCGCGGAGTGGATCGTGTCGATGATTATCTGGGGCGGATCTTGCAGCCGCCCACCCCGCCGGAGGATCGTCAGATAGTATTCGCGGCGCGACAACAGGATGCCCGTAAGAGCGTCGTGCCAGATCGGCGAACCTTTCCCGACATCAATTTCTGGGGACATGACCGCGGCCAATTCTGCGAGCTCGTTCTCATCGACATGACCCCCTGACCTCAGCTTCTCGTAAGACAGGATCGCTCGCACATGGGCAGGGTCGACGGATGGTCCTGAACGGGTCCGATAGGACAGCCCTTGTGTGGCTATTTCTTCAGCCAAATCTGGCAGCAGTCGCCGGTTGCGTGCGAGCACCAACCAGGACCCATCCGTCGCGAAGTCGACATGGCCGACGGCTCGGTGATGGTGGACCTCGCCCCCTTCAGATCTGGGCGCCCACTCCTTGTCGTATCGTTGGCCGATCCGAGAGACAATCTCATTGGAGAAATCGAAAACAGCCCGCGGCAATCGGTGGCTCGCTGGCAGCACCTCACGCTCATCGGCATCGAAAGTCAGGAACCGAGCGACGTCCGCACCGGACCATTGATAGATCGCCTGGTCATCGTCGCCGGCCACATACATTCGGATGGCGTCCTTGGACGCATGATCGACGACGGCCCACTGCAGGGGTGTCAAGTCCTGGCCCTCGTCGACAATGAAGACGTCGACCGGCAACGGCTCGCACTCCTCCAGGAACAGCGACAGCATATCCGTGAAATCCACGAGCACCAAGTCATCCTTGTACGCCTGCATGACACCAGCGAACTGCTCAAGCCGGTGCCATGACACTTGGACATTCGCCGTCGACCACGCGTCCTTCAGATCCCGCATGCTGCCTCGAGCCATCTCCTCGACGAACAGCATCCGATCACCCTCGCCCATGTCGTCGGCGTCATCATCCACGGACACGGCACCAGTCAGCCGAATGCCGAGCAGTTCACCCACCGCCGACAGGTGCCGGCGATTGAACACTTCAGATCTGGACAGGCCCAGCTGGCGATAGCACATGGAATGGAGGGTGCGAAAGTAGGGGAGGTCGTCGCGGTCTTTAATCTTGAACTTCGTCATGGCCCGGGCGGCAGCTTCAGCCACAGCGGCCCGGGTGAAACTGACGAAGGCGATCCGGTCTGGTGGCACCCCACCCGCCAGGGCTTCTTCAACCACCTCCAGAAGCCGAGTGGTCTTGCCGGCGCCGGGTCCACCCAGGATGAGGTTGGTACTGAGGCTCATGCCGTCAGCTTGTCACCGATCCGCTGGATGACATCCCACTGCTTCTCAGACACGAAAACTTTATCACCGTATTTCTCACGCTTCTCAACGAACTCGTCGACGAAGCCACATTCCCACTCCGTCAGCAACTCGGGGGAACTCACCGCGGCCGATAAAATTTGATCCAGCTTCGGCAGGTCCACCTTGGCTGTCTCCCACTTCGGTCCTGCCTTGGGTTGCTGCTTTTCATGATAGGCCAGGGGGTGGCCGCCGGCCTCCAATGCCACCAGGACCAAATGGGTGGCCTTGGCATCAGCCAGCGCCCCGTGCGCGCCTTCGAAGCCGTCTTCATCCACTAGGGTGCGGTATGCCTCATCGAGGCTGGGCCATTTGAAACTACCCGGGAATTTTCCAGGCAGCTCGAGGACGTCCGTTGCTGATTGCATGGTGCAGATTTTGTCTTTGGCCCGGACGGCTCCCCCTGTCCCGCCGGCCCGGCGGAACATCGGCAAAATCATCTTGAGGTCGAAGCCCATGTTGTGAGCAATCAAGCGATCAGACTTCCGCACCAGGGCATCGAACTCCTTGAGCACGGGCTTGGGCTCACGGCCCTTGGCCCGAGCGATCATGGTGGAGATGCCATGGACATCTTGGGCGGCCTTCGGGATCTTGACCCCCGTGTTGTAGATGATGGCTTCATACTCCTCGAGGATTTCGGCACCATCAAATAGCACCGCCCCCAGTTGGCACACATGCGCCTGCTTCTTGTCATCCTCAGCCAGGGCATCATCCCAGAAACCCGTTGTCTCCGTGTCGAATGCGAGGTCCATAGTCACATCTCCTCATTGTCAAATGGTCTCGGCACGTCGAAACCCTCGTCTTGCCGGTCGAAATCTGGTACGGACCAGCAGCGAACGCATTTGCCTTTCAGCTGGAATTGATGATGGGCCGCATCGCGACGTCGCAAGGCCGCCCATGCTGACTTACTGGTGATCCGAAAACGGTTCTGCTCCAGGAACCTCAGCAGATCGGTGGACCGGAAATAAACACGGCCCTTGTTCAGCCATGGCTTGCCAACGATCAATTCATCCTGGCTCTTGGCCATACCGCGCTCAGTACAAAATTGCTCAACGAATTGCATGAACTGGCCCTCGATGCCAGCATCATCCGGTGCCTCGACGACGTCCACCGTCTCCAGTAAATCCTGGATGGCCAGCCGCCACGTCGCATTCTTTATCTTGTTCGGTAATCGGTTGAGGGTTTCCATGCACAACACATGGAAGCGGTCTTGAGAAATCAAGTCGAAGGTCGATTGGATTTCTACCCGCACCCCGTCGACATCAACGATCCATGTGGGTGGCTTCGTTTCGATCTTGGTCAGGTTGGCCAGCACCACCCCGGGATCATCCAAGGCCCCTGCGATCCCGTGCGGACGCGTCAGGCATATCTGCCTATTGCAGGCATCCACGATCGGGCTTTGGTCACACATGAAGCCATAATCTTTCTTGGCCAACGATCCAATGATCGTCTGCATCTCGCTGGAGGTCACGGGCGGCTCCATGTAAGCCCTATTCATCTCCTCCAGTTTCTGCTTCCACTCGTCCGGCCATTTCTTCTTCGCGAGAACGCCCAAGTTGAATAGGGCCTTGTTCCGTGACCCCTCAGGGAACCCACGAAGCGCGAGCACTTGAAGGCACGGGGGACCATCCGACAACACCTCGTCGGTGGCTGGTTTGATCTTTTTGATCTTGGTCGCGGTGGTCCGACGGGATTTGGCTAATGCCAAAAAGTCCTTTGGCCCCAAGGATTTACCCTTTGCGACCGCATATCGGTCCGTGTCACCCCCGGCGAAGTAGGGCATGTTGATCCAGTTGCCCACATCGTCCTTGGACGCCAGCGTCGTTTGCTTGGGGAACACCTCCACACCAGCATGGCCAAGGACCACGGCCCACTCCATCAGCTTCCCGCGGACGATATTGGCCGGGGCAGGTGGGGAGCAGAATAAGTAAAGATGTGCTCCCCCTGACTTGGTGCGGCAGACGACCAGGGGAAGGCCCAGATCTAAAACCTGCTTCTCGAGCCGGTCCAGATCCAGGCCATCGTAGACGTCGATGTCGATGGCACCGAAATGGCACTCGCCATCGTCATCGATCGGCACGATGCCAAGGCCTTGCTCACCGACGAGGTGCATCGACCAGAGTGCGTCAGTGACATCGCCCATGAGCGTGCGGGCTTTGCCACCAACCTTGTTCTTGGAGGCACTCCGACGACCTACACTATAGACGCCGTAAGCTCGTTCGAGCCCACGGAATAGGTCGTGGAATGCCTCCGCCAGTGCGTGCACGATCCTTGCCTTCAGAAGGCTTCGTCATCGCTGCTTCCTTCATCGGGGGGAGGCGCCACATTGGCCACCCCGGACATGACCTGTTCGCGGAAACCCTTGGCGCCCTCGTACAGAGCGACGTCAGCATCCCGCTGCTTTTTGTCCGAACCCAGCTGCCGCTCGAGTTCGATCTTCACGCCTTTCCAAGTATAGTCATCTTTGGCTTCGCCGACGGTCGTCACGCGGTACATGTGACTATACGTCGGTGGCGTAAACTTGGACCCATCCGCACGCTCGATCTTGAGGTGTTGCATCTGGGTCATCCAGTCCCGCGACTTTTTGATCTGGGTGGAGGCCAACGAGAAGACGACTGGTTGGGTGTTGCCGTCATCATCGATGAGAATGCAGAAGTGATAACGGGTGTCGGCCAGGTAGGCCTCGTCGTCCTTCAGCCAGAACTTGCCGCTCTCATCCCGCCGGCATTTGGCGATGATGGGATCGTTAGCCGGCCGACGGCCACGGAAGCCCCCACCGGCCTCGCGGGGTGTCCATTCCACGAACACCCGTTCGAAATGTGCCGGCACAACGAGCACGCCTTCTTCGCCGCTGTAGACGTCCTTGGTCGCACTGTTATAAAGCATGCCGGCCCGCGCCCCCTTGATGTAGGACCCGTGATCCTCGTCAACCTGTGGGCTGCCCTTCTGCAGGATTTGCAGATACGGGATGGCATAAGAGTCGACGTCCGCGTTCTCGAAGCCCCCTCCAGCATCTTCTTCGAATGGTAGTGCCACTGCACCACCGGATTTCTGCTTAGCGGGAACCTGCGTCTTCTTTCCTTTTTTCGCCATGTCGCAATTCTCCTTAATAAGCCCATGGACCTGGGCTGGTTTCAGCTTTCGATTTTCGCTTGGTCGAATGTATAGATGCCGAAGATATTCTTGGGGATATCCCGACCGGCCTCCATCTGCTCACGGACGTAAGCAGATAGGGTGTTCCAGGGCACGCTTTCTTTTCGGGCATGCTCCACTTTTTCTTTCAGCAGCTGCTTGGCCAAGGCCGCCGCCTTCTTATCTTCCTTGGCACCAAACTTTGCGACCACCTCATTCTTGATGAGGGAGCCGGCCTTGTGTTTCCGCAGCCACGCCATGGCTGCGCCTTGGTGCTTCTTGGGAATGTTCGCCCGCACGAGGTGCTCAACCGTCACCTTCTCGCCGGTGCTCAGTTTGATTTGGTCCACCCCGGCTGCGGCCATGGCCGCCGGCAAGTCGACTTCTTTCACCTGCTTCAGCTCCGCCTGCAGATCGGCAACGAAGGCCTGACCATGAACCACCTTCTCGTCGAGTTCGATCTGCTTCTGAGCCAAGTCCGCAATGGTCTTGATTTTCTTGCCATCGACATTGCTTAGATTGTCGTCAGCATCCCCTTCGAAATCCATTTCGTCGGGGCCGAGCTTGTCACTACCTTTTGCCACAGTTTATGCTCCTTTCCTGACTTTCGTATCCCTCATGTCGAATTGGACCCGTATATAGTTGCGGGTCTCACGATCCCACTTCAACATTGCCACTCGCCCACGGTTGGCATCCGCCGCCATAGCGGACGCAATACCGATAGCAATGGGATCACCCATAGCGAGAATGTGGTCGTCATCGCAGAAATTCCTTAGCCGTTTTCTCATCTCAAAAACGACTGGCCCAGGAGACAAGATCGACGTTCGTGGATCAAGCAACACCTCGAGCTTGCCATAGGCCGCCGCCGGCGACAGATCATAAATGGGCTCCCACGAACCATTGGGCTGTCGGCGCATGGGCTCTTGCGTCACGAACACGGTGCCCTGGTCATTGCTCATAGCCACTCCTCTGGGTCATCCCCCGTCAATAGGTCGGCCATGCTTTTCTTATCCCGCAAAGCCGTCACAATTTTCTCGTCGACAGTATTCTCAGCAATCAGGTCGATGTAGACCACCGTATTCTTCTGGCCGAGCCGGTGCGCCCGATCCTCGCTCTGCAGCCGGGCCTCCAGCGAAAAGTCATTCGAGAAGTAAACGACCGTGTCGGCCACTTGCAGGTTCAGCCCCCGTCCACCAGCATGGGGATTGCCCACGAACACCCTGGCCTTACCTTCACGGAACGCCTTGAGGGCCGCTGGCCGCTTATTTTGGGGTACAGCCCCATCGTATCTCACGGCGGCCACGTCAGCCTGGCTGAAGGCCTCACAAAGAGCATCCACGTCATGTCGGAACCTGCACCAGACGATAGTTTTGCCTGGAGAGTCCAGGATGGCCTCCATGGCCATTTCAATCCGTGGCTGCTTGTCGCCGACGTCTTCCCACCCAGCATCCGGATCGTCGAAGTCGGCTGGTAAGAAACCGCATGTAATCTGCTGAAGCCGGGTGATCCTAGTCAGCACCATGGGGATACCGACTGAGCCCCCGGACAGCTCAATTAAGAACTCATCCCGCAGCCGATTGTAGATTTTGCGCTGATCGGAGGGCAGGGGGTAATACCTTTTCTTGTAGATTTTTGGTGGCAGATCTACGGCACAATCCTTCTTCGTCAGGCGGACGGAATGATCGGCGATCATGTCCCGCAACTCGCTCAGATTTCTGTACTCCGTCAGGCTGTCGTACTGATGCCCGGTGGACCCACCAGCGAACTTCCGCTCGAAAGAACCGAAGTGGTGTTTGAACACATAAAAAGAGTCGAAGCCCAGGATCGACGGACTGAGGAAACGGAACTGCGAGTAGTAGTCAAATGGTCCTTGGGGTGTTGGGGTGCCGCTCATGATCCGGCGGTAGTCCGCGTATTTCCTGGCGGCGGACAGCAGCTTCGTTCGTGACGCGCCAGGGTTCTTGATCGTTGTGCTCTCATCGATGACCATGAGCGTGCGGCGGGCTAGCAAGAATTTCTTAAGGTATGCCTTGCCGGCCTTTGTGATGACGGCTTCGACATTGATTAGGAAGACCGCCAGCCCCTCATGCCCGATCAGGTCATTCAGCTCCTTGGTGTAGGCCTTCCCACCAACCCGGCCGGAGCGCCATATCAAGGAGCACGCGCGTACACGGTCGGGTAAGTGCTCAGGGATCTGATCCGTTGCCCATTCCCGGTGGATCCCGTTCGGCGCCGTCACCACCAGGGCATTTATCTCCCCCGTGTCATACAGCCACGCCGCGGTGTCCAATGCGATCTTGGTCTTGCCGAGACCCTGCTCCAGGAAGATGGCATACCATTCCCGATCACGCGACTGCTCAAACACGACTTGCTGGTAAGGTCGCGGGGTGGACTTAAATTTATAGTCAGCTGTGCTGACCACTCGCCGTCGTTTGGTCCGCTTAGCCAAGTCAATTCTCCCATTCGTATGGACCATGAACCATACCAGGGAAATAAGGAACACCCCCCGGGGGCGACAAAAAGCGGAAGTATCCGATTATCAGTACACGCCCGCTAGGTGATACGCCTAACCCCCTGATCTAGAATGATATTATCAGCATATCAGTATTATCAGCTTTTTTCGACCTTTCGCCACCGTCACTAAATCCTCCCGCGCGGGGATGCGGATATGGTGATATGCATAGACGGACCGTGACGCGCCTCGTGGTCCCATGGCACCCCCGGCCACGGTCATGGTCCGTCTAGCCCCCATCTTTGGGCCTCAGGATGCACACTTGATCGATGGGCTCCCACATGGCAATATTGGCCGGCGAGACAAATCCCCGACCATCCCACAGATCTGAAAGGTCCAGACCGTACTCAGCATCGAGCTCAGTCGATGCTTCCGAGCAGATGAAGGTATCATCCCGCACGAGGTCAGGTTCAACGCCCATGACCGCAGCAGCGATCCGCCACGCAATGCGGCCAATCTCTGCGCCATCATAAGGCCGGCCTTGGTGCTTGCCGATGAAGCGGCCCGCCCGTTCCATGCGATCTGGATAAGCGTCAGACAGATCGTAATCCGGGTGTCGGCCAACGAGCAACCCACCAGGGTAAGGTTCGCCGGTGCCGCTGTAGTCCCTCATGTATGAACTAAGGGGAACAAGTCGTACCCCGATGCTTTCAACGCTCTCGAAGACCATGAGATTGTCGAACTTCGGAACCCAAATGAGCCTCGCCACATGGGACCATACCGCGCCGGTTCCCAATTGGATCAACTTAGAAAATGCGGCGTTCCCTGAACAAAGCAGATAATCCATGTCCCGAAGGTCCGAGCGAACAGCGCCGTACTTGACGACGCCGCCCTCCGGAAAATCTGGCCCGATCACTTCGATCGCTCTTTGCTGATCATGCCCCAGGCCAACAGGCCTGCGGATGCCCAAAGAACCCACGGGCTTGTGCCGGCCGCGGAACCGAGGACACCCTGCAGGGTTTCCCACCCGCCTTTTTCAGCGAGCTGGTTGAGTATGAGAAGGCCGACACCGCCACCGACTTTGGTGGATGGTTCGCTGCCTCGTTCCGCTAGCCATTTCTTCAGTGCCATAAAGATTTCCACGATGTCATCTCCTCTATAGTTGAAGTGGTTTGACGAACTTGCCGTAGTTAAGAACCCACTGTTCGATCGTTCCTTTTCCTAGGTGCGTGTTCCAATGCTCCTTCCAGTAAGCGGCAAGGGCTTCGACGTCATCAGCCGAAGGTAAATTCTGGGGAATGCGACGATACTGGCACCGTGCAACAGCCGTTGCGTACCAGAAATTTCCAGCCATTTGCTCGACGGGATCTGTGGGCGACCTTGATCGATACGCCAGGACCTTGACCTCGGGCACCTGGTTATAGCGTAACCAGTTGTCGAACAGATCATCATGGGTTGCCCGTTCCATCTGATACAGGCCGAACCCTGGCCCCAGGGTCACATCCCCTGGCCCAGTGATCTGATCAATGAATGCCCCCAGACTCTCCTGGGCGATGGTCCCGAGCATCAGGTGCAAAGCTGCTGGGGAGTTCATCCCCAGCTCAGACATGACTGGCTTAACGACGAAGCGAGCCAACTGTCCCAGATCTAAACCGGGCAACATTAGGTCTTCTCCCTTTTCATCGACGCCATGTCCTTGTTCAGCTCATCAATGCGGTCATGGATACGGCTGATCGAGTTATCTGTCTTCTCGTACTGGACATCGGCTCGTCTGATCCTATCCTTCAATTTCTCCTCGATGCCCTCAAGCTTCTGCTTAGTGAGGGCGATACATTTATCCATGTCCGTAAGCGTGTTGCCATTCAGAACTTTCGTGATCCGCCCTAGCTTGTAGCGGGCTTCTCCAATGGCTAACACCACGCCGATGATTGCGAAGAGCATTGCCCACACGAGACCAGGGCTAATTAAAGACGCTTCCACCACGAGGCCCTCCCTCTTTCAGTTTTGGTTGGTCAGCAGATTTCCAGTCTTCACCTGCCGTGAGTAAACACATCATGCCATTCAGATAGACCACTGCAATGGTCCAGGAACTTCCGTCCGGCTTTCTGAAGAGCCCAACATAACTGCCGCCATGATTTGTCGGCCCACCTTCGTACAGCGTTTCGTTGTGCTTGCTTTGAAGGAACGTGATCATCTGCGCCTTCTTCCCGCAGGGAATTTGCGGCGGCCTTTCTTGCGCGCTCAAGCTTAGGGGGAAGACGACGGATAGCAGTATGACAAGACATCTGATCATAACTATTCCGGTGCGTTGTTGGGCCACCCCGTTGTGTAATCGTACCCCAGGACCCTCGCAGGGTCCGTCAGAGCGGCCAAGGCCGCTTCGTGTGTGGTTTGGGCCACATAACAATCTTCCATGTGCTGAGCGAGCGTCTCCCACATGGACTTGAAATCGGCCGCGGACAGGGAGACCAGCTGGTTATCCCTCATGCGCCAGACCTGGGAGGTTAGCCCGAGGCTTTCGATCCGGTGCTGTGCTGCTCCCATCCTTGAGTATGAGACCTCGGCCGTTTGAACGGTGTAGGTCGTCACCCCGCCATCCGGCGACCACTCGATGTCGCCATGGAGCACGGTGTTGCGCTGGCTGGTGATCCGTTGGGAGATGGCCGGGCGCACCTCCTCAACCGTCTTGGCCACAGTCCCAGGAACCCGAGTGACGACAGTGCCAACGAGTTGATCATTGGACGTGCCATCTGGCTTAAGCAGTTTATCATCGAAGGTGCCGTTGGCGAAGTCAGCGATCCCGATGGCCAGGCGTTGCGCTGCCGTCCACGCATTGCTGAAGACCTGCGGTGAGTGTTTCACGCCAGTGTTGGCCTCCACAAAACCTTTCTTCACAGGAAGCAGCCTCACCACGGGAAGCCCGAAGGTCTCAGCAACATTGTCCCACGTCAGTTCACAAAACATATCTCACCTCGCTTTCGATCTTGGAAAGGGATTTTCACCAATAGCAATAAATACCATGCGCTGGCTCGCATTATTATACTCGCCATCGGTCCCTCTAATTTTGAACCCGTTAGATAGAATGTCCATTATTGTTCTGGAAGCCTCTGCTACAGTAATATTGAGGATAAACTCTTCACCATGAGGGTTAAATGTATTACGGGCAGTATCATGCACCATCCACCCACTGGTTCCACTTGCCGAATTTTTTAACATGACGAAGCGTGGACGAAACCCGCAGTAGATAAATGGTCCGTCTAGATTGCCGTTGCCGAAGTAGTAGCTGCAAAATAAAAAGCCTTCCACATTAGCTAGTAGCCATGCAATATGACTGTCACCGCTATCATTCACATTAGCACTGGTCCCCAAGGAGAAGACGGATGATGTTGGTGCTGTGTCATTCCAGATTGTGGCGTCATCTGCTACTGCCGAAGCGGCGCTAAAAAGTAAGTAATCAGTTTCAGGATCAGAAGCCACACCCGAATGATAGGCGTGGATATGCCTATCATCAGGACGGTTTGCGGCGATTATAACTTGGGGGATGATGCCGAGGCTATGTGCAATAGTTCTGTTCGCGCCATTCCCGGTATAAGCAACGATATCGAACCCGGCCACTGGGTCTTCTTTGAGCGTATACGCAACAAATGCCTCGCCTGTATCGTTGTAGCCTCCTGCTCCAGTTCCAAGCCGAATGTTATTGGCGACAGTCCCAAACGCCGTCACGCCATCTGCTTCCGTTACTTCCGACAGGTTGGCAAATGCAGGACTAAGTGCTAAGGTTGCGCCGCGAACTGTATCGACCATCCTACCAGCATCAGCCTGGTCCCGGTTTTTGATCAAAGCAAGGCAGTTGGTAACATCGAAGCCAACGTCGATGTCGGTGTCGGCAGAAGCGTTACCCGTATAAAGAGTGACACTGAAATAATCGCTGCCCTGGGTGATCGCCCAGGCACGATCCGTTGCAAGGGATGCCTCGTTCAGCGCCCGCGCATTAGCTGGCGGAGCCGTATTCCAGGCATGTTGCCCAAAATTCCAAGAGCCGGTCCAGCTACCAGACGTATTGTTGGCGCGGCTGACGAAATAATATTCCCGTCCACTTACAAGGTCGGCATTGCGTGCCGATGTATCACCAGCCTCAACTTCGGCATTTGACCCTGCGCCACTATCGGCTCCAGTCTGGTAGGTGCCATCTTTAGTCACCCACAGGACATTGTTCGCGCAATCAACTATGAAGCCGAGAACATCCCCAGCCGTATGAGTGGCGAGGCTTGTATTGGCATGCCAAGAACCACCTTTAGTCCCGTCATGGTGCCAGCCAATGTCAAAGCCTGTTCGTATGCCATCCCCAAATAAGCCGGATATTCCACCAACAGGGTTGCCACTGGAATTACTAGCAATAGTCAATTCAGCGTAGTAAATCGCGCCGCTCGTTGCGTTAGCCAACATGCCCATCGTGGACACCATGTCTCCACGATTTGGGGTGGAAGCTGCGGAAGTAAAATCGAGGTTGCCATTAGCATAGGTCTGCCCGGCGGAGTATGTGCCGCTGGTATCGGACATTTCCTTCCAGACACTATTAAGAGTGCAGTAGTTGTTCGTTGGTGAATCGGCAACTTGATCGTTGGCTGCAAGTCCGCTGTCGGTGAAGTGGTTGGCTCTACCCGAAACATCAGTGCCTGCACCGTTGCCGGTGCCGGGAGCAACTTTGAAATCCAGATAAAAGCTTTCGTTCGCAAATGTCAGTCCGCTAACGTCTTTTGGAACCCAGATGCCGTCATCATTGGTCTCACCGAAACTGGCAGCAGTAAGCTGGTCACCATCAATGAAAACAAACTCTGCGAGATAACCATCATGCTCAATATTTCCAGCGGGACGTGCGCTAATAGCTATTGTGAAGTTTCCGTTAAGCCTTGAAGCATAGGCGGAATCTGGATAAGTTGCCGTAGAGAACGCCGTGACTTGGGTTCCGTTGACGTAGAGTTTAATTCGATTAGCCGCGGTTCCTTGGTCACTATCATATGCATATACAATGTGATACCAAGCGGAAGGATCGCGAAAAAGGCGAGTTGTAACAAGCTTGTGTTTTAAAACTCCTCCGACGTAGTCCCACCACCACAAAGCATCGTCTATGAACTCCATCAGGCTGAAGTTAGAGCCATCGGTTAATTGGCTAATAACAGTCTGTGTCGTGGCGAATGCTAAGTTGGACCGCTTCACCCAAAATGAAACAGTAAACTCTGTCTGGTCACCTCCCGCATTCGTGCGTGTCATGTGCGCGCTATCAGCCGCGTTAAATCGGCATGAGTTATCGATGGTGTACGAGTAGTACGCACCGCCAGCAGCGCCCGCTGCCCCTGCCATGGCACCGCCAGCAAGCCAGCTGCACTTCCCTCTTATGGGCAGGTCTTCGAAGTTGAAATCCAGATCATCCCAATCCAGATCGAATGGGGCATCAACAATCTTTGCCATAGCGCAATCCTTACTTCACATCGAGGCTTAACACCAACTGAACGACATTCGCTGCGCTCACATAATAGTCCAGCCGATCCTTCGCCGAGGCTGTCGTGGTAAGCACACCAGCAGTTCCTCCAGCCCACTTGTAGTCGCCGTGGTAGGCGAGGGTACGACTTCCCGTTCCATCCTGGGTGACGGTAATCGATCCGTGCTGACCTACGACTTGATTCGAGGGCTGACCAAGGGTTCGGTTGCCAGCGATGGTTAGGGAGAAGTTGTTGCTGTTCTCAAAGTCAACTGCGACCGTCGCCCCATCCGACAGGACAGTGATCGCGCCGGTCTGTGACTTGGTCCAGTTGCCCACCTTCCCAAGCTGTCCAATGATGAGCCCAATATCGTAAATCGTGACCCAGGCCGAATTCGCTGCGTTGCGCTGCTTGAGGACATCAGTGCCGGACGTATCAACCCACAGCTGGAAAGCGAATGTGGTGGCTGGCGCCGAAGCTCCGTTGTGCAACCCTACCAGCGCAACAAGGGCTGAATTGATGTCAGCACGGACGGTGGCGCCGTCCGCATTCGCAATATCCATATCATGGTCTGACATAATTTACTCCTTTGGCTGCGGGACTGCGCCCTTATGTTCCTTGTTCCACAAGTCTAGCTGACCGGAGCGTTCCCAGATTTCGATGAACTGAAGGGTCTCATCTGGCAGCTGAATATCGCTTTGATCGCGGACAGCCTGTAGTCCAAGGATGATTGCTCGAATAGTCAGGCCAAGAGGATCGGTCTGGAGCTTCCGCATTGGAAGCCAAGCAGATTTCTCGATGCTCCAAACATATTCGCCTGGTTTAAGATCGCAGCCTTCCGGGACGCCGACATGCTCTCCAAACAGGACGTTCTCAGGGACGTCCTGCTTAATGACATCAAACCCCTGAAGGATCAACTCTTTGTTCACAATTGCAACGTGGCCCATTCTTCCCTCCTCATATTCGTGCTGCGACAACTTCAAGCTTCGTGCAATGGACGTTGTATGCGGGATCGGTCGTCAATAATTGTGCTCGCATCTCAACGCCCCAGGCACTAACCTCGGTGACTGAAAAGCGGTTCCAATCAGTCCAGACTGGTGCCCCTGTCGGATCGGTCTGGGTGGTCCTGAACTCTGTTTCAAGATCGGCGAAGCCGGATGTGTTTCCATCGAAGTCATCCCACGTGTCGATGAGGGATGTCCTGCTATCGATCTGATCAAGGACGTTGACAACGGTGATGGCAACTTCATTTGTGAGCCTTCGCTGGACCACCGATCCGAAATCAAACCTGGCAGCAAACGTATATGTGCCGGATAAGGCCACGCCACCTTCACTATCCCAATCAGCAACTAGATCAACATCAGCCCAATCATCCATATTATCTTGACCAACAAGCTTCAGAAGGCCGCCGTCCTCGATCGTAGAAGCATGTGTGCCTGTGAAGGCCGTGCTCTCTGTAATGGTGTCCGTATTAGTAAAAGCGAGGATGGTCGCCTGAGCCGATGTGATGGACGTCGTCGCTGTACTGAGGATGCCACTGCTATCACGCGTACGTAGAAGATAGGTGCCAACTTTCAACGGTACAAAAGCGACAGTTGTATCACCAGGGATCGGATCGGATAATGACGTGGACGTCTGCCATGTCACTCCACTGACTGGTGTGGCGTGACGGATCAGCACGTCACCTCCAATCAACACATCCAGATCTGGCGATTGGTCCCATTGCAGAATGGCAATGCCACCCAACTGAAAAATCGTGACGCCCTGGGGTGCTGTCGGTGGTGAAAGCAGACCAAGGATTTCTTGCGTGATAACGACACCATCACTTCTAACGCCCAACTGATTAACGGATTGAACTTTGAAATCGTAACGGCCTGGGTTCAGATCATTGATTTCCACCTTGAGGCCTGGTGTCGCTGCCAACGTCAGATATGTAGTATCTGTCGTCAGTTTAAAGCTGACCTGATATTCGTCAACGAACTTATCCGTTGCTGCTGTCCATGTGACATTCGCCCGGGCTTTTACCCCTGCGCTGTTCCGCGTATTATACAGCTCCTCAGTAATGGTGATTGCCGAGGGCTCGCCGATTGTCGTGGGGTCCAGGGGGTTGACCCGTGGTGCCGGATCGACAGCTGTCTCTTCAGCAGTAGCATTGAAGTCAAATACGGTGGAGACCGTTTCTCGTGCGATCAGATTGATGATATAGGCAGGACCCTCCTCGCTTTGAACGGAGGTGAACACCCACTCAGCAATTTCGAATACCTTAGCAGACCAGTTGCGGCGGGTGTTGTCCAGGGCGAATGTCCCACCGGCCTGCAGCTGGAAAGCCGCCATGGAGCAAACGAGCTCGATCGTTTGTTCTTGCCGATGACGCTGCAGAGCGATTTTTGCAAGTCGCTGGGCGGTATTTGATCGTGAGGTGAAAGGCAAATCCAGTTCGGCGAAGACCCGGCTGCCACCGTCATTCGTCTGGAATGTGCTGTCGGTCACGGGTGGATAATCTGTTGCGATGCCCGCGTTCAATGGCGAAACATAAATGCCCTTGACGGCATTGAACCGCTCACGGCGGGAATGCCGACCACGACGCCGGATCGATCCCCGCATGTCACTCTCATCCAGTGTCACGGTCGGGGCAACATAGACACCAGCGTCGATGGTCCACTTCGGGCCGATAGGATAAATGCGCCCGGCCATCGCGGATTTAAGATCCTCCAGTGCTTCTGCCGGCGACCGCTTGAAATCGATCACACCGTTCGCTGTATACCGAGGCTCACCATTCTTCGTTAGAGTATGGGTGCCCGTGCCAGCATCGGTAATGTCGATCTGAGTTCCAGTCAGCGCATTGTCATAAGTCGTCGCCAGTTGATAAGTGACATTCTGAGTAACGGCATCGTCGTCAGTGCTATCGACAGATTGAACTTCTTGGACGACGATCACATAGTAATTCGTCGCAAGAGAAAGGCCTGCCGGCAGGGTTCCCGTTGTAGTTCCTTGGACCCGATCCCCGGTTTGAAATACAGCCCGCTCATCAGTCGTGATGAGGAGGTCACTAGCTGCCGTCGCCGTCACGACGTGGGTAGATAGATCTACCGTCGTTGTTGTCGTAGCAACGAATTCATCGCAGGTGTTCGCGGCAGACATTGTCGTAGCGTCATCAAGATCGTTGACGGCATCCACACCCCGGCCCCACCGTGTATTCGTAAGATAAAGACGAGCAGCCAAGGCAGGACTTGGTTGCCAGCGAGTGGTGCCATCCCGCGGGTCAAATAACTTTGCCCCACGCACCCACGCGCTGATATTCGTAGGAATGACATTGGGGAAGATGTCACGGTCCGTCTCCGTTCGAACATAGATATAAGCGACGTCCGTTCCTTTGAAGTTGCCATCGAGAGCTGTAATGGCGCCGGTTAGATCTGAGTCGGCTGCCTGCCCAGATGCCCCCAGATGTTTCTTGATCCTCACAAGGTTCGCATACTTCCCCGAAGTGACATTCCCGCTGCCATCGAGCATGGTGTCATAGACGGCATCGGTCCCTAAATAAACGGTCTTAATTGCATCAACCTCACCATCAGAAAGCGGGATCACCATATGATGGAACTGATTATCGTCAGTGCTTTCAAGAAACACCAACGGCCCAGACACACGAGCCTCACCGATGACCACACGGCGCTCAGTGATCGGTTGCCGGATGAGGGTCGAATTATCACGGGACTGAACCTGGAAACTTGGCGAAGTGAAATTAGGAACCTTTGGCGTGGGGGCGAGTGCCAGCTCGAGCGCTCCCAGGGCCGCTGAACCGACAGCCGACAAAGCAATAGACGTACCAAGCCCGATACCACCAGGCACCAGTCCACCAAAAGTGAACCCACCGGCCGGCCCAAAGAAGAACGTCGCTGAAGCAGCGACAGCGGCCTTGAAGATTATGCCAAGTGCCTTGCCCATTAGGCGTTAATCCTCCAAGCACGGACAAGTGAGGTCAGGGGAAACGCAAGCCAGCCAGGATCATTAGCGACTAGCACGGACTTCCCGTCGAGGTGGACAATACCCAAGACCCGATCGACGCCGAGTTCTGGGTCCACCTGATCGCCCTGAACCACCCCCACGTCTCCCCGTTGCGCGCGTAAGGGGGTAGGCCACTCGGCCCACCCATACTGCCCCGCAATCAACTCAGCTAGGCCCTCCAGGCCGCCGTATTTCTGGAACATCTCCAGCGAACCACGCAAGGACCCCAGGTGTTCGGCTTCCAGATCAGCCGCCACACTGTCACTGCCCACCATTCGGCGAATACACTCTACCACGGCGAAGCAACAATCCCGTCGGCCATACTCGAAAGGCAACGTGGACTGACGCAAGAATTCGGCCTCCAGTAAGTGTGGCCAATCTTCACGGCGGGGAACGGGAGCTGTCATCAATCGCCCTCCTTCCCGATGATATTCTTCTGCTGGAGGTCAACGACGAAGTCGCAGAAAGTGTCGGTGCTGTCGATCAACTTCTGATCCTCGCTGGTGTAGCGAAACAGCACGGGCTTCTCCAAATCGATCAGCACGCTTTCGACGCTAAGAGCCACTGTCGTGGTCTCTCCTGTCTCCTCGTCATTCATGGTGTCGGCCTTGCCGCGGTGTAATTCATAGGGGTCCGCAACGATGGCGCCGGCTGCGGTCATGGCGCCAAAGTACAACTTGACTATTCGCCCCTGGTATTGCTCAACATCAACCAGGGCCAAGATGGCTGCGTCCAATCCCGACAAGGTGTAATTCAATCCCGTTGCAATGATGTCCGCTGTCTCCTGCACGGGAGAGAATTGAAGGAGCCGACCAGTGCCGACCCAGGTGTTGCTGTTCCAGGTCAGTGTCCCAAGCCCAGACCAGAGCCGCAATGCCCCCGTGTCGAATAGTGCTTCGATCAAGAAAATCGGACGCTTAACCGTGGCCAGCAATTTCGTATTCAATGCAGCTGTGATCGAGCGGGCCATCTTAGGGCTCACTAATCGCTGTGAAAGCTTGACCTGTCAGGATCGGCGTTGGCGCTAAATCCCACGGCATCTTGTTCGAGGCCAATCGGAACAGGCCCACACAACTCGCTGTCGTCACCGTGGCATTATTCGCAGGTGAGTTGTTCAGTGTGATCGCTGGCCAAAGGGTCAAAGTCGTCTCTCCAGAACCGTTGGTGTTGCTATCAACCAACGACTTATATAGGCGAGCCGTAGACCCAGAACCCAGCTGAATATAATCGCCTTTCTTCAACCACCCAGTAATATCGTTTGAGCAGCCATCAATGTTGAGGTCCTGGCCGGTCTGACTTGCGCCAGCCACCAAGGGAGTTCCACCCAAGGCACCACGCGCCGTCGCGCCTGTAGGATCGCCCATGGTGAATGTCCCTTCCATCCCATTCAGGCTGAGAAGGAAGCTAATGAGCTTGTCCTCGGCGTCTGCCCGATTAAAGGGTGGCGGTTGGATCATCACCACCCACACCTGGCCCTGATGGACGAAGACTTCTGGGTCTTGTGTAAATGGCGACCGCGTCGATCCGACAATGGGTATAGCAGCGAAGCTGACTTCCGCCGAGATATCTGTTGGGAAGGTCAGGGGAAATGAAATGGTCATCAGGCCCTGCCTCTCAGCCGTGGGTCACGACGTTGTGCTTCGACGACGGCACCGACAGCCCGCCGTTCGAATGTACCATCCAGTGCGAGCACGATCGTTTCGAGCCGGTTGATGGCTGCACTGTCGGCCCCACGCGCGTCAATGAATACTGTCGAGCCAACCCTCTTCGTTTGTTGATTGGTTGGCGTGACATCTACTTGCTCGCCTTTGGTGGCCTGGAACTGCACGAGGTTTGCATCTGTTCCACCACGACCGGCCACTTTGAAGGAGCCACCCTGAGCGAACCGGGGGAATGTCGTACCACCGAATTCTCCCAGGCCGCTAGTGACGCCCGAACCAGGACCGATCGCAGCAGGTGTTCCACCGCCACCAAAGCCAATGGCGCCTAAGATACTCCCGAAAATGCTACCACCCCCAGCCTTGGCCGCACCGCCTAAGCTATCAAAGAATGCTGACTTGGCCTGGGCAAAGAGGAAATTCTGAACATCAGCCAGCAGCCCCCGCAATGTCCCACGGAGGTCCTCGCCAGACTGGATGGCATCCAAGAAGGAACTTGACATTCGCTCACCCAGGACGACCACGACTTTTTGGAACTCCTGCGTTTTCTTCTTGGTCTCAGTCAAGATGTCATTGGCCTTCACAAGTGACCGCTGGTAAGTATCGAAGTCGATGAGGTTGTTCGCGAACAGATCCTGAAGCTCGAGCAGTCGGGCCTGGTAGTTCTCCATGGGTGTACGCGTCTCAGTGAATGCGGCCTTGGCCGCGGCCCGAAATTCGTTGTTCTTGTCGATCACCTCCTGCATGACGGCCAGCCCCTCCTGCTGGGCAGCACGAAATGATCCCCCGGCAGGTCGGCCTACGGAAGGAAAGCCAAGATCCGCCGTGGCATCAGCAAATGGGCTTAGCCCACTCGTCGCAGCAGGAGCCTCCCCTGCAGCACTGGCGCCGGCAACCCGCAGCCGTTCGGCCTTGCGAAGTGCGGCCAGCATGGAGTTATTCAACCGTTCGATGGCGGCCTGGGTCTCATCAACTCGTTGCTGTAGCTGGCCACCCAGCCCACTTACACTATCGGCCCAACTCTTCAGCGCACTTTGGTCTTCCAGTTCTTCCCGCAAGCCAACGAGCTTGGCCTGCAGTTCAGCCATCTTGGCCTGAGCACTCTGGTCAATGATGTTGAAGTATACAGCCCACTCCCGCCCCCAAGTAATGATCGCAGGAATGGAATTCGTCAGGGCCGTCGCCAGATCAGCAATGGCGTCCGCATTTTCCAGCACGGCCTGCGTCACCTTCACCTTGATCAAGGTGAACAGCAACGTAAGCTCATCCTTAGCCTTCTCAGCCGACCGTAGCAGGTCCTCCTCCAGCACCAGCCCCAGATCTCTGGCCCGTTGTATGGCGGCCTCCATGCCCCCGATGCCATTCTTAATCAGGTTGGTCATGTCTACGCCCATGGTCCGCCCAAAGGCCGCAGCGAACAGCGCAGCCCGATCCAGTTGGGAGGTCAGGGAAGCACCCTTTTTGATAATGAGGTCGAAAGCGTCGTCGACGTTCTGGGCGGCTTGGACATTCTTCAGCAGCTCCGTATCCATGCCTTTCAGGATGGTGATTAAGGTACCCGTGCCCGCGCGGGCTTCACCGATCCGCTTGGCGAAGGCCGACAGGCCACCGGCCATGGCCCCAACATTAACGCCGGCTAGATCCGCTGCCACACGGAGCTCTTGCAGCTTGGTTGTAGTGAACCCGGTCTTGTCTGCTGTCTTTGCCAGCTCGTCACCGAAATCAATGGATTTTTTGATGAGCAATCCAAGACCAGTGACACCTGCCGCGAGGACCATGGCCCCACGGAAGGACGCCATCTTCTTGACGGCACCCCCGACGGATTTCCCAACACTGCGGAAGGTTTTACCGACGCGGCTCTGGAATGTTCGCAAGCGCCGTTCGGTCTGATCGATGCCACGATTAAATGGCTTCATGTCAGCCTCGAACCGAATGGCCAATGTGCCTAATGTTGCCATCAGTGCTTACGCCCCTTCTTTGTCTTGTCCATGACCCGCTGGAGCAGCTGACCCTGAATGGCCCCTTCGTCGTCGAGTTCGTTCTCGATCTGCTTGAAGGCCAGCCATTCAGTAATCTCCTCGCTGGTCAATTCACACAACAGCGCCCTGACGCTGGGATATCCTAACTCGCGACAGAGGGCGAGGTACCTAATCCGCTCGGGGCGCCGCCTAAGTTTCCCACCACTTCCTCGATGTCCTGTTCGGTCAGACCATTCAATCGAGAAGCAACGGCAAAGACACGGTCGAGGGCTTTCGCATTCTTCTTGCCCAGTTCGATCATGTCTGCAGCAGTGAACATCAGCTCGCCGTCGCCATTGATGGCGGTCAGAGCAATGAGACGTGCCCGCATGTTCTGGAACACCGACTTACGGCTTTCACCGTCCTCCGGCATCAGCGAAGCCTCCCACTTGTCTCGCTCCGTTCCGGTCATCATACGGACAGTCACCTTACCATCCCATTCGGGTACTTCGACATCTTCAGTACGAAGGTCGTCCGCACCCAAGATGTCCTCCTTGGATAGGGTTCTCATGCCTCCCTCCTTTCCTAAGGGTTATGATGTGGCTCGCGTGAGTGTGCCAGCCGACTGGATAGTGATATTGGTCGTCGCCAAATCACCCACGGCCCCACCCATCGGCGGGTAGGTTTCCAGCACACCATTGCCGGTGAAGCTGGGGTTGGTCGCGCTAACGGCCGAACTCGTCGGCACCAGGACACAAGCGAACACGGTTCCAACGATGCTGAAGAGGGTGGCATCGACCTTGGACGCCGCGAAGTCCTGGGCAAACTCAATGTCGATAGACCAATCCAACAGGCCACCAATGCGTGACCGGGTAGTATCGCTCATCACAGTATCATCTTGCAGCTCCGCGCTATAGTTCAGAACGCAAGACTTCACGTGGTCCGACAAATCGACCGTGTTGAGTGTGACAGAGTAATCAGTTGCAACGAAGATCGCCATGATGGCTCTCCTTCCTTAGACGATACCAATAGCGCAGATGAACTCAAAGCTCGGTCCTGCGCCACCAATGGTGTAGTTGACCCTCCACCAGTCGTCATTGGCAATCGCGCCCGCAAGAGACTTCCATTCGGACGTGATCCCGGTCGCCTGGGTGAAGGTCAGGCGATTGGTTGCTGAAGTCATCCCCGAGTTGTCGTCACTTTGAACGATCACATCGAGGGTGTCGCCAGAGCTGGCAGTGATAACATGGAGCGAGGCATACACACTTTCCCCAGCAGCCACAAGGCCAAGCTGACGAGCAGTGCCATTCCCAGTCGTGGTCCGGGTGGCATTGTGCATGACCGTCCCTGAGACCAACGGACCCTCACTAGCTTCTGCACGAGCGCTGAAGCTGAGAATTTCTCCCAGCACTGCCTCGTGATTGTACTCGCCTTCGTTGGCTTGGAAGAAATAAGCCGGCGAAGCATCCGCGCCGTCGGTGGGTCCAACCGTGGTGACGATACCTTGCGTCCCGACCTTCGGGAATATGTGACTGTCGATGTCGGCTGGTGCTGCTGCCGTATCATAGAAGCCTTCCAGGTTGGCTTGGATCGTCTTGAGCCCACCGATACGCGACCGAGTATCGTCACCGAACACCGTGTCGTCTTGAAGCTCCGCAGCGTACTCCAGAGCCATCTGGTTCAGGTGCCCGGACAGGTCATGATCACCCAGCCAAAACTTGCAGTTCGTAAGGACGTATAGTGCCATGATCAGGCCTCCATCAATATTGCTCGGAACCGCTGCACACCGTGCCGGGTCAGCCCATCGGGCTCAAGCAATGATTGTGAGAATTCGAAGACAATTCCCACGTGAACAAATGTCGCTGGTGTCAGCGTCACCTCGTGCAGTGCTCCGTGGACTGCACTCATAATATCAGAAACTTCCTTGCGGCCACGGTAGCGAGACCACGAATGGATTTCGAGTGTGTGCTCAAATCCATTCTTCGCGAACGTACTCTCATCAATCGTGGTCCCCTCGCCAATGGTCACATAAGGGAACGTCGGATCTTGAGGCACATGATCATAGACCCGTGCCGTGCTGCCGATGAGCCCCTGCACAGTGGCGTCATTACGGATGGCGTCATAAATCTCGACCTGCAGTTCCCACTCAGATGAAGCCATCAGCCTTTCCCCGCTGATCTGGTGAACTTCTTAAGGAAGACCTTGCGGCGTTTCTTAAAGCCATCCTTAGCGTGTTCGAAGGCCGGTGTCATAAACGGCCGTGCCCCCATGCGGCTGGTCCCGAATTCCAGCATGTCCGAATACTCGGCGCCACTCACGGCCTCGGCTGCAAGCCGCTTCCCCCTGGCCATCGATGCCCGGATGTGAGCAGCTAAGAAGCCAGTGTCAGTGGCAGGGGGTTGGCCGGGAGCGGAAGCCCTGTGGATCACGCTGCGGCGCCGGTACATACGGCCTGACTTGGGTCCACGTTGCACCAGACGCTTGGCCTCCGTCGCAGTGTCCACAGCCGCGGACAATAACAGATCGGCCATGGGCTTACGAGCCTTCTCCGGCAGTTTTTTGAGCCGGCCCTTCAGCTCCTTCATGCCGATGATTTTGCTGGCTTGCGCCATCAGGTGGCTACCCCCTCATCGCACAGCATGACAAGGTACCGGGCTTTATCATCCTCAGGATCGAAGATGCCCTTGATGTTGAATGCCCGCGACCCCACCACGAACCGGTTCTCCGTCGTGATGTCCGTCCGATGCCGAATCGTCACCTGGTGGGTGACTACATCTTCGAGGCCCTGCTGGGCAAGACGCTCGCCCGCGGACATAGGTTTAATGTGGCCCCACACGCTGGCGACTGCATCCCAGGACAACGTACCACCGGCACCGCCACCAGCATCCGGTGTCATGTTCTTAACCTGCAGGTCGAGCTGTGTTCTCATCTTGCCGATGTTCATCCGACTTCTATGATCCGTTTGCTATCCCAAAGGGATCTGACACCCCAGGGCATTTGATTGGCATTTGTCTCCTGGACTTCCGCACGGTTCTCGTACAGATGCCCGATGAGCATAAGCATTCCCGACATGAGGTCATCGGGTATGCTACCAGCGACGCCATAGCCACAGACGAATTGGACTTCAATGCCATTCGCTACACGCGAGGGGTTCGGCCAACTGGAGCCAGATCGCAAAACAATCCGCCCGGGTTCGGTCGCTGTATCGACGAAGTAATTACTGGCAGCGAATGTCGTCGCTACATCGGCATCATCGTAAGTTTTGATGTGCGTTACTGATGCTAAAGGTGGCTTGGGTAACACGATCCCTTCCGCTCGGCCGGTAATGATGCTCTCAGGACCGGTGCGAGTGCCTTCCCACAGCGCATCGGCATCATTGGAGAACGGCCATTGGTCCATGAACGCTTGCCACGTCTGAGTGATCAGCGCCCGCCCCGTGTAATCCTCACAGCGTTGACGAGCCGCCACGATGAGATTGGTGATGAGGGTATCGTCTGCTGTATCGGTCACCTTCAGATGATCCTTGGCAGTCGCTACCAACATCGGCTCAACGGTGGGAGCGCCCTGTTCCGTAAGACGGAGCGGGAGCTTAATCAGTCGAGTTGGACTGAGGGACAATGATCAGTCTCCCTTGTCCTCGGGGGCGCCGGCCTTGGCCTTGTTGTCCTTCTTTTCTTTTTTGGCCTTGGGGGCCGTGGTGTCTTCGGCCAGGCCACCTTCGACGAACACATCCCGCAAGCGTTCGGGCACGTTGTGCTTATCGCCCTCCTTGAAGTGTTCGACTTTGGCGCCGTCTGGCGAGCCGTCACAGTCCTGTTTCATCTTGACCCACATCAAATTCTCTCCTTCCGTTATTTAAGATGACCACGCATGGCCGCATACTCCAATGTCGTGAGCACCACCGGATTGGATCGGGGAGAAGCGAGTGTGCTCACGAGCATTGCCTCCCCGAATTTCTTCGGCGGGACACCGTGCTTCGGGTCCAACCTCACCCACCTCATTAGCGCCGGGAATAGAACGATCCGACGCAGATTATAGAAGGGATACTCCCTGAGGGCCATCCGCTCAAGCTGGTAAGCCAGCTTCGGCACCTCCCGTTTAACGTTCTCAGCGATCATGTGCATCTGTTCGGCCTTGGCCTCCTTGATGCCATAGTAGCCAACGATCGCTATCGTCACTGCCATCAACCCAGGCAACACCAGCCGACGCAGCGCGCTCCTTCGCGCACGCCCGAAGGCGGGTGCCATTACTCCCAGGCCCACGACCGCCATGAAGGCCGTCGCTGGGTTCTGTAAGGGGAAGGACACCAGGGCCAGGGTTGCCAGGGCGGCCAGGGAAAAACAATGGGGGCCGATGCCCACACATCGCTTTAGGACCATGACCGCAAAAATGGTGACGATGCCAAATCCCACAAGACCCAGGTCGCTCAACAGCTGCAGATATTCGTTGTGCGCTGCCTCGACCACGGTGCCCGGCGTCACCACTTCCGTGAATGGTGCCGTCGCGAAAAAAGGATACTGGTACAGATACCCACCAAATCCCTGCCCGATCAATGGAGCAGCCCACCACATCCGCAGCGTGGTCTGAGCGAATTCCCAACGGAAGCGTAAGGACGTCTGGAGCTCCGTACTGCTCCACAGGACGACCAAGAGGACAACGGATAGGCCCAAGGCTATGATAAGAAGATCAGTGGTCATCACACGGCGTCTCCAGGCGCATATGGCGAAGGCGACCATGCCCGCAAAAGCGACGAACTCGCTATGGCTGGGGTTGTCCCAAAGCTGGTAGGCGGCAGCAATGACCACGGCACTGCGGATAACCCAAGGCACTCGCCACACGGCCCAGGGCAGCGCCACCAGGATCATCTCCGAGACCAAGTTGTCATTCCCAAAGCCCCCTCGCCAATCTGGCCGGAGGATATCACTAACGCTAGCAACGATAATTGCCGCAGCGGCAGCCCAACTCATCGCAGTAATCAAGAAATCTTGGTCCACTCGTCGGACCAAAATAAACAATATGAGCAACGCCGTGGCATGGAACATCTGATGTGTGTACTGAGCAACGTCGGGGGTCCATGCAATGGAGGCTGCAGCCCAAGCGAGCATCATCCCGGCCACCATATCGACGACATCCAGGCGAGCCCGATCGGTAATCAGCAGCACGCACCCCACGGCAGCCAGCACTTCAATCGCCAGCCATTTGGGTGCTACCACTAGACCCCAACTTGGAACGTGGCCCGCCATCGCCGCGGTCGCAAGGACCGCAGCAATGACGAGCGCACATCCCTTGTAGTACGTGGTCAGCATTTACCGATCGATGGTAATGGTGAACACGGCCTTGGCAGTCGTTGACGAGGCACCATCGCTCTCGATGACAATACGTTCACCCGCGGCCACTGTGTTAAGCGCAGTGGGTGTCGCGGTTCCCGTATCGCCGACCGAGATTGGTGAGGCCACATCGACCTCGCCACCAGTGATCGGTGTCTTTCCGGTAGCGTCCTGGATGTAAGCGACGAAGGTTAGGTCACTCGCCGACCCTTCCGTGATCGCTGTATCAATGGACACGCGGATCGAACTGATATCACCGGCAACGGGCATCGGGACGTACACCGTTGAGGAGGCCGTCTGAATATCTGCCAGTGTAAATGACAGATACGCTTCGTCCAGCTCCGCACCGGTTGCCGATACCGTGGTGCTCGCAATGGAGAACGTGCCACCGCTTTCGATGTCCAGGTCACCGCCGCTGGCGATATCGAGCGATCCACCGATCACCCAACGCGCACCACCTTGCTCCGAATAATTGCTGACATTCTGAGCAATAGCGGCACCAGCGAAGATGCACAGGCCAACAAACAATCCTGACAAGGCTTTCTTCAGAAGATTTCGCATTGCGTTTCTCCTTCCAATGGGTCAGGCCTGGGTGGCACCAGGGAGGCAGTACACCACCCAGACCATCCCACTCGCCCTGGTCAGGTGGCTTGCGCCGTGACCGGAGCGTGCCTGGCCTTGCCGGACAGCCAACAGGCGCAGAAGAACGCGACGCCCGCATTGCCGGCCGGTGTGATGGTTGCCCTCAGATACCGCTCCGGAGGCACGATGCCGATACGACGGACGGTGTTGTCGTCGGCTTCGTCGAACGAGACATTGGCCTCGTCCACCTGCAGGAAGGCATCGTCGACCGCGACGTTATCCGACAAGCCGCTGTCGTCGCCGCTTTCGATGAGAACGGTGAAGGTGGCAGCCGCGTCCGCCAGGGACCCGATGAGAATGAGGAGCAGAACTTCCTCGAACCCCTGGGTGTCCAGGATCTCAGACACGAGCACCGTGTTGTCGCTGCTGTCGGCAATGGGGCTAATCGCCCGAGCCGGCAGAAGATTGTTATAGAGGTTCATGATGATGAGCCCTCCTTAGGCCGAGATGGTGTTGAGGCGAAGCGCCTCGGCGAGCACCACCTGCCCACCGACACGGCGACGGGCAATGAAGCGGACGTTGCCGCTCGCGGCTTGCGTATAGGGATCACGCAGAACCGACAGGCGAATGCGGTCCACGATGAGATAGCCCCGACGGAAGTCGCCGAAAGCGACCGAGTTGGCGGCCGCGGCTTGGTTGGGCATGTCCGTTGCCTCGACATACGGTGCCCCGATGATCGTGTTCGGAACGCCGTTCGCAATGCCGGCCATCCACAAGTACTGACCGTTGCCGTCCTTCAACTTGCGGACGGCGCCGATGGAGTTCCTGTTGAGGACCCAGACAGCATTGCGGGCATACGCCGACTTGATGGCGTGGAATGTGTCGATCAGACCGTCGGCCTGGATCAGCGTTGCGTGCCCGGAGTTCGTAGTGCCGACGTCGCCGTTCTGCAGGAAGCCCTCGGGCTGTCCCACGGCGTCGCCGTTCACGAACGCTGTGCCTTCGGAGACGCCGAACTGTTCGGCGAACTCCATGTTGAGTTCGGCCTCAAGGTTGAACGCACTGTCCTCGAGGTCTTGCTCGGAGATGTCCACCAGCGCATAGTGCTCGTGCGTGGGGATTTCCTCCAGCCCGTAGGTCAGACC
>Ga0114900_1000198_pt1 | contig 52726 bp, 57 predicted proteins | sample MalvireepMed_231_FD_89685 | JGI IMG/M metagenome (GOLD analysis project Ga0114900, IMG submission 89685) | Marine viral communities from the Global Malaspina Expedition - Malaspina viral metaG DeepMed_231 | ecosystem: Environmental > Aquatic > Marine > Oceanic | place: Mediterranean Sea...
AAAAATTTTAAAAAAATTATTTTAGAATGCGTGCACGTGATATACCATTGACTCCACTGGGCGAAAATCAGGGGGATGGGGGTCAACTCTTGTTGAAACAATTAATTATGTTGCCCCAGCCTCCCACCACCTCAATGTAACACAAACATAGCTACTGTAGGCTAGTATGCATACTATTACTGTGCCTGTGTTTGGCTATGTGCTTGTGTTACATTGAGTTTGCCTATTAGCTATTACTTAGTATTAATACTATTATACTCTGTTTTTACTACACACACATCTGTAACTACAGTCCAACTCTACAAGTGATGTATGTGTTTCTTATGTATAATACTATTAATACTAACTAATACCTATCAAAGATGATTTTCGCCCTCCTCCGTCAATATGCCTCTTCTATCCTTGATAATTAAATAACCAATTAAAAAGGATAAATAAAATGATTAAATTATTAAAGCAAATAGTATCATCTTTTAATTTAACTGATGTTCAAACCGAGGCTCTAGAGGCTCTAATATTGTTAGAAGATGTAAATGTGTCTCCTACAGCTTCTGATAAAGGTTTGAATATCAGGGGTATTCAGGTATTCAACGAATCTCAGTTAAGTAGCATACCTGAATATGTAGCCTTTGAGAAATCTCTTGAAGGGTCTAATATTAATCTATTAGTAAATCAAGGCAAAGGTTATGATAATCCTATGGTATCTGTAGTCGCTTCTACATCCACAGGACAATCTAAGGAAGATAAGCAAAGCATATTTGCATAATGTCCAATTTAAATCAAAGGGAAAGCTGACGCTTTCCCTTTGATTGTAAATATTCTGTATAATTAATTAGTGGTGCTAACATCACACAGCTATGAGGTAAATAAAATGAAAGAGTACATGATAATAAATCTATTAAGTGGTATTATAACTATAGTTATTGCTAAAAGTGTATTTGATGCAATAAGAAAAGGACAGAATTATTTCAGCGAACCTAACAGGAACAAAATACCTGTTCAAGTGTTAAACTAATGATACCAAAGTGTCCATATCATTGTAAATATCAATTAGTTAAGTGGTTAGTTACGCATAGAGGTTGGAAAGAATCTCATGCTAACAAACTAAGTAAGCCACAATTATATGCTATTTGGTATAAAAGTTAATCTATTAAGAGAGTTACGGCTAAAACCACCATTCGTTAGAACATAAGTCCTGGAAGGCAGTAAGCGTGGTCTCTCTTAATATTATAAAGAAAGAGAGGTATGCAGTGTTAAAAGATAAAGGGTTACTAGCATTATTTTCATGTATATTTATAATATTAGCTATTGGTATGTTATCACATGATATTAGTTATTGGTGGATTGCAGGATTTGTGGCATTATTATTTTATGGTTCATTAATAACTGAATTAGTTGGATTTAATGAAGATAAATGGGATAATTGTATTGATGATGAATCACAATGTTGGCCTAAGGATTGGGAAACTTATAAAGCAGGATATAAAGCTCCTGATGAGTATAATTTACCTAATGAATTAGCAAAACCAAAGGAACATAGACATCCAGATATAACTGTAATTGTTAAAGATAAGAATAACTATTGTAAAGAATGTGGTTATTTAGTATGCGTATGCAAACCAGTAGTAAATTAAAATAGATTAAAGCACGGATTTATTAGAGGATGTTCTGAGCCAGATGTGGCATCTCAATATCAACTCGGTTCGTGCTTTTTTCATAACATAAGAGGTATATAATGACAATAAAAGAAGTTATTAGTGGTGTATTAGCAGTGATATTATTATCAACAATATCATATTTCTCAGTTATTACATTTACTAAAGTAATTAAAGAAGAAGTAGTAGTTATTGAAGAGAGAGAGGTAGAAGTAGAAAAGATAGTAACCAAAGTTGATACCGTTTGGCAGTATAAAGATTATCGCAGTGAAATAGCATTAAATGATTACGAAGTCCTTGTTAGCAAGAATTTCCTATTTCATATGGCAGAAGATAATCCAATTGCCAATCAAATAAGAGATGCATTACCATTTGGTGAAGTATTTAATTGGTGGAGAGACCAATTAGGCCCTTGTGGAGTATTTGAATGGAATGATTCAATGTATGTAACTCTTTATAAAGAAGAATCCGTGGGTACTTGCGAACATATAGCTGAATAAGCTAATTTACCAGCCGGTAGATATTTCCTCCTATACCATTCGTATCCACACATACGATATCTATCGGCAAACGGGCACGACAGGTTTCGACCTAGGTAAGGTGAGTCCCACCTTGACGGTATCTGAGTTCAATTCTCAGCGTGTCCACAAATTTAAACTATGTACCTCATAGTTATAGCTAATGTTCAAATGACTAAGACACTTGCATTAGCTATGGGAGACCAAGGATTAAGAGACCCTATGGTTATAAAGATATTGACAGGCGAGAAGAGCCCATGAGACCGAAAGGGGAATGGTATGCTATCTAACGAGGGTCAAGCCTCCCAAAATTTTAAAAGGAGAAAATAATGATATTCAAGGAAATAGTACATAATTATAAACAAGCAGACCATGAAGAAATTCCTAAAGAAGAATTATGGGAAGATGGTGAATTAAATGCAGCAGAAGTGCAGCATAAAATCATATTTCATACAATGCAAGAAGGTGATTGGATTCTTATAAGAAGAATTAAACAGTAATTTAATGTAAATAGATAATAATAAGCAAAGGAGTAATTATGACAACACCAAATGTAATAACAATAGAAAGAAACATACCTATACCTGAATTGCTACGAAGGAATAGAGCAGAAAAATATAGTTTTATGAATAATTTAGAAGTGAGTGATAGTTTTTATATAAATGGAAATACTCCAGATTATAGTCCTGTTAGTGTTAGAGCCTATGTTTATGGTTTAAATGCTAAGACAGACCGCACATATACTATTCGTACAGTAGAAGGAAATTCTAATACTCCTGTTGCAATAAGAGTATGGAGAACAGCGTAAATGTAAACAGATAACGATAAATAATAAAGGAGAGATGTACATATGGCATCACCTAGCAATACAACAACACAAAGACAACTTAAGATATTTTCCAATGGCGCATGGACGACTAAAACTATAGTAGCCAATACTATTGGAGAGTTAAGAGTTGAACTAGAAATACCTAATGATACAACTATTAACATTAGTGATTCATTATTCAATGATAATACAGCAGCTATGCCTGAAAATGAAACTAATGAAGATGGTACTGTAAAGCCATTGTTTGTAGCTTGGCAGTCTAATAATAAGACTGGAGGCAAGAAACAATAGTAGGTACATAAATAGATAATTATAGAGAGTCAATAACTAGTCCTGTAGATAAGCCTGTAACGTTGCAAAAACAGGTTATGGAAATGTTCAGTCCATATTAAATATCCTGAGAGGAATATGTTATATTAAACAGGTAGAGCTGATGGCTCTCTATAAATTAAGGAGATTAAGATGAATAATTTTGAAAGATATAGTCAACCAACATTTGAAATATTAGAAGAACCAATGCAAGAGGTACTAGCAGTATTATACAATACTTATCAACATGCTAATGCATTTAGTAGTAATCATGATAATTATGGAGTAAAACATTTAATTGGTTTGGAAAATATATTTAATGTTATAGATAAAGAACAGTTTATGACTGATACTACATTACAGCCTGTAATTGATTTTAATGATAAATTAGAACATTTTCAGGCTAGATTTATATGGCCAGACCTTATAAAATCCATTTCTAATATTAAAGAAGATTACAAACCTGATGTAACTGATAAATTCAATTGGAAAAGAGGAATTTATGATTACATGAGAGGGACAACTGATTGGTATGAAAAGAGGCAGATGCGAAATAGTGGGATAGAGACTTTCTTCAATAGAGTTGATAGCAATAGATGGTCATACAATAATTTTAAAGAAAAGATGATGGAATTAGATAGAGCAAGGCTTAAAGCTAGAGTAACTAGTTCTAGAGATATTGATATGGAAACTCTTGAACTTACATATGATACAGTTATTGAACAGATTATATCTCAAACTAATGCTGCTAATGAAATGTCAGATAAGTTTAAAATATATAATTATATGAGTAGATATCATAATGATTTTGAAAATATGGATGTAGGTAAACATTTAACAATAAAATTAACAACCATTGTTGTTTGCGAATCCAAAACTATGGATATTGTATTAACAAATGGAACTAAAGTTGGAGAAATGTTATTACCTAAAACTTATTTAATTTTTGACAGATTATTGTATAAAACATTATTAAATAATAATCAGGTTCTTATTAGTGATGGTGCATCTAGTCCAGGTGGAAGACATCCATACATTGCTTCTCAAGGAGCAGGATTTTATGATAGAACTAGTACTCGTTCTTCTAATAACAGTTATAGTGTTACAGGAGTAGCTTGGCACAGTTTATGTTTATCTTCTTTTCATGATGATGTGCATAAATCTTTAGCTAATAATGATTATATGTCCATGTTAATGGCTTTAAGTGGTTGGAATTCTATTTATAATATAGAACAAACAACTCCTCATAATAATCCTAAGGATATATTTTATCAAACTGGTTTTCATTTTGGTAATAATACTGAAAAGGAAATAGAATCATTACAAAGATGGGTAGCATTTAGTGAGAGAAATTGTTTTAAACAACAATTAGAAGATTTCTCAAGGGTAGAAAATAATTCTAATTATAGAGAATTTAACAATTCAATGGATAGAAATATAAGAATAGTTAACTATGGAATAGATATTATTTCAACTTGTGAAACTAAACAATGCCCATTTATGGACAGATGTATTGGATATATCAGAGTAAAGAAATATTTAACTAATGAAGATTTCATGTGTATGATGGAATCTCTTGTTGGTTATATTCGAAGTGAAGATTATCAAAATAAAAGTCCATATACGGGTGATGATAAAAGTAGAGCTTTTGCATTAATAATGTACAGAATATTGAATGGATATATATTTAATTCAGAAACAAATGAATTAGATAATACTGGACTTATTGACAATATGTACTATTATTTAGTAGAGTATAACTATTGGGGTGATTCTGTTGAAGAAGAAAAACCTAAAGAGGCAGAATTATCAATGCCTGATAAAATAGTATCTTGGTCAGTAAGTCATAATAACGAAAGGAGGTCTGCTGATGGCAGATGAACAAAAAAGGAACTTTATTATAAGTGAAAAAGCATGGAATATAATGCAACAATACGCTAGAATAGCTTATGAAAAAGACAAAAATGAAGTATCTGGTATCGCTTGTGTTAAAAGAGTAAAACATCCTGTATCTAATAAAGAAGTTTGGGAGATATTCGAACCTGTTATACTTAAACAAGAGAATACAGGAGTAACTACTGAGTTAGATGGTGATGCTTTAAGAGATTATTATGTTAAATCTGCCTCTAAACACGGTGATGTTAGATATTGTTGGTGGCATTCACATCATACAATGGGAGCTTTTTGGAGTGGAACTGATTTAAATGAAATTAAAGCATGGAAGAATGATTCTTGGTCTTTAGCTTTAGTTATTAATTTATATCAGGAATATTTGCTTAATGTTTCTACTTGGGAACCTATTGAATATTCAGAAGATGTTCCTTTAGAAATTATAAGAAATATCTCAGTTCCTACTAAAAAACAGTTAAAAGAGTATGATGAATTATGTACTAAACCTGCACCTATAGTTACTAAACATAACTGGCAGAATTACAATGCTTATAATCAAGTAGATATTTGGAATAAGAGCTTTAAACAAGAACCTCTTGATATCCCAATTCCTTTACAATGGACGGATAATACCAAATTACTATCACATAAAGAGCTAGTAGAACAAGTAATATCAGAACTTGAAAGTATTTTTAGTGATTGCACAGATGGAACTCAAACATATGAACAATATGTTAGTTCAATTAATGCAATAAATCTGGCATTAACTAAAAGAGATGCTAGATTTAAAATCATTAAAATTAATAAAGGTAAATTACTTGATGCTGCTATGACAACAATTCCAGCAGAACATCTTGATTTTAAAGATAATGATACTAAGCAAGTCTATAATGATGCAGTAACTATTATTAATACTGATGATATAATAGGAGGTCATTATTATGGCTATTAATATGCGTAGTGAAGGGATTGTTAATAATCTTCATAACTATACATATCATATATTGGGTTGCGGGGCTATTGGTAGTTCCGCAGCTACCCAATTAATAAGAGCAGGAGCTACAAAATTCGTATTATATGATATGGATATAGTAGCAACTGAAAATATTGGAGTATCTCAATATATTGATGAAAATATAGGTATGAAGAAAGTAGAAGCCTTAAATGAACAATTACTATCAATTAATTGTATTAATGTAGAAATCATGATGGTACCTGAATATTTTAGTATGTTCAGATATCAAGATAATAATGATATAGTTATATTAGGATTTGATAGTATGAAATCTAGGAAAGAAGCTGTAGAAGAAATATGTAGCAATAAGGCAACAAAACCTTATCTATTAATAGATGGAAGGATGGGTGGCGAATATTATCAGCAATATTTATTTACTAATGTAACTTTAAATAATTACATGAAAACATGGTATTCAGATAAAGATGGCGACCCAGAACCTTGCAACATCAAAGCATCTACATATTGCTCTAATATGGCTGGTTCTTTCATTGTAAATGCCATTAGAAAAATCATCACTGATAGCCCCTATGAAACGCTATTGACATTTGATTTCCCTACAATGACATTGCAAAAAAAGACTTGCTTTCCTGCCTGACAATTAGTAAATTGATAGCTCCTTGATATCCTTTATTAAGGAGTTATCGTTATCAAAATAAGGAATAAATCACATGGTACTGAAGAAAGAAAAGCGTAAAGCTGTCTCTATTAATCCTGGTACTCTTTTATTGTATGGTGCACCTAAAGTAGGTAAAACTACTATGTTATCTGGCCTTAATGATTGTTTAATCATTGATACAGAAAAGGGTGCTCGTATGCTAGAAGGTTATATCCATGAAGTAAATAGTAGAGATGAGCTTATAGAGCTTCTCTTGGAAATAAGAGATAGCAAAGATGTGAAGTATAAATATATAGCTATAGATACTATAGATAAAGTAGCTGAATGGGCTGAAAGAAGAGTTTGCGAAGAAGAAGGAGTAAAGGCTGTTGCAGATTTAGCTTTTGGTAAAGGATATGGAATGGTTAGAGATAAAGTTACTAAAACTATTTCACATTTTAAAGAAGTAGCTGAAAATCTTATTATTATAGGACATAGAAAAGTAGCTTATGCTGTTACAGATGGCAATCCAATAGTTATACCTGAGTCAATCGATTTGACAGGTAAATTAAAGAATGTTGTTATGGCAGGAAGCGATGCAATTGGTTATGTATATCGTAATGAGAAAGAAGAACTTATGGTTTCATTTAAAGCAAATGAAGCTATTGAGGCAGGAAGTAGATGTCCGCATCTAAAAGGAAAGAATGTTAAATTTCAATGGAAGAATATATATAAGGAGAAAAAGTAATGGCTATATTTAAACCTACGGGTACAAGGCAATCACCAACAAGTTTTTTAGGAACTATAGAGGTTGGAATAATTAATTTTACAGATAGAAGCAATGAATTCGATTGGGCTGATTTGTTTTTAGAGGTAGAATTATCTGTTAAAAATAGTGAATATTCTAATAAAATGTCTGTATTAGGTGAATTTGAAAAGGATACAGATGGTAAGATTAAAGGTGGCTCAGTATTAAATAAATTATATAGACTATTTGATACAATAGGTTGTACTGCAGGATTAACAATTGATGGTAAATGGGAAGATGCTGAAGGTAAAGCAATTGATAGTATAGAAAAATATTTAAATGAAAGTTTTTGTACTAAAACAGAACAGTATACAGCATATTCTTATAAAAAGAAACCTAAACCAGGAAAGAAAGTTTATACTGAAGTTTATCCTAGATTATATGCATTAACAGCTGAAGGTAAGGCTCAATGTGAAAAGGATGTAGCTTGGTTGAAATCAAAAGGACATATTAAAGAAGCGGATGCAAGTGATATGCCTCAAAAGAATGATTCTCAATTAGCTGACAACGCTTTAAGTAATCTATGAAGTATATAGAGATAGCAGTTGATTCTCCTAGAAATAGGGGAGTATTGGTATTAAAATCTGACTTGCATAAGTACATCCCTGTGGATGGAAAGGCTTTATACCGCTCTGTTTATCTTTATGATGAGGATGCAAAGCAATTTGTAGACTCAAAGGGCAGTCTAAAAGGCTATCATGGAGAACGTGAAATTGACAATGTTTTAATTGATATTGACAAAAAAGATAACTCCGATGAATATACTCTGAGTAAATTGAGAGAAATCTTAATGCACTTAAAGGTACTCGAAGTCCTTGAAGAAAGCATTCAATGTTACTTCAGTGGAACAGGATATCATATAGTCATAACTAATAAAGTATTCAACTTTCAACCTTCTGATAGCCTGCCCTATCAAGTAAAGCAAACAATGTCTAATCTTTTTGAAAACATTGATACTAGTATTTATATGCGCAGTGGTATATATAGAGTTCCTCATACAAAAAATCAAAAAACAGGACTCTATAAAATACCTATTACAATGATAGAAGCATATCATAGTACAGTAAAAGAAATACACAAATTAGCATCTGACCCTCGTTTTGAATATCCATATGATTTATTAGATGGAAATTGTGAATTAGAAAGCCATATATGCTTAGATAAGCCTAAAATAGCTGAATTCGGCAATGTTATGGAACCAACGAAGGTAGTACCTTGTGTACAAACAATGTTGAGAAATGGGCCAACAGAGGGCTCTAGACACAATACGATACTTAGGATAGCTAGTCATTTTAAAAGACATGGCATTCCAAGTGAGTATGCAAAAGTAGCATTATTGCATTGGAACAATAACACATTAAATGAAAATAGTATGATAGAAAAGACAGAATCTGTTTATAATGGTAATTATAATTATGGCTGTCAAGACGTACTAATGAAAAAGTATTGTCAAACCAAATGTATCTACTTTAAAAATAAAGATTATCATGTACAAGTAAAGAATTCTGATGAATTACAAGCAGACTTTGAAGAAAGATTAGAAACAAATTTTGCAGGAAGAACTATTCCTTTAGCAAAAATGTTTGGATTATATGAATTAGATACTCAAATCTATCCGGGAGAGTTAGTAACTATATTTGGGCCCACAGGCTCTAATAAAACTACATTAGCTCAAAATTTAGCTTTGGGTGTTGATTTTTATAATGATTGTATCAATACAAGATGGCAGATACCTACTCTATTTCTTTCTTTAGAACTATCGGCTTGGTATATGCATAGACGACATTTACAAATTGTGTCAGGATTAACGAAACAAGAGGTCAATAAAGATTATAAGAATATATATAAACGATATGCTAATCAATTACGACATCTTCAAATACAAACAATATCACCAACATTAAATTCAATTCAAGATAAAATCAAAGAACTAAATCCATCTGTTGTAATAGTTGATTATATTGATTTGGTAGAAACTCCAAGAAATATTAAAGGAGAGTATGAGCAAATTAAATTTGTATCTCATAGTCTATCGAATCTAGCAGTTAATTTAGATGTTATTATAATTCAAATATCACAGGTTAGCCGAGAATATAGTAGAAATGAAGTATTAGATTTATATGCTGGAAAAGGCTCAGGAGCTATTGAAAATGCATCACGAAAAGTGATAGGATTAAATGGCCAAGCAAATAATGATATAAAGCATATACACATGTACAAAAATACTGATGGCGAACTATTTGATGTTGAAGTAGAATGGCGTGAAAACTTTAGATTAAGGAGAATTTAATGAAAGGTAAATTGTTGAGAATTATAGCAATTGATAATATATTTATGCTTGAATTTTTCAGATTATTTAGAATAGGCATAGCTTGGATGGATGATACTACAGGCAAAGCTTCATCACTAATATTTGGAATCTGGAAATTTGAAATTAATATTACTTTAGCAATGAGAAATAAAATAGAATGGCATGAAATAGGAGAAGCATAAGAATGCAAAAAAGAATGCAATTCTGGGAGAATAGATTTCTTCCTAAGCTTAAGAAACACCATGGAAATCGCTTTAAAGGTGTATTCCATAGGCTTATGAAGAAATCTTCAACTCTTCGTACATCATTGAAAAGAAGGAGTAGAGAATATGAAGTATTATTTAATATATCTCTTAAAGAAATTCGTGAGCTTATATACAATTCCTATGGAAGGAAATGTAAATATTGTAACGATATCCTTAAAGTTAATAATATGGTTTGTGACCATAGTATGCCTCTTAGTAATGGCGGCGAATCTGTCAAAGATAATCTACAGATGATATGTGCTAGATGCAATACAAGAAAAGGGCCATTAACTGATAAAGTATATAGAAAATTACTTGCATGGCTAAAAAGACAGAATAAGAACTCAAGAAATTATATACTAAGAAAATTAGCAAAAAACGACGTATTTAAATAAGGAGGTTTTGTGATAAGTAAAATATATAAATATGCAGCAAAATATAAATTAACTGAAATGGGAAAAAGAAAAGGTACTAAAAGACCAAATAAAAGTCAGGCATATAAAGAAGCAGTAGCAATGTCAAGTCTAGGGCCTCGTATAAAAAGAATTGTACGTTATGATAAGAAAAAATCTAATGAGCAGTAGAGAGCTTACACCGTGAGGATAGCCAAGGTTTTAATGGGCAGTTTTCTGTTTCGGGGTTACATGATTATTCCCGTCCTTTTCTGTCCACGTTTCCTAATTGATACTGTTCATAATTTAGGTAATAGTGATGTTGCCTAGTCGAAAAGAGAAATGGGGGACAATAACTGGTCCTATAAGTCCTATGGAATTTAGTTGAGACCTAGGCAAAGGAATATGTGAGTCCCCCAGACTCTAAACTAAGGAGAAGAAATGATTAAAGCAGAAATTAGGTTTAAAAATGCAACTCTTATGAACGCCTTAGAGAATAGTGAGTATAATTCTATAGCAGAATTGTCAAGAGAATCAGAAATATCTGTGCATACTCTTTATTCTATTGCCTCTTTAAATCATACGAATATTAGTATAGAAAATCAAACAAAGTTAGCAGAAATGTTAAATTGTGATGTATATGACTTATTTGAACAATATGAAGAAGTTATTAAACAAAGTAAAGATTATCCAAAGAAATTAACTAAAGATATACCTATTGATTCAATGTTATCTTTATCTTCAAAAGAAGTAATGCAGTTGGAATCAGATTTCAACACAAATGATATCGACAATAAAGAATCATTAGAGAAAGATATGTCACTTTCGTTAAATGAATTAAAGGATAGAGAGAAAGAGGTTTTAGAAATGCATTTTGGTCTTAATGGTAACCACCCTAAAAGCCTAGATGAAATATCTTTAGAATTTGGTTTAACAAGAGAAAGAACTAGACAAATTAAAGAAAAGGCTATTAGAAGAATGAGACATTTTTCAAGGAGTAATAGATTAAAATCATATGTTAGAGGAAAAGATATAGTTCGTTCCGATATGGGACACATTACTGGTGGTAATTATGCATCTAGATATGGACAAGAATTGACAAGAGAGAATAATAAGAAAAAGTAAAGGAGAAAATATGATAAGAAGAAAACAGAAAATTAAAACACCATCTACGTGGTCTGGATTAGGTTGGATTGAACGTATAATATTGGTATTTGGCCCGATTCTTTTAATAATAATAATCTTAATAATGTTAGGAGTAATAAAATGATTTTTGTAAAAATTTATGTAGCTATACATGTAATAATGTTTCTGCCTAATGAAGAATGGAATGCTCAAAATCCACGACCATTCCCAAGAAATGAATATGTTTTGATGAATTGGGAAAAGGCAGATTTTAATTATTGGGATATAAGTCATGAATATGATTTAAAAGAATATAGAGCTGAAGATAATAAATATAAAGCAAAAGCACGGAGGTATTGGCATGAACAAAAAGCTAAACGGATTCGATAGAATCGGTATACAAATAAAAAGGATACTCGGATGGAAAATAAGAGAATTAGCTACCCGTTACAAAGTGACGACAAGAACGATTTATCGTGTATTAAAAAAATAATAAAACACCAGGAAGAACTCTTTAAAAAGAGTTACAGGGCTGGGAAATGGATACGAAAATGGCATACAAAAAAAAAGTTACTTTAACTAACTTTTCAGATGATAGACGTAACGTAGGAAAACAACTTTTACATCAAAAACGAACAAAAGCAATAGATGATGGTCTTACATCTCAAGAAAGAAGAACTAAAAGAATAGAAGATGCAGCTAATGGTTGTTGGTGGGTAAAACAATATATTATGGGCAGTACTACACGTTTAGATAGTGAAAAAGGAATAGATGATGAGTAAATTTTATGATATAGATTTACCATTCGGACTCAAATATGAAGGTACATTATCAGAATTATTAACAGCAAAAACAAATAAATTAATAGAAGTTAAAACAGAAAGAGATATTTGGAAAACAACTGGTAATATATTTGTAGAATTTACTTATCGTGAGGCCTTCAGTGGCTTGGTCACTACTGAAGCTGATTGGTGGGCAACAATATTAACCCTTAATGGAACTGTTGAGGGTATAGTAATATTGCCCACCAAAATCATGAAAGCCCGTGTTAAACAATTAATTAAAGACAAACAGGCAGAATATCCTGTCAAAGGTGGTGATGACAATGCTAGTACTGGAGCATTAGTCCCAATAAAGGAGTTATTAAACTATGATTCAGAAAATAAAACAATATAAAAAGAATCTAGATATTAGAAGACATGAATCAGGGAGTAGATGGTATGCTCCTGAGCAAACTAATATGTGGAAACCATCTGTTACTACCATAATAGGTGCTACAATTCATAAAGGAATTGGATTTGAAACGTGGCTAGGTAATCACCCTAGTTATAAAATAGCTTGTCAAGAGAGAGATGCAGCAGCAGCTAGAGGAACAGAAGTACATGAATTAGCTGAATTATATATGTATGGTCAAGAAGTAAGTGGTAGTACTAATGAAATTAATAAGCATTTAATGTCTTTTGAACGATTCTGGCTTGAAAAAGAAGTTCAATTAGTAGAAACAGAGTTATTTATGTGGCATAAAGACATTCCTTGGGCTGGTACTTGTGATATAATAGCTAAAATAGATGGTAAATATTCTATTATAGATATTAAAACGGGTAATTATTACAAATCTCATGAAATACAGCTTAATATGTATGCTGAATTATTTAATAAAATAGCAGAAGAATATGATATGCCTAAGATTGAAAAGATATATGGATTATATACAAAAGGTAAATGGATTAAAGAAGCTAATTATCAACTTAAATCTTTTAAATTCAATTTAGAAGTATCCTTAGCCGTTCATAATTTATGGACATTCTTAATGGGTGGAAAACCTTGGCCAAAGGCAAAATTGCAAATAAAAACTAGTTTTAAAATGGGAGGTCATGATGACAAAACAAGATTACAAGAACTTTGAAAAGGATAAAATACAAGCGTTACAGCAACAAATAGATAAATTAGAAAAGGAAATACAGTTTCTTAATAATGAATTGTTATTATGCAAAGAAACTCCAAAAGATGTAGGCATTACATCTAAAGGAAATATGAGTGCAACTCCTATGATTAAATTTGAAAATGATAGAGTAGAGGATATTTTACGAGGTAGACACGAAGCTATGAAAAGATATTCAAAGAAAGAGAGAAATAAAGATGGCTCAAAATAAATATAGCAACATAGGAAAAAAACAGATAATAGGTGTTATCAATCAGATAATACCTCAGATAGAAGCAATACAAGTAACGTTAAATATGTTTATTAAATTTATAGATAAGGATGATAAATTTGGTGAATATATGAAACAGGAATTAGGAGGTAAAAATGAGGAACGAACAGATGAACATGATAATATCGGAGGAGATACTCCCGAAGATAAAAGCAGCTCGTGATGCTGGGCAACTAGAATATGCTCAGGATGTAGATAATGTATTTGCAAACTTTGAAAGAGTATCAGAAAGTTTAAATATATCAAGGGAAAAAGTATTGATGGTATATCTTTTAAAACACATAGATGGAATATCTGCCTATACTAAGGGACATAAATCTCAGAGAGAAGATGTAAGAGGCAGATTAACTGATGCTATAGTATATTTGATGTTATTGTGGAGTATGGTAATAGAAGATAAATAATTTTTTAAGTACTTTAGATTACATAGTGGTTAATTTTAGAATAAACTTGACCCTGGAGTTGGGAATTTATATATCTCCTCTCCTTCTTCTTCTCTTTTTCTTTTCTTCTTAGATAATTTACTTAATTCAATAAAGGGCAATCCTGTCCATTTATCTATAAATCCATGTGGATTGTCAATTAAATTATTTTCACCTATAAAATCTCTAGATATTCTGCCAAATGGATACATTGTGTGTATATAATAATTTGCTACTCTCTCCCAATCATCTTCTAATACAGCTCTCATAGAAGCCATAGGCAATCTTAATATTGGTGGAGTAATAGTTTGTAATGGAGCAAGAGTCCTAGGCCATTGACCAAAGAAAGCTCTATTCCTCTCTTTTTCATCTCCAAATAGCCATTCACTTGTATCTTGCATCCAATTCCAAGGAGCTGGCATAGCAGTATCAAACAATGAATATGCGAATGCATTTCCAAAGGCAAATACCATTAAATCCATCTGCATCATTCTAGCAGCTTTTTCTCCTTCAGCCCCTTTAAATCCATATATTTTAGCTTCTCTTAGAGTATCATTTCTAAATCTAACAGCATTCCATCCCCATAATTGAAACCTAGACATAACTTTACCTAATGCAGTTCTTGCAAACATAGGCCTAAATGGAGCCGAATATAGAAACTGTGTAGCCTTAACTCCCTTTTTAGCTAATTCTACTAAAATGGGGTGGTCAAAGTCCTTTATAGCCCCACCAAATTTATTATACCAAAATAACCAATGCGCCATATAAGCATCTCTTCTTAATGCTCTTTCTGGAATAGACATAAATTTAGCAGCTACTCGAGTTATTTTTTCTTCAGCTCCAATACCAGCTCTTTTAGCCATATCAATGACAGATTCACTAGATAGACTAGGGTCTTTTGTCATAGCTTTAGCTACATCTTTAATGAATTTTTCATTTTTAACAGATTGATATGCAGTATTCAACCCATATTCTTCCATTAATTGTTCTGGAAATATACCAGCTTTAACAGCAGTTTTATCTCTTCCTTCTTTAGTAGCCCATTCTGGATTAATAGATGCCATGAATTTATTGTTTCTAGCATTTTTCCAATTTCTAAAGCCTATAGATTCGATAGTATGCATAGTGCCACCAAATATATTATTAACTACTGACTTAGGATGTGCCAATAGCGATGCTAATTCAAATTTAGCTTCTAAATTACTCCACCATTTTAAATCACTTAAATCTAATCCCCTTAAATTCTCAGGTAAATCTTTTTTTATCAATCCTAATTTATCCCCAATACTATTAACCCTATCTCTTACTACATTGTCAGCAAACCAGGCATAAGGAGTCCCTTTAATCTTCATTTTAGGGTCATTTAAAATATGTTCGGGAATAACATCTGGATTGCCTATTGCTCCTTGTACATATAGTTTTGTCCAAGTAGTCCAAGCATCTCTTTGTTCTTTATCTACATTCCTTTTAAACATACTTTTCTCAAATTTTTCAATACCATCTCTACTAAATACTTGAGCAATCTGCCTAAAATATGAATTAACTAAACTCTTACCATATGTAATAGGAACTTGTCTGTCTAATGAATATCCTGGAATATGGGCTTCTCTAAGTTGAGTAGAACCAGGTTTATTTAAATTATTCATCCAATTAATTTTTCTATCTTTTTTAGTTTGAGCATCACTAATTCCTGAAAGTACCCCTTCGAATTCTTGCATATTATCAATATCTTTAAAATTCCAATCTCCTGTCAAAGCATGATGTCTATAAGTTAATTTTTTTAATATATCATTAGTTTCTTTCTCAGTTAAATCACTTTGTCGTAAATGCTTAGAATATTGAGATAAAGCATCTAATGCTGTTTTTTTATTAAAATGCATATGCGGCCAATAATTTGGTATTCTACCTGTAGGAGGAGAAGAAGATGTTTGTATTCTCTTTAAATCTTTTTCTGTAAATTCTTTACTTTTACCAGCCATCTCAATTATCATAGAACGTACAATTTTATTAACACCATCAATGCCAAATTCTTTTGGGATGGGATTTCCTTTTGCCCAGGCTACTCTTAAATCATTAGCAAATTTAGAAATATTTATAACAGGATTCTGTCTAGTTAATGGGTCATAAAATCCAGTAGGAAATTCTTTTGTTACTTTTATATATCCGCTACCTTTTGGACCACTAGTAAATCCTTCAATTCCCTCTAAAATTGAATCAGGGATAACATATACTTCCTCTCCTGCCTTTGTAGTAGTTTTCAATATATTGCCTTTTGCATCTGTTTTTACATTCCCAGTTGCCAATTTACGCATATCATCAAAATAATTATCATAAGTTTCATTAATTCTTTTAACAACTTCTCTCCCAGATTCGGATACTCTGGTTCCATCTTCTAATGTAATATTATATATTTTATCCTTTAGACTATTCTCATAATCAGATGTTTTCATAATATTATCATGTAATTTTTGATATGTTTGAGCATCAGCCCATTTTACATTTTGGTCTCCTTCTCTACTCATAATTCTTTTTATTTCACCAAATTGTCTTGTTGCGACAGCTACTTCTTGTAAATTATTACCATCTTCTAACCTGTCTAGAAATAATAATTTTTTAGATAAATTATTTGCAACTTCATCACCCATTCCTAAAGCTGCTTCATTTGTTTCTCTGATACCATCTTGTATATAATCAATAAATTGTGTAGGCTTAGCTATTTTACCTATTCGCATTCCTTCTTTAGTGAGGAATAGACCTTCTTTTTGAATTAATACAATCTCATCCTTCATTATTTCTCTATTAACAGTTTCTGGAAATAATATATAATGTCTTTGAGATAATTTAGTAAATAATTCACCTTTCTTTAATCTTTGCCAGATAGTTCCAGTTTTAACATTATCAAACCAATTCTTCATTACTCCCCAGTCCTGATTATTCATAAGATTTATATCTTTCTCTAATAAAGCTCGTGTTAAATAATTGAAGTTCTGAGATACTTTATTATTTTCTGTCTTTAAATGAGTAACAATATCATCGATATAAGATTTAGTTTCAGCGTCTAATTCTCCTTTTTTAAACTTTTTAATTCCTTCCCAGCCAGTAGTATTTACAAATCTATCTTCTAAATCTTTATTAGGTTTTTCTGGAAATCCTTTAACTATGTTCTCAATTTTTTGAGGTTCTTCAACTAAAACTGTACCCTCAGCACGAATATGCTCTGGAGCTCGTTGTTCAGATACTTCATTAAAAACATCATTCATATCGCCAAGGAATTTATCCATAGAACCTTTTTCTAAAGCTTCACTCTCATAGCCTAATCTAGAAGAAGAAGTTCTAGCAGCATCTTCCCGCAATCCTTCTAATTCGAGAGATTCCTTAGTCGTTAAATTCTTTTGACCCTTTGCTTTTAATGCTTCCATTTTTCTTATATTGCCTCTATTTAAAGAACCAAGCATAAATTCATCAAATAATTGTTTTTCTAGTTTAGACCTATTTCTTTTCCATTTTCTAATTTCAAAATCTATTTCATTTTGGTCTAATTCTTTAGTTCCTTTAGTTTTTACTCTTTTTTTATTAGCTAATACGACATCTCTATCGCCTTGATTTCTTGAATCTCTCATTAAATAACTATTAATTTTTAACCATTCCGAATGTCTATGTGCGTCTGCTAATATTTTATTTAATGCATCTTTAGACATATCCGGATTTTTTTGCTCTATTTTTCTAGCTATTCTAGCAATACGACTAACTGAAACTAAATTTTCTATATCCTTCATTATAAAATCGCCAGCAGTTTCTTTAATATTATTTAATACTCTGATACGTTCTTCTGTAGTATTATATTCAGCTAAATCTTTAGCTTTTTCAATTTTTCGTTGATATAATCCACCCCTTTTTACTCCCTTTCTTCTTACATATTCATATGGAGTACCCCTTATAATATCCCAAAACTTATCATTGCTACTAGGATTATCTATATCTGCTATTTCAAGCAACTTATCAGAATTATTCAATTCATATTTAATAGTTTTATTAATATATTTTCCTGTTTTTATAGCAAAAGTATCTCTGCCTAAAGCTTTTAATAAATAATTGTATCTAGAAATAGATTCATTATACAAATCAAATAAATCTTTCATCTTTTGAGGATTTAACTTTCGTATAGCATTGTCAGAATAATCGATACCATTTAATAATTTAGTTATCTTTGGAGTAATAGTTTCGATATCTTCATTAGGAATATTATCAATATCCTTACTTAAATTACGCCTTTCTTCCATAGTCCATTGTCTATTATTAGTATAATCTTTACCATGTATAGCTCTATTAGCATTACCCAACATTCCTATTGTTCCATTGTATCTAAAAACACTTGTTCCTAATTTATCTATTAATTTATCCATAAGAAATCTAGACATTTTCTTTCCATTTTTAGCATAGCCAACATTAAAATGAGCATCTAACATTGTCATATACCATGTATTATAATCCTTGTATCCATAATAATTACTTGAATCAGCAGATATCCCAGTTGCTGCTCTAGATAATTTTGCTATTTCTTTTTTAGCTGATTCAGAAGTTTTAGGAGTTAATGTAAATTCATGTATATTATCAAACCTATCTGTCCATGAAAATGTTTCAGAGCCCTTTTTAGATATCATTTGATATGCTGCGCCCATTATTTGTTTAGGAACAACTGCTCCTCCTCCTAACAATTCTCTTCCTGTCATAGAACTATGGGATGCATTAAATCTTAAATTAGGAGAAAATAAACCTTCCTTACTTTTTACAATTTTTCTTTCATTTGGACTTAATTTTTCAGTTAATAAGTCCTCATATTTTTTAGATTTAGCATTAGATAATCTTCCATTTTCATCAAATTCTTTGCTTTGAGCTTCAAACATATCTTTCCAAGATTCTTTGAATCCACCTTTACCTCCCATATAGAAATAAGCAGTATCCCCATCTAAATCAGCTCCACCCAACTTTCTCATAGCTCTTGAATGCATTAATACTCCATGACCTTTTCTACCTGTAAATCCTGAAAATTTTAAAACTTGCATGCCAGAAGCAGAATCCATAGGAACTCTCATTACTCCAGACCTAAATACTGTTTCTAAATATTTTTTAGCATCCTTGGGAGTTTTTTTATCTTGATATATATCCCACAATTCTACTAATCTTTTCTCACCATACAAATCAGTATCAATCCTCATATCTTCATAAGCCTTATCTAGAAAAAATAATGAATCATTAGTATTTAAATCTTTTAATCTAGAATTTACTTTGTCTGCATCAGTTTGTAATGCATAATCATAAGGTCTTATTCTAGCTACTCCAGAATTTGCTATTTTAGGCTTAATAGCTTGTCTTTCTATCCATGATTTTAAAACCTTTTTTCTAAAATTATTAATAAAATGATGAGTAAAAATTGATACTTGATTTAAAGGTTTACCTCTTTTTTTAGCTTCTCGCCGAGCAGAGGCAATCATTTTATCTGCTAACGAGTTATACTCTTCTAATTCATTGACAGATGATTTATATTGCTCATCACTAATGTCTCCAGACTCTAACTCTTCTTTTAAAGAATCTTTCTTATTTATAAGCATCATATCATAAGCTTTTTTAACAAATAATTGATTGCCCTGTTTATTTAAACCTGTTATTATCTTAGGAAGTCCAACTTTATCAAAATCTATAGTATCTAATGTTTCTGCCAATTCCTTATCAGAAGCAGTAGGTAATTTTTCATAATAAGCATCTAAAGCTTCATTAGATTCTTTTTCTCCACGATATCTTGGTTGAATGATATTTTTATACATATCCTCAACGATTTCTGTCATATCTGTACCATCAGGTAATTTAGAATTAAAAGCTAATCTAGAAACTAAATTAGTCATTATTTGCTTCTTTAATGTTTGAGGCTTTAGAAATTCTGGTCCCTGCTTAACTCCATAATTATATCTAATATGCGATGGGTCTAATTCATAATTAGTGAAATAATCTCTTATTCCCATTTGTTTAACAGCTGACTTTGGAAGATAAAAGTGTACTCCATCTTTTTTCATTTGCTCTGATTGAGCTTTACCAGCTGAATGAAACATAAGTTTCCCAAGTAACGCTCCTTTTCCTGCATCAGGAGATATAATAAAAGCTTTATTCTGTCCAGATTCTGGAGTACCCGCATCAAGATTTAATTTATTAATAATATCATCTCTTACAATGGGACCGCCATCAAAATGCTCAGGCATTTCATTGCTTTTTTTATCAAGATTAGCACTATCTTTCTTCATTTTATCTTGCATTTCTTTAGGCATATCCTGATAAAAATCTGGGAATACACTGTATCTAAAGTTTCCATCTTTTGAAAGGTCAGATACATAGCCATCGCTATTTTTATTGGTAAAGAATTCTTTTTCTCCAGGATAAGAATCTGTCATCCAAATTTGATTTCTTTTGTTAAAATCGACAGCATGCAAAATAAACTCAGGCGATAATATTTTTAACATATTATCTGAAGTAAATTTCATTCCATTCATTTCTAAAGCCCATAATACATTAGATTTAAATGCTTTATCAAAATAATCACTAGTCATATTAAAATCTCTAATGAATCTATTTTTTATCCTCTTAAGATTGACAGAATTAAAGAAATCAGTGATTTCAGACATCTTTATATTTTTAGCATTAGGATGGTACCTTGTTAATAAAAGTTTCTTTTTGGCCCCATTTCCGCCGAAATAATAGAATCCCTGCTTATCCATTATCTTCATAGTATTAGAAACCACATCCATATAATCACTTTTTCCACCATAATCATCTTTTCGAGTAGGTTCTTTAAAAAATTGAGTTAAATCCAATTCTTTCTTGCCACCCTTTTTATCATTAATAACTAGATGGTCTAAATGAGTATGTCCCCATTCCTCTTTACCCGTTAAGTTTTGATATAACAAATCAATTAATTTATAGGGTTCATACTCAACCTTTTTATTACCAGCTCTATTTTTAGAATTCTTTCGAGTTAACCTTTCAACAGTAGTACCATCTGTAGTTAATACTGGCATTGGTTTTTTATTATTTCTCATACTTATCCATTGCCTGATATCACCTGATAACTGAGGTATTTTCTTACTATCTATTTGATAGTTATAATCTTTTAATAGCATTTCTTGCATTTCTTTGACGAATGCTTGGGATTCATTAGTAGCTATACCAGTATTTTCTTTTAAATAAGGATTCAACATTAAATTGATTTTTTTAGTAATTTCATTTTTCTTACTTACCTTATCATCAAGAGATTCTATATCCTTTAATATAGGATTCTTAACCTTATCCATATACTTTATAAATATATTATCTACTCTTTTACCTAATGTTAATTCTTCAGTGGGTTTTCCTCCTACATCCGTATCATTTAGACTGCCTTCATTTTTATCTTCAGTTTCAAACATTTCTAATTTTCGCATTCTTTCTAAAATAATTTTAGCTTTTTTACCCTCTGGAGTTTTTATATCAATATCTAATTTCTTTAAATCTAATCCAAATTGTTCAGCAGCATATAATAAAGCAGCTTCATTTTGAGCTTTAGTTTTAAATGTATTTTCAAATAATTCTTTGGCTATAGGCTTTACTTCTTCGGGTAAGTTTTTCCAATCAGGATGAATCTCAGGGTCACGCATTAATCTCAATGCATCAGGAGCTCCTTCTTTAGTAGCATCTTCAATATACTTATTTTGGAATTTCATAGCCTTTGCTTCAGTCCAAGGTTTTTCTTTTCCACCAAACCAAGCTCCCATCATATAGGCGTATACTTGTTCAGGAGTAGTAGCTCCTCTTACTGTCTCGGGCAATCCCATAAACAATGAACCAGCTAAAGTACGAGCAACTTTAGTTCCTGATTCACTACCAGTATTAATAAAATTACCAATACCTCTGAATACACCTCCAGCAACACCACCATGTACAAAAGAAGACATCATCGCATCTATTCCACCTTGCCAAGAAGAGACACTAGATGCTACACCTAAATGAAATGCACCCTCAGCAATATGTTTTGCTCTATGTCCTAATAGGAAATTAGACACTGTATTTACTGCATCATGTTTTGCTTTTCCTCCTTGAAGAAAAATAGGTCGAGCAACCTTTTTAGCATGTTTCGTAGCAAAATTAGCTGCCATCATAGGAACTGATTTATCGTTTAATTTTCTAGCAAATTGAGCAGCTTTTAATAATCCTCTGGATTTAACTAATTTACCCGCAGCAGATAAAGGAGCTGATATAATTCCAGGAGCAAAACCAGCTAAATGACCTATATTCCTAAATACAGCTTCATATTCATTGTCTGGGGGTTCGAATGCATCGTATGTAGTGAATCCAGCAAAGAAACCTTTGCCTAAATCACCAAGAGCATCGGCTATAGAGAAATCTCCCTCATAAAAGGGTACATTATAATAACCTGCATGCTCTTTAATTAATTCTCTGAGATTTTCTGGATATCCGGAAGGATTAGTTTTATATTGGTCTATAACACCTCTTAGAGTATCCTCATTCCATATTGGTTGGAATTCTGCCATTATACTTCCTATATATTAATATGAATCATTATTCTTCGGAGAGAAATTGTTGGATTTCCCAAATTGCAAACCCTAAATCAAGTAATACTAAGGCTGCTTGTGCAATAGGATGAGCTCCTATGCCAGTACCAGCAACAGCAGCATGTCTTATTCCTGCTTTACCAGCTATTCTAAGTAATAATTTTCCTAATCTTCCTTTATTTCCTGCAAATTTAGCTAAACGAGCAGCAGCTTTTTTACCTGTAACTCCTGCAGTCATATTTTTTAATGTTCCAGTAGCTTTAGCTTGGTCGTATAATTTTTTAACATTTGTTACTTTATCAATATTTCCTATAGCTCTTCCGCCAAAATATATTCCAGAACCTAAATATCCTATATCCTCTCCAGCCTCTCCAGCTAAAGCTCTACCTATATAAGGAGCTGCTAATGCTACACCAAATCCAACTTTACCTAATTTTCCACCAACATGAGATTTAAATTCACCTTTTTTAACAGTATCCATAAATTTAGGGTCTTGTTCTAGTAATTTTACTGCTTTTCTATCTTTTCCTATGACAGACCTTCCTTCTCTAGCTATACCTCCAGTTGTTCTACCACCTCTTCCTGGTTTATATACAAAATCTTTCTTATTATAATCGTATACAATATTTTCAGCTAAAACATCATCAAGGAAACTAACGTATTCAGGGTTTTTATTTAATAATCCTTTTATTCTATCACCAGTAATAAGTCCAAACTTTCTATTAATATAAGTACCAGTAGCTGCTATTCCTGCAGTGTATACAGGATTATCTTTTACCCATTCTACCTTTTTATCTAATCCACTCTTTTTAGGTAAATATTGAGCATATTGAGCAGATAAAGCCATAGCCTGTTCATCACCACTCATACTAAGTTTACCAGTCATATCTAGTAAATTATTATATAAACTAGGGTTATTTCCAACCATATTTCTTAATTTTTTGTCAGACATACCAGCAGCTTTGGCTCTATTTAATTCTTGTAGAAGACCAGATGCTCTCATTTGGTCCATTTGCTCCCAACCCTGATTAAAAGCCATCATCTCTTGAGTAGAAAGTCTGCCATTTCTCATTTGTAAAAATTGATTATAAGCCGCATCTTTTGAGGGTAATGAAGCAGCATCATCACTATATGTTCCAGCTGATACATTAATTTTTCCAGGTCTCATAGCATGATACATTAGGCCACTCCAAAATACATCATCCTTTTTTTGTCGTTCAGCTTGAATAGCTTCTTGTATACCAAATTGTTGTTGATAATCTTGGATAGCCATTAATCTCTACCTAAAATTTCTGATAATAGAATTCTAGTTTGTTCAACTTTTTGCGGTGGAGTAACACCTGAATCAGAAATCTCTTGGAATTTAGCATAATCTTCTTCAGTAAATGACATTGGAGTTAATTTAGGATAAGTTGAAAGAAATTCATTTATAGAAGATTGTACCTTTGAATGATAGTTTGGCATATTTTTATTAAAACCAAGGATTCCTGAAGACATTATTGCCTGTCCTTGCTTATAAGTCTTGGGTCTAAATAATTTCATTAATAAATCTTGCTCTTTTTTCTTTTCTGCAGCAATTTCTCCCTTTTGTTCTACTATTCCTTCTCTCCAAGGGTCGCCAATCTTCTCTTTATACCCTGTTTTTAATCTTCCCAATAATCCTTTCTTTTCTGGGTATATATTCTCTTTATATCTTTCCCATTCTTCTTCTAATTTTTCGTCAGACCAACTTGGATTAGCGTCTCTATTTTCTTCCATAAATTTAACTTTATCATCTGCTATTATTCCTGCTTTTTCTTCGGCCTCTTGTGTTTCGAATAATTCTCTCCCAGCCTTTCTTCCTCTTCTTCTTTGACCAGCTTTTTGCAAACCTTCAAAAGGATTAAATTTATATTCTGATTCTTGTGCTTCCCCAGTAAGATATTTTTGATACTGAGCTTCATTTTCTTTATAATATTCTTGTACTAGCCTATCATATCTCTCGGGAGCAAATTTCTTCATTAAGTCCATCTGAACTTTAATTTGTTGATTGCCACTTCCTTTCCAAACATCTCTTCCAGCAATCCAATTAATAAAACCCGTATACGCACCAGGGATTCCACCTCCAAGATATTCATCCCATGACTTAGAAAATCCCTCTCTCTGGCCTGTTATTATATCTTCATGTAATTTTTGTTGCCCTTCTTCTGTTAGAGTATCTCCAAATCCAACTCCTCCTGTTTTTTCCATTAACAATTTGCCTAAAGCACTTTCACCGAATTTAGTTCTTCTACCTTTCTTCATTTCAGATATAGCAAATTTTCCCTCGTCACTGCCTTCCCATACATCTCTAGTCATTGCAGCGTATAAGGGTTGTCCTTTATTGGGGTTAGGAACTTCGTCGCCAGCGGCATTTGTTACAAAATCTCTTGTATCTTTTTCAATACCACTTACATATTTTTGATATTCTCTTGCTTTAGGAGAATATTTATCTCCATATTCTCTCCCGCCTGCAGCAAGCCCTCTGCCTATATCTCTATATATTCCGGATTGTTTTTCTCTCCATTCATCAATTTCTTGCCCCTGAGTGGGATACATATTAAATCGTAAAGCCATTAGTCTCCTATATTCCCTAAATCAGCACCACTACTAGATATTCCACCTAATATATCACCTACTATATCCCATCCTGAACCTCTGTGTTTCCATGCTCCCAATGCTGCTTGATTTTCTTGATTTTGTTGAGCTATTCTTGCTTGAGCAATATTTTCTTGTATACCCATTTGCATTTGACCCATACCACCTTGTAACTGACCCATGCCACCTTGTATTTGACCTATTTGGCCTAATAAACCTTGAGACTGTCCAAGAACTCCAATTCCTCCTTGAAATTGATTTTGCATTAAACCTTGGAGATTTTGTCCTAAAGCTCCTTGAGATTGAGCTCCCATTGCTCTATTTTGAGCTGCTAATAATCCACTAGATTGTCCCATTCCGGCAGTTTGTCTTCTATTTAATAATTGTTGCATCGCAAGTTGACTGGCACTTCCCTCTCTCATTTGTCCAGCCATTTGTTGATTTCTAAAACTAGTAGGGTCCATCATTTCTTGACCCATACCCTGCATCATTCCAAATTGACTTTGCATCTGATTGGCTGTTCTGCCCATTTGATTGGTTGTTCTCCCCATAGCAGAAATTTGTGCTTGCACAGGAGACATATATCCTGCTATTTCTTCAGGAGAGACTGATTTTGGAGTTGGAGGTTTCCCCCGAGTATGTGCACCAATACCTTTCGTAAGGGCGGCTCCAGCTGCAGCAGCTAATAACCAAGGAAATGCTTCCTTTAATCCAGTTTTTGGATTAATAGTTAATCTGCCGCCTCTATATTTTTCTAATAACTTCTCTTCATCTTTATTAATATGCGCAAGTTCTGTATCCCCAAATCTGCCTTGACTTGCAAGATATTTACTTGCACCACTAAATCCCATTAAACCTGCCATTATTGAAGACTCGCTATTTTAATTATTATACGCATAATTTACCTTTATAATATAATCATTTATTGACTATTAATCCAATCTATAATTTCATTTATTTATATTGTATTACCCATATCAGCTAAAAAATATAATGTTATCCAAAATTCTGCAAAAGCACTTGTTACATCAGTATCATTTAAAATACTAAAATCAACCCATTGGCCTGCTGTTATAGCATTAGACCCTCCAGTACTATCTCCTGCTAATCCTACTGTTCCAGTAAAATCAAATATTGCATTTGTATCAGCTACACCACCAGTTGTCTGTATCCAATTCTTTCCAGTTGTGTGATGGTGAGTATGTGTTGTTCCACTATTTATTGCCCACATTCCAATTTGAGTAGTAGAGCCTGATAAATCCTCACTACACCTGACTACTACTTTTTGTAAAGCCATATTAAAAGGAGCCACAAAACCAGCTGGTTCATTTCCAGCAGAAGTTTGTTCAAAATATCCTGCAATTGGTAAATAATGAATGCTTCTTGCTATATCATCCTGAAATTGTGAACATAATATAAATGGTGTTAATTGTATATTATTAAAATCAGTTCCTGCATCATTAGTAAAACATAAATTATTTGGAGTATCATTATGTACCCATATTTGTCCATACCCAGCTGAATCTGCAGCTGCATCAGCCTGTTCTTGTAGTAAAAAACCACCTCCAGGGTGAAGTCTAAAAGCTCCACCAGTTTGTACGGTCAATGTTGCTGTTGTTGTGTCTGGATTAGCAGTAGTGGTTATAGTAGCAGCTCCATTAGCCCCAGCACTAATTAATAAATAATCATTTGCATCAGCAGAAGGATATAAATATAATGCTCCTGCATTTAAAAGATTGTCTAATTTTGCAAATGTAAACGCATCGTCCTGAAAATGAACCGTCGAAGCATCAGCATTTAAATATATATCCCCATCAGTATCTAAAATAATATCAGAATCTGAACTTCCATCACCTACAGTAGTTATAGTTAAATCACCAGTATCGGCAACAGCAAATGTAGCATAATCAGTTACTGCATCATCTGCTGCCATAAGTTTAATATGATAATCCCCAACCACATCTGGAACAGTTATATTTAAACCATAATTATTATTTGCCCCAGTGCATTTAATATCCATACCAGTATTAGTTTGAGTACCATCATCAGCAGCTAGCATATCAATATCAATACCAGTTTGATTTACAGTTCCTACATGAGTAACACTTTGACAATTCATATCTAAATCAAGTCCAATACCAGTAATTGTCTGGCCTGAAGCAGAAATACCAGTATGGTCATAATCTAAATGTAGACCCTTGATAGTTCCAGTAGAAGTTAAAGTACTATTCTTGTCTATAATAACGTTTCCTCCAGCCGTCAAAATAGTATCACCAGTACCTAAAGCTGAAAAAAGAAGGTCATAATTACTTGCAGAATATAACGATAGTGTTGTAGCTACTCCAAAATAAAATTGTCCAAAAGCAGTTCCTGCAGCAAACCCACCACTATAAGTAGAAGCACCTGATTTAAGTATATTTATAGCACTCCCCCCACTTATATTCAAATCGTCATAAGCTGCAATTGTAAGTTCAGTAAGACCAGCTCCATTAGTATTATACATTCTAAAAGCACCATTGTGGTCACAGTCAATTCTACCCCATTTAGTTGCAGTAATTTGCCACCTAAGTTCAGATAAATTAGAAGTTTCAACTAAAGCTGAAAGTTTTATATTATCATCTGTATCTGTAACTACAAATGCAGATTGAGTATCAGAATCAGCAGCTGTTTGAAATATAATATTTCCAGTCCCCTTGCCTTTTAATATTATACTTTTATTAGTAGAGGCTCCATCTGGAGATATTGTCGGATAATTAGTTCCACCAGTAGCAGAATTAGCAATTTTTACATGGTCAACCGCTGAACTAATGGCACTAATATCTAGAATTTTATTATTATTTGAATCTTTTATACTTGCACATCTAATATCTCCATCTGCAGAATCATTAGCGTTTCTCACATTTAACATGCCTGAGGTATTCTTTAATAGTACTTTGCTCTTATCTGACCCTGAAATAGCTATATTGTTCTTATCATCATATTTGACAGATTCGTTTTTTATAGGCACTCTACTACGGCCTTCTGAACCTAATGAAGATATAAAGCCAGAAGTACCTATTCTTTGGTAATTAGAATTTATATCGACTAACCATTCGTTATTCATGTATACAGCAGATGATACAGTACCATCAGATGTCTCTACAACAGCTGGTTGTCCATCAAGTGGTTCTTGATTATCTGTATACGGATTAACTATGGGCTGGAGTTTATCTAATTCATCATATACATTTCTAAAAGCAGTATCTACAACAGGACTATTAACCTTTTTTCTTGTAAGTTTTCGTCGAGACATTATTTAATTGTTTTAGGTTTATAACTTACAGCCACAGAATCTATATGACCTTCTTGTTTAAAAAATCTAATTTGCAATCTGTTCCCTTTGGTTGCTGAGGGAAATTTCATTTTAGGAGATATTATATAAACAGATGTATTCGCTGTATGCTCTGCAGCTGTTGTACCTAAAACTCCTCTTTCAACGAACGCTTGACTCTTAACATTAGTCCCAGAAGGCACAAGTGAATTATCAAGATATCTTTTAATAAACATGATTTCATCATTTACTTTTATATACATACCCGCTCTAATAAAATCTTGTTGTTTTTGCAAATCATAAGTATTACCCAATATTTCTATATCAACCCAAACTCCACCACCGGCTTTCATGGGATAAGCATTAGTGTATAAAGATAGTATATCTTCTTCATCATCAATCCCTTCTTTTATTATTGTATTTAATTTAGAAGTTGTATCATAAAATTTATTCATAACAGTTAATGTTACTGGGACTTCATCTACAAATGCTTGAATAGAAGCAGTTCTTGTTTTCTCCTCTCCCAAATCAACTCCTCCCTCGATACCTGTAATTTGATTAACGTTTAATTCTTCAACTAATACCGCCCCTTCAATATCTTTATAGTCATAATAACAAGGCATTCCAGTAAAAGATAATGTTTTAAATACTTTTTCTTGATTATCTATTCCAAAATTAATATTTTTACTAAACCAATCCCATTGTCTCCTTGCATATCTATCTGGTTCAACACTAGTATCATTTAAATAGTTCCATAAATAATCTCCGTCAGCAATTAATATCTCATTGTTTTTCGATGAAGAAGATGCTATCGATTTAGGAGCATCCCAAAAATCCCATCTTTTTTTAAGTAAATTATAAATAAAAGCTTTTCCCTCTCCTGACCTATCGACTGATAATATAATAAAACTATTTTTTATTCCAGAATAATGCATAGATGGGTTAGCATCCGTTCCACTACTTTGAGTGAACTTTACTAAATCTCTATAACCTTGCTCTAATACAATATGTCCATCACTAATACCATCTCCAAAACTTTTTACAGAGAGTTGGTCAATATAAAAATAATTAGCAGTAAATGGTGCGGTTACAGGTGCAAGAGCTTGTATCAGAAAACTTACGCTTACATTAGAATCAGCAACAAATGTGCCTTCTAATTTAACCCATGATGCTATATCAGTAGTAGAGTCAAGTGTTTGTATTCCACTCCCGCTAATCATATATCCTAACTTAAGCTGAGATATTTCTTGGACTTCATTATGTACAGGTATCCATACATATGCCGAAATAGTATAAGTCTTTCCATTAACCAATCCACACTCAGTTGAACTTGGCCAATAAATCCAAGAAGTAGAAACGCTATTTCCAGTTATACATTTAAAAGAATTGTCTCCTGGAGGACTATCATTGTAATCATTAGGAGAAGCTTGTTCATCAGTTGGTGCTATTGGAGTTGGAAACGCCATATAGGCACCAGATAATGCTTGACCTCCTAAAGTAGGTAAAGTATCATCACTATCTCCATTAACAACCGTTTCTATTACATCTATTTCTCCATCCGCATGTGATTCATAAACGATATTCCTATCAGTTGCATATAATATATCATTTCCAATGGGATGAGGAGTATTCCCATCATGTATATATATATTATTAGCATCCATAAAACATAATCCATATTCTGTTTTAACATACGAATATTTATTTAATATACTAACTCCTTCATATTCATCCTCTATAACTAAATTAAAAGGGTCTATTTTGTATAATTTTTGTTCACCCCAAGCATATAATCTAGAATTAAAATATACCATTGCTTTAATTTCTTCTGGCATTATAACAAAATCATCGAGATGATTGAATGTAAAATAATTATTAGGCATAGAACGAAATATATATCGTCTTATATCATCAATACTCTTATGCCATGCTTTAGTGACATACATATATCCTTGAGCTATAACAGATAAACCATAATTTAATGAGGTGTCTTCTATAGTAGATGGAACACCATTATAAGAGATATAAGTACCTGATAAAGCTCCTGTATCCAAAATAGTTTTAGTATATTCCCCAAGAGATGAATCAAAAAACCAATCCCCATCAAATTCAACAAATTTTAATAAATTATATTCATCCTCATCACCACCGCCAAATTTTCTGTATACACTGATTCCAGTAATTCTTTTACTAATATTATCTATTACATCACTTGGAATGCTGATTTTTATTTCTATATAATCAAAAACTTTTCCAGCTGTAGATGGAGTAACTGTTTTTAATATAGGCGTTCCAACATGTAAAGGCGACTCATATTGCGAATCATATTCATAAGCTACTTTATAATAATAATCTCCCTCTACTATATTTCCGGTGTCACCTTCATCAGGTAATGTGGGAAATGATAACATAGCTGTAGCTGTTGTTAATATTGTAGTATCACCAGAGCCACTGAATATAGTAGTATTATTAAAAGTTCCACCACTATCCTCATCATAAACTGCAAGAGCATCAGCAGCTCGATTATCTTGTGCAAAATGATTTGCTTCATATCCAAAATAAATACTTGAATTATCTACACTATTTACATTTACAAACCAATCGTGTTCATCCGCATGAGTTGATAAAGGCAAGTAAGGTCTTTGTGGAAGAATAGTCAGATTTTCTCCTAATAACGTAGAAGAATACGTATTCAATGCAGCTTGCCTCATAACTACTTCTTCAGTTTGAAAAGATGTTGTATAATTTGTTAAATCATCTGTAATATCCATAGTCTCAGATACATGTGTTCCTCTAAATGCATACGGCAAATTTCTATATATAGGGTCACCAAAAGCATTTTCTAATACTAAATCATATTCAGAATTACCATTGTCAGTTGCCTGTAAAGTCACTGTAGTATAGGGTCTAGGAACTTCTATCAATCCAATATACGCTTTACCAGTTTGACTTCCTTCTGAAGTAGCAGGAGAACCAGGCGTAGCTGTCACATTAGATATTTTATCCCATAAAAAATCAAAATTAGTTCTCAATACCAATGCTCCAGATTGTCCACTTGGTTTTTTTATTCCACATATATATCCACAATGAAAATCCTGATTTCCTGTAAAATCTAAAGTTACATTAGAATCTAATATAACAGGAATAACATTATTAATATCCTTTATTCCTGGTATATTTATCCTATGCATAGTGCATATAGATTGCCCTGTACTCGGCATTGTAGTAATATAAGGATTATTATATAATAATGTACTATCAACTCCATGTGTATCATAATCTGCCCAATTCTGTGTTTCCGAACGACTCAAAGATAAACTAAATCTAGATGATATAAGCTCTTCATTACTAGTCCACGAATCTTCCGTAGCGAATCCCCCAGGATTCACCAGCCCTGCATGCCATATTTGATTCCCATCTACTTGAGTATATCCATCGGCTATAGCAGTATTGCTAAAATTATGCCATCTATTCCGATTTCCTGCATGAAGTGGATATTTACCGTGTGGCTGTCCCGCAATTTGAAATCCCCAAGCAAAAGTTGGTTTGTGAGTTTCACTTTGCCCATAAAATCCATTATGTGGAAGCATACTAGTCCAGGTTCTATTTATATATACATAATAGCCATTTCCTGGATTAAATAAATAAGGAGGAGTATAACCTTCCCATCCTTTATCAGTAGTTGAATCGTTTGGGTTTATATACCCACCATTAACACTTGAATGTGTTCCTATATTATGAGTTTCAGTACCCTCTTCTACGCCATAATGTATATAAGCTTTAGTTCTTGGATTTTCTATTTCTGGTCCACCCCAATTAGGCATTGCAACGTCAATTCCAGATTTAGGATATATTTCATGCGTGCCGTCTGTTACAGCAGTAAAATCTAAACTAAGGTCATCGAATTGATATTGGACACATCCTCTATGACCAGAAAAATCATCTATTGTAAATAAAGTAATATCATTCCTATATTTTTTAATATTTAATAATGAATCACTAGAAACTCTAAATGGAAGATGATGCCATACAAAATAAGATTTTTCATAATCAGTAGTTCCATAACCCCTACTATCTACCCAACCACCATTATCAGAAATATCTTGCATTATCTCTAAATTTCTTTCTAATAAAGCTGGTTGTTGAATAAAATCGCCATCAACTTTACCTAAAAAAGTAACTGCATGCTTAGGCCTATTATTAGAACGTGCTATAGCCCCTGATTCAAGCATAGTAGTATAATCTATAGAAGTAGTATCAAAATTACCTTCATCCTTATCATGTCCTGGATATGCAATACTACCCATCCACAATGAACTATATGGAACTAATGGATGTAAAGAATTTTTAATAGTAGATATACTTCTTTCCCTCTCAATGGACCATCCAATATTTTGTCCCCATAGTAATTGTCCTTCTAAAGACCCGTTAGCAGTAAATCCAAAATCATCACCATAAGGAGAATCCATTTCCATGTTACTATTCTGTTGATGAGAAAATTTTCTTAAAGCCTCTAGACCATTAGCATAAGGGGATAATTGTTTATAAAGATAATAACCATGACCTGTAGCATCCTCAACCATATCATTCGATGCTGGGTAAAAATCTATTCCATTTTCAGCCCATCTGCCAGATTTATCATAAATACCCCATTGACTTAACCAATTTCCTCTTGAAAAACTAACATCATTTGCTTGCATAGTTCCTATAACAGGAGTCGGAGAATCTATATTAGCTCCTGGTTTAGATATATGCTCTAGTTGTAAATTATATGGTTTAACTTCTGCGTCGGCATCCCAAGTTTCTGCTCCCGGAATAAATCTATTTTTAATAAATGCAAATTCAGCTGGATAATATACTTTATTTGTTTTATCATTCTGAGAATATGTTGTTGTATAATATCTTACTTGATGATAAGGTGGAGTTCTATCTGCCATATTCAATGATTGACTAGAAGTTATATCTAAAGTATTAGCATTATATAAAAACAAATCCCACTTATTGAAAGAAGAATGTAAACTATTTCTTCGATATAACACCCACACCTTTGCATTCCACCAACGAGTACATCGATTACTCACATTATCACCAAATCTTATAGTTGGAACTTTAGTAGCAGATTCAGTATCAATGATAAATTGAGTGCCATTATTAATAGCATTTACTTCATATGGAGGAGCTACATTAAAATTCTTATTATTTGCGCCTTCACTATCTGGTGAAGTAGCTATATCCATTCTAGCGAATCTAACTTTATCTCCAGTAGTCAACCTACTTTGTGTTTGTGTTGTAACTACATAAGCATTGGTATGCCCTGTAAATGTATGATTAATAACTTCATCAGCTGCTGTCGTAGTTAGCAGTCTAATATTACCATTTTCAAAAGTTTCACAAATACCTATAATATGAGCATCCGACGGAATATTACTCCATCCATAAAATTTAGAATCATACTCATTATTTTCTGCTAAAGCCGTCTCAGCAACTGTATCCTCCATTGTTCTTTGAACTATTCCATTTCCATCTTCTGCATATAATTGGTCTGGAATATTATTAAAATTAAGTAATAAAGATTCTATTTTAGGAGTTGTGATGGTAAGACTATGGAAATCGATTGCATTTAATCTGTATAATTGATTTTTTTTATTTCTAGCTGCAATATAAAATACTCCGCTTCTATAATATATTTTTAAATTACCATTAGTATGAAATATATTGCTACTAGTAGTATGAGGGTCTGCCCCAGAATCCGCTAATCCTATAGTATTAAAAATAGGTGGGCTAGTACATAAAGAAAAGGCAGAAATATAATTACCTTCCCATTCTCCTAGAGATAATGATGTTATTCTACTTCCAGTATTAGTTACAGTATGTTCATCATCACCACCACTATGAGTTAAAGTTGTAGCCGTTGTACCATCAAATGCATCATCATCAACTGTTGTAGTTAAACTTATTTTATATAACTTATTGCTACCCTCTTTTATCCCATATGCAAATGCAGGTTGTAATAAAGATTGCGTAGAAATTCCAAGGAATCTCAATACAGGAACAGTATTTCCATCTTCTCTTTCAATCATTCCACAATACATATATAAATCATTGGCTGCTAAAGTAGCATCTGCATCATAATCATATTGCTTCCAAGCGAGCATTGCCCCATCAGAGAAATCATTGCCATCATGTGTTCTAAAAACTTGACCTACTTTTAATCCCTTTATCGTCGAACTACTACTCGTTGATAATAGAGCAGTATACAAAGTCATACCAATAGTAGTCCCATCTAATAATGCATCGTGGTCAGCATAGAATGTTACATTATCAGAATCATCAAAACCTAAAGGTCTATCAGTATGAGATACATCAATGCCATGTATTGGAGGAATTAAAAATTCAGAAAATTGTCCTGCTAATACAGAAATATGTGGAGGAACTAATGCTGCATCATCAACAATAAATCCATCTTCACCATTAGTAATAGAATTACTCTTAATATCCATAGCAACTTTACTTGTACCAGAAGCATCTCCGCCTAAACCAATTAATACCTTTTCATCATCCACCGCCAAATTAAATTCATTTTCTTTACTTGTAATTTCAGTTGATAAAGGAGTTTGCTCACTAGCTCCATTATAAATATTTTCTATTATATCTATAGATTCAACAATTTTCGAATTATTAATTTTTAATCCAATCAAATCTGTAATTTTAGGATTACTTTTATTAGTAAGAGTTACAAATTCACCTAAATCAACAGAAATACTACCCCCGGGCAATTCTTGAAGAGTCCCATCCTCCTCACCATTATTATTATAACTTTGCATAAATCCTGTATTAGTTAATATTTCATCATGATTTACTCCTTGTAATTTACCATCTGCAGATTGAGGGTCTATATTCCTAGAAAAACTAGCAGCATCACTATGTGTATCAGTAGAAGATGGTGTACTCACTATCCCTTGTAAAAACTTATTTATTTCTAATATCTTTTTAGGCATTATTTATCGTACCATTTACCCTTTTTTTCTTCTACTTCAGATTTACATTTTTCACATACTACAAAATCTCTTTGGGGATGTGAATCTGATTCTAAATTTGTAATTCTTCCCTCTAAAGATTGGTTGATAGTAAATAATCTATCAACAGATTTACTCATTTTAGCAAATAATTTATCTAATTCATTAGGTTTTTCAACATACTCTAATACCTTATCAAGTTTAAATTTTTTAGCAACTAGTTTTAATGCATAATTACCAGCTAATTTTATTAATTTTTCTACTACCAATTACCATTTCCTTTCTTTATTTAAAAATTTATCTTTTAAACCATTGCCACTAAGACTAGCTAAAATCTCAACAATAGCTCTATAACTAGCCATAATTTCCTTTTGATTCATTTGCATCATTTTTTGAGCATCTATTAATTTTATAATAATTCCTTCTACTCTAGCAAATGATTCTCTTAATTCTTTTTGTAATTCCTCTTGTATAAATTTATTCTGTTTCCATATGAAAAATCCAAAAGCTATACACATAGTAATTGGGACACCAAAAGTTTCGAGAACTGCTAAGAAATCCATTATTTTTTAAAGTATTTAGTAAAAAAATGTTTGCCTATAAATAATACTGCTATTATTCCTACTACAGTTATTATATCAATCATATGACTGCCACTGTCACTCTCGATAGAGCCCATAGGAGTCTCAATTTTAACCGATTCTAGCTTTTTAGGTTCTCCTGCAAATATATAATCCATACTTACCCCTTTATTAGTTCACCCCACAAAGATGCTTTTCCATCTATAATTTGTACTACGTGCACTGTAAAATGCCCACGGGCGAAAAAGTCTATCACTCCAAATGCATGTGCCCATTTATGTTGTCTCCCTCCTAGCCATTTATTTTTCTTACTCGACATATCCTTTAGACAACCCATCGACCAAGCTGATTTAGGTCCATCCATATGCGTTACAGAATCTTGCTGCAAATTATGATGATGGCCATACATTATATTACATCCAAGTTTCCTCAGGTGATTTGATGCATGATATTGACCACCAAAGTGATGACCATGATAAAAGAACATTTTTCCTATTTTAAGGTATTCTCCTGCCTTATGGTATATGTACCCCCTGTCATCAGCTTTTATTGCCTTTTTGAAGCCATATTGAGCCAAATAAGGGTATTCCTGTACAAAATGGTCTAACCATTCATCATGATTACCCGCGCAGATATGTCTTTTCTTACATCCTGCTTTATCTAAAGAACTATCTATCTTATCTAAAAATTCATTGACAGATTCTATCTCTTCTTCTAATTTGGGGATTATATATTCAACTGGTGGCTTTTTCTTTCTTTTCCATTGCCAATGTGATACACTACCCCATTCTCCTAAATCTCCAAGGTCTATATAAATATCAGGCTTTATTATCTCTATCGCCTGTCTTACTACACTTGTAGCGAGAACATCATGGAGAGGAACATGCTTATCTGGTGTGATAACAGCACGTTTTACAACGCCTCTATCTTTACTCATTTAAACTCCTACGAGAATTCTGAGCGCGACCTCCATCCCCAATCTTCGGGATTAGTATAAGTATCCTTAACTGTATCAAGTAAGCGCTCTGTTTCTTTAGTTCCAAATCGCCTAAGTAAATTTCCACAACGCAGACAGCCCCATAATAAGGGGCCGTCGTATGCGCCTAAAATTTCTACTCCCCTAACAGATTTACTATCGCATTCAGGGCAGCTCTTAGGTCTAGTTCTGTAAGCATTATATTTTTCACTTACACCTATATCATGCAAGACATTTCCTGTTTCTGATTCAATCATATCCTCAAAAACTATCATTCTATCTCTTGCCATTATTAATCAGACCTTAATCCTTTGATAAAACCACGGACCATACTTCCGAATATATTATCGATTATATCGATAAACCAAGGTTCGATTGTAGTATTCCAAACTTTCTTTGTAAGTTTCCACTTACCTAAGCCTAGAGTCATTGCACTGCCTAAACTTTCAAAAGTAGTTTCTACTACAGAACATATATGTTCATTAGGTACTTTTTTAAGAACCCATAAGACTAATCCAGCAGTTCCTCCGCCAGCAATTAATCCTACATTATTAGTTAAAAATGATAAATCCATTTTTTCTCCTAGTTAGTTATTGTAATTTACGAAGTAGTTCCCCACAATTCAATGAGAAACTTTCCTGCAGAATAATCTGCATCTCCAGCACTTTGACAAACTAAATAAAGAAAATCATTAGCTGCTGGTAAATTTGAATTATCAAATATAGATACTAAACCTAGAGTTTGATTTCCACCATTAATAATTTGCTTTTCAGTTAATCCTGATATTGCACCATCTTCAACTCCAACTCCTTCGGTAGCTCCATATAAATCCATATCTGCTACAGTAGGAGCTTCTAAACATGTCATTCTACCACTTACGATAGTTCCATTTAAAGCTGTTGTTATTCGGCCTATATGACATGGATTACTCGTACCATTATTTCCAATAATATCAGCAGCAGCACTATGTCTCAATCCAGCAATGTCAATATATATACTTGTTTTAATAATTGTTCCATATATCTCCACCCAACTTTTATAAGTTTCTCCAGTAGCATCTGTTATTCCAGTTCCTACTGTAAGCCCTGTATTTCCTATTAAAGATGCTTTTCCAGATAAAAGAGATGTTCCAGCAACGGTTAAAGTTCCAGCTAAAGAAGCATTTGCTCCAGACATAGTAATTACTGTTGCACTGCTTGATTTAATATCATTACCTGTTACAGTTAAATCTCCTGTAACATTCAAATTTCCTCCTGCCGTTAAATGACCACTATCAGCAATAGTTAAAGCATCATCGCCATCAGTATATTCTAATTTAGTAGTTCGTATAGAACCTGGAATAGTCACATAAGAACTAGCGACTGTAGCATGCGGAGTAAAAGTAAAATGATTTACAAGAGAACCACTTATATTATTTCCTAAAGTAAATGAGAAATCAGGTTCAACTCTTATCTTCCAATCTTGACCATTAATATCACTTTCATCGGCTTGCATTAATATTGACGCGCCATCATCCTCTCCTGCTAAAATAGTAACATCTCCACCATTAACAGTTAAATCACCAGCAATAGCTACATTATCAGAAGTATCTAAAGTTATAGTACTTCCTCCATCAGATGCTTGTAAGACATTGCCACCCAATTTTATATTGCCATCTTTACAAGTAACACTATCAATTACAACTCCATTAGCACTTGTTTTTTCAGATACAGTGTCTACATACAATACTTTAGTAGCTGTTATAGAAACACCTTGGTCAGTATCTAAAGTAATACATGCCTCGGATGCTGAATTGTAAACAATATTATTACCAAGAATTACGCCTGCAGAAGCAGTTATTGCTGTAGTAAAGGTAATTCCACTAGCGAATGTAGTTATTTCTGTATCTACATCACTGCCATTAGTATAATATATCTTATTATCAGTCTTTTGAAAGACTAAATTTAAATATGTTGTCGCCATTTTATTGGCAGATAGCGTTCCCATTTATTCTCCTAAGTTGTTGTACTACCAGTATCTCTAAACCAAGTAAGAGTTTCTGTTGTAGTTGTAAAATATTGTTGTATCCCACTAATTTTATCACTTGCATCTGCTGCATCTGTATAAGCAGTATAATCAAAACTTCCCGGATAAGTCTGTCTATTAGAAGCTGTATTCTTAAAATTACTAGAAATATCATTATAACCTATATTCCTAACAGTGATACCAGAACCATCCTTTTCAATACCTTTAACTAATGGTCTACTTTTAGTAGTATTTCTAGTAAATGCCATTAGAAATCTACCGGAGCTATCATGCCAGTTTGAATAAAAGCGCTTCTAGCATATTTTTTAGCATTCTTTACAACTTTTTCATATTCCATGTCAAAATATTGAGCAATATCTATTTGCATATCAGGAGGAGTTTTATATCCCATTGCAATAATTTTAAATACCAAAGCTTCATGAAATTGCACTGGAATATCTCCTAATGGACCTTGAGTAGAACTATCATATTCTGATGTGTCTGCACTACCTCCAGTCTGAAAATGGTCTGCTTTAGATATAGTATTTACTCTTAATGCTTTTGCTGCTGATATTGACTTGAATGCAGTAGAAGCACCATCTACAGTAGTAGTTCCATTCTTTTCGACTATAGCTAATCTATTATTGCTTACAAAATAAAATCTCTCTGGACTCGTATTTATACTACTCATTACATTTCCTCTGTTGTTGTATCATCAATAATAGGTTTACCAATTAATCTAGGTATTCTAACATTATCTAAATATACTTCTCTAATAGTTAATACCTCACTAGGCAGAGTATAATATCTCTTATTAGCTGTAGTATCATCTGATTCCACATCTGCTCCTAATGAAAATGAATCCTTTAGTATTTCTGTTTTTGCACAGAAATCATCGGATGCTCTATTAGCTAATAATCTTATCTCACTCTCTCCCATTTGAGGATGATGCTGTCTTACTAATTCTATTATTTCATTTAATGTCATCTTTTACTCCTACCACTTTATATGGAACTAATAATCTTTGCATTTCATCTTGAAACCGTTGGTCTAAAGATGCCATTTGTGCTTGTAATAATTGCAATAATTCTGGGTCTTCATCATCCTGCACTGCATCACTAATCCTAGCATGTAGAATATTCATAGATGATTTTAAACATGCCGCATTAAATGCTTGCGTTGGAAATCCTCCACCTTCTCCCTCACCACCAGCCATTATCTCTGTTGCCTTATCACCACTAATCGCCCTGTCTACATATTCAAAAGTATACGAATAAGCTTTATTACCTATTGAAGGAGTTGGACTTATAACTAAATTTCCATTAGGACTAATAGACCAAACAGGACTTCTTATAGCTTTTCCATGGTAAAAAATACTAGTAGTATCAGTTCCCTTTAAATAATCTTCATAAGATATTTCTTGGGCAACTCTTTCTACATCTCCACTATGTTTTCTAGTAACTTTTATAACTTTTGTTGTTTTAGCAGCAGTATTTATTTCTGTAGTAGCAGAAGTTATTGTTGCTGTAGTTAACACACTACTATGCCACAATTCAGACTGAGCGGGTATGGAATCTGCCACATAATTAAATCCAGCGGCAATAAAGTCTTCATAACCATTTAGAAGACTCTCATTCATATCATCACCTATGAAGTCTTGAATAGTACTAGCTACTGTTTGGTCTATAACTCCAGCCATTTATTCCTTTTCTTTTTTAGGCTTATCTTCTTTAGGTTTTTCTTCATCCTTCTTCATTGATTCTAGTATCTCGATTGCACCAAGAATCTTTAACCTAATTTGAGAAAATTTCTCTAATTCACCACTAACTTTCTCGTAGTCTTCTTTAAGTTGACCTAACTTATCTTCTATCATACTATCTCCTGATTAATTAAATCTTATAATGCCATACCTGGCGACATGTGTCCACCACCTGCTGGAGGTAAATTAACTAATCTTAATTTAACCTCATCTGTGCCAGTATCAGCCCCTGCGCCTACAGCGTGAACTATTTTTAATCTCATATAGGGCTTTTGTACTACATCTGCTACAGATGCAAACGTAGCCTGTGTTTTAGCTGAAGAGGTGTTGTCACTAGTCATTGTATGCACAGCAACTGATGTCCAACCTGTATCAGCTTCTTTATGAGCCACAGCTGGGTCATCTGTCCCTTGCCACGAAATAGTAACATCACAAGCTGTTTCTAATGTTACAGCATCTGGGTTCCATACTAATTCAGTTTCTGCAGAGATAGGAACTTGAAAAAGACCAGTATAATGAGTGCCGCTAGTAGTACTAGCATCAAAAACCATTGTTAATTCTCTACCACTAAAATCTGAATGAGCAACTCCATCTTGAGTCCAAGCAATAGGTCCCCATTCTTTGCTAGCACCATCCTTTATATTTTTTAAATAATTTGCCATTATTTCTCCTTCTTATATATTATGCTAAATCACCAAATGCAGACTGTGTGTCTGTAGACATGACCCAACCCGTTACGTGATAATTAGTTGTAGTTGTTGCTGTGAATTTTAAATGCAAATTCTGCACATTGTCTATAGTTAATTTATCATTAGCTGCACCTGGAAACACTATTACCGCTAATCCAGCACCTGTTTCATCTGTTTTAAAATCTAAAATTCCACCTGTAAAAGTTAAGGCATCTGCAGAAGGTGCTACAAATAATACCATATCTGCATCTACTGCTATACCACTCCAAGAAAATTCATATGTTTCACCTGCTGCCGCAGCTACAGGTAATACATACTCATCATGCGCAGTTGCTGTAGAAGGAATTAAATTCATTCTACCTGAATTAGCAGCTTTTGTTATTGATACCGATTCTGCTGGGGTCAATGTGACTGGTGCCTGATTTATACCACCATTAATTGTATGCACATCTGTAGCAGCATCGCCAATTGTTTGACTGCCTGCAAAGCTAACATCACCTGTTATTGTTTGAGTACCTGTTATTGTTTGATTCCCAGCAACTGTTAAGTCGCCTTGAATCTTAGCGTCTCCTCCCACAGTAGAATTTCCTGTTATACTTAAGGCGGAATCTATAATTTTTACTCCTGCCATTATTACTCCTTAAAAGTTATGTTAAGGGGCCCGAAGACCCCTTAACTATTACACTATTACGATGGGTCAGCTCCAATACCATCTACTGCGATATCTTCATTAGCACCATCAACATACAAGAACTTACATTTACCAGCTGTTCCTAAGTTAGCGGCCTCAGTCCCATTGAAGTTAATCCTCCAATTGGTAAGGTCACCGTAATCACTTAAGTCAATAACTGCCCATGTAGTTGTTCCCGCTGCTCCTGCTCCACCAGAGTGAAAATTGCCATCTGCAAAAACAGTAGCAATATCAGTCCAAATAGTACCATCTACTGTAGCTTCGATAGTTACTTTAGTAGTAACACTAGCAAAATCAGTATTAGTATTAAATCCAATTAATACCTTCTTCCCAGAGAATCCAGGAGAAGTTATTTCAGGACTTGCTATATGGTCAGTTCCAGCAGCAACTGCGGAAAGTTCAGAGGTATATACTGATGAACCATTGTATATACTCTTTGTCCAGGTTGTAAGATTTTGGTCAGCCATTATCTACCTCCTAACTAAACTTCAAGACTGCATGTGTTTCAGGAAGAGATATCTCTAGACCAGCTTCGGTCATTACTAAATCTCTTCTTCCATCTTCATCATTGCCTTGAATATTGGTTTCTATAAAGGTATCTCGACTAATACCATTACCAACTAGTGGTCTATATGCTACATTCTTCATATCAACACACATTGCATAATCTTCCCAAGGACCTCTTAATAGAGGCTCAGCAACAAAGTGTAAATTACCAAATATAGTATTTACCATTGTTACATTATGTCCAAAGGCGCCCTTAACATTTTGTGCATCTAATCGATATTGAGAAGAACCTACAGAATTGTTCAAGAAAGAACCATTACCTAATTTATTTAGGTATGTAATTACTTTCCTTGAAGCTAGAACTAGTTTATTTCCAGAGTTTCCGCCTTCAGGTGCAAAATAATCCTCCATTGCATCTAAGAAAGCATCGTATCCAGAAGAAGAATAACTCATACTATAGACCTTTCCATTTACTTCAGTATATGGAACAATACCATGAGTATATCTAGCAATAGCAGCTGTTTCAGCAGTAGCTCCTGTATCACCTTCAGTTGCAGCTCCTGCTACACCTCTTCCAAAAAGAAAAGCATTTTCAAGGTCCATTTTATGTTCCATGAGCTTTTCTGACCAGATTCGCTGATACTCATTCTTAATACCTCGATATTCAGTTGCTCTTGCTGTATTAGAGAAAAGATTCATTGCAGTTTTAAAAATCTGACAATATCCTTCTCTATCAAACAAAGCATCTTCCCATCCAAGAGGAGCAGTAGAACCTTCAGCCCATGCACTTCCAACTACTTGGCCCTTAGCACCTACTAAAATACTCTCTGTAGAACTCATATCTTTTCCCACAACGAAAAGGTCTTCACCAGCAATTGTAGTTTGTGCCGCTTCGTGCTTGATTTCTCCATTAGTACCCGCAGAGGCATCTCCAATTACAGTATCTCTAGCAATTCTAAGAATTACCACCCCTTCTGTTGTTTGAACCGCCAATGTTTGTCCTGGTATTATGAATTTACAAGGTTGGTCTGCTGCAACAACACCTTTAGTATTGTATCCACATTTAATAACCAAATCAACGCCACTGCCTAATGTTACTCCAGCAGCTTTATTGGGAGTTGTTCGTGCTGTTACTACTTCAAAATTCCTTCTTTGCCATTGATGTCTTTGCTCAAGAAACTTAAAAACCGGGTCATTCGTTGGTTTTTTAGCTACTTTATTTAAGTAAACAAAAAATGGTGACTGCTGAGGAGCAAGTTCGGCAACTCTATCGCCGAATCCGAAGACTCGTCTATTGTTGTCAATACTAATTCCTTGGACGCCCGTACCAAAAGAAGGATTATATTTACTTTGACTTACTGTTGCCATAATAAATTTTCCTTATTTTAATCCTCTATCAACTGTCGTGAGACCTTCAAGTAGGATTGTTTACCAGGGATTATTCTTTTTAAAATCCCCTATCATATTATCCATAATCTTATCAGATTCACTTCTTGCATCATTTCCACCACCTTGTCCAGTTTGAACCCCCATCGGAGATGGAATTTGTTGAGCTCTTTGAGTTTGTTGAAACTCAGGACTCGGGCCAGTATTCTCTGGGTTTTGGTTTTGACCTTTTTGCAGTCTATAAAGCTGCACAAGATTATCAAGAGATAATGAATTAGGGTCAGACATCTGCTGAATAAACTCGTTAGCTTCAGTATCTTGAAATCCATAATGACCTGTCAGATGCTCTGACACTCCGCGCATTTCTTGCTGTTGAGCTTGATGCGCTTGAGCTCGTCTTATATCATCCTGTCTACTTTTCTCTTGAGAATCAAGACGTTCCTGCATTTGAGCTACAGCATACTCTTGTTTCAAAGAATTGTATTCAGTTATATCATCTCTCCACCCTTCATAATTATCTACATACCTAGCACTTTCACTATTGGGGTCGCTATAAGCTTCCTCTCTACTAAAATTATTAGGTTTTTCGGGCCTTTCTGGAGGTTCAGGAAATTCCTCTACAGGTGCATATTCAGGAACTTGAGTAGTACCATAAGTACTATTCACTTTAGCTTGTAATTCACCATACTGCTGTTCTTGTTGAGCTAATTGATTCTGAGCTTTAGCAGCCTGTGATTGCCAATACTCAAATCGCTTATCATCATTTTTAGCATTATATTCTTCAACTTGTTCTTGAATAGGTTGTGTTGGAGGTGTTCCCTGTTGTTCTGGGGAAGCCTCTTCTGCAGGAGGAGTTTCTTGGCTACCAAGAAATGCATCCTCAACGGACGTTTGATTAGAGTCCTCAGTTGGCCATGGTCCGTTAAAAGCATTATCTTGTGCTTCTACATTAGGATTGGCATTTTGAGGAGTATCTATATTATTGTCTGTCATTTCTATTTACTCGCTTTCGACTTGCTCTTCCCGCCGCCTGAAGAGGTGGAAGTCTTTTTATCTATTGAATCAGCGATATCACGCTTGATTACGGCTAGATTGTCATCGAGACGTTTTTCATACAAAGTCCCTGCTGATTTAGCTTTAGTGCTAACACCATCAAGTTGCGTCTTAAACTTCTCGACTTCAATTCTTTTTCTTAAGTTAACAGATTCCCTATCTCTAGTCTGTAGGTCGCCTCTTAACTTTTTAATTTCTTGTATAGACTGCTTTAGTTGTTGTTGTAACTGAGTAACTTGGTCGGTTCTTTGCATTACACCTTCCATGTCAAATACTTCAGTTTTCTTTAAAACTTCGATTCTATCAACAATACCTTTTTGATAAGCATCCATATAAAATTCTAATTCTGCATATCTATTAGAAGGTAGCGTACTACCTGCTAGATAAATTACATCATATTTACCAACTGTAATATCATTAAATATTTTTATTTGACCTGTCTTATCATCAACAAGCTTTTTATTAATAACATAATCATTCAATGAATTATTAGGTTGTATCACTCTAAAAATCTTTTCACTCTTATATAATTCCTGCATCAATGGTATAGCAACTTGCGCTACTTTAGTTAAACCCGCCTCTATATCAGCTAATTTAGATTTAATCTTTCTTTGTCCAAACTCATCTAAGCTAATAGTAGCTTTATAAGTTTGTGGAGCTGCTGCAGTATTACCCATCATCATTTCATATAAACCAAGTTGATGGTCTATATCTGACTTAGCAGTAGTTTCTCCTTGATACAATTCATTAGGAAGTGGAGATGGCTGAACTGGCATAGGCGCTCCATCTGTTGGGTCATAAGGAATAGCCACTCCTGGCTGAGCCCATTTTTGCTCGAATTCTGCCATATCAACACTGCCCTCTGGTACAAGTATCTTAGTATTAGTACTTGTTGTTGCATGTGCTACTATCAAAGAACGCATCTTATTTATATATTCTTGTAACCCCTTTACCATTCTGACGTCAGATTGAGGATAAGGAGTTCGTGTATGCAAACTCATAAAAGGAACTACCGGATATCTGTCTGTAGGCAATTCTCTACTGTATAAATGCTTATCCCCCATTATTACACACATATAAACTCTCTTAACTTGTGTATTAACAACCTGTACTAATCCTTGCGCAACTATATCATCCATAGTAGTTTCTGCAATATTAACATCCATTGGCTCTGGAGTTGGCGATTCTTGACTAATTCCCATTTGATTCATCATTGCTCTGGATTGAGATTTCTCTTGATTAGTCGCATTTTGTATTTGAGAAATCAATTGCATCGCCTGTTTTTCATCAGTAATAATATTCTGATTTATCATCCAAACTTTTCTTTCAAGATACTGAGCATATTCATCTTCTGTCATTAAATATTCTTTTCGACTAAAAGGTTCATACACTCTATATCTATCAACCATTATTTTATAATATCTTTCGTATCCTCTAAGATACTCAGTATCAGCAGTTCTGTCTACATCCTCTGGAAAATGAACTGCACTATCATTAGCTCTTCCAGTTTCAGGTCTGTCATGGTCAAAATCAGCTGTATTATTATTTGCATTCTTTATAGCCTTATCATACATAGGATATAATCCTGCCGCCTGGTCTTTTGTAAATAATCTAGATATAATTATATTTTCAGCATCTTCAAAAAACTTATCCCTACTATTAGGGTCAACGTATACATCAAGTGGGTCAATATCATGAATACATACTTCACCTTTACCCATATCCATCATAGGGTCTTGATATACATGAATATATCCTAATCCCATCACATAATAATCATCAATCATCTGTCTTATTATTGTTCTGCCATCAGATATATCGTACATATACGCTAATAAAGAACTAAATACCTGAGCAACTTTATTATCAGAATCCTCTCTAGGAGCTACTCTAAATGCAGGTCTATTAGCTGACATCATAGCTTTAGCAGCTTCTACAGCAGGATGAACTCTATTAACGACTATAGGCGCTTGGCCTCTAGCTTTTAATATATTCTCTTGCTCTTCTGTCCATTGTCTACCCAGTCGAAACTCTTTATCTTCTTTTGCATGTTGAGCCCAATTATCTCTTTTTGAACTATACTTTTGCCAAAGGTCTAAAGTCTCATCAACTAAAGGCTTACCTGAAAGTTTCTTTTTTGCGGTATATGCCATCTTAGAATTTAACTCCTACATAGTCAACCAATCAAGGAATTTCTTTTTCTTCTTTTTATCATACTTTTCTTCGTCATATTCCTTGAATCTACAAGGTTTAGCTCCATCAAGTCCTGTCCATACAGCATCCATAACATCGTCGTGACGACCCCTTGGATATGACAAGAATTCCTGTTGGCCTTTTATATCTTCGGGTCTCCAATAAAATTGCTTTCTTGCAAACATTGGTACCAAAGACAATAAACGTTCTGATTTTCTAGTTCTAGGTTTTACACCCTTTTCCAATCCGGGTATGTATAACCCCCTTTCTTTCATTATATCTCTAACTCCTACTCTCAAAGCCTCCTGATACCCAGTTGTCTCTATTTTCATTCTTCTAGGTTTATATTTCATATAAGCATCTATTATTATTCCAGGTTGCTTTGAAGGAGATACTCGTTCCCTTACTATATCTATAACATACTTATTATTCTCATTATCTATTCCTATAGTAGCTATACAAAAATAATCTGCCCTTATTGATAATGATGAAGCTGGGTCTACTCCGCAATATACCTCTACGGGTATAATCTTTTCCTCATCATCTATTTGCCTAACTAAACAACCCTGACCATTGCGTATCTCAAAATCATTATGATGCAGTTGCATCCATTCAGGTTTAAAAGGAGCATTATCAGGGGACTGAGCTATATTCATATATTCCTGATAAAATCCATTTAGATTTCCAATACTAGCAAACTCATCTTTAATTTGCAAGATTCGTTCCTTTGGAAATCTTTCAGGCCAGATACTCTTCTCATCTTCATCCCAAATACTATACCATAGTACATGCCAAGCTGAAGACTGTTTTATCCAATATAAGAAGCAATCTTCTGATATAACGGTGCCTATCAATACAATTTTACCCTCATCTGACAAAGAAGGTATAACAGCCTCTGTAACCCACTTTTTATTCTTTGCCCTAGCTTCTGGAGTATACGCATTCAACTCAGATTCAAAATCGTCTATTATAATAAGATTAGGTCGTGTATCCCCCTCAATAAAACCCCTAACTCTCTGTCCAGTACCCACAGCTACTATTCTAGTGCCATTAGCAAGTATAATATCATTATTAGTCCATCTCTTAGCTGTAGTAGGTCCCATATCTCCAAATAACTCTGAAAACTTCTCTGAATGCCATAAATGATACTTTATCCTAGATAAGAAATTAATCGACTGCGATTGTGACTCTGATATAATAACAATAAACAGGTCTTCATCACTTCTCTTAAAGGCAGCCTTCCATAGGGGAAATATAAGAGAAGTAGTAGTACTCTTAGCAGTACCACGAGGGGCCGCTATTGCGACCCTTCGCTGTTCGTTATCGGATAAGGACTTGTATATATCGAAGTGGAAAGGAGGTATCTCCTTTCGGAGGGCTGTTGGGAAGCAGTACCTTCCAAACAATGCCATATTAGTATACAGTTTCTTTAGAGCTTGTTTTTGTGCATAGCGTTCTTCGAAATCACTCATCTAACTCTTTAGTAGTCGTTCTAGATGCTTCTATATGCGACTCCTCTTTAGTAATATCATCAATAAGAGTAACAGACTTAGATTCTATCTTATCAACAGTCTTAGTCATATACTTCTCTTTCATACCGTGCATATCCTGAAGATTCTCTACTGCACGCATCATACTAGGAACATCTTTCTTGTCCTTAGCTACGGATATTGCACTTTCAAGCAAATCAAGAGTATACTTCTCTGTTAACCCGTGTTCATGCAATAAATTCTGTAATTCTTCTCGTACCATCTTTTTAAAGACCTCCGATTTCATAGTTCTCTTCCATTTACGTCTTTGAGAACTTGTTACTGCTCCTAAAGCCCATTCAATAGCTAAATCATAATCTGGCTTTAAAGCAAACATCTGAGCCAAGTTTTTCATCTTATCTTGGCCTGATTGTACTTCTATATAACTTTTCCCAGTAAATGTGACGTTAGTTTTGCGACCCGCGACCACAAGTTTCTTACTAGGATATTTAGGATTATAAAAGGTATAGCCCCAAGGAAAACGCATGTATACGCTAACGCGCCCATCATCTGCCTCATACTCCGTCTTTTTGATGACCTGAGAAACATACTCGTCATCAGAGACGGCATAATCACCTTCTTTGGCTTCTTTCCAATATTTATAATTAATTTTCTCATTATCCGCTTCGTTTTTACGATAAACCCTATAAGAGACCAGCCCCTGGTCCTTATGTCTAATATCTATAGTATACATTAGTATTGAAAGGCGTCTTCTACCCTATTATAAGTATTCATTGTATCATCTACCTCTCCTTGAGGATAATGATGTCTAGATTGTTTTAAAAATTGTTCCTCATCACCCTTCCCGGATACGTTCCAATAATCTTTCCAATATCTTGCTTGTCCTTCTAAATCAGTTGGAATTTCTTCCTCTTCATTAGCTAAACCCATTCTAGTCAAAGTAGCTCCAATTAAAGGATTATGTTCACTCAAGGCTGTGCTAGGAGAATATAATTCTTGACCACTAATAGCAGTTTCTCCTGGCAATAGATTTAGAATATCAAAATTTTCATCTCCTAATTGCTCTCTAAGATATTCATTGGCTACCCTAGCTCTTTCGCCTGCATCTCCACCATGCTCTGCTCTTTCTACGATATCCCTATATTTAATAGGGTCTATTTGAAAAGCGCTATAAGAATGTTCTCCCATAGGGTCTTGACCAACATTACTTTCAGTGGCAGCCACATTTTTCATAAAATTACTTATATTAGCATAATTACCACCTGCTTTACTTGAAAATAACTTATTTACATCTTCAATAGCATTTTCGACTAGAGATTTTTGACTTGGTTGAATATTAGGGTCTTCTGACACACCATTAGGGTCTAAAGGTTGAATATTAGGGTCATAAGATTCATTAGCTAATTGTGTTTGATTTGAATTGTTTTGATTATACAGAGAACTAACATTATTAGCGGGTTGTTCTAGATTATTCATATCTCTAGGAGGAGAACTGCCTTCAGTAACTCCACCGCCTCCAAATCCTAATAAATTGCCTACAGAACCTAATAAACCTAAACCACTCTGTACTGCTGGGGGAAATGTACCGCTATAGTAGTAACTGGAATCTCCAGTCTCTGGATTTAATTTAGTTGAATCGGGTTCTCCTAAATCAGTAAAAACTTTATGAGGAGCATCGCCATAAGCCATTAATATTCCTCAAGATTTTCTGGCATTTCAGGCTCTTCATTCCATCTATCATATAAATTTCTACCACCACGATATATAGGATGATGTTGCATCATTCTTCCTGCACGATATAAGGGATGCATACGACCATATTTCAGAACTGTATCCATTAATCCTGGACGTTCTCCCTCTCCTCCTAGCATTCTAGGGTCGATATCAGTCATTTCTCCACCCTCTAGTTGTCCATAATTAGGATTCGGGATATCCATTTGATTTCCCTCAAGAAACATCCTAGGGTTCAATCCTAATTCGCCTCTTCGTCTATTTTCCTCTTGCATATACTCTTGACCATATAAATCACTATTTGGGTCTACCGTATCTTGCATACTCGGGTCAAAAGAAACAGGGTCACCATAATCATCATATCCTTGTGTTTCTCTTCGGAGTCTACGATTTTCCTTCATATCCTGTATTTTTTGCCTTATACCTGCAAAAGGTTGAAATTTAGCCATTATATCATCTCATCACTTTGGACTCCAGGAAAATCTCCTGAACTCAATTGGTCGTATGTTACTTTAGAGGCAATTCCTGTAGCACCTATTAAACCTAAAGCTTTTAGTATCATCATTAAATTAGCTCTGTCCTTAGGTTTAGCTAACTGACCAGGGACAGTCATAGCAGAATAGCCACGCATTCCTTCTAAAGCTTTCTTTTCAAATTCTTTTCTATAATTATCTCCACGAGTAGGAGGTATTAATCGACTAGGAGTCTTTGCTGCCATCCTTCCTGCTGTTCTTTGGGGTCTAGCTAGTGCTTTACTCATTAATTCCGCTCTACTGGCCGGACCAGCACCAGGAATCCTACCAGCAATAGTTCCTTCAATACCTAATTGCGGGGGTAACCTCTTACCTGTATAAGGCGACCTTGCTATATTACTCTTTCTTAGAGCTTCTGCTTTCTGTCTAGCTTCATAGGATTTTCTAGCAGCTTCAGTAGTTGGTTTAGCTATTCTAGCAGCCTTTCTTTTAGGAAAAGTTTTAGTAGGTTTCAGAGTTCTACCAGCTTTTGGAACAGCCTTTTCCAACCGCATCAATTCTTGCTCACTATATCCAAGGCTCCTCATCATACGTTGAGCCTCGCCCCTACCAAATCTTTTTGCTAATTTTGCAAATAACCTCGCTAATGCAGATACTGCCATATTATACTCCCTTTGAATGCATAGGATTGCCTATGCAGTTTGAACAAATAATTTTTACTTTCTTTTTCTTCTTTTTAGCCATTAAAATTTTCCCATTTTATTATTTTAGAACATAGTTCCCGTTAAATCAGGGTCTTGCATATGTTGCTTCCAATCAGCCTCCATTATCCTTCCTTCTTTTCTCTGACCAAAAGTACTTCGTGGCTGTCTTCTAACTTGTAATGATTTTACGGCTTGCTTTATCTTAGTATCAGGAAATCCAAGCTTCTGAGCCTTTTTAATACCACCCATCATACCATTCTGCTGAATAAGCCTTTGTATGACTCTAGCTATTGCTGATACAGCCATCTAATACCTCTTTTTCGCTTTTTTAGGCTTAGAAACCTTTTTATTTATCTTTTTAGCATATTTCTTTGCAGCAGCCTTGCCTTTGGCTGTATAACTAAACTTCTTTTTACCTACTTTTGGCATTCGGCCTCCATTTTACCACTATAACTTAATATTAAACCAGACACAAATGCAAATAATACTTTTTTTCCTAATAGTACTACAGTAGCTAATATACCTGTCTATTACTATGTAAACACTGTAAAGCTAGTAGTAACTACTATAGTACTACTACGTAGTAAAATACACCAATAAATGGATTTTCCTAGAAAAATTTT
>Ga0114900_1000200_pt1 | contig 52447 bp, 49 predicted proteins | sample MalvireepMed_231_FD_89685 | JGI IMG/M metagenome (GOLD analysis project Ga0114900, IMG submission 89685) | Marine viral communities from the Global Malaspina Expedition - Malaspina viral metaG DeepMed_231 | ecosystem: Environmental > Aquatic > Marine > Oceanic | place: Mediterranean Sea...
CACCAGGCCCACGATCATGTAGAAGCAGGTGGTCTTGCCGGCGCCGTTGGGGCCGAGCAGGCCGACAATCTCGCCGGAGCGAATTTCCAGAGAAACATCCAGCACCACTTTTTTCTGCTTGTAGCTTTTTGCCAGATTACTGGCCCTGAGAACTGCCATCCGAACCTTTCCCGTCACTGGATTGAGCTGAATTACGAGGCTGAATCACCATTTCCACCCGGCCGGAGCCGCCGTCGGATGGCGTGCCGCCTTCCGCAGTAACAACGCGGCGAACGGTGTCGTAGTGAATGACGTCGCCCCGGAATACGTTGCCGTCTTGTTCAATAACGGCCTGGCGTTCAAAAATAACCAGGTTTTCATCGCCAGACCAGGTGATGTTCAGGGCCTTGGCATCGGTCGTGCCTTCGCCTTCCTGGCCGGGTTGCCGGTAATGGGCGGGGTTGCCGGCGGCTTCAATCCGGCTGACACCCTGTTGGTTGCGGTAAAGTACCACCCGATCCGCGTCCAGCCGGGTTTCGCCCTGAATCAGTTCGACAGCGCCGGTGTAAACGGCCGTTCCGGCGCTTTCATCCAGGCGGGCCGAATCTGCACTGACCTTTATGGGGATATCGGAATCCAGGTTGAATGCCGATGCCGGGCCGGCCAGCAATGCCATGGCCAGAATCGCTGGCCGGCAGAAAGATCGTTTACCTGACGGTTTCATATTGTCCCTCTACCCGGGAGTTGAGTTCGAGAATGCGTTCGTTGATCCAGGCTTTCATACCGGTGGAGCGGGTGACGCCGAAAGGCTCGGTGATGGTCACCGGCTGGTCGGTGTAGACGGTGCCGTTGCTGTTGTCCAGGGTCAGTGCCTCGGTCTCCAGAACGGCTTCGCGGCCTTCGGACTGTCGGGTCAATTGGACGTTCCCCGTAAGTTCCAGCTTTTCATTGTTCTGCTGAAGGCTACCTTCATTGGACTCAATGAGCCAAGGGTCGGGGCTGCCCTCACTGAAAAGCCGGGCTCTCGGCGTATCCAGATGAGCCGTGCCGGTTGCTTCAAACTGCTCAATTCTGGGGCTTTTGAGATCAATCTGGAGGTTCCCTTGCTCATCCCAGGCGCGGTATTGGCCGCCGATCACAAAGCCGTCGGGCTCTGCGGGCCCCCGTAGTTCGCTGGCGGCATTCCGCGAACTGACAGGCTCGTCACTTTGCCACAGCAGAAAAACGGTTGCTGTTACGGTGGCGGCAAGGGCCAGGGTTGTAATCCGCCGTTTGCCACGATCGCCGAAAAGCCGCTCGGTGATCATGCTGGCTCGTCCAGATAGGGGGCAAGAGTGTTGTCCAGGTGCCCTTGCGCCCAGAGCAGGAGATCGCAGGCCTCGCGCACAGCGCCCTGTCCACCGGGGCTGCGGGTACAGTAGTCGGCGTGTTGCTGAACCAGCCAGTAGCCGTTGGGTACCGTGATGCCAAGGCCGGCAAAACGCAGCGCGGGCAGGTCGGGCAGGTCGTCGCCCATGTAGGCAATCTGCTCCGGCGCAAGGTTCATATCCCGGATCAATTCCAGCAATGCGACTTTCTTGTCTTCGCGACCCTGCATCAGGTGCGGGATGCCCAAGTCCGACATTCGTCTTTCCGTAAGCGGAGAGCGTCGTCCGGTAATCACCGCCACGGTGATGCCTGCCTGCATCAGTTGTTTCAGGCCCAGGCCGTCAAGAATGTTGAAGGCCTTGAGTTCATCGCCGCTGGCACTGAAATAGAGGCGGCCATCGCTCATGATGCCGTCCACGTCCAGGGCGATCAGGCGAATGTCCGAGGCTTTGGCCTTCAGGGCTGCGTCCCAGTGGGTTTGTAACGGATGCGCTGTCTGAGTCATCAAATCACTCCGGCCCGGAGCAGATCGTGCATATTAATGGCGCCCACCAGGGTGCCGTTGGCATCGGTAACCGGCAAGGCGTTGATCTTCATTTCTTCCATGATATTCAAGGCTTCTGCCGCCAGGTGGTCTGCCCGGATGGTTTTGCCGTTGCGGGTCATCACGTCCTGGATGGGGGTAGTGTGCACATCCACAGATTTGTCCAGGGTCCGGCGCAGGTCGCCGTCGGTGAAGATGCCCGTCAGGGTGCCGGCGGCATTAACGACCGTGGTCATGCCCAGGCCCTTGCGGGTTATTTCCAGCAGTGCTCCGCTCAGGGTTGTGCCCTCGGCAACCTGAGGAATCTGGTCACCGGTGTGCATGATGTCGGATACCCGTAGCAGCAGGCGGCGTCCAAGGCTGCCGCCAGGGTGGGAGAACGCGAAATCCTCGGCGCTGAATCCCCGGGCTTCAAGCAGCGCCACGGCCAGGGCATCCCCCATGACCAGGGTGGCGGTGGTGCTGGAGGTCGGGGCCAGGCCCAGCGGGCAGGCTTCAATGGCCACGCTGACATCCAGGTTGGCAACGGCCTCCTGTGCCAGTACGGAATCGGGTTTGCCTGTCATGCTGATCAATGGCGCGCCCATGCGCTTGATCAGAGGGAGAATGGTGACCACTTCGCTGGTGCTGCCGCTGTTGGATATGGCGATGACCACATCCTGGGGTGTTATCATGCCCAGATCTCCATGGCTGGCTTCGCCGGGATGAACAAAAAAGGCGGGCGTGCCCGTGCTGGCGAGCGTGGCGGCAATCTTGTTGCCGATGTGCCCCGATTTGCCCATACCTGTCACCACAACCCGGCCTTTGCAGGCCATGATGACCTCGCAGGCGCGGCTGAAATCACCGTTTATACGGCTTTCCAGCGCTTCAATGGCTTCGCGCTCGATGCGGATTGCCCGTAGGGCCGAGTTGCAAAAGTCCTGGGTGTTGAAGGTATTTGATTCGGTCATGTCGGCTGGCTGTCTGCTCGATCTGGGATTTGAGGCCGAAGTATATCACTTCTGGTGCCCCCGGCTCGCCTGCATCAGGGATTCTGATCATTGCCATCAAGACATTTTACGTTGCTTTAATTGAGGTCTGGGAGAGCTTGTCATAATGTAGGCGCTCCTTGAAAGGGATGGATTATGGAGTCATCTGCATACATAAGACTTAGGGATGTGGTTTTTTCCCGCTCCGGGCGCCGGATTTTTGATGGAATCAGTCTGGATATTCCCAAAGGGAAGGTGACTGCCATCATGGGGCCCAGTGGTACCGGTAAAACCACGCTCCTCAGGCTCATCGGAGGTCAGCTTCGCCCGGATTCCGGCCAGGTGAGTGTGGCAGGCCATGACGTGCCCCGGCTAAAGCGCAAGGCGCTTTACCAGCTGCGCGAAAAAATGGGCATGCTGTTCCAGAGTGGCGCGCTGTTTACCGATCTCAGTGTCTACGAGAATGTCGCTTTCCCGCTGCGTGTGCACACGTCGTTACCCGAAGATATGATCCGGGACATTGTTCTGATGAAGCTGGAGGCGGTGGGCTTGCGTGGTGCCAGAGAGCTGATGCCCTCAGAGTTGTCCGGTGGCATGACCCGGCGCGTCGCTCTGGCCCGCAGTATCGCACTCGACCCGGAGTTGATCATGTACGACGAACCCTTTGCCGGGCAGGATCCGATTGCCATGGGCGTGCTGGTCAAGCTGATCCGGGATCTCAACAGTTCCATGGGGCTGACCAGCGTTCTGGTGTCGCACGACGTGCCTGAATCCCTGAGTATTTGCCATTACGCCTGCATTATTGCCGACGGCAAGGTGATCGGTGAGGGCACTCCCGAGGAGCTGCGGGCACATCCGTCTGAGCGGGTTCAGCAGTTTCTTGAAGGGCAGCCTGATGGCCCGGTGCCGTTCCATTACCCGAGTGGCGATGCGGCGGCTGATTTTGGTGTGGGAGGGCGGTCTTCATGATGGATCGTATTGCCGGCCTGGGGCGGCTCGGGATCGCGATCATTGCCTCCTTCGGTCGTTCCGGGCAGTTTCTTTTCGGCGTGCTGGCCGGCGTCCCCAGGCCTGCAACAGGTTTCCCCCTGCTGGTCAAACAGCTATACGCAGTCGGCGTGTTGTCGCTGGCGATTGTGGTGGTGTCTGGCTTGTTCATCGGGATGGTGTTGGGGCTTCAGGGCTATACCATTCTCAGCGATTACGGCTCGGAGTCGGCGATTGGCCAGATGATTGCTCTCACGCTGGTGCGAGAGCTGGGGCCGGTGGTGACCGCCCTGCTGTTTGCCGGTCGCGCAGGGTCTGCGCTGACGGCAGAAATTGGCTTGATGAAGGCGACGGAACAGCTTTCTAGCATGGAAATGATGGGGGTGGATCCGCTGCGCAGGGTCATTGCTCCAAGACTCTGGGCCGGTTTTCTCGCCATGCCGGTGCTTGCGATGATCTTCTCGGTCGTGGGGATCTGGGGCGGCATGCTGGTTGGCGTGGAATGGCTGGGTGTGTTCGAGGGCTCCTTCTGGGGCAATATGCAGTCCTCCGTCGATTTTGTGGACGATGTGCTTAACGGCTTTATCAAGAGTGTGGTGTTCGGGTTCGTGTGTGCCTGGATTGCGGTCTACCAGGGCTATGACTGCGTGCCCACCTCCGCAGGTATCAGTTCGGCGACCACCAAAACTGTGGTCTACTCATCGCTGGCGGTGCTCGGTCTCGATTTCGTACTCACCGCCGTCATGTTCGGTGATTTTTAACAGGATTCAGGGAGCCTTTCATGGCACAGAGAAGCATAGAAATCATTGTTGGGCTGTTCATGATTGCCGGCCTGGCCGCGCTCATGTTTCTGGCACTGCAGGTTAGCGGTCTGTCGCCGAAATCCGCGGAGCAGACCTACACGCTGTACGCGAATTTCAACGATACCGGAGGCCTGACGCCCCGTGGCAAGGTTTCCATGGCCGGTGTCACTGTCGGTACTATTGAATCCATCACCCTGGACAGGGACACTTTCCAGGCGAGGGTAACCATGTCCATCCATGCCGAGGTTGATAACATCCCGGCCGACAGTGCAGCAGTAATACGTACATCCGGATTGCTGGGTGAGCAGTACATTGATATATCGATTGGTGGCGACCTGGAATCGCTGAACGCGGGGGATACCTTCTATTCCACCCAGTCCGCCATGAATCTGGAACGGCTGATCAGTAACTTTGCCTCCGGCCGCTGAGCCAGAGCCATGCACAGGAGAAAGTAATGAGTGCCCTTAAACACCGTATAACGTTGATGATTGCCATGCTCGCCCTGGTGGTGGGTCAGGCCTGGGCAGGGCCGGAGGAGGATCTGAAACGTTACGTGGACGAGAACACCCAGAAGCTGGTGCAGAAGCTCAATGCCGAGAAAGGGGTGTACGAAAAGGATCCCGAGGCGTTTTATGCCAGCATGGATGAAACCCTCGAGGAGTTTGTTGATTTTCGCCGGATTGCTGCCCGAGTGATGGGGCGATATGCCCGCCAGACCACGCCAGAGCAGCGGGATGCTTTTGTCGAGAAGTTCAAGCGCAGCCTGTTTGACAGTTATGCCCAGGCCCTGGTTTCCGCGGAAGATTTCGAGATCATCGTCAAGGAAGCCACCATCCTTCCTCAGAATGAGGATCGCGCTTCGGTAGAAATGGAATTGATCAGCGCCTCCGGTAACCGTTATCCGGTCACTTACTCGATGTACCGGACAGGCGACGACCGCTGGATGATGGAGAACGTCATCGTAGAGGGCGTTAACATCGGCCTTGCCTTCCGGGATCGCTTTGCTCAGGAAATGGAAGAGAATCGCGGCCAAGTCCAGGCGGTGATTGACGGCTGGGGTGATGCGGTTGAGGCCCTGAATCTGGACGAGCAGGTGGATCGTTCATGAGTGAGCGTGCGCCGGGCATCGTTCGGGATGGCGCAACCCTTCGCGTAACCGGCGATGTCGATGCCGACACGGTCCTGGCACTGCGCAAGCAGGGCGAGCAGGAAATCCAGCAGGCCGACGGCACGCTTGAGGTTGATCTGTCGGGGCTTGGCACCGCCCACAGTGTGGTGCTTTCGATGCTTTTGTGTTGGCAGCGTCTGGCGTTAAGCCGACACTGCCATCTCTCCTTTACAGGCGCCAGTGAGCGACTTCGTTCTTTGGCCGCACTCAGCAATCTTCAGGATCAGATTCCCGGATTTGCCGAGCACAGCTGACCGGCGCCCGGGAATTGGTTACAATTCCGCCCCTGATTTCAACTAAGTCGAGGAATCCTTATGGACGCCGCCCAGGTTACCGAACTTGTCAAAGAAGCCCTGCCCGGTTGCGAGGTTCAGGTACAGGTTGATGGCAACCACTATCTTGTTGTGGTGGTGGGTGACGTATTTGAGGGACTGCCCACCATCAAACGGCAGCAAATGATCAACAAGGTGCTATTCCAGCATGTCATGGACGGCACCATTCACGCCCTTCACCCGAAAGCCTTTACCCCGAGCGAGTGGGCCGATCAGCAGGCCGGCGCCTGAACCGAACAGGATAATTACCGTGGACAAACTATTGATCAGGGGTCGAAAGCCCCTGGATGGCGAAATTCGCATTTCCGGTGCCAAGAACGCGGCCCTGCCCATTCTGGCGGCGACATTGCTGGCGGATGAGCCGGTCACCGTCGGCAACCTGCCGCACCTGAACGACATCACCACCATGATCGAGCTGCTCGGGCGCATGGGGGTGGAGTTGCTCATTGATGAAAAAATGAGCGTTGAAGTGCATGCCAACAGCATCAAGCACTTCCATGCGCCCTACGAGTTAGTGAAAACCATGCGCGCCTCCATACTGGTACTTGGCCCGCTGGTGGCACATTTTGGCGAAGCCGAAGTCTCCCTGCCGGGTGGCTGTGCCATCGGTACCCGCCCGGTTAACCTGCACATCCACGGTCTGGAAATGATGGGTGCCGACATCAAGGTGGAGAATGGCTACATCAAGGCCAAGACCAATGGCCGGCTGAAGGGCGCCCACATTTTTCTGGATACGGTCACCGTAACGGGTACCGAAAACCTGATGATGGCCGCTGCGCTGGCCGAGGGTAAAACCATCCTCGAAAACGCGGCCCGCGAGCCCGAAGTGGTGGATCTGGCCGAGTGCCTGATCGCCATGGGCGCCGATATCAAAGGCCACGGTACCGCAACCATTGAAATCAATGGCGTGGAGCGCCTGCACGGATGCCACTACAACGTGTTGCCGGACCGGATCGAAACCGGAACCTACCTGGTGGCGGCCGCTGCGACCGGTGGCCGGGTGAAAGTAAAAGATACCCGGGAAGACATCCTGGAAGCGGTGCTGCTCAAGCTGGAAGAGGCGGGTGCGCACATCACGACCGGCCCGGACTGGATTGAGCTGGATATGAAAGGCAAGCGGCCCAAGGCAGTCAGCCTGCGGACCGCGCCGTATCCGGCGTTCCCCACGGATATGCAGGCTCAGTTTGCCGCCATGAATGCGGTGGCCGAGGGTTCAGGTACCATCGTCGAAACCGTATTTGAAAACCGCTTCATGCACTTGCAGGAACTGATCCGGATGGGCGCGGACATTACCCTTGAAGGTAATGCGGCCATCATCAAGGGCGTTGAACACCTGACCGGTGCTCCGGTAATGGCAACGGATCTGCGGGCCTCAGCCAGCCTCGTGATCGCCGGCCTGGTGGCAGACGGCGACACCATTGTCGACCGCATTTACCACATTGACCGTGGTTACGAGTGCATTGAAGAGAAGTTGCAGCTGTTGGGTGCCAGCATCCGCCGTCTGCCAGCCTGAATTTGACCAACGGGAACCCGGAAGGATACATGACAGATTCCATCACCATCGCCTTGTCGAAGGGTCGCATTCTGGAAGAAACCTTGCCGCTGCTGGCGGAAGCGGGCATTGAGCTTGTCGACGACGTGAAAAAGTCCCGCAAGCTGGTGTTTCCCACCACCGACCCGAACGTGCGGATTCTGATCATCCGGGCGACCGATGTACCCACCTATGTTCAATACGGTGGCGCCGATCTGGGCGTTACAGGTAAGGATGTTCTGATGGAGCACGGTGGCGACGGCCTCTACGAACCGCTTGATCTGAACATCTCCCGTTGCCGGTTGATGACCGCAGGCAAAAAAGGCGAGCAGCCACCGGCAGGCAGGATTCGTGTTGCCACCAAATTCGTCAACCTGGCCCGGCGCTATTATGCGGCTCAGGGCCGGCAGGCCGATATCATCAAGCTCTACGGGGCGATGGAGCTGGCACCGATCCTGAACCTGGCCGATGAGATTGTTGATATCGTGGATACCGGCAATACCCTCAAGGCCAACGGGCTGGAGCCAAGAGAACTGATTGACCACATCAGTAGCCGACTGGTGGTTAACCGGGCCTCCATGAAGATGAAACACGGCCAGATAAACCCCATAATCGAGAAGATGTCCGCGGCGGTTGAACGCCGCCGCGATTCGTAGTGTTACTCCAAGACAGGATCTGAAAAATGACCGACAGAATCACCAGACTGAACACCACCCAGAGCGACTTTGACAGTGCGCTGGCCCAGCTGCTGGCCTGGGACGACAGTGTGGATCATCAGGTGAACGAGTCGGTTCGGCATATCCTGCACGAGGTGAAGACCCGGGGCGATGCGGCAGTGCTGGAGTTTACGGCCAGGTTTGATCGCCTGGACGTTGGCTCCATGGCTGAGCTGGAAATGGATAAAAGCCGTTTGCAGGCAGCTTTGGACCGAATTCCCCAGGATCAGCGTGAGGGTCTGGAAAAAGCGGCGGAACGCATCCGTGACTACCACGAGCGTCAGAATCAGAAGTCCTGGCAATACCAGGACGAAGACGGAACCGTGCTGGGGCAGAAGGTAACCCCGCTGGATCGTGCCGGTCTGTATGTGCCAGGCGGAAAGGCGGCCTATCCGTCGTCCGTGCTGATGAACGCGATTCCGGCCAAAGTCGCTGGTGTCTCTGAAGTTATCATGGTGGTGCCGACCCCGGATGGTGTGGTGAATGACATGGTGCTGGCAGCGGCCGCCATTGCCGGGGTAGACCGCGTGTTTACTATCGGTGGCGCCCAAGCCGTGGCTGCGCTGGCCTATGGCACGGACACCGTGCCCTCTGTCGACAAGATCGTCGGCCCCGGTAACATCTTCGTGGCCACCGCCAAGCGCGAAGTATTCGGAGTTGTCGGTATCGACATGATCGCCGGCCCTTCCGAGATCCTGGTGATCTGTGACGGCAAGACCGACCCGGACTGGATTGCCATGGACCTGTTTTCCCAGGCCGAACACGACGAGCAGGCCCAGAGTATTCTGGTCAGCCCGGACGCAGACTTCCTGGATGCCGTGGAAGCCAGTATCAACAAGCTGCTGCCAACCATGGAGCGAGAAGAGATTATCCGCACCTCCATGCTGGGAAGGGGTGCTCTGATTCAGGTGGCAGATCTGAAAGAAGCCGCGGAAGTGAGTAATCGCATTGCACCGGAGCACCTGGAACTCTCAGTAGAAGATCCGCAGGCCATGCTGGACGACATCCGCCACGCCGGTGCGATCTTCATGGGCAGGCACACGGCCGAAGCCCTGGGTGATTATTGCGCAGGCCCGAATCACGTTTTGCCAACCAGCGGCACAGCACGGTTCAGTTCACCTCTGGGTGTGTACGATTTCCAGAAGCGCTCTTCCCTTATTGGCTTTACCGCTCAGGGCGCCGATCGTATGGGGCGGGTGGCATCGGTTCTGGCTCGTGGCGAAGGTCTGACTGCGCACGCACGTTCAGCGGAGTACCGGATCAATGAGTAAGTACTGGAGCGACCTGGTCAGTGAACTCAAGCCTTATGTGCCGGGTGAACAGCCGAAAATGGCCAATCTGGTTAAGCTGAACACCAATGAAAACCCATTCGGCCCATCGCCAAAAGTGATTGAAGCCATTCAGAGAGAGCTGAATGACAGCCTGCGCCTGTATCCGGACCCGGAAGGCCAGGCCCTGAAAGATGCCATTGCCGACTACCACGTGGATTTTGGAATCAACCCCAAGCAGGTGTTTGTTGGCAACGGTTCCGATGAAGTGCTGGCGCATATCTTTCAAGGGCTGCTGAAACACGACAAGCCGATCCTGTTTCCGGACATCAGCTACAGCTTCTACCCGGTGTATTGTGGCTTGTTCCAGATCGAAAGCGCGGTCATTCCCTTGACCGACAGCTTCGAGATCGATCCGAACGACTACAAACGTGACAACGGCGGCATTATCTTCCCGAACCCGAATGCGCCGACGGGACGCTACCTCGGACTTGGGCACGTAGAGGATATCCTGCAGGCCAACCCGGATAGCGTGGTAGTGGTTGATGAAGCCTATGTGGATTTCGGTGGCGAGACGGCGATTCGCTTGGTAAATCAATACCCGAACCTGTTGGTTTGCCAAACTCTATCCAAGGCCAGGTCCTTGGCCGGCTTGAGAGTTGGTTTTGCTGTGGGCAACGAGGAGCTGATAGAAGCCCTGAACCGCGTCAAAGACAGCTTCAATTCCTACCCGCTGGATCGGCTGGCTCTGGCCGGTGCCGTGGCAGCGTTTGAGGACAAGCAGTGGTTCGAGGATTCCTGTAGTGGCGTGATTCGCGAGCGCGAGCGGGTGACCAGGGAGTTGGAAGAGCTTGGCTTTGAAGTGCTGCCATCCAAGGCAAACTTTGTTTTCGCCCGTCATCCCGGCCATGAAGGCGCTGAAATTGCGGCGAAGCTGCGGGAGCAGGGCATTATTGTCCGGCATTTCAACAAGCCAAGAATTAGCGATTTTCTGCGCATTACGATTGGTACCAGTGACCAGAACAATGCAATGATAAAAGGCCTTGATGCGCTGTAGTCTAATATCCATGTAGAACGAGGAATCGGCGCGCAACAGCGTTGATTGCGAGGTGCAGGACAGCCCTTCCAAAAATTTCGGAGGCCATGGATGGCCGGAGAGAAGCGCACATGGATGTGCTTGTAGCGGTTTTTGGAAGGGCTGTCCTGTACCTTGCACCACTCCCAAGCTTCCTGCGCCGTTCCGATCTGAAACACATTACAGATGGGGCGTTGAAAAGTATGGCCAATCGAAACGAGATCCTTGCCAAAATCAATGAGTGGCTCCAGCCTGAAAATTTCCAGGATTACTGCCCGAATGGCCTCCAGGTTGAAGGCAACGAGCAGGTTATGACCCTTGTTACCGGTGTAACGGCCAGCCAGGCACTGATTGACGCAGCAGTCGAACAGAACGCAGACATGATCCTTGTCCACCACGGCTACTTCTGGAAAGGTGAAGACCAGACTATTCGTGGCATGAAGAAAAACCGGATCAAGCAGTTGCTGGACAACGACATCAACCTCGTCGCCTACCATCTGCCACTGGACGATCATCCAGGGTATGGCAACAACCGGCAACTGGCGGAAGTGCTCGGAATCCAGAATCCGAGGCCGCTGGGGGGGCTGGTCTGGCAGGGTGAGTTGCCGGAGCCCTTGTCAGTTGAAAAGTTTGAGTTAGAGATGGCTCGGGCTCTGCACAGGCAGCCGTTGCACGTTGGTGCAGGGGCAGACAAAATCAAAGCCGTCGCCTGGTGTACGGGCGCCGCTCAGGGCTTTATCAACGTTGCTTTGGAGGCGGGCGTAGACGCCTACATCAGTGGTGAAATCTCGGAGCCGACAACTCATACCGCCCGGGAATGCGGCATTCATTATTTTGCGGCGGGCCATCACGCGACAGAGCGTTATGGGGTGCAGGCGTTAGGGGCGGCGATTGCTGAGGCGTTTGGTGTTACACACCGTTTCATCGATTGTGATAATCCGGTATGAAGATCGTTGTCAGGCTGCGCGTGGCGCAGCCTCTGATTTCGAATCAAGCCGGGCGCTTCTCGCCCTTGTCCAGGCCGTAGTCCTCGGCAAGCGTGCCTTTGGCCTCAGGGTCGGCCTTGGGTGCATAATCCCTGGGAGGTTCTGAAGGCTCGCCATCACTGCCATGCTCCAGTCTGCCCTTGGATTCCTGATCCAACTCTTCCATCCAGTCTTCGTCATTGCACAGACGGTTGGCGCCCCGGGCCATATGCTGGTTCACATCCCGGTAGGCGTCGTTAAACCGGCGCAACAGGTGCGCGGATTCCATAAAGTGCTCGTTCACCTGGGCCTGATAGCGCGTAAACTCGCTGCGCAGCTCTTCAATCTGCTGCTCCGCCCGGCGCTGCCGCAACGTTGCTCCCTGGCCAGAACGGCCAACCAGAATCCCGATGACAATGCCAACTACCAACGCGGCAACTGCCGCCAGAATCAGGTTTGTCATATGAAAATCGTCCTTATATTGCCTGGAAGTGAGCCAATCCCCGTAAACGGAGTATAACGCCCCAAACCGGTTGAGCCCATGCTGAAACACTGAGCCAATCGTCGTATTGCCCCGAGAGCCGCCCGGCGTGGCGAAAAAACGCGAAATAGGCGACAATACCGCGCCGATTTTTCACTCGACTCAACTATTCAGGAAGCCTGATGACTGCAGCCACGTCCTCCGATACCGTTGCGAACCTGACCCCTTGGGAGCGTTACCAAAAGGATCTTGAACGCCCGGATTTTCACAAGGACCCCGCCCAGGTAGATGCAGTCCAACGCCTGCAGGCACTGTACGATAAATTGGTGGCTGCTGAAAACGAGCGCAACAAAGGGTTGGCCAAACTGCGCCGCAAACTCAAGAAGGGCCGGGAAGAGCCGGTTAAAGGCCTGTATTTCTGGGGCGGCGTTGGCCGGGGTAAAACCTATCTGATGGATACCTTTTTTGAGTCGCTGCCATTCGAGCGCAAGATGCGGGTGCACTTCCACCGTTTTATGCAGCGCGTTCACAACGAATTGAAGGCTTTGAAGGGGGAGAAAAACCCCCTTGAGATGGTGGCTAAAAAGTTTGCGGACGAGACCCGTGTCATCTGTTTCGACGAGTTCTTTGTTTCCGATATTGGCGATGCCATGATCCTTGCCACGCTGATGGATGGGCTTTTTGGTCGTGGTGTTACTTTGGTGTGTACGTCCAATATCGTCCCCGATGGCCTTTATAAAGATGGCCTCCAGCGCGCGCGGTTCCTGCCTGCCATTGAGCTGGTAAAGAAGTACACCGATGTGGTGAATGTGGATGGCGGCGTGGACTATCGCCTGCGTACCCTGGAGCAGGCAGAGCTTTATCACTGTCCGCTGGATGATGAGGCGGATATCAGCTTGCGGAACAGTTTCGACGCCCTGGCCGTCGAAGCGGCGAAGCACAGTAAAACCATGGAAATCAACGGTCGCAAGATTCCGGCCCAGGCCCACGCAGACGATGTGGTCTGGTTTGACTTCAAAGACGTGTGTGACGGCCCCCGGAGTCAGAACGATTACATCGAAATGGCGCGCCAGTTCCACGCCATTATCGTCAGCAATGTACCGGTGCTTGGCGGCGACAAGGACGACCAGGCGCGCCGTTTTATCAACATGATCGATGAGTTCTACGACCGCAACGTCAAGGTCATTATCTCCGCTGCAGCGCCCATCACTGAGCTCTATTCGGGCGGGCGCCTGAGCTTTGAATTCGAGCGCACGGAATCCCGGTTGCTGGAAATGCAATCCCAGGAGTATCTCGAAGCGCCCCACAAACCATAACCAGAATCATAAAGAACCAACAGAGAGGTCACAGCATGAGTCAGGACAACGTTGTCATCGTGAGCGGTGTTCGCACCCCCATGGGTGGTTTTATGGGTAGTCTTGCCCCGGTTTCCGCGCCGGAACTGGGCGCAATTGCCATCGCTGAGGCGGTGAAGCGCGCCGGCCTGCAGCCTGCCGATATTCAGGAAGTCATTATGGGTAATGTGCTGCCGGCTGGCCTGAAACAGGGGCCCGCTCGCCAGGCCATGCGCAAGGCGGGACTGCCAGACAGTACTGGCGCCACCACCATTAACAAACTTTGTGGCTCCGGCATGAAAGCCACCATGTTCGCCCATGACCTGATCAAAGCCGGCTCAAACGACATCATGGTAGCCGGTGGCATGGAGAGTATGTCCAACGCGCCTCACATTTTGCTGGGCGCCCGCCAGGGCTACCGCATGGGGCCAGGGCAGGCGCCCCAGGACCATATGTTCCTGGATGGCCTCGAAGACGCCGAGACTGGCCGTTTGATGGGATCTTTCGCCCAGGAAATGGCTGACAAGAAAGGCTATACCCGGGAAGAAATGGACGACTACGCGATTTCCTCCCTGAATCGTGCCAAGAAAGCGATTGAAGAAGGCCTGCTCAAAGAAGAGATCATTCCCGTTACCGTCAAGACCCGTAAGGGAGAGGTGGTAGTAGAGGATGATGAGCAGCCCCACAACGCCAACATTGAGAAGATTCCGACACTGCGCCCGGCGTTTGCCAAAGACGGTACCGTGACTGCGGCAAACGCGTCTTCCATTTCTGACGGCTCCTCAGCACTGGTGCTGATGCGTGAATCCGAAGCCGAAAAACGTGGCCTCAAGCCCCTGGCGCGGATCGTTGCCCATAGCACTCAGTCCCAGCATCCCAGCGAGTTCACCTGTGCGCCAGTGGGCGCGATCCAGACGCTTTTCCAGAAAACCGGCTGGACCAAGGACGATGTTGACCTTTACGAGATCAACGAAGCCTTCGCCATGGTGGCCATGATGCCTATCAAAGAGCTGGGCCTGGATCCGGACAAGGTGAATATTCACGGTGGCGCCTGTGCCCAGGGGCATCCGGTTGGGTCTACCGGTTCCCGTCTTCTGGTTACCCTGATGCATGCCCTCAAGCGCTATGGCAAAAAGAAGGGTGTTGCCGCGCTCTGCATCGGTGGTGGTGAAGCCACCGCAATGGCGATCGAAATGCTGTAAGACGACAGGTGGTTGCACTCCTGAATCTTGTCTATAGTGAGGGAGTGCGAGCCCCGGCTGAACAGAGAGTGACAGCAAAATCATACTTTTGACTGATCAAAGCCCCCGAAAGGCTTAGCTATAGTGCAATCATCGCGGCACTGTGTGTACAGCCGTCAGGACACCTAACACCAGAACAATCGAGCAGCGACTCAGAACAACAACGGAGTAGCCTTCCAATGACAAGAAAAACTCAACCGTGGCAGCGTTGGACCAAGTTACCACTTGCCGTAGCCATAGCCGCCGGCGTGTCCGGCCAGGCAGCAGCATACTCGTTCTACATGGGTGATGTTGAGGCTCAGTTCAATACCACGTTATCTGCCGGTGCTTCCTGGCGAGTAGAAGAAGCTGACAAGCGTCTTCTGGCTCCGCATGATGGGCGGGGTACTGCTTCCACCAACAACTATGACGACGGTAATCGCAATTTCGACAAAGGCGATACCATCTCCAAGATCGTCAAGGGTAACAGTGAGCTGTTCCTGGATTATGCAGTCGACAGTCAGTATCTGACCCGCGTAGGTGGTTTTGTTCGTGGCCGCTATTGGTATGACTTCGAGCTCAAAGACGAGAATCGCCGTTACGTAGAGCTCAACGAGAAAGCAAAGGATAATGCCTCAGGCGGCGAAATCCTCGATGCCTACGTGTTTTCTGACTGGTACTTCGGCAACATCCCTGTGAGCCTGCGCTATGGTAAGCAGGTAGTGAGCTGGGGTGAGAGTACGTTTATCCAGGGTGGTATCAACACCATCAACCCGGTAGATGTTCAGGCGTTCCGTGCTCCAGGCTCCGAATTGAAGGATGCGTTGCTGCCGGTTGAGATGTTCTACATGTCTGCCGGTGTCACTGAAAACGTCTCCGTTGAAGCCTTCGTTCAGGCCAAATGGGAGCCGGTGCGCCCGGACGATTGCGGAACCTTCTTCTCTACCATTGATTTTGTCGCCGATGGCTGCGGCCCTATCTGGCCAGCGGGTGATGTGAGCGAGGCTCAGAGTCAGATACTTGATGCTGCCGACTCATTGGGCCTTGGTGGCTATGCAATTAACCGACTGGCTGATGTAGAGGCGGATTCGAAGGATCAGTTTGGTGTAGCCGTTCGTTGGTATGTGCCTGAGTTGAATGATTCAGAGCTGGGCTTCTATTACATAAAGTACAACAGTCGCTTGCCGTATGTAAGTGGCGTGCTTAATGATGGCCCTGCCCGTGGTCCGGGGTACTTCCCCGAATACTTTATGGAATACCCGGAGAATATCGATCTATATGGGATCAGTATCAATACCACCACGCCCGGCGGCTGGTCGCTGGGCGCAGAGTACAGCTTCCGTGAGGATGTGCCCCTTCAGTGGAACGCTTTTGAGCTGATCTATGCTGGTCTGCAACTGCCAACCAACCCTAATGATCCAAATTCGACGCCTGTTAGCCTCTTGCAACAACAGCGGCAAAAAGAACTTGGAGCGGACTTCGATATCAACGGTCTGAGGGCTTCTGGCTATGACCGTTACAATGTCTCCCAATTCCAGTTCACGCTGATCAAGTTCTTCGATCAGGTTATGGGTGCCAGCCGTCTGTCCCTGATCAATGAAGTGGGTATGACCTGGGTACACGATCTGCCGGGCTACGACGAGGCACGTTATGGGCGCTCCGGTACTTTTGGCGTAGGTCCGGTGCCCACGCCTGCGGGTGATATCTGTCCCCAGCTGAATCTGAACCCGGACTACTGTGAGAACGACGGCTATACCACAGACTTCTCCTGGGGTTATCGCACGCGTCTGGTTTGGGACTACCCGAACGTGTTTGCAGGTGTAAACCTGTTGCCGCAGCTGGCCTGGAGCCACGACGTAGAAGGTTATTCCCCGCAGCCGGGTGGTGCCTTCAACGAAGGAAGCAAGGCGCTTGGTCTGTCCGTTCAGGCGGTTTATCAGAACAAGATCACAGGCAACATCGGCTACACAAACTTTTTCGGTGGCAAACCGTATAACGAGTTGACCGACCGTGATTTCGTGAGTGCGAGCGTTTCCTACTCATTCTGAACCGGACCGAATTCGTTCAACGAGGTAATTTAGATGAAATTAAACAAGAAACTACTGGCCACAGGTGTACTGGCTGCAAGTCTCTTTACCGGTCAGGCCTGGGGCGCGGTTTCTGCAGAAGAAGCGGCCAAGCTGGGCGATACTCTGACCCCGATGGGTGCAGAGAAGTCTGGTAATGGCGGTGCCATCCCGGCATGGACCGGCGGGTTAACAACTCCGCCGGCGGGCTACAAGGGCGACGGTATCTATGTAAATCCGTTCCCGAATGAGCAGCCCGAGTTTGTCATTGATCAGAGCAATGTTGATCAATATGCCGACAAGCTGTCTCCGGGCCAGGTGGCGATGATTCGCCAGTACGCCGATTACAAGATTCCGGTCTATCCGACCCATCGTACGGCGGCTTACCCGAAAGAAGTGATGGATGAAACCGTTGAAAACGCCACCAAGGTAGAGTTGATTCAGAGCGGTAACGGCCTGGGTAATTATGAGAGCGCGACGCCGTTCCCGATTCCCCAGAACGGCCTGGAAGCTATCTGGAACCATATCACCCGGTATCGCGGTGGTTCGGTGCAACGGAACGTTGGCCAAGTTACTCCGACGGCTGGTGGCGACTACTCAGTGGTCAAGTTCCAGGACGAGCTGACATGGCGTACTTACCTGAGCGATTACAAGCCGGGTGAAGATGACAACGTTCTGTTCTACTTCAAGCAGGCCATTACCGCCCCGGCACGTCTGGCGGGTAACGTACTGCTGGTTCACGAAACCATTGACCAGGTTGCCGAACCACGCCGGGCGTGGATCTACAACGCCGGTCAGCGTCGAGTTCGTCGTGCGCCACAGGTTGCTTACGATGGCCCGGGTACTGCATCTGACGGCATGCGTACCTCTGACAACTTCGACATGTACAACGGCGCGCCAGATCGCTACAACTGGGAGCTTCTGGGCAAGAAGGAAATGTACATTCCGTACAACTCCTACAAGCTGGTGGATCGCAGCCTGAGCTATGACGAGATCATTAAGGCCGGTCACATCAATCAGGACCTGACTCGTTACGAGCTCCACCGTGTTTGGCACGTGCGTGCAACTCTGAAAGACGGTGAGCGCCACGTCTACGCCCAGCGTGACTTCTACATTGATGAAGACTCCTGGCAGGCGGCGGTTATCGATCACTACGATGGCCGTGGTGAGCTCTGGCGTGTAGCAGAAGCTCACGGAATGCAGTTCTACGATCAGGACGTACCCTGGTACGCCATTGAAGTACTGTACGATTTGCTCTCCGGTCGCTACCTGGCCCTTGGCCTGACCAACGAGGAAAATCAGCCCTACGCCTTTGGTGTGGAGCGTCAGTCCCGGGACTACACGCCAGCAGCTCTGCGTCGCGCTGGTACCCGTTAATAGCGGCTCTTCAAAGCTGTTAGAAAAAACGAGCCCCCAGGGGCTCGTTTTTTTTGCCCCCAATTTTCCCGTGGCGTTAAAAATTCGCCTCTAACCTCTTTTTTCCCCGTCAATTTTTTGCAGCAAGCACCTGCTTTGGTTTAACCTCTCCCTCAAGACTCATACTAAAGGCGTACCCCATGCAGGACGCCATGCCGTTTTCGGCCTAAGCAAGACTCTTATTTTCCGGTTTGGGCGTTCGTCCGGCCGGTTTCAAACGGGGCAGTGCGTGAAATCCTTTAAAGAAGGCTGTGCAGCCAACGACGAGTTCCAGACCGCGAACTCCAGTCTACAGAGCGGTGAGCTGGTGCGGGATCTTATGGAGCACCGGCTGAGGGTGCCATCTGTACCAGACGATACCCTGGCGAGGCCGAATCTGGATCGAATGATATGCCAGGCCTTGCAAGCCGGTAGACTGCTACAGCTAGAAGCACCCGGAGGTTACGGCAAGACTCACGCCCTGGTCAGTGCGCTGGCCAGTGCACCGGACGTGAATGTTCGCTGGATCTCCCTGAACGCCGGGGACAACGCTCCCTCCCGTTTTCTTTCCATACTTGCGATGGCATTGGGATTGGCAGAGGTACTGCCGCCGAATGGTGGAACCTTTGAAGACCATTTGACGATGCTTCTGGTCAATCGGGATCGGCAGGCCCGCGAGGTCAGAGAAGTACTGGTTCTGGATAATGTCCATCATCTTACCAACCCGGCGGTCAGCGGCTTATTGCACCAGTTGGTTACCCACCTGCCTTCGGGTCTTTCAGTTGCTATGGCTTCTCGGCTTCCGGTGCCCTTTGAGAGTCACACACTGGAATTGAATGGCAACTACACCAGGCTGGGTCCCGATATTCTGGAGTTTTCACGGTCTGAAACCTTTGAGTTTTTTGCGAAAGCGCGCTCCGACAGCCTGATTACGAGCGTCGCGATTGATCATTTATTCGGGCTGACTGAAGGTTGGCCAACGCCACTGGCACTGTATCGGCGGGAGCTGAAACAGGGCGGGGAGCGTCGGGCCCTGCACGAAACCCCTTCGGTAGAGCGTTTCCTGAAAGACTGTATTGCGGCCCAGCTGGGGTCCGCTCAGTTGAAATCAATGAGGGCGATTGCCGAGCTGGACAGCTGTTCGGATGAGTTGTTTTTCGCTATCGAGCCTTCCGTGTCAGAGTCGGGGATGCCACCGTCTGAGGCTGCTGATCGTGGTCTGCCCTTGAAGCCGGTCCCTGGCCGGGGCCGGTGGTATCGCCTGAACCCATTGCTACAGGCCTGGCTGCAAACCCCGGTGATGGGGGGCTACATCACCCGAATGCTGATGGCCAGCCGATGGTTCGAGCAGCGCCAGCAATTCCCGGAAGCATTAAAGTATGCGGTCCTGGCCGGTGATAGCGATGAGGTCGTGCGCATTGCCTCCGAGAGTACCGAGGCGCTGTTACTGGGCCAGGATACTGCCTCTTTGTTGAGCTTGAGAAAAAACCTGCCTGCAGAATTGCTGGAGCGAAGCGCCCGGCTGCGTATTGTTTACGGCTGGGTACATGCCATTGGTGGTCAGTTCCAGCAGGCAAAGCAGCTTCTTGAAGGCTTCAATGACCGGGACCGGAACGAGCATGAGGGCCGCATCTACGCTTTGAAGGCGTTTATATTGCGCGGTGAGGGCTTTGTGCAGCCCGCGTTGGCCATGGCTGACAAGGCGCTGGCGATGGGTAGTATGTCGACCCAGGCGCAGTTGGTGACTCAAATTGTTCGTTCGAGCGCGCTTTGTGCGGCCGGGTCTTTTCAGGAGGCTCGGGATGCCAATCGCGTTGCTTCCAAGCTGGCCCGCGAAGCTGGCGATTCGGGGTCCGAGGCCCTGGCGGTATACGCCCATGCTCGCATTGAACTGGGCAAAGGGGCACTGCGCCACGCGGAGCAACTGTTGCGAACCGGGCTGGATACGGCCATGCAGGAGCTTAGCCGGCCGGCACGAATCGGGGAAACCCGCCTGCAGCTGAATCTGGTTCTGGTGCTCTGGCATCAGGGGCGTCTGACGGAAGCCGATCGACTATTGGTCAACTGTGCCCGTCATGCCGAACAGACCCGTGATCTCGGGTTGCTGCTCGCCATGGCGTTGAGGGTACTGATGTGTCGCGCCCAGGGCCGGATGGATGATGCGTTCGTCTGGATTGGCCGGGCAGAGCGCACCATGCATACCTGGCAGGTGGATGAGAGCCTGTACGTACCGGTTCTGGAAGCGTTGAAGGCCAGCTGTTGGCTGGCTCAAGGCCAACACGACAGTGCGACGCAGGCGATCGCCAAACTGGAACCTTACCGTAAAGGTGGATGTGTTCCAGAGCTTTTCCCGATGATGCCAGGCCTGCTGGATTGCTTGCAGGTGCGGGCTGATATGGCCAATGGCGACCTGGTGAGAGCCCGGGAACATCTGGATGCTGTCTCAGAGAAATACGAGGGCGGCATGCCTTGGGGGCTGCAGCTGCATGCGGGTTTGCTGGATGCTGTTCTGCTGGAAGCCGAGAAAGGCCTTCCTGCCGCCCGGAAGAGGCTGGAGAGCATCGTTGCCCAGGCGAGCCGGGAGCATTTTATAAGCCCCTTTGCAGAGCTTATGAAAGAGCTTGGCCCGTTGATGGACAAATGTTATCGCCATCTTGATAACGGGGACTTCACCGCAGCGCTTGGGCGGCTGTTTGGTTGTGAGCCCGTGGCAACGGCGGCAGACCCCCTGGCCGAGCCTATCAGTGATCGAGAGCAGGGCGTTCTGGAATTGATCGCCCAGGGGCTATCAAACCAGGAAATCGCCGACAAATTGCACATTTCGCTGCATACCGTGAAAACCCACGCCAGAAGGATAAACGCCAAGCTGGATGTTAAATCACGGACACAGGCAATTGTCCGGGCCCGGGAGCTGGGGCTGCTGTAATACCGCAGCCCCGCAGGGATTATTCGTTAGCTGTTCTCGGCCAACAGTGTTTCAATTCGCTGGTCTTTCTCCGCCCAGATCTCACTTACCCATCGCTGGAAGTCGACCCTGACCTCCCGGTTGTTTTCGTAATCCATTCCAAGAAAACGCTCCGGCACTTCGCGGGTGCGAATATCGATCACGATCTTGCGCACCCGTCCGCACAGGTAGTCCCAGATGCCGGGTCGACCACCGGGATACACGATAGTGACATCCAGCATGGTATGAATCATCTCGCCCATGGCGCCAAACACAAAGGCCGTGCCGCCCGCTCTGGGTTTCAGCAGATGCTTGTAAGGTGAGTTCTGGCGCTGGTGTTTTTCCGGGGTGAAACGGGTGCCTTCCATAAAATTGAAAATGGTCACTGGTGTGTACCGGAATTTTTCACAGGCGGCCTTTGTCGCTTCTATGTCCTTGCCTTTCAGTTCCGGGCGTTTGGCGATCTGTTCCTTGGTATGTCTGTGCATAAACGGGAAATCCAGAGCCCACCAGGCAACTCCTAACAAAGGCACCCAGATCAGCTGTTTTTTCAGGAAGAACTTCAGCAGCGGGATTTTGCTGTTCAGTACATATTGAATAGCGGGAATGTCAGCCCAGCTCTGATGGTTGCAGGTGACAAAATACCAGTGCTCCTTGCTGAGTTCTTCCGCACCACGGACCTCCCATTCCACCCGGTGGAGCAGATTCATCAGGGTGTTGTTGAAGCCGATCCAGTACCAGGCAATGGCATTCAGCACGATAGTGCACGCCTTACGAAACGGCTGGACTGGAACAACGAGTTTGGCCAGTGCTACCAGCAACAGTAGCGGAAGAAACAACAGGGTGTTGATCAGTATCAACAGCACCGCAAGGATGCCTTTTAGCGGCGCGGGCAAGAAATCAAGCATCGGAGAATCTCGAATCTGTCAGGTTCAGGGATTAGCCTTCAAACGGGCTCAGTTGGCCACCGGATCCACCAGGCAGGAGCGTCGTGTCCGGAATGGCGGATGCCAGCCGTTCAAACTGCGCAGGGGTCCGGTCACCCAGCAGGGTTCTGAATTCCTCGTCGTAGAACTCCAGATTGTTGTAACGGATCATGGCGCGAATCTCTTTTATGTACTCCTCACCACGCTCGGAATAGCCAAGCAGGCCTTCTGCAAGCTCCCACCCAGACAGGGGTTTCTGGGCATTGCGATCAGCGAGCCGAATATCACGAACTGTTTGATAGGTGGGATGACGGTTCAGATTCTGAATGTAGGAGCGCACGGAGTAATAAGGTGACGGGAATTTTGCCACTTCGTGATTGGCACCTTCGATTCGGCTCTGCGGCACCAGCCCGCAGCCCCGGGAGAAGCACCATTGACCAAAGAGATTGTTGCCTTCGGTCGCAAACCGGGAGGTCCCCCAGGCGGATTCATTCGCCGCCTGAGCCAGGATCAGAGACGGAGGAATGACATCGAGGCGTTTCCGAAGCAGGTCGAACTGCTGGTCAGTTCCGGCCTCGGCCTCAATGCGCAGTCGATCCCCCTGGCTTGTTAGCCATGCGAGTTCATCTTTAGTCAGAGCATCCTTGCCTTCAAGCGTGGTGAGATATTCGCGCTCCAGCAGAATACGGGAATTGGCAAGCACTATCCTGGGATAGAGGTAAGAGAAGAACGCGACTTTCTTTTCAGTGGTGTCCTGATAGGTTGAGAAGTCCGGAAGACCCTCATTCGCCCAATTTGGAAGCGGTGGCAGAGAAGACAGCGTAACTTCGCCTTCGCCTTCTCCCGGCAGGGTGTTCTGACTTGCGGTTGGTGTGTAAATAGCACCCGCAACAGCAAACGCAAACAACGGCATCAACAGCATCAGCGCCCGGTTAACTGCAGTCATAAACCCCTCGTTACTATCGATATGGCTTGAATTATAACAGGTTATACGGGGCTGTCCGCGGTTCAGGTTTTAAGGCGCAGAGGATTCCTCAACAAGGGTTGCGAGCAATAGCCCGGTTTTCATTTCCGGGCCGGTATCGTCGCTGATAACCAGGAAGACCTGGTTGCCGGCCGCGGTATAGAAGCCGCGCATCTCGTATTCTCCGGCGCTGGTAATCGAAATGCCCCCTTCCAATGTTGTTGTGAAGCTGCCATTAAATTGCATCGGCAGTTCTTCAGGGGCCACCACCTCGTTGTCTTCGATAAGGTGGTTCACCATCATGGTTGTGCCCTCGAAGCTGGCAGAACTGTTCGCCAGGGTCAGCTGTGCATTGTTCACGTGGTAGAGCCGGTTTTCCTCCTGGGTCACGCCAACGATGGCGCCCTGTAACCGATAGGTGCCTTCTGTCAGTGCTCCGTCTGTGAGCGTTTTTCCTGCCACCAGGAGGCCACTGCCCAACGTGCCATCATTGAGGTTAAAGGCCATCAGATCCTGATTTGGGGTTGCCGCCCCCAGGCCCATGTCGGGGATGCCAAAGTTGGGGTCGTTGAAGTTGGTTCGTTCGTCGATCTCGTTGCGGAACAACCCCAGCCGCCCCATATAAATATCACCCGAGCTCAGGCGGGAACGCCGGTTAATCAGATTCCAGGTGTCGTTGCTGGTATTGGGTGTGGCTACGCCACCGGAGGCGTCGCGGGCCAGGGTGAACTGATCCACATTGGCGGTGCCGTTCAGAGTCTGACCGTTCGCTGAGCCGAATGCCCATTGACCATGTCCGGTTTCGAATGTTGCAGGCGCCCCATCGGCGAAGCGGGTGGCGAGGTAAGCCACATTATAGGCCTGTCCGGCCATATCGTAGATCTGGAATGCCTCCGCACGTTGGAGGTGTAGCTCGAATACGCTCAGGTAGTGGTTTTCGAGAGTGTTCCGGCGTTTGAGCTTGCCGTTATCATCTTCCAGCGCGATCGCTTTGCCGCCGGTGAAATAGTTGGTCAGTACCCGGTCTGGCCCGCTCTGGTCATTCACCGGTTCGGAAGTAAAGGCATCCAGATAGTACGGGTTTCTGGTCCAGCCATTGATCAGGCTGCTGTTTCGTTTGGTGATGGTTTGGTAAAGGGCTCTTCCCGCCAGCAAGCGAGCCGGTGTTTCGGTGGTCAGTGTGGCAGCGCCCGGGGCGCTGGAATGGCTGTTTCGTTCCCAGGTTTCGGTCCCGCGCTCAAAAAAGAGCTGCTCTGGAATACCGGAATTATTCCGCTCGAAAAAACCGTGAATCTGCGTTTGGCGATCGTAAGGTATGTCCGTGGCCAGAGACGTGATATTCAGGTTGAAGGCATCGAACGACGTGAGCGTCAGTGCGGGATACAAAAAGGCGCGGTTGTCCTCGGTCAGCCGCTCTACCTGAGCCATGCGTACGCCCCACTGGCCGGCTCCTGCTACATTGGATTCGCGAAACGTCTGGCCCAATTCCAGGCCGAGAAACACGGAGTTGTAATCCGCCGCACTGGCGGAAATCCGGTCTGAGGATGCCTGGCCGAGCAGTGCGTAGTCGGCCATATCTGCTACATAGCTGGCAAAATCAGCCCGGTCAGCCAGGGTAGAGGTCGCTTGGGTAACGTTAGCGTTCTCCGGAATATCAATCTCAAAATCGTGTACCTGGTCGGCCAGAGTTCCCCATACATACTTGTTCAAGCAAGACGCGTTATCCACACAGTCCAACACGGTCTGAAAATCATAGGTGGAGTACCGGCGCCAGAGCACCTCGGTAACCAGGTAATGGGAAAAAGGGTTCACCTTTACATCCCGGTCGGCGTCTGCTGCCAGAGCGGTCATCGTGGCGGTGCCATAACGGGCCTCAATGATCACATCCGGACCAACGGGAACGCCATTATCAAAGGTCAGAATAAAGTGGCCGTCCGTCCCTTTTTCAGTGGAGTAACGAACATCATCAAAGGTTTGTGCGCTGGTGTTGGTGCGGTAAACCCGAACCTGATCGGGAATCACAATACGAAGGTTACGCCGTGTTTGCTCGCCCTCAGGTGCCAGATTAACGGGTAATTCCATGGTAACCCGTACCTGATTTGGCTTCAGGCCCCGGGCGTTGCTGGAATCCCCGGTACTGCCGGAACTGAAATCATCCAGCGCGTTCTGAGTGTTGCCAAACCGGTTGGGAATGTCTTTGGCGCCGTCAATCGCACTATCTCCGCCCCCACAGGCGGAAAGCAACAGGGAAGTAGCCAGTATGGAAGGGATTGTCAGTCTCATGAAAGCGCAGTCCGGTTTGCAAATGTCCGGACAGACTAGCAGTAATCAGGAGGGCAGGGCGTGAATGGCTGCACGAATCGGTCACCCGGCAAGGCGCCGGGTAACCGAGGCGAAGGGGTCAGAAGAAAATCTTGATACCGGCCAACACGCCCTCATCCAGATTCACATCTGGAGAACCGGCAAAATCCAGTTCTGTATTCAGGTAACGGTAACCGGCAAACACTTCCGCATTACGGATAACACGGTAGCTGCCCCGAAGTTCCACGCTGGTCATGTCGTCGGAATCTCCGAACGACAGAATGCTTGGAGCGTAGTGCAGGCTGCCGCCAAACGACAGACCGGGCACGGTCGGAATGTTCACCGTGGCGAAACCGCCAAGGCCGATGGCACCGCCATCAACATCGTCGTCATCCCAGCCGACGCCACGCATGCCGATGCCGGCAGTTGTTGGCAGATTCCCAAGGGCAGTGCGGCCCTGGGCATGAAAATCGGCGTTGATAATGTGGCGACTACCTTCATGGTAGGTGTATCCAGCACCCATTTGCAGCTCTTCCTGGCTGCCGAAGAAGTTAACCTGACCCTTGACCGAATCGTTGGTCAGACTCAGATCCAGGTCACTGGCCAGAACCGGAGCGGCGGCAAGAGAAAGCGCCAGTGCTGAGATGCGGGTAATCTTCATGTATACACCTTTATTGCTGTCGTTATGAGAGCGTGGCCGGCGCAACTGCCGGTATATGCGATAGTTTCAACGTCAACGGATGTTAAACATCTGCCGGGTGGTTAACAACTTAAAAGCCCGTAAGTGGCTCGCAACCAACACGTTAGTGACGGGTAACCTCGCCGCCCTGGTCGAGATCATCGGGAGAGGCGTTTTCGGCCGGCACCCGATACTCCTCATTGGCCCAGGCACCCAAATCGATCAGTTTGCAGCGCTCAGAGCAGAAGGGGCGCCAGGGGTTGGTCTCGCTCCATTCCACGGATTTCTTACAGGTGGGACACTCTACATTCATGGCATGATTCCGGGCAGGTGACTTGCGGCTTCATCAGGATGTTGCAGAAGCCTGACAATATTGTTCCAGCACTGCCCGTAGCATTTCAAGGTTGACAGGTTTAGCCACAAAGGAATCCATGCCCGCTTCGCGGCAACGTTCCTCGTCTTCTTCCATGGCGCTGGCTGTCAGTGCCACAACCGGTACCCGGCTGCGACCATGGTTGGTTTCCCAGGCCCGGAGCTGGCGTGTTGCTTCGTAGCCGTCCATCCGGGGCATAACGCAGTCCATGAAAACCACATCAAACTGATGCCATTGCCACAGCGAGGATGCGGCCTGCCCGTCGTTTGCCGTCATGACTTCGCAGCCCAGTTTTTCCAGCAATCGCCGGGTAAGGGTGCGGTTTACGGGATTGTCTTCCACCAGCAGCACCCGCATCCGACCGCAGGGGATTTCCCGCTGGCGACTTCCGGCATCCGCCATGGTCTTCAGAGAAAAGCGGGTAAGAAACCGGCGTTCCTGTTGAGTGTCATGGGTAAACAGCTGGTTCAGGATCGGAATCAGGTAGGATTCCCGGAGAGACTTGCTCAGGAAGGCATCAGCACCGGCCTGGCGAAAATGCTCGGCGTCCCCTCGCTGGGGGTTGGAGGACAGGATCAGAAGCCTCATTTCGGCCCATTGCGGGTTGCTCCGTACCTGGCGGCACAGTAAATCCGCATCCATGTCGGGCACGAAGCCGTCCAGAATTGTAGCGTCGTAGGGTATGCCTGCATCAAAGGCTTGTCGCAGGGCGGTCAGTGCTTCCCCGGCTGACCGCACGGCATCAATGTGAACATCGTACCGGGATAGCATCTCCAGAGTAATCTTGCGTGACAGCTCGTAGGAATCAACGACCAGTACCCGTCGGCCCTGCACCTGCCGAGAATCCGGCCGCACCTTGGCAGAGCCATCGGTTGCCTCCTGGAGTGACAGTTCCACCCAGAAAGTCGAGCCCTCACCCGGGCGACTCTCCAGATCCATCGAGCCGCCCATCAGATCGACCAGTTGACGGCAGATGGTGAGCCCGAGCCCCGCACCAGGTAACTGACGCTGGAAGCGCTGACCAAGTTGAACATAGGGCTCGTATACCAGAGGTATATCCTCCGGATTTATACCAACCCCGGTGTCCTCAACCGCCAACCGAAGGCGCACTTTGCCTTCTTTTCTGCCCAGAACCTCAATGCTGATCAGCACATGGCCGGAATCTGTGAATTTGATGGCATTGGATAACAGGTTCAGCAACACCTGGCGAATGCGTACCGGGTCTCCCGTCAGCGCCCAGGGCAGGTTTTCATCCACCCGTACTTCCAGGGCCAGACCTTTTTCCCGGGCCCTGGAGCCAAGCATATGAATCAGGTCGTTCAGGGTTTCACGCAGGTCAAAAGGAATAGCCTCAAGCTCCAGCTTGCCGGCTTCCATGCTGGAGATATCCAGCAGGTCATTGATGATGGAAGACAGGCTTTCCGAGGCATTGAGCAGGGTATTCACATACTCCCGTTGCTCCTGGTCCAGAGGCGTGTCGGTCAGTAAATTGGCGTAACCGAGGACAGACTGAAGCGGAATACGCAGCTCGTGGCTGACATTGGCCAGGAACTGATTCTTGGCGTGATTGGCCCGGATAGCTTCGTCCCGTTCGCCCTGGGTCTGGATGGTGGTCTGCCTTAATGAGCGGGTGTCCTCGAGAATCTGCAACCGCATCTTGTTCAATGCCTGCTCCAGTTCGGAAAGCTCATCGGGCCGGGAAGGGTTGCGCCGGCGCAGTTTGAGAGGCTCAACAAGTGCATCCAGATTCAGCTTGGCCGCATAGTCCGCCATGGTCTCCAGGTGGCGGGACAGTGCTACCCGTACAATCAACAGCAATCCCAATGTGCCCAGCATCACCACAATGGACTGGAACAGGAGATTCAGCAGGGCGCGGTCCAGGATGTCCTGATATACCTGCTCAATCGACGAAACAATGGTCAGTTCACCCACCCGTTGTGGACGATCGAAACTGGAACGGTTGAATTCGAGGGGGAACGTCTGGGTAATTACCCGGCCTTCAGGGTAGGTGCCGGTGCTGAATTCCTCGCCGGTGGTCGTGATTACCCGCGCATAGCCAATAAAAGGCATGGAACGCATGTCGTCCAGGCTATTGGCTACTTCGCTGAAATTCATCACCCACAGGTTGGTGCTCATTCCGCCGGCGATAAGTTCAGCGGCGCGCTCCTGACTGCTCTGCAATTCCGATTTCTGGCGCTCGAATTCGCCAATCATCTGAACACCCGTTGCCACCAGTGACAATATCAGGCTGTACAGCAGCACCCACCCAAGCAACCGCAGTGCCAGTGGGCGCAAACCCAAACGCTTGAAGAACTGGTTTGAAGGCAAGGCACAAGTTCCCTGTGTCGACTACAAAATCACCAAGGTGCATCTTAACAGACGGATATCACTTCCACACGCATGATTGAATCTTCGTTCACAAATCGAAACCGAACGTTCTTGTCGAACAGGTTGGCTCCGTAGATTCGTTGTTCATCCCGTCCTCGGCGGAACGACGGGCGCGGGTCGTAACTAACGACGTCCTCAATCAGGGCGCGGAAATCCGGATAGTCGGCCTCCGGAAGCTGGCTTAGCTGGTCAGAGGCTTCCGGTGCAAAGGTCACCTCCAATCTGTCGGTCGGCGCGCTGTCTGCCCAGCCCAGTGATGCCTCCGGGACAGAATCCGAGAATGGCAGGTAGGGCTTGATGTCGAGAATCGGTGTGCCTTCAATCAGGTCGTGATTACTGATCTTCAGGACCAGTTCGCCATTCTTGCGAGCGAGCCCTTCGTTTCTGACGACGGAAAGGCCGAGACTGTTCGGGCGAAAAGGCGATCGGCTGGCAAACACACCGATTTTCTTGTTACCCCCAAGCCTCGGGGGCCGAACCACCGGGCGCCATTCGGCGCGAACGGCTTCATGAAACTGGAAGGTAAGCCAGATATGGCTCGCTGACTCAAGGCCCCGGAAAGCGTCTTCACGATCAAAGGGACTTTGTATAACCAGTTCCGCGTGGGCATGGCGGGTAAGGCCGGGTTGCCGGGGAACGCCGAACTTGTCCTGAAAGCAGGAGCGAGTGATGGCAATCGGTGTGAGTGTCAGAGCTTCCTCGGCGGGCCGGCTTTTATGCAGTGGTCTGCTCATTTCTGATGTCATTCCCGGTCAATGGTGCCTGCAAAGTACATTTCGATTCGGAATACGATAGAGGCCTGATCGTCAAACCCCTCATCCCGCTGATACTCCAGAGCTGGTATCAACTCGGCAAAAAGCCAGTTACTGTACATCCGGTAGCGCCAGGTTACGTCTGCGAAATAGCTTGTGGTTCGCCAGGTTGGCTGGCTTTCGCCAAGAATGCCAACTCGAGGGGTAACTACCGAGCGGGTGTTCAGTCGTTTCTGGATACTGTGAACGTGGGCCGCTACAAACTTGCGGTCACTATGAACCCATTCCAGTTCGGACGAGTTGTAGTAGTGCCAGCCGTTGCCTAGTGAGCGATCCAGGCCGATCCAGCTGCGTGCCCCCCAACCTTCGGTGTGATAGTAGTACAGGCGTTGCTGCGTATTCAGCGTCCAGTCCCCGTCAAACTTCCAGCCCTTTCGAGCTTTCATACGCCAGAACAGTTCGGGTGGTAGTCGCAGCCGGCCACCAATGTCGGTGGAGAGATTGATGGAGTCTCCAACATCCGTCAGAAACCTCAGGGCGCCGGTTGTCTCTGTGTCGGTTCGCTCCGGTTCCGTCAGTTGCCTGTCCCGCTCACGTTCCGCCAGCGGGATCAGTTCTTCGCTTTCACTTTCCACCACCAGCCTCAGCTTCTCCTCAGCGGTGGGGACATCGAGACGAAAGCGAAGCTCCGGCTCAAACTGGGCCGGATCGCTGTATTCGGATTCTGCTGCAAACCCCAGTCTCAGGTAGCTTTCGTTATTTGGCAGCGCCTGGGAAGAGCCGGACAGTGTTCGATCCGCCCATGCACCCAGGGACTGCACGGTTGGGCCATGCTGACGTTCCTGCCGAATAACCCAGTCGCTGACTCCCAGCCACCAGGAATCCCTGGGCTCTGCCCAGAACTCAGCGGGTTCGAAGGTATAGAACGAGATTGGCAGGCGCTCCGGCGCCAGAAGGGCGGGCACCGAGATGTCACGCATGGTGATGACCGGTTCTGCCGCTTTCGTGAAGGAACAAGCGAGGAGACCGGTGGCAAGTGCAGTAAGAATAAGTGCGGGGCGGATCAGACTATGCTCCTTGGCTGAAATCCGCCAGAAAACGTTGGTGCAGAGCGTGTACTGAAGCTTCCACACGCTCCAGCGGCTGCGCATTGTTGATAATCGCATCGGCTTTTTCGCGGCGGGCGGCTCTGGGCATTTGGGCGGCGAGTATCCGCTCCACCTGTTCGCGGCTATTCCCGTCTCTCGCCATGGTGCGGTTAATCTGAGTTTCTTCCGGTACATCCACCACAACAATCCGCTCCACCAGTTCGTGCTGGTTGGTCTCCAGAAGCAGGGGAGAGACCAGCATCACATAGGGCAGATTGTAATCCTCGGGTGATAACTGGCGGATCAGTTCCTGGCGGATAATGGGATGCAACAGGCCTTCCAGCCAGCGTCGTTGTTCCGGATCCTCAAATACTTTCTGGCGCAGGGCAGCACGGTCCAGTTCGCCGTTACCCTGAAGAATGGTTTCGCCGAAGTGATCAGCGATGGCTCTCAGGGCTTGTGTGCCTGGTTCCACGACCTGTCGGGCGACATCGTCAGCATCCACCCAATGCACGCCGAGAGCACCAAACATGCGTGCAACGGTGGATTTTCCGGAGCCAATACCTCCGGTGAGGCCGATAACCGAATAGCGGGACATTCAGACTCCTAGGTACCCGAACCATATGGCCTGGATTTCAGGCCCAAACCACAACGAGAGTAAGCCTGCAGCGGCCAGGTAAGGGCCGAAAGGAATCGGCACTTCACGCCCGTGTTTGCGGAATACCATCAGACTGATGCCCACAATCGCGCCCACCAGAGAGGAGAGCAGAATCACCGCAGGCAGCAGTTGCCAGCCCAGCCAGGCCCCCAGCGCCGCTAACAGTTTGAAGTCCCCGTGCCCCATGCCTTCCTTGCCGGTGGCCAGCTTGAACAACCAGTACACGCTCCAGAGCGAGAGGTAACCTGCCACAGCGCCCCAGAAAGCGCTGCCAAAATCCGTCAGCACACCAAAGTAGTTAAGCACCAGGCCAAGCCACATCAGGGGCAGGGTGATGCCGTCTGGCAGGAGCTGGGTGTCGAAATCGATCATGGTCAGCGCCACCAGCGCCCAGACCATCAGCAACGCCCAGAGTGCGGACTCGGATGGCCCCAACAGATAAACCGTTACGACGGAAAAAACCGCAGTCAGTGCTTCAATGATGGGGTAACGTGGCGAAATACGTGTTTTGCACGAAGAGCATTTGCCACCAAGCATTAGCCAGCTGATGACCGGAATGTTTTCCCAGGCGCGAATTGTGTGGCCGCAGGAGGGGCAGGTGGATGCCGGTTTTGAAAGAGTTATCCGCTCATCTGATTTGCGGTCGCCCTCCGGCACTTCCAGAAACTCCTCGCACTGGCATCGCCATTCCTGCTTCATCATTTTTGGCAGCCGAAGGATGACAACGTTCAGAAAACTACCGACGCAGAGAGAGACGAAAATGACGACCAGATAGAGAAGCCAGGGGGTGGACAGGATAGTTTCTAGGGGGAGCATTCAGGAACTCTGGTTTATCGTTTTTTTGCCCCCCTCTCCCTGCAGGAGAGGGGGGATGCTGGTGTAAATCAGCCGACGACCTGGCCCATCTGGAAGATGGGGAGGTACATCGCGATGATGAGACCGCCAACCAATACGCCGAGAACCGACATGATCATGGGTTCCATCAAGGCGGTAAGGTTATCCACCATATCGTCAACAACGGCTTCGTAATGCTCCGCAACCTTGCCGAGCATTTCGTCCAGGTTACCGGACTCCTCGCCGATGGCTGTCAGCTGAACGGCCATGACGGGGAAGACGTCTTGCTGTCGCATTGATGCCTGGAGTTGGGTACCGCTTGAAACATCATTTTTGATGCGCATAACTGCATCGCGATATACCGCATTGCCCGTCGCACCGGCTACCGAATCCAGCGCATCAACAAGAGGGACACCTGCAGCAAAGGTAGTGGAAAGCACCCGGCCAAACTTCGCGACGGCGGATTTATCGAGAATTTCACCCACAACGGGCAACTTGAGTGTGTACTTGTCGACAAAATCCGAAAACTTTGGCGAGCGGCGTTTTGCCTCTTTAAACGTAAAGATAACGCCCACTATCCCAAGTAAGACCACAAACCACCAGGATTGCATCCACTCTGAAAGCCGAACCACCATTTGTGTAAACACCGGTAGCTCGGCGCCAAAACCCTGGAACAGGCTTTCGAACTGAGGAACGACCTTTACCAGCAGGATGGCCGTTACCACAATGGCAACCACGATAACGGCAATCGGGTAAGTCATTGCCTTTTTAACTTTCTTTTTGAGCAGCTCAGTTTTCTCGAGATACGTGGCAATTCGGTCCAGCATCTGCTCCAGGGCACCGGCTTTCTCGCCGGACTCCACCAGGTTGCAATAAAGATCGTCAAAGTGTCTTGGATGTTTGCGCAGCGCAGAAGCGAAACCCGTACCAGACGAAATATCGTTGCGAATGCTCATCACCAGTTCCTGCAGACCTTTGTTCTCAAGGCCGTCTGCAACGATGTCGAAGCTCTGAACCAGAGGGACGCCAGCTTTCATCATCGTTGCGAGCTGGCGGGTCAGCATCGCAATGTCGAACGGTGTGATTTTCTTTTTGCCACCAAAGAGTGGTTTGGGCTTTTTCTTGACCTTGTCCGGAATAATGCCCTGCTTTCTCAACTGGGCCTTAACCAGGGCCAGGTTTGATCCGGTCAATTCGCCCTTGGCTTTGTTGCCTTTGCGGTCTTTGCCTTCCCAAACATACGATTCCAGCTTCTGCGCTTTTTCTGCCATGCTTAATCCTTCGTCACGCGATTGGCTTCCTCAAGGCTGGTCACTCCCTGAATCACCTTCATAAGAGCCGACTGCCTGAGATTTCGGAAGCCTTCTGCCTGAGCCTGCTTTGCAATTTTAATGGAGCTGGCTTCTTCCATAATCATGTTTGCCAGTTCATCGGTAATGCGGACCACCTCGTAAATACCAACGCGGCCCTTATATCCACCATTGCATTTATCACAGCCCTTGGGGCGGTACAACGTGAAGCCTGTATCAATTTGTTCTTGTGTGAACCCTTCCTTCAAAAGCACATCCTCAGGGACGTCTGAGGGTTGTTTGCAGCTGCTGCAGAGTCTCCGGCCAAGTCGTTGGGCGATGATCAGACTGACCGACGTCGCGATGTTAAAGGCCGGTACGCCCATGTTCATCATCCGCGTGAGTGTCTCGGCGGCGCTGTTGGTATGCAGCGTAGATAGAACCAGGTGGCCGGTTTGTGCGGCTTTGATGGCGATGTTTGCAGTTTCAAGGTCCCGTATCTCACCCACCATGATGACGTCCGGATCCTGACGCAGGAACGCCCGCAAGGCCTCGGCAAACCCAAGGCCGACCTTGGTGTTGACGTTTACCTGGTTGATGCCTTCAAGGTTGATCTCCGCCGGATCCTCGGCCGTCGATATATTTCGCTCGGTGGTGTTCAGAATATTGAGGCCGGTATAGAGTGAGACCGTCTTACCAGACCCTGTCGGGCCAGTTACCAGGATCATGCCCTGAGGCTGTTCGAGCGCTTCAAGATACATTTCCTTCTGGTCTTCTTCGTAGCCCAGTACGTCGATCCCGAGTTGGGCCTGGCTTGGATCCAGAATACGCAGAACAATCTTCTCTCCCCACAGGGTCGGAAGGGTGTTCACGCGGAAGTCGATGGCTTTGGTTTTGGACAGCTTCAGTTTTATCCTACCGTCCTGCGGAACTCGGCGCTCAGAAATGTCCAGTTGCGCCATGATCTTGACCCGCGCTGAAATCTTGGGTGCGAGTTTGATAGAAGGACGGGACACTTCTTTAAGAATGCCGTCTGTGCGGTATCGAACCCGGTACGCTTTTTCATAAGGCTCGAAGTGAATATCGGAGGCGCCACCACGGATAGCGTCCAGCAGCATTTTGTTCACATACTTAACGATCGGGGCATCGTCAACTTCGGTTGTCGATACGGAACCGTCGTCATCTTCGTGATCGCCGCTCTCCGTCTCAACTCCCTCGAGGTCTGCATCTTCAAGGTCGCCCATGGTGGAATCATGGGATTCCAGATAGCGATCGATGGCAGCCCGTAGCTTGGCGTCGTCTACGAGGATGGCATCGGTGCTCAGGCCGGTATTGAACTTGATCTCGTCCAGGGCCTGAATGTTCGTGGGGTCCGACACCGCGATAAACAGGCGATTCCCGCGTTTGTAGAGCGGCAGGGCGTTGTGTTTACGGAGTAGTTTTTCGTCGACAACCTTCTCAGGCATCATCTCAGGCAGAAACGCATCAAGATCCATTACGGAAACGCCAAATTCCATCGCCGCTGAGAAGGCGAGCTTGGAACTGTCAGCCAGCTGATTCTGTGTCAGATAGGTGATCAGTGGGATGCGGTTCTGGGAGGCCTGGAGAAATGCATCCTTTGCTGTTTCTTCATCCAGCAGGCCGTCGTCTACGAAGCGGCGTGCAAGTCCTGTCAGTGTCACGTTTCTGTTATTGGTCGCCATAAATGCTCTGAGAAGAATCGTCTAAGTGACTGAATGTCGTATTCAACGATGGAGAGTTTAGATGTACCGGAATGGTTTGGAAAGGTTCCGTCAGAAGAGTAGGCGCAACAGGGGAGGACGTGTAGTAATAGGGTGCGTGTCTAGAATTTGCTTTCGGGTGACAAAAAACGTCACACCTGGACTGAGCGCGGCGCACCTGCGAGCGCGTGACCTGGTTCGCATAAGCTCATAACACGCTGAACGAGAGTGACTTTTTTGCATTATATGAAAATTGGCACGCCGCATGCTTTGCCAGAATCAGCTCAAAGCGGATGCGGGGCCTTGCTCCACAGCCCCCGGAGCTGTAACACGCAAAACGACAACTCTAGAGGTCGATAACATGCAAGAAATCAAAATGAATCACGCTCAGAAGGGTTTTACCCTGATCGAACTGATGATCGTTGTAGCGATCATCGGTATCCTGGCAGCTGTTGCTATTCCCCAGTACCAGGACTACACCGCACGTACCCAGGTTTCTCGTGTAGTTGGTGAAGTGAATGCTCTGAAATCCAACGCTGAGAGCATTTTCAACAACGGTGGCCAGATTGGCTATGCAGACGACTTGACTACTACTCCTGCCCGTACCATTGGCATCGGCTGGACTGGTTCAAATCTTGTAGCAAATGGCACTGGAGCAGCGAATGCTCCCGCTTACGGCCTGACTATCAGTAACGGATCTGCAGCGAACATGTCTTGGAACGTAGTTATGGGCACCGATGCGTCTGCTGCTGTTCGTGGCGCTACCATCACTGTTACTCGCACCTTGCAAGGCGCTTACAACTGTGTTGTTACTCCGCCAACCACCAGCAATGGCTGGAAAGACAGCTACGCGCCTGCAGGTTGCCCGGCTTCCTAATGCGAAGATCTCATAGCTGAGATACCGCAACGATCACAAGTTGTCAATGCGGTAGACTAAAAGCCCAAAGCAAATGCTTTGGGCTTTTTTATTGGGAGGCGAGATTATTTTGAGCACAGTTCAGGTTAGGGTGATAGTCACAGTTGCCTTCGTGGCGACTACATTGCTCGTGGTTCTTCTTGCCGATTTTCTATCAAGCTCTGCGGGGGCGTACGCAGATCAGCGATTTCTTTTGGTGGCATGGCTGGGGGGCATTACGGTTGTCTCTACCTATTTTTTGATCTCAAGAGGTGTCTTTTCAAGGCGAGCCGTTGTGTGGGCCTTTCCGTTTATTTTGCTTGTTGTTGGGTTTCCAGTGCTTTCGCTGGCATATATCCGACAGCCCTACGCCTATGTCGAGCCCGGCCTATATTCATTCTATTTTGCTGCCGTCTTTCTGGGCGGTACCGCTCTGGCCAAATCAGGTATCTCCATAAAGTGCCTTGAGGCACTTGTCGTTATAACGGCTGCTGCCTGTTTTCTCTACGGCGCAATGTCGCTGAATGTTTACCTGTTCGCCCTGGCCGGCGGTCATGCCGATCTCTCTGATCTGATTCCCTGGGGGTTTGTCAATATTCGTTATTGGAGCCATGTGGCGACGTGGCTTCTTCCTGTCTTTCCCTTAGCTGTGTTGGTGGGTCCTTTTGCAAACCATCGGCTTTGGCGAGTGCTTGTTGCCGTTGGTGCTGGGCTATGGTGGTGGATTGTCTTCCTGTCGGCAGCTCGTGGATCTGTGCTGGGTGCGGCCGTGGGTGTCGTTGTCGCGAGCGTAATCATTGGTCGCCAGTGTTGGCCATGGTTGAAGCAATTCCTGGTCTACCTTGTGCTTGGTGGCTTTTTTTGGTTGGTCTTGTCGCTGCTTGTGCCGATTCTGGTTTTCGGGGAGCTGGAATTGCGTACCATTAGCCAGGGGAGTTCGGGCAGAGCGCCGTTGTTTATCGAAGCGTGGCAGATGAGCCTCCAGAGGTTTCCTTTCGGAATGGGGCCTCAGTCTTGGTTAACCCACGAGTTGTTGGCGCCGTCTTATGCTGAGAGCAACAAGTTTGGGCACCCACACAACATGTACCTTATGTGGGCTGCTGAGTATGGGTGGCTGCTTGTACTGATACTGTTCTGGGTGGCTTTTCAAGTTGCTTCGTTTCTCTATGCTCGCTGCAAAGTCATAAAGGTGACTGAGAGTTCAACCGAGGCGATTGTTCTTGCAGCCCTGTTGGCTTCTGTTGTGGGTGCCTTGATTCATGCTGGCGTATCGGCGGTCTTTATCGCGCCAGGCTCGATGCTAGTGGGGCTGTTGATTCTGCCCGTTTTTTTTGGGTTTATCGTTCCAAATTCCCTTAAGGGGAAGGGTCTTAAGAACGATACCTCGCACCCCTTGAGAAAAGCCTTCCTGGGGGTCGTGATCGCCACCCTTGTCTTTGCGCTCTGGGGGGGGTGGGTAGTTGAAGTGAGAAAGTATTATCTCGATATGAGAGAAGACGAACCCTATTATCAGGAAGTATTGCGAGAGAGAGCTCTTCCCCGATTCTGGTTGCACGGTTATTTCCCGCGCAACGATATGGGGCGTTGAAGTTATCGCCCTGTTAAGTTGGGCCTGATGGCCTGTTTTTTGCCTTAATAGATGCCAAGATGCATAGAGTGAGGCATGGCCATGGTTCGGAATAGCGACGGTTTTACCCTGATAGAATTGATGATTGTTGTTGCCATTATTGGCATTCTTGCGGCTGTGTCGCTGCCTTTTCTTCAGGCTAACACCATGAAATCCCAAATCAATCGTGCTGCGGCGGAGCTTGGGTCGTACCGATCGGCGTTTGAGGCGAACCTCTCTGCTTCCACGCCGGTCAACAACGAAACCTTGGGTTACTCTCCATCCGCTCTGACGACTGGAAACTCCGCGATTGAAATTGCAACGGTTAACCCTGACGGTTCTGGGCATATCGAGGTGACCATGGGCGGCAATGCTCACCCAAATTTGGCGGGCATCGTGATTCGATACGAGCGGAGCATTGGTGGTGCCTGGACTTGCTTTATAGACCGAACCGCTGCGCCAAACTGGCAGTCTCGCCTGCCGCCGCCCGGTTGCACTGAGATCTGATAAAGGGGCTTATTGGCGGGTCAGGTAAGAGATTAATGCCTCGATCTGCACCTCCGACAAAACTCCAGCCACCCCAATCATCGGCGTACTGTGTTTGGTCGGGTCCATCTCCTTGAACCGTCTCAGGGCAATCCCAAGATATTCAGTCGGTTGGCCGGCCAGACGGGGCATATCCCTGAAACCTTGTGCCTTGTCACCGTGGCAACCGGCGCAGCGCACAGCAAACAATTTTTCGCCAGCCTCAGCCTTGGTGGGGTCGCTGCCGGTGCGGGGCTTAGCCGTTTGCTGGCTGTAATAAACCGCAATATTAATCCGCTCCTCCAATGACAGTGTTTTCGCCAGCTTGGACATCACGTAGTCCTCACGGGTACCGTCGCGGAATTTCTCGAACTGGTTGAACAGGTAGAGCGGGTGTTGGGCGGCCAGGTTGGGTATGTATTCGCGCTTGCTGTTGCCGTCCTCACCGTGACAATAGCCACAGAAGCGGATGCGCTCGTGACCGGCCTCGTAGCTCGCCTGGCGCTTGGCGTCGTCGGCCACGATGGCGTTCAGTTGTGACATTGCATCGTCGGCAGGGCTGGCTGAAACCACTGAACCGGCCGCCAGGCCTACGACGATCATCAGTTTCCTCAAGTGCGAACTACCCAGCATAAGCCACCTACTTCTTCGGAAAGGCCAGAGAATAATCGGGGGGCCAGCAACTGATCTTGCCAAAGATCAAAAAAACGCGAATCGGGCGGTGTTCCGTCTTGAGGGTGTGTAAATTCCGGTCCATAGCCCCTCACTCACCCACGGTTTTTGCGTTAAGCTTTGTCTATCGCCAACCAGACAAGGACTTACGCGCCTATGAAACTCCGCTTCCTCGGTGGTACAGGCACCGTCACCGGCTCCCGTTATCTGCTTTCCGACGACAATCACCGCATGCTGGTGGATTGTGGCATGTACCAGGGCGTGAAAACCCTGCGCCGCCGAAACTGGGCCAAGTTTCCGGTAGATCCTTCAACTATTGATGCTGTGGTGCTTACCCACGCGCACATTGACCATTCCGGCTACCTTCCTGCGTTGGTCAAGAACGGGTTTAAAGGCAAGATCTACTGCACCAAAGCCACTCATGAGCTCTGCAAAGTACTGCTGCCCGATGCCGGGTTTCTGCAGGAAGAGGATGCCAAGTACGCATTCCGGAAAAAGTTCTCAAAGCACGAAAAACCGGAACCTCTGTTTACCGAAAAAGACGCCTGGGAAGCCCTGAAGCACTTTGAATCGCTGCACTACCACGAGAAATTCGAGCCGGTGAAGGGCTTTGAGGTTCAGTTCACTCCGGCCGGGCATATCCTGGGTTCCTCCTGCGTGCACGTTACGCACAAGAGTTCCTCCCGCACCGTGGTGTTCAGTGGAGATGTAGGGCGCCAGGACGACATCATTATGCGCCCACCAGAGCCCATCAGTCATGCCGATGTTTTGGTGTGTGAATCCACTTACGGCGACCGCACCCATGGTGAAACCGATCCAGAAAAGGATCTGGAGGAGATTATCACTAAAACCGCGGGCCGCGGCGGGATCGTATTGATGCCCGCTTTCGCCGTGGGCCGGGCCCAGATGTTGTTGTACGTTGTGCACAAACTGATGGGGCAGGGGCGAATTCCCAAACTGCCGGTGTATCTCAACAGCCCCATGGCCATCAAAGCCACGGAAATTTTCTGCAAACATCACAAAGAGCACAAGCTTAACGGCGCCCAGTGCGAGCTGATCGACGACAAAACAGAGTTCGTTCGCACCGTCGAGGAATCCATTGAGCTGGATGCCGTGAGATATCCCTGCGTGATCATCTCAGCCAGTGGAATGGCCTCGGGCGGCCGGGTGTTGCACCACCTTAAAACCCTGCTGCCAAATCCCAGAAACAGCGTTGTCTTTGCCGGCTTCCAGGCACCCGGTACACGCGGCGATGTCTTGGTGCATGGCGCCGAGTCGGTCAAGATTCACGGTGAGTACTGGCCGGTCAAAGCAGAGATCCATAATATGGATTCCATGAGTGCTCATGGCGACTATCGGGAAATCCTGCACTGGCTGGAACAAGGTACCTTGAAGCCCGAAAAGGTGTATGTGACTCACGGCGAAGCGGTAGCCAGTGATACCATGCGCAAACGCATCTCGGAAAAGTTCGGATGGGATGCTGAGGTACCGGATTTGTTCGAAGAGGTAGAGATCTGATGCACTACAGCTCCATACTGCCAGATGTGATCAAAATCGCTGATGAAGCCAGCGAAAAAGTGCTGCATATCTACCAGTCTGATTTCAAAGTAAATTATAAGGAAGATCACTCACCCATCACCGCTGCGGACATCGCCAGCCACGACATCATTGTCAAGGGCCTGCGCCAAATCAGCCGGGATATTCCGATACTCTCGGAAGAGGGCGAGGAGATTCCCTGGGAAGAGCGGAAAAAATGGCGCCGGTTCTGGCTGATTGACCCCATCGACGGCACCAAGGATTTTACCCAGCGCACGGGCGAATTCACCGTCAACATTGCCATGATTGAAGACGGCGAGCCTGTAATGGGCGTGGTCACAGCTCCGGCCCTGAAAGAGGCTTTCTGGGGCATCAAGGGTGAGGGTGCTCACATGCGGGACCGCACTGGCAGGGTGCACCGCATACGGGTGGCAGAACCCAAAGACACGTTGCGGGTGGTCGCCAGCAAAAATCACCTCAACGAGGAAACCCGCGCCTTTATCGACACCCTCGGCGCACACGAAACCGTCCAGGCTGGCAGTTCCCTGAAATTCTGCAGAATTGCCGAAGGGCATGCTGATATTTATCCACGAATGGGCCCAACCAGCGAGTGGGATACTGCGGCCGCCCACGCGGTGCTCGTCGCCGCAGGGGGGAAGGTGCAAACGCCGGAGGGCCAGCCCTTGGTTTACGGAAAAGAAAACATACTGAATCCCAATTTCATTGCCGCGGGAAACTGGTATTTCTAACCCATGACCTGGTACGCACTACAACACAAGCCGGCCCAGGGCGACCGTGCGGTCCAGCACCTGCAGAACCAGGAGATTGCCTGCTTCTACCCGAAAATCGAGGTAGAGAAAATCAAGGCAGGCAAGCGCACTAAAAAGCTGGAGCCCCTGTTCCCGGGGTACGTATTTGTGAACCTGGAGCAAACCGACCCCATGTGGGCAAAGCTTCGCTCGACTCGCGGTGTGCTGCGAATCGTCAGTTTTGCCAACCGGCCAGCGCCGATTGACGACGAAGTGATCGCCCACATTAAAAGTAGTATGGATAAGGTGGCAGAGCAGGGCGGCATCAAGCCCGGTCAGCCCATAGAGTTGGACGATGGGCCGTTTAAAGGCATCAACGCTATCTTCCAGGCCTATGATGGCGAGGAGCGGGCGATTGTGCTGGTTACCTTCATGCAGAAGCAGCAGCAAGTAACAGTGCCCGTGTCTGCCATTCGAGCATGAGTGGGTTAGCTCCGATATTGTGCTGAAAATGTGACCAGGTTCGCTGCATTTTCTAATCTTTGACAACTTTTTACGGCTCCAGCCCCCTGATTTGTCAAGTGTCAGACTTTTTGTCACTTGCTTGTCATAGCGCTTGCCGTAGAATCGTCATGCTTTTGAAATACTTCATTCATTCCCTGACAAGGAAGCTGTTGGGAAATTCTCTCCCGTTGTAGCCGTTTTACCCTTGTCCGCAGAAAAACAATTCTTATGACCTTAAAACACTGGGCCCTGGTCGGTGGGGCGGTAGCGTGCCTGAACAGTTTTTCCGCGTTAGCGGCACCCTGGCTGGAGCCAGGTGATACCAGGGCCAGATTCGCCGCCCAAAAACTGGCAGACCGTGGCGAAATGAACCGAGGTGTTACCACCTGGCCGCTTATGTGGAGTGCGGTACAGAGCTCACGCGGCTTTGCATCAACTGCTAACGAACCCTCCAGCGCCTTGGCCTCTGCCTATCTCCGATTTGAGATGGAAGAGCAGGCCAGCTCGGGTTTCCGCGGTGAATTCAACCTGAACGCCCAAACCGAAATACCCGGCATTACCGGCTTCGGCTCAAATTCACTGGCAAAAGCAGGCACCAGCGTAAACCTTCAGTGGCAGGGTGAAGCCTGGGCTTTGGGCCTCAAACCAGCCTACGCGCACGACCCGGATGATGATGACGAGCTCCGGCTAGACGGTTCCTACCTGGCGGGCACGCTTGGCAACTGGGTGTTCGGTGCCGGTGCCATAGACCGTTGGTGGGGCCCGGGCTGGCAATCCAGCCTGATACTCTCCAACAACGCCCGCCCAATTCCTTCGGTGTGGATGAACCGAAAAGACACTCACGCTCCGGAGAGTTCCTGGTTGGGCTGGATTGGCCCTTGGGACTTTACCCTATTAGCCGGCCAATACGAGAGCGACCGCGCGGTACCAGATGCCAAGCTCATCGGAATGCGCTTTACCTTCCGCCCGATGGATGGCCTGGATGTTGGGCTTTCAAGAGCCATCATGTTTGGTGGGGAAGGGCGGCCCGAAGGAGCCTCCACCATCTGGAATGCCTTGATTGGTAAAGACAACGGCCAATTGGAAGAGAACGACCCAGGCAACCAGATTGCCAGCATAGACGCGCGATACGGATTTGCCGTTGGCGCGCAAACCATGGGCCTCTATGCCCAGATGATGGGCGAAGATGAAGCCGGCGCCTTCCCGGCGCGAAAATCCTGGCTCTTTGGTGCCGATTGGACAACCAGCCTTCTCAATGGCGATCAACAATGGTTTGCTGAATACGCCAATACCCTGGCTGATGATTTTCTGGGCGATGCCATGCCCAATATCACCTACAATCACAGCCGCTACAGAACCGGTTACCGGCACTACGGCCGCAACATGGCGGCCAGCTTTGATGGCGATGCCGAAGCGGTCACCCTCGGCGGCTATCATTTCATGGATAATGGCAGCAATCTCAGCGCCAAGGTAAGTTATGCGGAACTCAACATAGATGGAACAGGCCGCGTGGTGATACCAAACACCAAGGTGTTCTATACCGTACCGGAAGAGTCTCAAAAGGTTGCCGTTGTGGACCTGGGTTATGGCACTCAGCTCTTCAACGGATGGCTGGATGTAAATCTCCAGGCAACCGACAAGAAAATCGAATACGTAAGCGGCCAAAAAGACCAATGGTCAGTTGGCGCCAGCTGGACCTATCGTTTCTAAGATAACGGAATACATTACCTGTGAATGTGAAAAAGCTCCTCCTGCCCCTGGCCTTGTTGCTCCCACTCACGGCCACGGCCCAGTCTATTTCCCCAGCACAGATTGAACAGTTCAAACAGTTACCCAGAGCCCAACAGGAGGCCCTGGCGGAACGCTATGGGGTTGATCTGGACAGCCTCGGCTCAGCCAGCCAAGGCGCCAATCAGCGCCCGCAGCAAGTCAATGTGGTTGAGCCCATCAACAGCATTACAGATCAGGAACGCCAACAGGCTCGCGCCAAGCAGCAAGAGGACGAAGAGCAGGCTCAGGCAGAAAAGAATGGCGGATTAAAGCCGTTTGGTTACGACTTGTTCGCGGGCAGCCCCACCACCTTTGCACCGGTTACCGAGATCCCGGTTCCAACAGACTACACCCTGGGGCCCGGGGATGTGTTGCGCGTTCAGCTCTGGGGCAAGGAAAACCAAAACCTGGAGCTTCCCATCAGCCGCGATGGCAGTATCAGTTTCCCGGATTCCGGCCCCATGAATCTCGCAGGTTTGAGTTTTGAAGAGGCCCGGCAGCAAATTCGCAAACGCGTTTCAGAGCAGTATATTGGCGTGGAGGCAGCCGTCACTCTCGGTGAGCTGCGCAGCATGCGCGTATTTGTATTGGGTGAAGCCCGTAATCCCGGGTCTTACACCGTCAGCTCGCTGTCTACCATCACCAACGCCCTATACGTGTCCGGTGGCGTGAAACAAAACGGCTCCCTGCGAAACGTACAACACAAACGCAACGGCAAACTCTTAGGCACTCTTGATCTGTACGATCTCCTACTGAAAGGCGACAGCAGCGCTGATAACCGCTTGCAGCCCGGCGACGTTATCTTCATCCCGCCCGTGGGCAAACGAGCCGGTATTGAAGGCGAAGTGTATCGCCCTGCTCTTTATGAACTCGACGGTGAAAACACCCTGGAAGACCTGGTAAGCATGGCTGGTGGCCTTACGCCGCAAGCCTACCCCCAACGCATTAACATCGAACGCACCAACGAAGATTTCCTGCGCATCATTGCAGAAGCCGACTACACCGCCTCAAAAGGTCGAAATGCTCACATTAAGGCGGGCGATAGAGTTCGCATTCCGTCCATTTCGGACATAACCGGCCAATACGTAGAAGTAAAAGGTGCTGCCACCCGCGCTGGAAAATTCGCCTGGGTGCCGGGTATGCGTGTCAGCTCCATACTGCAAAGCCTTGACGCAGATCTGATGCCAACGGCCGACAAGCGTTACGCGGCCATTGTAAGAACCGACAGGCAAACAGATTCCATCTCGGTACTCAATCTGCGCCTTCGTGATGCCATTCAGAAGGCAGGCAGCAACGAAGACCTGCAACTAGAAGAAAAAGACCGCATCCTTATTTTCTCCGACGCCGGAAAAGTGCAGGGTGGTGAGCAAGGCGGCAATTACACCCGTGAAAGCTTGTTTGCGCCCGTTCTGCAGCGTTTAAAAGCCCAGGCTAAACCAGGCGCCCCCCAGCAAACCATCCGCATCAGCGGCCCGGTTCGCTACCCGGGCGAGTACCCCATGCCGGCCAGCCGTAGCCTGGCAGATGCAGTTTTCGTGGCTGGCGGGCTGAGAGATTCAGCTTCTTTGTACCAGGCCGAAATCGCCCGCTACACCCAGGATGAAAGCGGAATTGGTCAAACGCACATCCTGAATGTGGATCTGGCGGCTGCCATGGCGGGACAAAGCAGTCTAATATTGCAGAGCCGGGACACCATCCTGATCAAATCCATCCCCCAGTTCGCCCAACCCCGAACGATTATCCTGAAAGGTGAAGTGCGTTACCCGGGGGAATATACCTTCCGAGAGGGGGAAACCCTTAAGGAAGTGGTGCAGCGGGCTGGCGGTCTGAGCAGCAATGCTTTCCCTGCGGGCGCCATCTTCACCCGTGAAAAACTCCGTCAACTGGAAGCACAACGACTGCGTGAAGCCGAAGAACGCTTGCAAGGAGACCTGTTGGGCGTGCAATTGCAAGGCGACAGTTTTGGTGGCCAGGACGTGGAACGAGTGCAGCAGGTAGAAGACCTGCTGGAAGATGTGCAGAACAGCCGCCCGGTTGGCCGCATGGTCATCGATTTAGCTGCGGTACTAAGCGACGAGAGTTATCAGTCAGTTCGCCTTCAGGATGGCGACCAGCTGATCGTTCCTACCATTCCGCAATCCGTTTCCGTCTTCGGCGAAGTACAATTCCCTACCAGCCACTTACATCAGCCCGGGCTAACTGTAGACGACTACCTTCAGCGTTCCGGCGGCCCCACCCGTCAGGCCGATGAAAGCCGAGTATACGTAGTGAAAGCGGATGGTTCGGTAATGCTACCCGAACGCAGCCAATGGTTCGGCGGCCGAAGCCAGCAGTTGGAGCCGGGCGACACCATCATCATGCCTATAGACGTAGACCGCCTGAACCAGCTGGAGCTCTGGACTAATGTAAGCCAGATTGTCTATCAAATGGCCTTGGGCGCCGCAGCTGTGGGTAATCTGTAATGAGTCAAGTGCCAGTTAACCAAGACGACCGGGCCGACGAGATCAGCCTCCGCGAACTGTTAGCCACCCTATGGCGTGGAAAGTGGATAATCATCGCTTTTGTCATCGTTTTCGCTGGTGTCGGAGTAGCCTACGCCTTATATAAGCCCAATATCTACCAAGCTAGTGTGCTCCTTGCTCCCGCCCAGGATGAGGGGGGTGTCAACAGTCTCAGCGGTCAGCTCGGAGGGCTCGCAAGCTTGGCCGGGATTAATCTTGGCGGTGGCAGCTCCAACAACACCGTAATTGCCAAAGAAACCTTGAAATCCCGGGCGTTTCTGAGAGATTTTATCCGCCGCCATGACCTGAGCGTGCCGTTAATGGCATCCAAAAACTGGAACATGGTTACGCAAGAATGGTCTATAGATGAAGAAATCTACAATCCTAAGACTGGAGAGTGGCAGAAAAACAAAGATGGTTTAAGCCTCAGGCCCACGAACTGGGATATGGTCGAACGATTCCGCGAACTGCTGACCGTAAGAGACAATAAAGACACGGGCTTGGTTACGGTAGCCATTGCCAGTGAATCACCAGTTGCTGCGAAACAGTGGCTGGAATTATTGATCAAAGATATCAATGAACGGATGCGCGAGCAGGACGTGCAAGATGCCGAGGCCCGCATTGCCTATCTGGAAGGTAAGCTCCGTGAAACCAACATCTCTGGAATGCAGCAGGTGTTCTATCAGTTGATCGAGAGCGAGACTCGAACCGTGATGCTGGCTAATGCCCAGCGCGAATACGTGTTTAAAACGGTAGACCCCGCCGTTATTCCCCAGGAAAAAAGCGAACCGAAACGGGCGCTGATCGTTATACTCGCTGTTATGTTAGGTGGAATTCTGGGTGTACTTGGTGTTTTTGTAAAAGCGTTTGTTCAGAACAGCAGGCAGCCTAACAAGGCGTAACTGAAAAGTGGGGCGGGTTGGCGTAGTATTCGCACCTATTTTCCGGGGCGCACGCTACACATCACAATGCCGTCAAAGCCTGAAGCACAAGGTAAGATGCAGGGGGAGGGTAGCGTGCCCGACAAACATAATAACGAATGCGGAACTACCTGATGAGTGCTACGCAAAATCAGCGGTACGAGGATGAGATCACCTTGATTGACCTCGCTGCCACTATCGTTAAACGCCGTCGAGTCTTCTATGCGGTCTTCCTCTCATGCATCTTGGTCGGGATTGCTTACGCCTTTGTGACAGAGAACACTTATCAATATACCAGCCTTATTCAGGTTGCGGAAAAAGGGGCGGACGAATTCTTGGAGCCTCCGGCTACCACCATTGCTACGCTGGAGAGTCGTTGGCTACCAGAGCGGGAGGTTGCCTATCTATCTGAAAATGGAGAGAATTTTCCGTTCACCACGAGCTTCGCAAACCCTGAGAATACTGGTCTGATCAGATTGGTTTCCGAATCAACAACTAAAAACGCAGAGCATGTGAAAACGGTTCACCGGTACCTTGTAGAGCAAGTTCAGCAGAGGCACAACGCACTTCTCGAGCGCGAGAAGAGAAGCCTTGAAAGCCAAATGCGGTCAATCGATCAATCAATCGATGTGCTTAAAAATGGCCAGGATTCCGGCCAGGTGCTAGCTGAGGCGTTTGACAGAAAAACCAAGCTTGAAAGTGATCTCCAGGCTTTGAAAGCAGCCGAAATGTTAGTTCTTGCAAGGCAGGGTGCTGAGAAAACCGGGCCGGCGAGAATTTTGATTATTACCCTTGCTACGATTATGGCGCTAATAGGTGGGGTGTTTTCGGCATTTTTTGCCGAATTCTTGGCATTGGTTCGGTCACAGGTCGCTGCGTCTAATGAGGCCAACGAGTAACAGTGACGATCCAACTTTTAAATCTCGGCCTGAGGGCTGTGACTCTGGCGGTAAAGTTTGCGTTTATTCTTGCGCTTGCTGTGTTTCTGCCGCCTGAAGAGGTTGGGTTGTATGGCCTGATTACGGTGACGGTCTCATATTCGATCTACTTTGTGGGTTTTGAGTTCTATACTTTTAGTACCAGAGACCTTGTCGCTCGTCCTCGTTCCGAGTGGTCACGGTTACTATCGAATCAGCTTGTTTTCTTTGGCCTGATGTATGTGGTTGTGCTACCTGCATTCAGCATTGTGTTTTTTCTGGAAATGCTTCCCTGGAGCGTGATGGCAGGGTTTATTGCCTTGGTCGTTCTGGAGCATCTGTCTACCGAATTGATGCGATTGCTTGTGGCCATAGAAAAGCCATTACTCGCAACCCTAGTCATATTCATCAAACAGGCTCTGTGGGCCCTGTGCTTTGCCATAACGATGTGGCTGGCTCCGGAATTCAGGAACATATCTGACCTGTTGCTCTTCTGGATAGCGGGTTCAGCTCTCAGTATCCTGATTGGTATCGGGCCGCTACTGAAACTTGACTGGAGAGGTGTGCTTACAAAGATTGACTGGCGTTGGATTCGGACCGGAGTAATGGTCGCGATCCCGCTGCTATTGTCGTCAGTTGCTGTGAGATCACTTTTCACGTTTGATCGTTATGCTTTTGAAGCCCTCAACAGTCTGGCTTTACTGGGAGCGTACAGCGTCTACATGGGGGTGGCATCAGCCATGCTCTCATTTATGGAGTCAGGCGTTTTCGTTTTTTACTATCCAAGAATGATGAAAGCCTATAAAGAGCAGAACAAGTCAGAGTTTGAGCACGCCTATAGCAAACTCGCAAAGCAATCCGCTGTTTGGCTAACGTTTTTGATGGTGGGTGCGGCAATAGCCGGGGTTGTCGTTTTTCCGATGCTGGAAGAGACCATCTACTACGATAATTTGATGCTCTTCTTTGCGATTATCGTCGCTATGGCAATCTTCATCGGTGGGTATGTGTTCCAGTACGGCCTCTACACAACAACCCGGGACAAAAGCATTATTGTTGCAAATCTCGCTGGCCTAGCGGTTGCAGCTATCGCATTGGTTATGATTGCGCCACTCACGAACTATTGGGCAGTGACCATTGCAATGACAATAGGAAGTGGTGTTGCAACGCTCCTTAAATACCGGAAATGGCGTTTAACCCGAAAAGAACTTTTCCTGGCTTGATATCGTAAATTTTAGAAACCTCAGAATTAGATAGGACACGCAATGAAAGAAACAGTATTGGTAACAGGCGCAGATGGATTTATCGGATCTCACCTTACGGAATTGTTGGTCCGAGAAGGCTACAGAGTAAAAGCGCTCTCCCAGTACAATTCTTTCAATTACTGGGGCTGGCTGGAAAATATTGATTGCCTGGATCAAATCGAGGTACTTAACGGCGATGTGCGAGACCCGCATTACTGTAAACACATCACTAAAGATGTCGACATCGTTTACCATTTGGCGGCATTAATTGCGATCCCATACTCCTATGTGGCTCCAGATAGCTACGTTGATACTAACATCAAGGGTACCCTGAATATTTGCCAGGCTTCGCTGGAAAATGGCGTAAAACGCGTAATTCATACGTCCACCAGCGAAGTATACGGTACTGCTCAATACGTGCCGATTGATGAAAAGCACCCGGTGCAGCCCCAGTCTCCCTACAGTGCTTCCAAAATAGCTGCTGACGCCATGGCAATGAGTTTCTATAACGCGTTTGATCTACCGGTTACTGTTGCGCGCCCTTTCAATACCTATGGTCCGAGGCAGTCTGCCCGTGCGGTTATTCCAACCATCATTACCCAGATAGCCGCCGGCCAGAAATCCATCAAACTGGGAGATGTATCACCCACAAGAGACTTCAACTACGTCGAAGATACCTGCCGCGGATTCCTTGCTCTGGCCAACTCCGATAATACGGTTGGAGAAACGGTCAACATTGCGTCTAACTTCGAGATTTCAGTTGGTGACACGCTTAACCTCATCCGAGATATTATGAAAAGTGATGTTGAGTTTATTACCGATGAACAACGGATTCGCCCCGGAAAATCAGAAGTGTTCAGATTATGGGGAGAGAACGCGAAGATACGTGAATTAACAGGTTTTTATCCTGAGCATTCGATCGAAGATGGTTTGAGAAAGACCGTGTCCTGGTTTACAAACCCTGAGAATCTCAAGCACTACAAAGCTGGAATTTACAATGTCTGACATGTCCCTGAACCGGCTTGTTGAATTTGTAAAAGATCACTACGGTACTAACGAATTCATACCGCTGCACGCGCCAGTGTTTTCAGGGCGTGAAAAGGCGTACGTTGCAGACACCATAGATTCTACCTTCGTCTCCAGCGTGGGCGCTTACGTGGATCAGTTCGAGAAGGAGTTGGCTGGATACACTGGCGCCGGCGCGGCAGTAGCGACGGTGAACGGCACAGCAGCACTCCATGTCAGCCTAAAACTGGCGGGCGTACTTCCCGGCGACCTCGTGATTACCCAGGCGCTGACTTTTGTAGCCACCTGCAACGCGATTCACTATTGCGGGGCAGAACCACTGTTTATTGACGTGGATGAGGCAACGCTTGGGCTTAGTCCGTTAGCCCTTGAAAATTGGCTGAAGAACCATGCGGATCTTGATGCAGAGGGCGTGTGTATTGAGCGAGAATCCAGACGAAGAATAACGGCATGCATGCCCATGCACACATTTGGGCACCCTGCAGACCTCGCCGGCCTTCTGAGGGTTTGCAAATCCTGGAACCTTCGCCTGGTAGAAGATGCTGCGGAATCACTTGGCAGTTTCTACGAGGGCCGCCACACGGGCACCTTTGGGGAGATCGCTGCTGTAAGCTTCAATGGCAACAAAATCATAACCACCGGTGGTGGCGGTATGATCCTTTGCGATGCTGAGGTTGGTAAACGCGCAAAGCACCTAACCACAACCGCAAAAAAACCTCATCCTTATGAGTACGTGCATGACGAAGTTGGGTATAACTATCGATTGCCTAATATCAACGCTGCTCTGGGGGTTGCTCAACTTGAACAGCTATCAGAGTTTCTTGCGGAGAAGCGTGCGCTGGCAACGCAATACCGGAATCTTCTGAAAGATACTGAGTTCCAGTTTGTTGATGAGCCGAAAGGCTGCCAAAGTAACTTTTGGTTGAATGCGGTTCTGTGCTCCGATGAACACTCAAGAAATCATCTGCTTGAGGTGACCAACGCAAAAAATGTCATGACCCGGCCGGTCTGGCAATTGATGTGTGATCTTCCAATGTATGCTCATTGCCGACGAGGTGATCTCCGCACTTCAAGAAACATTGCACAGCGCCTTGTTAATTTACCCAGTGGCGTAAAACCGGTTCAGATATGAAGACAATCGCTGTATTTACCGGAACCCGAGCAGAATACGGCTTACTTTGTCCGTTATTGAGGAAACTGGCTAATCATTCGGAACTCAAATTGCAGCTTATTGTGAGTGGCATGCATCTCTCACCGCAATTCGGAGAAACATGGCGAACCATAGAGGCCGACGGATTTACCATAGATGCCAAGGTGGAAATGCTCCTCGCTTCCGACACAAGCTGTGGCGTTGCGAAATCCATGGGGCTGGGTGCAATTGGCTTTGCGGACGCGCTAGAACGCCTTAGTCCCGATTGCCTGGTTATTCTAGGTGACCGATACGAGGCTCTGGCAATTGCACAAGTTGCTGCTGTCATGCGTATCCCCATTGCTCACTTACATGGTGGAGAAATCACTGAGGGTGCCTACGATGACTCTATCCGCCATGCAATAACCAAGCTTTCCCACTACCACTTTGTTGCGTCTGATGAGTATCGCCAACGGGTTATCCAGATGGGAGAGGCTCCGGAACATGTTTGGAATGTGGGTGCATTGGGGATCGAAAATATTCGAACGGTGCCAAAAATTCCCCTTGCCGAAATCAATAAAAAATTTAATCTCCAAATGAGGCAGCCGTATTTTCTGGTGACCTATCACCCGGTGACGGTGGGGGAAGAAGACAGCGAAGAGACCTTTGAGAACCTGCTATCGGCACTTGATGAGTTTCCCCAACACCAGGTGCTGCTTACATACCCGAACTCAGACAACGGTGGTCACAGATTGATTCAGATGCTTGAACAATATGCCAGCGAACGGTTGGGTAAGGTATTCGCTGTACCATCACTTGGTATGCAGTGTTACCTCAGTGCCGTGAATTGCAGTGACGCGGTTATTGGTAACTCATCCAGCGGTGTCATTGAAGTGCCCTCGCTCGGAACGCCATCAGTCAACGTCGGTGTCCGGCAAAAGGGCCGCCTGGCAGCAGAGTCTGTAATACACGCAGGCACCAGCAAAAAAGAGCTTAAACAGTCGATTGATGATGCTCTATCAGCCGATGCCCGGCGAATATCCAAAACGTGTGAGAATCCGTACGGCACCGGTGAAACGTCAAAGATAATCGTAGAGGTCTTGCGGAGCCTTCAGCCTTCGGGACCTAAGCAATTCTTCAATTTACCCCGGTCTCAGGAAGGCGAATATTAATGGTTAGAATAATCGCAGAAGCCGGCGTGAATCATAACGGCAACCGCGACATGGCCTTTGAACTGGTCAAAGTAGCAGCGGATTCAGGTGCCGATGCCGTTAAATTCCAGACCTTTAACGCAGAGCGACTGGCAGCCCTTACAGCGCCGAAAGCGAAATATCAGCAA
>Ga0114900_1000207_pt1 | contig 51371 bp, 48 predicted proteins | sample MalvireepMed_231_FD_89685 | JGI IMG/M metagenome (GOLD analysis project Ga0114900, IMG submission 89685) | Marine viral communities from the Global Malaspina Expedition - Malaspina viral metaG DeepMed_231 | ecosystem: Environmental > Aquatic > Marine > Oceanic | place: Mediterranean Sea...
CCGCCGCGCGCGCGGCGGCGATGTCGGTTTCCTTGTCACCGATGAGAAAACTCTGCTCTCGTTTGACTGGAAACTCGGACATCGCGGCCAGTAGCATGCCGGGATTGGGTTTCCGGTCGAAACTGGCCTTTCGGTAAGCTGGATTTTCCCCTTCCTCGTGGAAGGGGCAGTGATAGATCCGGTCGATGCGCGCGCCCTGCTGGGCCAGTTCGTCCAGCATCCACTCATGCAGTGTGTGCATGTCGGCTTCTGTGTAATAGTTGCGGGCGATACCAGATTGATTGGTAACCACGAAAACGAACCAGTTGCGCGCGTTAAACGCGGCGATGGCCTCGGCGGCGCCTGAAACCCATTCGAAATCCTCGATCCGGCTGACATACCCTTTGTCGACGTTAATCACGCCGTCGCGATCAAGGAAGAGGGCGGGGCGTGAGACGCTCATATGAGCGGTCTTTGCCCGCAGTCTCTCGCAGTTGCAACACTCTCATTTGTGGTAAATTTTCTGGACCTTGTGTCCGAAAGACGATTTCCTTCCGATTGGAGGGGTCGTCAGAGCCCCCCAAAATGCCTAAGGGAGGGCAAATTATGGAAAATATTATACCACTCATCCTGAGTGCTATTGGGGGTCTGGTGATCGGCCCGCTGGTTTCACGGCTAACCGGCGGTGGCGGCACAGGTGGACTGATCGGCGGAATTATCGGTGGCATTGGTGCGCACTACGGACTGGATGCGGCCAATATTCAGGTTCTGGGCGATGCCGCGGCCAGTTCAACCTCACCCATGAATATAATCAATACACTGCTGGAAGGCGGTGTGGGGGGCGGAATTGTCGGCATCCTCGCTGGCCTGGTCATGAAGCCGAAAGGCTGATCCATACCGAAATTCACGATGAAGCCGGCTCCGCTGTGGGTCGGCTTTATTCGTCTATTGGAAGCTTTTCCTTGTTGGCCTCGACCCCTCGCAGGAAGGGTATAATCGAAAACGCCGTCAGAATGCCTGCTAACAGAAACGCCGCGCCTGGAAAGTGCAACGGTGTGCCGGGTTCGGTGAAATAGAACAGCGCGCCAGCCATGATCATGGGGCCGAATATCATGGCGAAGGAGTTCAGGCTGGCTGATGCTCCCTGCAATTCTCCCTGGGCGTTCTTGGGCGTGACAGTGGACATGAGGGAGTTCAAGGTCGGGCTGGCTACCCCGCCAAGTGCACCTAACGGGATGATCAGGAAAACGACCCAGCCGAGCCCGGCAAACGCATAGGCGAACAAGGCGAGCGCATTGATGATAATCCCGTAGAGCGTCGTCCTTACTGCACCGAAGCGTTTCAGCGCGATTCCGATCAGCCCGGCCTGGACGACAGCGGCGCCGAGCCCCACCAAGCCAAGCGACAAGCCGATTTCCTTCGGGGACCAGTCATATCGGATCTCGCCATGAATCGGCCAAGTCGATGGGTATACCGTGTGGGCGAGGAAAAACACGCCTGCCGAAACGAGAAACCAGGATACATGCGGCAGTTTCGAGAAATGCTTTACGGCTCCGAACGGATTGGAACGGGACGGGACAAACGGACGGCGGTGTTCTTCCTCCAGCGATTCCGGGAGGACAAAGAAGCCATAGCAGAAGTTCAACAAGGCCAGCGCCGCAGCAGCAAAGAAAGGCGCGCGTGGATCGAATTCACCCAGGATACCCCCCATGACCGGGCCAAAGATGAAACCAAAGCCGAAAGCGGCACCGACCATGCCAAAGGCTTTGCCGCGATTTTCCGGTTCAGTGACATCGGCAATGTAAGCATTGGCCGTTGAATAAGTTGCGCCGGAAATTCCCGAAAGGGCGCGCCCGAGGAAAAGCAACCAGATCGAATTTGCAAAACCCATAATCAGGAAATCGATAGAGAGCGTTGCGATCGAGGCGAGGAGTACGGGCCGGCGTCCAAACCGATCCGACAATGCCCCAAGCATCGGTCCGAACAGAAAGTTCATGAAGGCATATGTCGTGCCCAGCCCGCCTATATAGAGCGTGGCGCGTTCGGCTGAGATATTGCCAAGTTCCTGCACCAGTGTCGGCACGACAGGAATAATCAGGCCAAAAGCCAGCATGTCGATCGCGACCGTTATGATCACGAACATGAAGGCGTTCTTGCCATTGCGCCGAGTGGCAGGTGCAGAGTCAGTCATGCGCGCATCTGGCCGCAGCCGGGGGGGCGGTCAATGTGTTTATGCCCATAATGACAGGGGTTTATCGCCGCGTGAGCTCTTGTCGCACCTGTCCGCCTGTGGCCCAGTCTTTCGCATGACCGACTCTATTCCGATTACGCGGCGGAATGTACCGCCCGAGCGGGCCGAAGGTATTCGTGCGCGTTTGCGCGGTGCCGAGACATTGACTGAACAGCCCGATGCTTCCCGAATTGCCGTTCCCGCAGACGCGGCGAGTCTCTTTGCGCTGTTGTCGGACCCCGCCGTGCATGCGCCTATCTACACGCTGCCGCGCCCCCTTACCGAGGCGAGTACTTGTGCGTTCATCGAACAGCACCTCGAAGAGCGCGAAGCGGGCACTGGCCTCCTGTTCGTCCGCGCAGCCGAAGATGGGCAAATCCTCGGATACAGCGACGTGCAGGTCTGGCCAGACTTGGCGGCGGGTGAGCTCGGCGGCGCGTTGCACCCGTCGCAGCACGCCAAGGGTCAGGGAACGCGCGGCGCCATCGCGAGCTTCAACTGGATGTTTGAGGCGCTGGATCTCGATCTGCTGTGCGAGACGGCCAGCCTCGAAAACATCCCGACCCAGCGCATGCTGGATGGGCTGGGTTTTGCCCGCATGGGGGAAATCGTGAGCGTGCGACCAGACGGAACATCGCGCAGGTCCCTGGTCTGGGAGATGACTCGCGAGGACTGGCGCGCCCGGCATGGCGGTGGCCAGCCTTAACAGCGCCCGAAAGCGCAGTTAAGGATAAAGGAGACCAACTCGGAGGCCTTCGACGTGCTGACCTATCTCTTACTCGGCTTCGTGGCCGTCCTGATTGTGACTGGTGTCCTGATATACAACCGGCTCGTCAGTCGATCACAGATGGCGGACAATGGCTGGTCGGATATTGATGTGCAGCTGAAACGACGCGCCAATCTGATTCCCCAACTCGTGACCACGGTCAAAAGCTATGCCGCGCACGAGCGAGACCTCTTTGTAGAAGTTACGGAAAAGCGCGCGCAGGCTATGGCAGCGGGGGACGATCTCGCCAGTCGGGGCGCGGCTGAGAGCGCCCTTTCTCAACCAGTCGCGCGCCTGATGGCCATTGCCGAAGACTATCCGGACATGAAGGCCAGCGGCAACTTTCTCGAACTGCAGAGAGAATTGTCAGACACCGAGGACAAGATCGAAATGGCGCGCCGCTTCTACAATGGTGCCGTGCGCGAGTTGAACACGAGTGTTCAGAGTTTTCCGGCCAACCTGGTGGCCGGCCCACTCGGGTTTCGACAACGCGCCTATTTCGAAGTGGACATGGCCGATCGGGCATTGCCAGAGATCGACATGGGAGGCGTTTCATGAACGTTCGCGCGTTGCTCCTGTCCTTGGTGGGGTGTCTCTTCGCGCTTGGTGCCGTGGCCGAAGAAAAGATCGACAGTTTCGATGTTTCGATCTCCGTGGAGACTGATGGCGACATCGAGGTGTCCGAGACAATTCAGGTCACCTCCGAGGGCACACGTATCCGGCGTGGCATCTTCCGCGACCTACCTCGATACTATGCCGATGACGAAGGGCAGGCGGGCGACAAGCTGCCATACCAATATGATGTCAGGCGCGTGACCCGAGATGGACGTCGCGAGCCTTACTCAGTCGAGCGGGATGGCAATGCCTTCCGTATCCGGATTGGCGATGCCGACGTGTTTCTGCAGCATGGAAGCCATACTTACGAAATCGAGTATGAGGTGAAGAACCAGATTCGCTATTTCGAAACCCATGACGAGCTCTTTTGGAATGTGACCGGCAATTACTGGCTGTTCCCGATTAATCAGTCTGCAGTGCGCATCACCCTGCCAGAAGACGCGCGTATTGTTTCGCAGGATGCGTATACCGGCGGGTTTGGCGATGTAGGCAGCGACTATGCCTACCGCCAAAGTGGTGGAGCGCATGTGTTCGAAGCCACGCGAGGTTTTTTCCCGGGGGAGGGGATGACCGTATCTCTCGGGCTGGAAAAGGGAGTGATCGAGCCTCTGTCCCTGTCGGACAAGGGTACGATCTGGTGGTTCCGCTACGGGTCGCTTGGTTTGCTGATCGCCTCGTTTCTGGGCGTACTTACCTTCCTGACGCGCAGCTTCCGCAAGGTCGGCGAGGACCCACCCAAGGATCCGGTCTTTGCGCGGTATGAGCCGCCGAAAGGTTTGTCCCCTGCCGCTGTGCACCACATCTACTATCGCGGGCTGCGCGGGCATGGCGCCCTGATCTCCACGCTTATCAGTATGGGCGCGAAAGGCCTCGTCGATATCGATGCGTCTGAAAAGAAATCAACCGTTCTGACTCGGAAGTCCGGCGTGTCCGCGACCCTGTCAGCTGACGAGAAGCAGCTTGACGGCGATCTGTTTGATGGCGCGGGGACACGCACGCTGGGCGGTAAGTATGATGCAAGCTTCACCACAGCATATTCCCTGTTCCGAAAGTCGATTTCGCGGAAATATGGGAAGGCGTACTTCCGCTGGAACCTCGGCTATACGTTGGGCGCTGTTGTGCTGACGATTGCCGGCATTGCGCTGGCCGTTTCCCAAACCATCAACTGGTCATGGTGGCATATGGCCATCATCCTGGCGCTTGCGGCCATGAATGGACTCTTCATGTATCTGATGCCAGCGCCAACGCCCAAGGGTCAGAAGGTGCGAGCAGAGATTGAAGGCTTCAAACTGTATATGGAGAAAGCCGAGAAGTTGCAGATGAATTCAGTGGAGGTTGGCAGTGATGCCCCACCTCCGATGAGCGTTGAGCGCTACGAACGGTTCCTGCCTTATGCTGTGGCGCTCGATGTGGAAAAGCCGTGGACGAAGTATTTTGAGAAGACGCTGCCCACCGAGGCCGCCAACTATTCGCCGGCATGGGGACATTTCGGCAGTCGCTCTTTCGGCAGTGTCGGGGGCATGAATGATGCCATAATGTCGAGCATGAGCACGGGCGTCAGCAGCTCTCTGCCACAAAGCTCCAGCTCCTCGGGCAGCGGAGGTGGCGGCTTTTCTGGAGGCGGCGGCGGTGGCGGTGGTGGTGGAGGCTGGTAAGCCCTAGCGGCTGAGTTCCTTCATGGCCTCGTCAAGACCATCCAGCGTAAGTTCAAACATGCGGTGGCCACCAATCAGTTCCCGGATCAGCTTGATGGAACCAGTATATTCCCAAGCGCCTTCCTTGACCGGGTTCAACCAGACAAGGTTCGGATAGCGTTCAACAAAGCGCTGAATCCAGATGCCGCCAGCTTCCTCATTCCAATGCTCCACCGAGCCGCCGGAATAGGTGATCTCATACGGGCTCATCGTGGCGTCGCCAACGACGATGACCTTGTAGTCGCTTGGGTATTTATTCAGGACGTCCCAAGTGGGAATGCGATTGTTCATACGGCGGCGATTGTCCTTCCACAGCCCTTCATAGGGGCAGTTGTGAAAGTAATAATATTCAAGATTTTTGATCTCGGACCGAGCCGCCGAAAAGAGTTCTTCCATGATGCGGACATACGGGTCCATTGATCCGCCCACGTCGAGCAGCAGCAGGACTGATACCGTGTTGCGCTTTTCCGCGCGCATCTCGATGTCGAGATAGCCTTTGCGCGCAGTGTTGCGGATCGTCTGGTCAAGGTCGAGTTCATCCGGCGCGCCTTTGCGTGCCCATTTGCGCAGCCGCTTCATGGCGACCTTGATGTTCCGTGTACCGAGTTCGACGGAATCATCGTAATTCTTGAATTCGCGCTTGTCCCATACTTTCACGGCGCGGCGGTGACGGGATTTCTCCTGCCCAATGCGGACGCCTTCAGGATTGTAGCCATTCGCGCCGAAGGGCGAGGTGCCGCCGGTGCCGATCCATTTATTGCCGCCCTCATGTCGCTTCTTCTGCTCGTCGAGACGTTTTTGCAGCGTTTCCATCAGTTTTTCGAAGCCGCCCATGGCTTCGATTTCGTCCATTTCTTCCTTGCTCAGGAATTTCTCGGACATCTTGCGCAGCCATTCCTCGGGAATGTCTTCGACGTCCACTGCGTCGGCCAGACTGTCGAGCCCCTTGAAGGCATGGCCAAAGACCTTGTCGAATTTGTCGATATTGCGCTCGTCCTTCACCAGCGCGGCGCGGGAGAGGTAATAGAAATCCTCCACGTCCATATCGATGACCTGTTTGTCCATCGCTTCCATCAACAGAAGGTATTCCTTCAGGGTGACGGGCACTTTGGCTTCGCGCAGCTCATTGAAGAAGTTCAGGAACATGGGCGGGTCTCTTCGATTGGGTTGACCCTGAAGATAGCGTCGCGAAGTCCTCATGTCCAAGATGACGCTGGGAAAAGCAAATTGACGACTTGACGCGAAACCATTTGGTTCCCTATAAAGGGAAACTGAAAGGTTTCATAATATGTCTGACAAAGATGTCTTCCGCGCCATTGCTGATCCAACCCGCCGACAGATCATGTCGATGCTGGTGGACGGGGAATTGCGCGTCTCAGATATTGCCAGCCAGTTCGAGATGAGCCGGCCAGCGGTATCCAAACACCTCGCTCAACTGGAGTCGGCCGATCTCATCATGGTCGAGCGCCAAGGCAGGGAAGCGATCAATCGACTCAATCCGGAAGGACTGAAACCCGTTGCGGAATGGCTGACCTTCTTCAGTCAGTTCTGGGACGACAAGCTCGCCAAACTGAAACAGGCTGTGGAGGGATCCGATGACTGACGCCACACTTACAAAAACTATTTTCATCAATGCCGCGCCGGAGCGCGTCTGGACTTATCTCGTCGAGCCTGACAAGCTCGCCCGCTGGTTCCATGAATCCGATAAAATGCTGGACGCAGGCCAGGACTACGCCTTGCTGCGAGAGAACAAGGATAAACCGGATCCGAAGATGTGCTGGGGACGGGTTATCGTGTCCGAACCGCCGCACAGGCTGGTCTACACCTTTACGCACGCTTTTCTCGGTGGCCATGAAACTGAAGTGGCGTGGCAGCTGGAAGAGGCCTTCGGCGGGACGAAACTCACGCTTGTTCACTCCGGCTTTGAGGCGTTCGCCGGCGACGTGTTCGATATGCTTACAAGCCATGACAAGGGTTGGGACCAACATTTTACCCGCCTGCGGGTGGTGGCTTCTTGAGTGACGCACTCATGCTCGGTTCAGCTGGATTTGCTAATCAGTCCCCATGAAAGCGATGATCGTAGTAGTCTTGATTGGCCTCACCTTGTTTGAGACGAGGCCCGCAAATGCGCTGGACGGCCAGTCTTGCGACGGGGCCGAAGAGACAGCCTGCATGCTCGACGCGATATGGTCAGCTGCCTCTGTTCTGCCGTCAGACAAACAGACTCGGTTGGCGCGGCCCTTTCTGGAAGTCGTTTCCATGAGCCGTGATGTTGCGTTGAAACGCGCTTGGAGATCTCGACTCGCGGTGCCTGAGCCGCGCCAAACGACTGATACGCCTTATGCGACGGAGAAAGCCCGGATGGCGCTGGCCGAGGGCGACTGGGATGCTTTTCTCCGGGATGCCCGTTCTGGAGGGCGCCCCTTCAATATTGGCAGGCCCGAGATCATGGCCGCCGGTGCGCGTCTGGCTCCGAATGAGACGGTACGACGCCGCGTGATCGAGACAATGTACGAGCTGGCTGGGCCACGCCAGCGCGCGTCCGGGCTCGACCGGGCATTCGAACAGGCAGACTTCGGATATGCGTTGGCTGAACTTGCCATGGAGGCCTGCGACTTGGCGGAGTTTGATCGCGCGGTCGCGCTGACGGCGGATCCGGACTCGCTGCGCTATGCGTTGTGGCGACATCGGATTACGGGAAATGCAGGTGTCCTGGCCAGTCGTATCCGGCGTGAGGCGGATGCAGATGACACCCACCATGTTCGTACCGCGCTGGAGGGCTATGGTGCCATCCTTCAGAGGGGTTATTGCGCCTAGCGGGAACTCGAGGCTTGTCAGCGCGTTGAAAGCCCATGGAATTTACTCCCATTGAGGATTTGAAGACTGAAGTCGAAAGCATGGCTTCCGCCTTCTTTAAAAGCCTGCCGAACCTGACAATTGCGTTGGCGATACTCGTCGTGACGCTGATCGCGGGTCGCGTCGTGCGGGCTATCGTATCCGCTGCCATGACGCGCGCTCATGTACGCGACGCGCTAATCACGCTGGCACGAAATCTCATTTCCATTGCCGCGTGGATTGTCGGCGTCGCCATCGCGATGACGGTCATCTTTCCGTCTGTGTCTCCCTCCGACATTATTGCCGGCCTTGGATTGACCTCCGTGGCGATCGGCTTCGCGTTCAAGGATGTCTTCGAGAATTTTCTCGCTGGCGTCATTATCCTTGGCCGGGAAAAGCTGCGCATTGGCGACGTGATCGAGTGCGAGGACGTCTACGGTCGGGTAGAAAACATTCTCATCCGCGAAACTCATGTTCGAGAGACCGACGGCGAATTGGTGATCGTACCAAATTCCTATCTCTTCAAGAACCCGGTGAATATTGAGACAGATCGCGGGTTGAAACGTCAGGAACTGGTTGTTGGCGTCGATTACGACACCGATATGCGTCAGGCGAAAGCGGTCCTGCAAGAGGCGCTTGAGGCTTGCGAGACCGTAAAACAATCCGAGACCAAGGACGTGCAATGCGTCTCCTTCGGCGGCTCCTCAATAGACTTCAAGCTGCTCTGGTGGTCCGGCAGCCGCCCGGCAGAGCAACGGGAAACTTATGATGAAGTCGCCTTTGCCGTGAAGGATGCACTGGATGAGGTTGGCATTACCATCCCGTTCCCTCAATCGACCCTGTCTTTCCGAGAAGAGTCTGTGCCGATCCCATTGAGGACAATACGCGACGAAAAACAGGCGCCATTGAACGAGGACAGCTGAGTCCGGGGCGCTTTGCCTCTTGGCGGGGCGGAGACTCCCGCCATAGAATGCCAAAATGAGCGATATCGAATTCTCCGAAGATCCGGACGGCGACCCGCCAGAAGCTATTGTTGGCAGCAAGGAGGTCGGCGCGTTGGCGCATCTCTATCGCGCCGAAGTCTATCGCTCGACCATTTGGCGACAACGTCTCGACCAGACCACCAATTGGGCCGTGATCTCCACCGGCATCGGTCTATCCGTCTCATTTGCCAGTGATCGTGCCTCGCCCTTTCCGATCGTACTCGTCGGCGCGTTGTGCATCATGTTCCTGATACTCGAGGCGCGTCGCTACCGTTTCTTCTATGTGTGGCGCTTCCGGGCGCGTGTGCTTGAGATCGCGTTTTACGTACCGATGTTGCGCGGGGAAGGGGCTCGCATTCCGCTCGACCGGGGCACGGCGCTGTCGGATGATTACGAAAAGCCGCAATACCGAATATCAATGCCCCGCGCGATCGGGCGGCGTCTGCGCCGTAATTATGGCTGGATCTTCGCCATTCAGGGCGCAGCCTATTTCGCTAAGATCGCCATCCACCCCACGGATGTGCTGACGCTCGGCGAGTTCGTCCGTCGTGCGCATATCGGACCTATTCCGGGACTTGTCTCCATCGTCTTTGGACTGGCCTTCCACGCGGCCTGGATGACGCTTGCCTGGAAAACCTGGTTCGACGAACGCCAGGACAAGACCAAGATGGCCGACTTTCTGAAAAGCCGCGAAGACGTAAACCGCCGGGCAAAGGCAGAGCCGCTGGGCGACATCACGCAGGACTGATTTGGGTCAAAGCACGAAGCAAAAATTAACCATTTGTTTACTTTAGATTCCATCTATGGTAAATGTGGCGCTCAACTTTTGGGTGAGGGTGGTTGAATGAGATTGTTTTCAGTAGCTATAGGGTTTGCACTTTTGCCTGGGTGTAGCTCCATAAATGGCCAAAGTTTGGCTGGTAGCCAAATAAACTACGATCCGTACGTTTCGCGAAGTTTTTACGATTCAAATTACAGCAATGAGTCACTCAAATTTGTAGACTTACTCCATGCCCTCGACCCGGATAACACATCAGGTTGGCGGGGCGGCGGTGCTTGTGAAACGTCCGGTAGTGGCGACCTGCGAGCAGATGAGAAGCTGGCATGTGCGCTCAATGGTTTTTATTCGGACGAATACGCAGACATCCCCTTCGAACTGGAAAGCGAAGACGATGGTCAACTAGACAACTTGTCTCTGGAAACAAATACAAATCTGATGTTTCGCCGCAATCGTCTTCAAGATCGCGTTATTCTTGCCTCAAATCAGGCCTGTGATGACTACAAGCGTCATTTGCTAGCGACACAAAGCGAAACGAATTTCGTTTATGGCAACATGGCGGTTCTGACCGGGGGGTTAGGAGCGATTTTTACCCCGCCGAGCACCAGCCGCGCGCTATCCGGTGCCTCAGCAATAATTACAGGGTCACGAGCAGAATATAATAGCAGCTTTTTCCGTAAGCTTCTTGCGGAGGTAATTACTCGCGGAATCTCTGAAGAGCGCGATACACTTTTTAAAGACATCAAGAAGAAGCAGAAAGTCAGTATTCGGGGCTACAGCGTCGAACAGGCTCTCGCAGATGCGGTTCAGTACAACGCGAAATGCTCGCTGATCGCAGGACTGGAAAACGCACAAAAAGCACAGTCTTTTTATGCAGATCCAGGTCTGGAACGGATGTCAGAATTGTTTGACGGAGAGACGAAGGGCTTCGCGTCGATCTTCCAGACATTAAAGGCTCTTGATCCGTCTTCAGCAAATGATCTCGTTCAACAAAAACTGGAAGATGTCGCGAAAGAGGAACTCGCCACCGCAACCGCGAAGGCTTTGGTTGCGGCGAGTGCATTGAATGCCAATCCGGGTCAGAACGAAGCCAAAGAGAACCTGAAGACTGCGCTAGAGTCTGTGCGGTCGGCAAAGGAGCGCGTGGAGCGCCTATCTGGTTCGTCACCGGAACCGACACCCACTGGAGGTGTTCACAGTGGGGATACTTCTGATACATCGGATACGAGCGAAGACCCCAGAACTCTTGAGGACATATTACTTGAGTGGTCCGAGGAAGAGCTAGTTGTGAAATCCTTCACGAGCGATGATCTGGCGGTTCGAAATGATGGGGAAGAAGCTTTGTTGGAGGGGGGAAACAACTGATTGTGTTCCACACAAAGCCTCCGTGGTTGGGATTTTCACTGAGACAAATTCAGTATCTCTTTCCCAAATCTGGGTAGATTTGTTGCGTTTGAGCCTAATTTGGCTTGCTGCTGTCTCTCGCATCCGCTGAGCACTCATTTAAAGGCGTGAGTTTTTTTCCTTCTAGGCGTCAGCCAGCCGGGCCCCTGCGGCCTCCACTGCTGTCGCCGCGGCGGGCGAGGAAGGCGAGGCGTTCGAACAAGGCGACGTCCTGTTCGTTCTTCAGCAGCGCGCCATGAAGCGGCGGCGTCAGACGGTCCGGGTCAGTTTCCTGCAGCGTTTCGAGGTCGATATCCTCATTCATCAGAAGTTTGAGCCAGTCGAGCAATTCCGATGTCGACGGCTTCTTCTTCACGCCCGGCAATTCGCGCATGGCGTAAAAGGTCGTCAACGCGTCCTTGACCAGTTTCTTCTTGATGTCCGGGAAGTGCACGTCGACGATTTCCTGCATCGTCTCTTCGTCCGGGAATTTGATGAAGTGGAAGAAACAGCGGCGCAGGAAAGCGTCCGGCAGTTCTTTCTCATTGTTCGATGTGATGATCACGATCGGGCGCTGAAGGGCCTTCACCGTCTGGTCGGTCTCGTAGACATAGAACTCCATCCGGTCGAGTTCCTGCAGAAGGTCGTTCGGGAATTCGATGTCGGCCTTGTCGATCTCGTCGATCAGCAGGATCGGGCGCTTCTCGGCGGTGAACGCCTCCCACAGCTTGCCCTTCTTGATGTAGTTCGCCACGTCCTTGGCGCGCTCTTCGCCCATCTGGCCATCGCGCAGGCGAGACACGGCATCATATTCATAAAGACCCTGGCTCGCCTTGGTGGTGGACTTGATATGCCATTCGATGAGTTCGGCGCCGAGCGCCTTGGCGACTTCAATGGCGAGGACCGTTTTGCCGGTGCCGGGTTCCCCCTTGATCAGGAGCGGACGCTCCAGAGCGATCGCGGCATTGACGGCCACTTTCAAATCTTCGGTGGCGACGTAATCCTGGGTGCCTTCAAAGCGCATGAACTCTTCCTCATCTGGGTCTGATCCAACAATAGTGTCGCGGAAGTCAGGAGCAAGCGCTTACGTGGCGAAAGGCCTGTCACCGCAGTGCAGCATCGAAATCATTTCTGCCGGTTTCGTGAGTGTGGTAAAAGGGAATGGCCATGCGTGCCGCCGCAGTGCCTCAAGCTTCAGATGAGCGCCGCGCCGGGTTTGGTTGGGTTGTCCGAGAGGACCATGACGGACCGGATTTGACGCAGGCCGTATGATCCTATGCATATGGGAAACGGGCGCATGGCACACTTCCAAGCGTGCAGTTGATTGTTTTCATTCGACCCGGCTAACCGGATCGCAATCAAGCGTTAACGCCTTTCTGCAAATTTTACCGAAATCTGCAGGAGTGGAATCAGACGCCATGCCATTGAAGCTGTCCCTCAAACCGGGCGAAACATTCGTGGTGAACGGTGCGGTTGTCAGAAATGGCGATCGGCGCGGCGTTCTCCTGCTCGAAAATCGCGCCCGTGTCCTGCGTGAGAAAGATATTTTGCGCCCGAATGATGCGACCACTCAGGCAGGCCGCACCTATTTCGCCATTATGCAAATGTATCTGCTGGGAGAGGTCGATGGCCCGGCCTATGCGCAGACCGCGGAAGCTCTGGCCGGGCTGCTTGCGGCGTGTGATTGCGATGAGGATCGCGACGCAGTCTTGGAAATTTCGGCCGATGTTGCCAGTTCAAGCCTTTACCGCGCGCTGAGCCGTTGCCGCAAACTCATGATGGCTGACGCGCGAGGCGCGGAGTGATGGGGAGTGTGATGCGTATCGATCCCATCCCCGACACCAAGCCGGTCTCCCTCGAAGAGGGGATATCGCTATTGGAAGCCGGGCAGGGCGAAGGCCTTGTTGTCGATCTCGGCAATGGGCGTACCGCCAGTGCTGATGGGCATCGCGGCACCGACGGCCTACTTCAGAGGTTGCGCGGTCACCGCATGATGCTCTCGCTCGCGACTGGCGGCGCAGACCTTTCCCGCTTTGAAGGCCTGAATGACTCAGTGATCGTTGCGCCGCTCGTGCAGGAAATCCTCGACGCAACGGGTCAAAAGGACTAGGTCGGCGCCCATGAGCGCAGACCTTCTCTCCCTATTTACCGCGACATTTGTCACTTTCTTCGTGCTGATCGATGCATTGGGGGTCGCACCTGTGTTTGCGACGCTTACGGCGGGCGGCGACGCCGCCTATCGGCGAAGGATGGCGGTGAAGTCCATCATCGTGGCCACGATCATCATTTACGGTTTTGCGTTTGGTGGATCCTGGTTGCTCGGCGCAATGCATATTTCCATTGATGCGTTTCGGGCGGCTGGCGGCATTCTGCTGTTCATGATCGCACTGGACATGGTGTTCGAGAAGCGCACCGAGCGGCGCGAACACCGGGCCGAAGAGCATCTCGGTACGCACTCCGCCGATCCCGAGCCGGACGACATTTCGGTATTCCCGCTGGGGATTCCCATGGTGGCAGGCCCCGGTTCCATCGCAACCGCCATGTTCTACATGTCGGACAAGTCGGACTGGATCGAGAAGGGGGTCGTGTTGTCGGCGATTGGACTCAACCTCCTGCTGACGCTGGTGATATTTCTGATTGCCGGGCCGCTGGTGCGTCTCATGGGCGCGAGTGTTGCCGGGGCACTTACACGAATCTTGGGCGTCATCCTTGCGGCGCTTTCGGTACAGCTTCTGATCGACGGCATTCGCGGGGCGTTCAATCTGTAGGGATCAGATGCCGGAGGGCTCTACGCTCTTCTTCGGCAGCCGGACGTTCCGTCGGAAGGTCGCAATCATCACATAAAGCAGGGCGAGACCGGATGCGGTCAGCCCCATCACCTGCAACATCAGTTGTTGCGTCCATTTGATGCCTGTGTCGGCGATCCGCAGCGCGCCAGGACCATCCTGCTTGACCAGGGCAACGGACCGGTCTCCGCCAGCTTCCGCCAGCAAGCGCGCGCGCCGCAAGTCTGAACTGTCTTTCACATGTTCAATCAAAGTGATGGCCGCCGGTGTGCTGGTCAGCATACCAATACGATCGATCTGGCCCAGGTCCTTTTCGAGCTGCTGCAGGCCGCCCGCATCAATGGAGTTGAGATAAGCACTCCGTACCCGGTCTACGCGGACACTTGTCGTGGCCAGCTCACCGAGCGATTCTTCCAGGGCTGGTCGCAACACGGTGTCGGGCAGGGCATCATTCAGCCGGCTCTTCATGTAAGCGGTGAATTCGGGTGTCATGCGCCGTGCCCTTCGCGCGGACTTCAGGATCGAGGCGGCCCGTACATTGCCGTCCGACACACCATCAGACCCCTCCTCGCCGATCAGGGCGAGCGCCGTGATCTTCAGCGTAATGGGATCAACCCGGTCGCCCTTCAGCCAGCGTTCGGAATTGTTGGCGAGATCAGAAAAGCTGCCCAGCAGCACAAACCGGCGGTCTGAGGGTCGCGTATTGCCCGATACGGTCACTTCAGGTTCTTCGTTTGGCACATCGGCATCTTGCGTATCGGCGGGATCGTCGGAGGCCTCTTCTTCCTCCACGATACTTGTGGAAGAGGGCGTGTTTCTTGGGCCGGCGGATGCCTGTGCCTTTTCGAACTTCAGGCCGATATCAAGAGGTAATTTACGGAGCGCGGCCGCGGCCATCCGGTCATCCGGACGGTCCAGCTTCACACCGCTGGAGTCAGCTTCGAGTTCGCGCACCGATTCTCGATCAAGCATTTGCGGCGCCGCCAGGAGGAAGCCGCGTGCTGCCGCAACATCCATATCCATCAGTTCACGTTCAACGATGTCGTGCCAGAATTTGTACTTGTCGCCACCATTGCGGGGGGCGATTGACGCAAACGTTTCGTCAATGTTGCGACGGGTCTGATCAATCGATTCAATAGTGGGGGACTCTGAAAAACTCTCGCCAGAGAATGCCATGGCAAGACTTTGCGCAGCAATCACCGGCATGAGGACCAGCAGTGAGTTGAACACCACTGCCTGCATCCAGCCGGACGACTTATCCATAGTTTTCCGGCGTCGGGCCATCTACGCTGAAACCAGTGCATCAGTTGTGTTTTAGACAGGCGTTTATAGAGCGCGTCGTCGTCAGAAAGATCAAGTCCCGGCCTGTAAATTGCACGGGAATAGTCGGTTTCAGGTGCCGAGGATCAGGGACAAACTCATGAAGATTACATGATTTCGCCTCAATTGTCTGAAAACATTGACAAAAATTACACAGCATCAGGAATTGCAGAGAATCGCTAGGCGGTCTATATCCGCCCCCAAACAGAGTAAGGTGATAAGCGATGAGTGTTGACCTTTCGGACGACTATCGCCCCTCGGATGACGAGGAGTTCATGAACGAGCGTCAGCTCGCCTTCTTCCGGCGGCTTCTGGAGAACTGGAAAGCCGATATCCTCGACGGTGCGAAGCAGACGATCAATAATTTGCAGGATGAGTCAGGTTCGTTGCCGGATATTGTCGATCGCGCTTCAGCAGAGAGCGACAAGGCTCTTGAGCTGCGCACCCGTGACCGTCAGCGCAAACTGATCTCCAAGATCGATTCCGCGCTGCGCCGCATTGATGACGGTTCCTACGGATATTGCGAAGTGACCGGCGAGCCAATTGGCCTGCGCCGTCTGGAAGCGCGTCCGACAGCAACGCTCAGCCTCGAAGCGCAGGAGCGCCACGAGCGCAAGGAACGCACGCTGCGCGACGACTGAGCCTGCGCAAACCATTTCCGAATAAAAAAGCGGCGGTGATCCTGATCGGATCACCGCCGTTTTCATTTGCCCATCAACCCAACGCTTCGGCGGTTATGCTTGGAGCCTCATGCGTTGAGGACATAATGGCATTAAGGTCCAAAGGATGTCTTACAGCATGGTAATCAAGGCCTTAACGACGGCATGTGATATTTAACGCGAAGCGGACCTGCATTAACACTGGCGGAGTTTCGAGTGGAATCATGGCTGACAATGACCGCACCAAAGCGGAAATTCCTAACCAGTCGTTAACCGTATCTGACGCAAAACAGACTGGAACACGGAAGTCGGCTCACCGAACCATGACCAATGATCTGCCTCTTGCTGCCGATGACGGCTGGGACATGTCTCCCAGACGGGAAGCCGACATCATGCTCGACATGCCGACGACGTTCGAGCCAATCACACCGGATCGTCCAATCCCGACATCTCGCGGCGTGCTGAGCGCCGCCGAGATCGAGGCATTGTTGCGTCCCAATCTGGACGACATGCCAGAACCGGAACCCGAGCCTGTCAAAGTTACGGACGTTGATGTTCCGAATTTGCTCAAGCTGGCGCCGGCTGAACCGACCGAAATTACAGAGGATGCGCGCCGTATCGCGTCCCGGCTGACTTTGGCGCTGAGAGATGGCTGCGGTCTGAAGGCGGCGGCGCTTGCCCGCGCCAGCGCGCGTGGCAGTTTTGACCAGGGACTGGCAACAGAATGCTCTGGTCGTGGCTCTGCCATTGCCTGCTATTCTGCGCCCGGTGGTGAAATTGCGGCGATGCTGGTGATCAGCGCGTCGCTCGCAAATGCACTCATTGAGACTGCCTGTGGCGGAAAGCCGACACAGGGGCATCACCGCGCCCTGACGCCGATGGATGCTGCGCTCCTCGAAGGCCTGGTACGCCCCCTGGGAGCGGCGCTGGCATCCTCACTGAAATTCTCTCGCATCGAAACCGATGCGGAGTTCGCCTGCGCCCTTGCCGGACCGGGTATGACATCCATTCTCGATCTCGATGTGCGCGTCGATGACATCAAGATGCCGGCGCGCCTGATCCTGGCTGAGGATGACCTTTTTGACCTGTCCAGCGATATGCCGACGGCGCGTCGGCAGCCGCGCATCTCCCGCGAGGTCGCTCCGGTTGTTGGGGCAGGGGCGATGACGGCTGTGCTGACGGCGCGCGTGGCAACCCTCAGCGTACCCATGTCACGCCTCGCCAATCTCAAGCCGGGTTCAACCCTGCTGCTGGGCCTGCCAGCCGATCAGCCCGTTGAGCTGCTGACCGGTGGCCGCGATGGCGCTGTTGTTGCCGAAGGCGAGATTGGCCGGAAGGGCAATCGGATGGCGGTGCGCATCAATCGGCGGACAGCCCTTCTGCGCTAGGCAGGGGCTGCCCGAAAATTCCTACATATTGGCTTCAGCGCCCGCTTTCGACGCTTCTTCTGTGCCTCCACCCAGAATTTCAGCCTCGCGCTGCGCCCAGAGGCGGCGCTGGTAGCGTACTGAGATGATGTCAGTGACCACCAGTACGAAGATGACGAGGTAGAAGGAAGACTTCGACATGGCTTCGATCGTGTAGTCGAACAGTTTCAAGTGGGCGAGATGTGCGCCCTCGGTGACCAGAAGAACGCCGACGAGAAACAGGATGAACAGGCCCATGACCTCATACATCCGGTTTTTCTTCAGGAAGTCCGCCACCGCGTTTGCCATCAACGCCATGACGATGCCTGACGCGATGATCGCAATTGCCATCAACCAGACCTGGTAGTCCTTGCCCGGCCGGCATGCGACCGCATCTGCTATTGGCTGAGCGATCAGGGCTTCCTTACAATCGGTTACCGTGCCCTTGAACGTGCCAATCGTTTCACCAGCGGAATTCACGATGCGCGCGATTTCCTCATTCGCGATGGCCATGGCCGACAGGATGGAGTCGAACGAGAAGACGAGGTTCATTGCCACGATAAGGCCAATTGCCTGCAACACAGATTTCGACTTGCCGCCCTCGCTGTGTTCGATGTGCTCCACCGTCAACATGTGGGAAATTTCCTTGATCGCCGTGTAGATGATGAAGGCCCCACCGACGAAGGTGATCATGCTCTGGAAGGTGAACTCTCCCTCGATTATTCCTGATAGATGGAAGCCGAACAAAGGCTCGGCCAGAGCATCGAACAGCGCGACGATGACGAAGAGCAGGACGATCCGGAACAGCACTGCGAGGCCGATGCCCCATTGGCGCACCATCGGCGCTTTTGCTTCGCCGACCCGCTTTGATTCGATGGAAATGTAGAGCAAATTGTCGAAGCCGAGCACGGCCTGAAGCAACAATAGCATGAATAACGTAAACAGGCCCGATACGGAGAAGACCTCCGCCAACATTTCACCCAGCATCCCCGAATCTCCTGATATTAGTTCTGATCCTGTTCCCTGATAGGGAGGGTAGACCCGTCAGATCAAGTTACGCCGGGAGTCTTTAACAGTTCCGCCTCGATTTCAACGCGCACCATATCTGTGATCAGTCCGCCGAACCGGCTGATGCCGAAAACGGTCCGGTCGATCTCCGTTGTAGCCGAGAATCCGGCCACTTGCGCGTTGCGTAGCCGGTCGAAGCCCGCGCCATTGAATGCCACGGCCAGAGTGACCGGGGCATTCTTTCCATGCAGGGTCAGGATGCCTTCGACGTCCGCTGTGGTTTCGCTGGTCATCACGATGCGAGTCGATTGGAACCGGGCTTCGGGGAAGTTGGCGGCGTTGAACCAGTCTGCTCCCATAAGCGTTTCGGCAAACTCGTCATTTGCGATGTCGAGCGAACTCATGTCCACCCTGCCTTCGACCTTCGCATCGGCTGGATTGTCAGCGGCGCCGCTCAGCTGAACATCAAATCGTTCGAACCGACCAATATAAGTCGAGTAGCCCAGATGATCGATCTTGAAGGTGAGGGCGGCGTGAGCCGGATCCAGCTGCCAGTTGCCGCCCTCCAATTTCACGACGTCCGTGGTGACGTTCGGTTTGAGCACCGGCGCCAGCACAGATGTACACGCAGCCAGCCCCGCCAGTGCGACAGAAGCGAAACAGGCGGGACCGAAGCTGCGTGAAGTCATGATCAGTCTTCCTTTTTCTCGGCGACCCAAGCCATGACATTCTCTTCCAGAATGCTCAGGGGCACGGGGCCATCCTTCAGGACAACATCGTGGAATTCGGCGATGTCGAATGACTCACCAAGTTCCCCCTTGGCTTGTTCGCGCAACTCGAGAATTTTGAGCATACCGATTTTGTAGGCCGTTGCCTGTCCCGGCATCACGATGTAGCGCTCAATGGCCTTCTTCGCGTCACCTTCCGGGTTGGGCGTATTGTCAAGCAAATACTGGATCGCCTCTTCGCGGGTCCATTGTTTGTCATGGATGCCTGTATCGACGACCAGGCGTGCTGCGCGCCAGATCTCCATCGCAAGTCGTCCGAAATCGTCATACGGGTCGGAATAGTAGCCCATCTCTTTTGGCAGGAATTCCGAATAGAGGCCCCAACCTTCGGAGAAGGCAGTATAGCCGCCATACTTGCGGAAGCTCGGAATGCCTTCCAGCTCCTGCGCAATGGCGATCTGCATGTGGTGGCCTGGAATGCCTTCATGGAAGGCGAGGGCCTGCAACTGGTAGGTCGGCATATCCTGCATGCGATAGAGGTTGGCATAGTAAGTGCCGGGCCGGCTGCCATCCGGGGCAGGGCGGGAATAGAAGGCCTTGCCGGCGGATTTCTCGCGGAATGGTTCGACCGCTTTGACGATCATGTCAGCCTTGGGGAATGTGTTGAATACGCTGGGCAGGTCGACCTTCATAAGCTCGATTTGGGCGCGAGCTTCGGCCAGATAGGCCTCGCGGCCTTCTTCAGTGTTGGGAAGATAGAATTGCTCATCTGTTCGCATGAACTCGAAGAATTCCTTCAGCGTGCCCTCGAATCCGACCTTCGCCATGATCCCGCGCATTTCCTCATGGATGCGAGCCACCTCGTCGAGGCCGAGCTGGTGGACTTCTGCCGCGCTCTTGTCGGTCGTCGTCATCCGCTTCAGACGCATCGCATAATAGGCGTCGCCCTCGGGCAGCTTCCATGCGCCATCCTCTGTGGTCGCGCTTTTGGCCTGCTCGGTCATGGCCGCGATGAGGTTTTCATAGGCCGGGCCGACCGCTGATGTGAGGGCGGTGGTGGCATCAGCGAGCAGCTCAGCCGCCTGAACATCGTCAATCGTTCCGGCCTCAACAAGTCCGGAGACCTTGCTGCGGAAATCCTTCATCAGTGGGCTGTCTTCGCTGCCATCACTCACATCGGTCGTGAAGGGATAGCCGGTGATTACGCCCTTGGAATCGTTCAGTACGTAGGGGTAAGCGAAGGCGGGTGGCATGATACCGAGGCTGGCGGAATATTCCGCATTTTCAATGTTTTGCGCCAGGTAAGTTTCCACGCCTTCGAGGCGGGCCACATAGGCCTCCGCATCGGACAGGCTGGTCACGCCATGCTGGTTGACTAAGAAGGCCGGAATGCCGGACTGGACGCCGCGCATCTGGTCGAAAACATAATCATAGTGGCGATACGGAAATCCGGCTTCTGCTTCGGCCAGCTCATATTCGGCGAGCCGCCAGGACAGTTTGGCCTGATCATTCAGTAGGTCAAAATCAAAGAGTGTTTTCATCTCAGCGATATTGGCGCGCTGGATTTCCATATCTTCGATAGCCTTGGCGTCGGAAACGTCATTCCATTTGTCGTAGTCGGTCTTCACGCCGAGATAGGTCTGGTACATCGGGTTGCGGTCCAGAGTTTCCTGGAACTTGTCCTCGAACCATTCATTCAGCCGGGCGCTTTCGGCCGCGACCAGTTCGCTCCGGTCGGCTTGGGTTGGCGCAGGCGGCATTTCAGCGACAGGAGGCGGCAGCGTTGTGTCATCCGCGCTTTGGCAGGCGCCGAGCAGCAGGAGCGCTGCGATTGCTGTTGAAGTTCGTCTCATGAAAAGCTCCGATTCCACTGTGATTTCTGTAATTTTCAACGTTTGTCTTAACGCCTTTTTCGCTTTCATTAACCTTTGTCGTGCCACATTTGGTACACTAGGATTCCGTATGACTGAGTCGGCAGTGATGCCGAACGGAAAAGGCGTAGAGTGCTGGCCTGACCTTGGCGGCTGGCAACAGGAGTGTAAAGCGACCAATGGATTTTCAAATGCAGGCGAAGGCCGCTCCCGCTGACGATCAGGATACCACCGCTGAAACAAGCGAAGTGACTGAGCGCGGACGCGTGGATTTCATGCAGCTTTCGTTCTGGGTCTGCCTGCTCGTTTCGATTGCTGCGGCCAGTGTTGCGCTTGCCTGGCCAAATGCTTCGGGCGCGCCTGGCCCGATCCTGCTGATTGCGATGGCCTCTGGTGGACTGGTATTCTTGCTGTGGAGCGTACGCGGCGCTGGCCGGATGCTGGGCTTGTTCCCGGAGCGCGGCTCGATTGCGCGCGCCGCTCAAGCGGCGACGCCGCGCTTTGGCTGGATCGAGGCGCTGGATGAATCGGTCCTGATTGCCGATCAGGGGGGGGCGCCTGTTGCGGCCAATACATCTTATCGCGAGCTGACAAGCCTTGCGCTGATCGGCTCCCAAGCCGAAGGCGCTCCGGTGACCGTGGATCGCCTGTTCGGTGCCAATCCAGGTCTGGCCGCACCGGTTTACCGCCTGTCCAAGGGGGCGAAGGCCGGTCATGCGCGCCGCGAAATCCTGCCGCCGATCACGATCGGCCCGGAGCGTGTGCCCGCCCAGTTCGAAATCACTGTTTCGCCGCTACCGCGTGACAAAGTGCTCTGGCGTATTCGTCCGATCGCCGGCGAGCGCGAAGCGACCGGCGCGGCCGACTTGAAATCGCTTTATGTCGAAGACGCGCCGATGGGCTTCTTCGCTGCGCGCCCGGATGGCACGATCACTTATGCCAATGGCTGGCTGCGCGATATGCTGGGTCTGCCGGAAACGGCCAAGAATATTCGTATCGACGACATCATGCGCCCTGAGTTCGTGAAGATGCTCTCGCGCGACCGCAAATCCGGCGTGCCGGGCCGGGTCGACATCCAGCTGCGCGGTCGTGACGGTGTTGAGCGCCCGGTTCAGGCGATTACGACCTGGTCGGGCAAGGGCGCGGACGCGACAGGACGCACGATCATTCTGGCTAGCCAGCAAGTCATGAACACCGGCGAGGAAGGCTTCCGCATTTCGACCGCGTCACGCCCACCGCGTCCGGATGGTGATCCGATGTTTGATGATGCGCCCTTTGGAGCGGTGCGCCTCGAGGGCGGCAGCGTAGACAGCGCAATCATCATGGATGCCAACCGTTCGCTGATGGACCTGACCGAGGGCAAAGCCGCGCCGGGCGGCAAGTTCTCTGAATTGTTTGCCCCGGAAGAAGGCGAAGATGCACTCAAGAGCCTGCTCATTGATGCCATCGACAAGCCAGTGAACCTGAAACTGGTTGGAGAAGAGCCCAAGCACGTAAACGTCTTCGTGGCGCTTGACGGCGCAGGCCGTCCCTCGGTGGCCTATGTCATGGACATCACCGAACAGCGCCAGCTGGAAATGCGTCTGGCGCACGGTGAGAAGATGCAGGCCATCGGACAACTGGCCGGCGGCGTCGCGCATGATTTCAACAACGTGCTGCAAGGCATCATCCTGAACAATGAACAGCTGATGGTTCACCACCCTCTGGGAGATCCATCCTATTCCAATCTGAAATCGATCCACGAATTCTCGATCCGTGCGAAAGACCTTGTGAAGATGCTGCTCGCCTATGCGCGCCAGCAGACCTTCAAGCGCGAAGTGTTTGCGGTGACGGACTTCATGTCTGAATTCTCGATCCTCCTGCGCCAGTTGCTGGATGAGCGGATCGAGCTGGACGTCAAGCATGGCCGCGATGTGCCTTACATCAAGGCCGACAAAAACCAGCTTGAGAACGCACTGTTCAACCTTGCCACCAATGCGCGCGACGCGATGCTCAGCCACAAGAATGGTGGCAAGCTGACAATCCGCACGGCGCGGGCCACCGGCAAGGAAGCCCAGGACAAGGGCTTCGCCTTTGTGAGCGATGGCGACTATATGCTGATCGAAGTGGAAGATAGCGGTCACGGCATGCCGAAAGACGTCATGGACAAGATCTTCCAGCCCTTCTTCACGACGAAGGAAGCTGGCGTCGGTACAGGTCTCGGGCTTGCGACGGTCTACGGCATCATCAAGCAGTCGGGCGGCTATATCTGCACCACTTCCAGCGTAGGCAAGGGCACAACGTTCCACATCTATCTTCCCGCGCTCAAGGCAGAGGAAATACCTGAGCCGGTGGACATGGCGCAGGCCGAGAAAATTGCCAGCCAGCCGGTGGATATTTCCGGTCGCGGCCGCATCCTGTTGATCGAGGACGAAGATGGCGTGCGCGGCATTGCCGCATCGCTTCTGCGATCGAGCGGCTATGAAGTCGAAGAGGCCTGCGATGGCGAAGAAGCGATGGAAATTCTCGAGGACAATCCGGAAAGTTTTGATCTTGTCATTTCCGATGTGGTGATGCCGGGCAAAGATGGTCCGACGTTGATCCGCGAAGCCAAGGATCTGCTGGGTCATGCCCGCGTGATCTTCATCTCCGGCTATGCCGAGCGCGACATTGCCAAACAGCTGGACGACGACCGCGCGGTCTCGTTCCTGCCGAAGCCGTTCACCGTCCGCCAGCTGGCCGAGCGCGTGAAACAGGAACTTGGCAGCCCGAAGAAGGAAGCTGCCTGAAACTCAGGCCCAGTGTGATTGGAGCAGGGCAGCGAACTCGGTTGCCCGCTCCGCACAGGCCCAATGTCCGGCGCCACGCTCGACATGCAGCGGCACGTTCCAGCGTTTGGAAAATCGTTCGCCCACAGAGAGGTCGACATAAGGGTCCGTCTCGCCCCAGAATAACTGGCCGCGCTCCGGCAGATTTTCGAGACCCTTCACCCATTCATCCGAGAAGCGCAGGCCGGCCGCTGACCGGTAGAGGCGAAGAATGCTCTGCCGCATCGTCTTGTCGATGAGCGGAACTTCCTGCTCGGCCAGGCTGCGCGGCATGCCGCCGGAAACCAGTGCAGGAAGGAGCCGTTTCTTGTTGCGCATGCCCAGCATGACAAGCTCACCCAGCACAGGCGTTGCCCAGCGCCTTGCCAGCGAGTGGCCGCGATAGTCGGGGTCGATCACCGCATTGGTGACACACCAACTGCTTACAAGATCCGGCCTGAGGGACACGGCGCGCAGGGTCAGCAGTGCGCCCCAGTCATGGCCGACAATATCGACATTGCCACCGGCCGCTTCCATCTGCTCGACCAGCCAGTTCGCGTAGGCGTCCTTGGTTGCGCTGAACCCGTCCGGACGCGGGCAGCCAAAGCCGGGTAGGGCGGGGGCGCGATAGTCATCGGCGCCTAGACCGAGCGCCGCAATCAGTGGCTCCCACAGATGCGGCGTATCCGGAACGCCATGTATGAACAGTTTCATTGCAGTTTTCCCACCCTCACTTGACAATAGGTGAATATTCCTATTTAGCGGCGAGTGCAACCTTTGGGAAAATTATCCCATGAAACATCGAGATATCTGGCGGGGGCTTGATGCCCTTGCTGCGCATCATGGGCTGACGCCGTCTGGACTGGCACGCCGGGCCGGGCTGGATCCGACGGCCTTCAATCCTTCCAAGCGGGAAGGGGCTGATGGACGTCCGCGCTGGCCGTCCACGGAAAGCCTTGCGCGCGTCCTGGAATCTGTTGGCAGTCGGTTTGAGGATTTTGCCGCCTTGGTCGATGGTCGGCGCGGAGCGATTGCCCCCCTGATAGGCTTTGCGCAGGCTGGGCAGGACGGCTTCTTCGATGATGCCGGTTTTCCTGTCGGCGGCGGCTGGGAGGAGGTTCGGTTTCCGGGGCTGGAAACGGAGTCGGTTTACGCATTGGAGATCAGCGGAGATTCCATGGAGCCGGCCTATCGGGCCGGGGACCGGATTATCGTGTCGCCGGGTTCCGAGGTGAAACCGGGCGATCGGGTGGTGGCAAAAACTGTTGGTGGCGAAGTGATGGCCAAGGTCCTGGCGCGCAAGAATACGCGCACAGTTGAACTGGCCTCGTTGAACCCGGCCTATCCCGTACGCAGTTTCAAACCGTCAGAGATTGCCTGGCTCGCCCGTATTCTCTGGGCGAGCCAGTAAGGCTTATCCCTTGCGTTGGTCGGATGTCGCTTGAGCCAGTTCCTCATCCTGGGCGGGCTGGTAGAGTGGGGCATATTTGTCGACCATCTCGATGCCGTCTTCTTCGTGATAGACGTCACGCCAAAAATTCGGCTCCCCGTCTTCGTCCACTGTGACGGTCATGTAGGTGATGTGAATCTGGGTTTCGGACTTGAACTCGATTCGTTCCGGATTTGACCCTTCGAGCGCCTCCGATACATCCCTGGATGTGATTTCCGGGTCATGCGCCGCAATCCATTTCGCCATGTCTTCAGGCCTTTCCAGACGGACGCAGCCTGAGCTGAACGTGCGCTGGGCCCTGTCAAACAGGCTCACGCCGGGCGTGCCATGGAGATAGACAGAATACTGATTGGGAAAGATGATTTTCAGATCGCCCAGCGCATTGTTCGCGCCAGGGCCTTGGACCAGTTGGTAGTTGTCGGCGGCGACTGGATCGGTCCAGTCTACCGAGGCGGCGGAGACAGACTGACCCGTGGCTCGTTCAATCACCCTAAAATTCTTGCGGGCGGCATAGGACGGGTCCTTGGCCAGCTTTGGCAGCTTGTCGCGGCGCACGATGCTGACCGGGGCATACCAGCGCGGATTTGCGACTGCGTATTCCACTTGGTCGGAGAAAACCGGGGTTTCACGGCTGGGCATGCCAACAATGGTCTTCATCGCGATTTCGCGACGGTTGTGACGCCAACCTTCGGCGGTGAAGGATGGAATATTGGCCCAGATATACTGGTCACCCAGATCATCATAATGACGCCAGCGATTCATCGTGTCGGCGATCCGGTCGATTTTGGAGTCGACACTTTCATTCAGCGCCGCAAGCGTGTTCCGGCCCACAACACCGTCATCCTCAAGGCCGTGATGGCGCTGGAAGTCCTTCAGGGCGCTCTGAAGACGCGCATCAAACACGATCTCCGTAGCGGATGTGCCGTCATCATTTTTCGAAGCCATGCTGATGGCGGACAGCAAATCGCCTGCCCATGTCTCGGGCGTGTAATAGCCTTCCGCTTCCAGGCGGTCGCGCAGGGCCGGAATACGTGGGTCTTCGTCGTCCAGTTCAATCGCTTCCCCATCCGGGATGGCGAGCCAGCCGCCCTCCGACCGGATTTCGCGATACTGTTTCAGCTGTTTCTTGAGACGATTATACTGGGGGTGCTCAGGTTCGAGCTCGGAAAGGATGTCGTCGGCATCACCCCGCGCCGCCTTGATCAGGCTTTTCTGCACAGTGGATTTGGAGGGCGCATCGGTCTTCGATTTTGCCGCTTCGCCATTATCGGACAATCCTCCGCTTACGGCAGAGGCCATGCGGATCCAGGCTGCGGTCAGTTGCAGATCGGCTGTGGCGCGAATCTCGTCGCTGTCGCCTTTCAGGCGCTTGGCTGCGATCTTGTTGAGGTTGGCTTTCGAGACGTCGGATGGGACGAGGCCGTATGAGAAGAGATCACTGCGCGCGCGCTTCAGCGAGCGGATCCCTTTCTCGGTCCAGATCGGCTTGAAGACATTCTGAGCATAGGCGGCGCGCACTGTGGTCAGGACACCGGCTTCGGTTTCACTGCCCAGTTCGCGCTCCAGCCAGTCATTCAGGATCAGGGTCTGGATGGCAGAGGCTTTTTCCGCTTCAAGTTCGCCGCCCATGGCCTCTTTCTCGCTCAGATCGGCCAGCTGCACAGTATCGGCGGGCGCGGCATGCTGGGCGCTGGCGGGAATGGCGGTCAGCAGGCCAGCGGTCGCGAGGAGGGTTGATGCAAGAAGTCGGCGATGCGTACGCATAAATAATCTCCAAAATACTCTTGTTAGAGAAGAGCGCGGCCGCCGCATCAGGCTGGCCTGGCCGGTCGGGAAGACTGGCGGAACTCTTCGCGGTGTTGCTGGATAAACCGATCGCGCCCGTTCCGGTTCCGAATTACGGCTCTGAAAAACATCAGAAAAAGTATGGCACTATTTGCGCTCTGATGCGTTTGAGGGGGCATGCGTAATGGTTAAAGTGATGCGTGCCTGCTCAGACCAGACAAGAGGACCAGACCCATATTTTCCGCGTTCATGAAATTCATCTTCCTGCCCTGGATCATCGCATCGGCGGAGCTGCACCCGGTCCAGCCGGTCGACAAGACTGAGACCGTCAAGACAGGTGCTGGCGTCGAGATTACCGTAAACGGAACACGCTCTGCGCTGCCGCTGATCTCTGTTTCCGCCATGCCGGGGGAGGAGGTCAGGCTGGCCATTCCCGAAGATGCCCGTATTGAGATTTCTGATGGAAAATTGAGCCGTGACGCGGCGGAGATTGCCTGGACCGCTCCGGAGGCGCCGGGGCTGGCCGACATGAAGATCTCCCATCGCGGCGCTGAAACCCGCCTGAACCTGCTGGTGCTGACGCCGTTCGAGAATGGCGTGGATGACAGCCTGAATGGCTATCGGATTGGAATGTATGCCCGGCCGTTGCGGGATCTTCCGTCCTATGCCGTGCCCAAGGGCTTAATCGATTTGACGGCGATGTCGGCGGATCTGCGCGTTTCGCCCCATTTCCAGCTCGGCCAGTTCCGCTGCAAGCAGCAGCCGGGACATGAGCCGACCTATCTGCTGATGCAGCCGGACATGCTGGTCAAGCTCGAAACCATTCTTGCGGCCGCCAATGAAAAAGGTTGGGAAGCGGATACTTTCTTCGTGATGAGTGGCTATCGCACGCCGTTCTATAATGCGGCCATTGGCAATACGACGACTTCATCGCGCCATTTGTATGGTGATGCCGCCGATATCTATATTGATCAGGACCGGGACGGGCAGATGGATGATCTCGACGGCAATGGCCGGATCGACAAGGAAGATGCCCGCGCGCTGGTCAAGCTGATTGACGAACTTGCCGCCGAGCAGCCCGAAGGTTGGGTCGTGGGCGGCGCATCGGCCTATGGGTCGAATGCGGCGCATGGGCCGTTCGTGCATGTCGATACGAGAGGCTATTCGGCGCGCTGGTAGTTAGCGGCCGGATTTCTCGGCATTCCACATTTGCATGAAGGCCGGCGGCGGAGAGGGCTTGAACTCGGTTTCCGACAAGGCGTCCAGCGCGCGTTGGCGGTCGGCCTCGGTGAAGGTGCCGGAGGTCAGGCAGAATTCCACTGCATTGTCGTTCGGGTCCTTCGTATAGATCGAGTGACACCAATTATGGTCGATCTCGAACACGTCGAGCCCGGCGGCGAGCCATTTCTGTTTCCAGCTTTCCAGTTCTTCCTTCGTATCCACCGAAAAGGAATAATGATTTGTACCCGGCGGGAGTTTGGCGGCGGCGTTGATGTCGTAGACATAATCGTCGCTACCATCGGTCTCGTGCAATTCCCAGAAGGCGATGAAGCGGCTGTCATCGCCATCCATCCGATAGAAGAAATGCTTGCCCCAGCCGCCGCCCATGATTGGGGCGACTTCGACCTTGACCAGTTCAAAGCCCATGATGCCTTCATAGAATGCATGCGTGGCTTTCATGTCTTTCGCGGCGAGCGCGAGATGATGATAGGCCATGTTCAGTTTCCTTCCTTGTCGACCATCGACATGACGTCTGTATCCGATCCATCCGGTGCAGCGATTTCGACGACGCGTTCATCCACATCATCATATTCCAGTTTCAGTGCACGGCTCATGATGGCGTGCATCATATAGGTGCAGGTGATGTAGGTGAATTCGAGGATTTCCTCGTCCGACAATTCCGCTTTCAGGGCCTCGAACACGCCATCGGGCACGCGGCCGCGTTGCAGGACCAGACCGTCCGTATAGGCGAGCACGGCGCGTTCCAGCGGGCTGAAACAGTCTGCGACCTGCCAGTGGGGAATGGCGGCGATCTGGTCTTCGGTCAGGCCGACATCGCGGCTGGCCTTGCAATGCTGAGAGAAGACAAATTGTGAGCCGACGGCAAAGCCGGCGCGGATCTGGCCGAGTTCGCGCAGTTTCGGATCGAGTTTGCGGTTCTTGGAGCGGTAGAACTGGAAGCCTTCGGTCGTGTGCTTGAAGGCATCCGGCACAATGTTGAAAACTGTCCACCAGTTTCCGGGCGTTCCGGTTGCGGTGCCGGGCTCGGCAATCGGGTCCCGGTCTTCAAACAGCAAATCGAAAATCTGGTTCGCGAACGGATTTCCGGCTTCGCGGCCCGCCTGTTTCAGTCGTGGCATACGCGTATCCTCCCGGTCGGGAGTGTACCACCACGCGGAAAGAATGACAGGCATGACAAGGGGCCGTCACGCGAGGGAAACGGGCGAACAGGGCAGGTTTTCAGGGGGAGTCAGCCAGAGCTTTCCCATGTTTCCAGCCCGGCGCTGATCTGCGCGGGCAACATGGCGGCCAGCGCGCCAAGCTCAGGCGAGAGGCGAAAGGCGGGCGTTGCTGCGCCGACCATTGGCTTGGGCTCGCCGTTTTTCTGCAGGCGGTTGAGGGTGCGGGCGAGGCGGGATGCGTGGGCTTCGGGCGCGGCAATCACGCGCCGGAGCGCAGCGATGCGGGCCATCAGCTTGTGGGGGGAAACGGGTCCATAACTGGTACCGGAAATGTCCGGAAAGCCGCCGGGGCCTTCAAAGGCCTGGCGCGCGGGCAGCAGTTTCAGCCGTCTGGGGGAGAGGCGCGGGAAGATGGCCAGTTCGACGCCTTCGGGCAGGTCGGGCTCTGGCGCGGGATTGGCGGGAGCCGGGCGCGGCGGCGTCGGGGCCAGCTGCAGGCCGAGCGCCATCAGGAGGATCAGCCGACGGACGATTGTCTCAAGAATGCGGAGCCGGCCGGAGACGCGCTGCGCCAGGCCGCGTCCGATCCGCTTCGGCCCCAGATGCAGGTTCGCCAGTGCCGACGCATCCATCACGGCAAGGGCGGCGTGTTCCAGCCCGCGTTTGAGAATGTCGGTCTGCGCATCCATGCGGGAAGTATGGGGGAAGGGGCTATCAGACGGATAGGGATTTAAGTTCGGGTGTCTCTCCTGCTTGGCCAGCTCAGGCGCAATTGTCAGGCTTGAAGTTCACATCCTCCAGCAGTACGAATGATTACTGCATAGAGGTTGCCGAGGGAGAAGTTTCTCTGAAGCAGGCAGAGAGCGGTGATGCACAAAAGAAGAAAGGTCTGTGATATATGAGAGATCCCATTCCCGATCCCAGCGATCCGCACCCCATGAGTGATTCCGACATGTCGCGCATGGTGCATTTCGATAAATTACCGGGCGTGGTCCAGGATCTCGTGCGAGATATGCCGGTCTGGCGGACCCACCCTGCCGCGCTTAACAGGGTAGCTGTCACAATTTTCGTGCCGGACAATCTGGCAACGGAAGATGAAGCTGATTTCTGTTGGCTTCACCCCATGACGGAAGAGTGCTTTCTGAACGCGGTGACGCCCACAGGTGTTGATCCATTACACCCGCAATGGCCAAGTCCGGGAAAGGGTTTTGAGAGTTTAAAGGAGGCGTCGCTTGTCCTTAGCTTGGACGCCGAATTTTTCGATACGCAGGAAGAGGCCGACGAGTATTTCCGGAACGATCCAATTACCATTGCGAGGTTAAGGAGTTGCCTGCTTGCCCGCCCGGAGGGCACCCGGAAGCTTCTGAGCCTTTTCGAAGATCAGTTAAGTGTTCGTGAGGCCACATATGATGAGGCCTTGCTGAATGATATAGCGCCGCAACTGACGGCGATGGACGTTACAGTTGTTCTGGATGCGATTGATCTGGAGCGTTCGTCTTACAGTATTGAGAAGCTCGGCAATGGCTATTTTTTTCTCAGTAAGTTCAAGAGTATGCATCTTCGGCCAGAGGTGACGAAAGGTCAGCTTCTGTTCCGGCCTGATCGGGAGCGCTACCAGATTTGCGTTGCCAAGTCCGTGTTTCCTGAACTTGAGGCGGTGTCCCCAAACATCAGATTCAAGTCCCTGGTCGCAGGATATGTCCCTGAGTCCTCTATTTTGCAGTGGTGATTTTTGTATGCAGAATTGCCCAATGCAATTGCCTCTCCATCAGAAACCTCAAAGGCGTTCACCATCTGGCGGGTATCGCTTTGCTCAATCCATCCTATAGGCAGCGCCGCTGCGGCCGCCCGCATTCTCTGCTTGCCGTGGGGTCATTTAGGCGTCACAAACGCTCCCCATGGATTGGGGCAAATTGAAATCTTTCCACGCGGCAGCCGAAGCAGGCAGCCTGACGTCTGCGGGTGAACGGCTGGGCATTTCGCAGTCGGCTGTCTCACGTCAGATTGCGGCGCTGGAAGAGGCGCTGGGCGTCTCATTGTTTCAGCGGCATGCGCGCGGCCTGGTGCTGACCGATAGCGGCCACACCCTGTTCCGCTCAACCATGGAAATGGCGACAGCAGCGCAATCGGCCAATGCCTTGCTGAAGGACCAGCAGGAGACCCCACAGGGCGAATTGATCGTGGCGGCGCCGGTGGCGTTCGGCTCGACCTGGCTGGTGCCGCGCCTGGGCGGGTTTGCCCGCAAGCATCCGGACATGAATCTCGACCTGCGCCTTGATGACAGCCGCGAATATGACCTGCTGAAGCTGGAGGCCGAATGCGCCATCCGCCTGTGGGCGGCGGACAAGGCGGACCTGATCCAGCGCAAGCTGGGCACGGTGGCGACCAATCTCTATGCCTCGCCGGAATATCTCAAAGCCTATGGCATGCCACGCACGCCGCAGGACCTCGATAATCACCGGATCATTGCCTATGGCGATGAAAGCTCGATGCTGGATGTGATGAGCTTTGCCTGCCGTGTGGGCCGGGATGACAGCCCGCCGCGCCAGGCCGCACTGAAGGTGAACAATGTGTTCGCCATGTTGCGGGCCGTGGATGCCGGGCTGGGGATTGCCGACGTGCCGGACTATATGGCCGGGACCATGCCGCGGCTTGTGAAAGTGTTGCCGGAGACGGTCGGCCCGATCTTCGATCTCTACTTTATCTATCCGAGCGATCTGCGCCGCTCGAAGCGCGTGTCGGCCTTCCGGGACTTCATCACCGCAGAGACCGAGATCCTGCGCCGTCCGGCTATGCGTCAGAATTAGTCAGAAATGCGACATCCATGCATAAGTGCATGAAAGCTTTGCTGTCATGTTGGTTGTAATCATCGGGGGAGAGGTTATCTACCACGCATGCCAAGGGCCTCGGGCATTAACCCAATCATTCCTCCGATTGGGCGTTTCCTCCCCCCTACGGGGCCCGATACTTACAGCCCGGCGCGTTCATTCGCTGCCGGGCCTTTTTTTTGCCTTGAATTCAGGGCTCTAACGGCCGCTTTTTCATTAACTGAATGCAAGATTGCCGCGCCTCATGGGCGCGGTCAAGCCCATGAGGCACGGCAAGTGTTGTGCAGTGCAATATGCAGGATGCGCCAATCCAGTATTGGCGGGCGGATCAGAGGTTCGCGCGCAGCATCCAGGCTGTTTTTTCTGCGATCGCCGCGCGCTGTGTCATCAGGTCTGCGGTCACCGCGTCGCCATTGTCTTCGGCAATTTTCAGGCCTGCCTTGCCAGCGCGGCTGACGGCTTCATGCCCTTTGACCAGATTCTCGACCATCGTGTCGGCGTCCGGAATGCCATTGTCGGGCTTGATCGTGGCTGGCTCTACCATTTCTGCGGGTGATGTCGGGGCGAAATGGCCCAGCGCGCGGATGCGTTCGGCAATCTCATCCAGCGCCATCCAGAGTTCGTTATACTGTGTCTCGAACATGGTGTGCAGGCTGTTGAAGCGCGGACCGGTGACATTCCAGTGATATCCGTGGGTCTTGGAATAGAGTGCATAAGTCTCCGCCAGCAGAACGCGCAGGGCGTCAGCGGACGTATTACGGGCTTCGTCGTTCAAACCGATATCTACAGGCATGGGTTAACTCCTTTGTCTCTCTTATCAAAGACGTAAGAGCCCCGATCGTTCCATGCCAATCAATAGGGGGAAGGCCGGATATAGGATTGTTCTATAGCAGTTTCCTATGTCAGATTTGCGCAGAAACGCTGGATGCGCGTGAGGGCTTCCTGCAGCGCCTCGGTTGAGGTGGCATAAGACACGCGGAAGGCCGGGGACAGGCCGAACGCCTCGCCGAAGACGATGGCCACCTTTTCCTGCTCCAGCAATTCGGCGGCGAAATCCTTGTCGCTTTCAATCACCTTGCCGGACGGGCTGGTCTTGCCGATGACGCCCGCGCAGGACGGATAGACATAGAAGGCGCCTTCCGGCGTGGGGCAGGTGATTCCTTCGGCGGCGTTGAGGCCGGCGACCACCATATCGCGGCGTTGCTGGTAGACGGCGCGGCGTGTGGGCAGGAAATCCTGTGGGCCGTTCAGCGCTTCGACGGCGGCCCACTGGCTGATCGAGCAGGGATTGGATGTGGTCTGGCTGATCACCTTGCGCATGGCGGTGATCAATTTTTCCGGGCCGCCCGCATAGCCGATGCGCCAGCCGGTCATGGCATAGGCCTTGGAGACGCCATTTACGGTGAGCGTGCGCTCGTACAGGGCGGGCTCGACCTGGGCGATCGTGAAGTATTTGAAGTCGTCATAGACGAGGTGTTCGTACATGTCGTCGGTCAGAACCCAGACATGCGGATGGCGCAGCAGGACGTCGGCGAGCCCGCGCAGCTCAGCCTCGGTATAGGCGGCGCCGGTCGGGTTGGATGGCGAGTTCAGGAGCAGCCACTTGGTGTTCGGGGTGATGGCGGCCTCGAGGGCTTCGGGTGTCAGTTTGTACTGGGCATTCGGGCCGCATTCGATGGCGACGGGCGTGCCGCTGGCGAGCAGGACCATGTCTGGATACGACACCCAATAGGGGGCCGGGATGATGACTTCGTCGCCGGGGTTCAGGGTGGCGAGGAAGGCATTGTAGATGACCGGCTTGCCACCCGGCGCAATGTGGATCTGGCTGGGCGTGTAGGTGAGGTCGTTCTCGCGCTGGAACTTGGCGCAGATCGCCTCCTTCAGCTCCGGGATGCCATCGGCGGGCGTGTATTTGGTCTTGCCATCGCGAATCGCCTGGATGGCGGCGTCCTTGATATTGTCCGGCGTGTCAAAGTCCGGCTCGCCCGCGCCAAGACCAATCACGTCATGTCCGGCCCGTTTCAGCTCATTGGCCTTGGTGGTGACGGCGATGGTGGCAGATGGCTTTACGCGGTCGAGGGCATCGGAGAAGCGGAAGGTGTCGGACATGAGGTTTTCCCGTGAAGTGTCACGCGCGGCGGCGTTTGCCTTCGCTTAATCCTGAGGACCCCGGCCCGCAAGGGGAGGGCGAGGGTAATTCTGACGCACGGGCCTCAAGGGCCAGCCTCAAAGCCTTTCTGAGGCCTTAACAACATTCCCAAAAATCACCTGCGCGCTTGGGCCAGACTATTAGCCTTGTTTTGGCATGATGCAGGATTATGCAACCCAGTCGAAAGGCGGTCCCGAAAAGGGATCAGTGATACGGAGCCATGAGCATTTCATCGAGTAGGGACCTGTTGAATCGGGTTCTGGACAAGGTCGCCGAAGTGGCCAATGAGGCCTATCTCGAATTCTCACGTTGGGTAGATCGTCTCGACGACATGGAGAAGCTGTTCTTCATGGTCGTGTTCATTCTGATATTGTTCATGCTGATCCTGGTGCGGGCAGGGCGTCGCAAGGCCGACCCGGCACGGGGGCGATCCTTCGTCTCGTCGATCGTCCTGGTGATGCTGTTCAGCTTCGGTGCGGGATGGATGATTGATTCCCGGTTTGACGTTCAGGATGTAATGAACTTCTTCTGAGGCTCGCATCCCCGGCCAAGCCGGACTATCTGTTGAGGCATGAACCCGACTGATTCCGGCGCAGCGTCCCTACGGGGCATTGACGTCATCAAGGACAATCTCAAACGACTGCCTGCAAAGCCGGGCGTCTATCGCATGTTCGGTGAGCATGACGATGTCCTGTATGTGGGCAAGGCGCGCGACCTGAAGGCACGGGTCTCGAACTATGCGCGGCTCGGCGGGCATACCCAGCGGATCGCCCGCATGATCTCCATGACCAAGCGGATGGAGTTCGTGGTCACCGAGACGGAGACCGAAGCGCTGCTGCTGGAAGCAAGTCTCATCAAGAGCCTGAAGCCGAGTTTCAACGTATTGCTGCGTGACGACAAATCGTTTCCCTACATCCTGATCCGCCGGGACCATGAAGCGCCCCAGATCAAGAAGTATCGCGGGTCCAAGATGGATCAGGGCGACTATTTCGGTCCGTTCGCCAGTGCCGGGTCTGTCATGCGGACGCTGGACACATTGCAGAAAGCCTTCCTGCTGCGCACCTGTGAGGACAGTGTCTACAGTGTGCGCACGCGGCCCTGCATGTTGCACCAGATCAAGCGCTGTGCGGCGCCCTGCGTCGGACTGATCGAGACCGAGGACTATCAGGCCCTTGCCGATCAGGCGGCAGACTTCCTGCGCGGAAAGGGGGCCGACCTGCAAAAGCGCCTCGCCGCCGATATGGAAGCGGCGGCAGATGACATGGAATTTGAACGTGCGGCGCGCCTGCGCGACCGGATCCGGGCGCTGGCCCATGTGCGTGCCAGTCAGGATGTGAACCCGGAAGACATCGAAGAGGCAGATGTGTTCGCCATCGAGATGGATGGCGGGGTCTCCTGTGTGCAGGTCTTCTTCATCCGGGCGGGACAGAACTGGGGGGCGACCGCGCACTATCCACGCCATGAGCGCGAGCAGACACCGGAAGAAGTGCTGTCGGCCTTCCTCGTGCAATTCTATGACAAGCGCCCGCCGCCAAAGCTGATCCTTGTGAACAAATTACCGGACCAGGCCGAACTGATCGCTGACGCGCTTGAGCTGAAAGCCGGGCGCAAGGTGGAAGTGCGTCGTCCCGAACGGGGCAGCAAGAAGGACCTTGTCACCCAGGCCGCGCGCAATGCGGGGGAAGCCCTGTCGCGCAAGCTGGCCGAGACGGCCAGCCAGACGCGCCTGCTGGCCGAAGTGGCGAAAGTGTTCGAGCTGGAGACTCCTCCGGAGCGTATCGAGATCTACGACAATTCTCACATTCAGGGTACAAACGCCGTGGGCGGAATGGTGGTTGCCGGTCCGGAAGGCTTCATCAAGAACGCGTATCGCAAGTTCAATATCAAGGATACGAGCATCGAGCCGGGCGATGATTACGGCATGATGCGCGAGGTGATGCGACGGCGGTTTTCCCGCGCCCTGAAAGAGCGCGAAGAGGGCAATGGCACAAACTGGCCAGACCTTGTTCTGATTGATGGTGGGTTGGGGCAATTGAACGCCGTGATCGAGGCGTTGGCCGGAATTGGCGTGACCCCGGAAGATGTAAACCTCGTCTCCATCGCCAAGGGCGTGGACCGGAATGCCGGACGGGAACAATTCTTCCGGCCGGGCCGCGCGCCCTTCAAGTTGCCGGAAACCGCCCCAGTGCTCTATTACCTTCAGCGCCTGCGCGACGAGGCCCATCGCTGGGCGATTGGCGCACATCGGGCAAAACGCTCTGCTGCAATCAAGACCTCACCCTTGGACGAGATCGAAGGGGTCGGTCCGACGCGGAAGAAGGCTCTGCTTCACCATTTCGGATCGGCCAAGGGCGTCTCGCGCGCGAAGGTCGCCGACTTGATGGAAGTGGACGGCGTCAACGAAGCTTTGGCCGAACGCATTTGGGGCCATTTCAATAGCGGCTAAGCTGACCGCGCAGTGGTGCGTGTCATCAGGCTTTCGATATAGCTTTCCACCAGATGGACGAGTTCATCTTCCAGAATGTCCGCATCGAGTTCCAATTCCGGTTCTGCGGCAGCCGCTCTCAGCAATTGCACGACAGTGTGTGTCAGGATGAAAGCCGCTTCCCGGCCGTGGGGGAAATCGAAACTTTGCTGCCCACTGATGGATTCAAGGAAGGCAAAATGCTGACGGCTCATGACATCGCTGCCGCCAGAGCGAAACAGGACGTCTGAGAGGATGAGCCGTGTTTGAGGCGAACCTGTGGGGCCATGCATCAGTGCCCGGATGACAGCACGTACGGGTGATGTCTCAGGGGAATCCAGAACAATCTTCGTGATCATTTTGCGGACATTGTCGCTTTGGCGCTGACTGAGCGCAAAGAGGATGGCTTCCCGGTCGGCAAAATACTGGTAGAGCGTGCCAATACTGACGCCAGCGCGCTCAGCGATGTGGTTTGTGGTTAAATTTGTGAGACCATCCGATTCCAAAAGCTGAAACGTTGCTTCCAGAATGGCTTCCACCGTTGCCTGAGCTCGGGCTTGCCTTGGTTTTCTTCTATTTTTTTCAGTCACTTGTGCATTCCGATTTGCTTGACCCTGCGTACATCCTGATGCGAGTGGAATATCTGAGCTTTGCTTACATTATAGGGCGGCGACTGCCAAGAACACTACAGGAGGCGTCTGAATGCATCCCTCGCTCGCGCAGGTTCACGACCGGATTGAGCTGCAGAAATCAGCCTTGCCTCAAATGTATGGCGATGTCGATTTCACGCAGACACCAGAACGCTACACTCAGGATGTAGCGGAAAGTTCACTACCGCCATCGCTGCACAATATGGCGCCGCCTCCAGCGGATATGGTTGCGCGGGTCAAGGCCTATACGATGTTGGGGGATGTGACGGCTGATGCCTATGCGGCCCTGATGGGTGAGTATGGTTTCAGGCGGCTCGTGGATATGTTGACGACGGCCTGCGATGAGGGGCTGGAAGCTGTGCCCGATGCGCCGCCGGAACTGGTGGCCCTGATCACGGAAATGGAAACCAGGCCGGACTGGCTGGACATGGACATGGTGCGGAAGGGCGCGGCGCTGAACCGTCTCCCCATGGCGGTGACGTCCCCGTGGATGATCCGGGGGGCGTTCCTTGCAACCTTCATGAACAAGTATACCGCGCTGCCCATGGCGATTACGGGCACGCTCGGATATTCGACATCTGCGCGCCGCGTCAACGAGACGGCGACTTTCTTTACGGTGACCACGCTGCCCGGTGCGCTGGAGCCGCGTGGGGAGGGCTTCAAAGCCGCTGCCATGGTGCGGCTGATGCATTCCATGGTCCGGTTCAACATCCTGCGCAAGATGAAAAGCTGGGACGTGTCCGTGTACGGCATTCCGGTGCCACAAGTCGACCAGATGCCAGCTGGCCTGATCGATGTGTTCCTGCTCGCCTACCAGATGTTGGATGAGGGGCGTACCGAGTTCACTGCGGATGAGCGCGCCCGTGTTGAGTTCAGCCGCTATCGCTGTTACCTGCTCGGCCTGCCGGAAGATTTGCTGATGGACACGCCGCAGGGCATTGTTGACATCATGAATGCCCGGGGCGCGTCCATCCGCCAGGGCTTTGACGACGAGACTTGTGGCACACTGGTGCGCGCCACGCTGGAGGCGTATTTGCCACCAGACCGCAAGCTCGGTCACCGCATATTCAACGCACTGGAAAAGCGGCTCGCGCGGCTGGTCCTGGTGAAACACTTTCTTGGCGGTGACAGCCAGAAAGCGCGTGAGATTGGCGTGCCAGTCGGGCCGCTGGACTATGCGGTGGCGATGGGCCTGTTCCCTTACATCTCGGCCAAGATGGCACTGTACCGGTTTGCCCTTTCCGTGCCCGGATTACGCGGCATTGCGGATCGGCGACTGACGGCGCGTATCCGCAAGTTGCTGAAACGCTACGGCCATGCCGAGTTCACATCAGATGCTGAAGCTTACCGTCCTGCAGTCCCCGTGGCTGCATGACGGTGGGAGGGGAGTTTGGTGCCCCCCGAGGGACCCGGGTGGGCGGGGGGCATCAAACGTTTTTTAGTCCCCACTATCCATTGCCACAATGATCTGGGCATAGCCTTCCGACAGGCGTTTCATGTTCTCGACCGCGAGACGTTCATTGGTGCCGTGAAAGCCTGAAAGGTCGGTCGGGTTCAGCACGGACGGCGCGAAGCGGTAGACGCTGTCGGTGATGGCGCTGGCATAGCGGGCATCCGTGGCACCCAGCACCAGGCCGGGTGCAACTGCGGCGCCGCCGCCTTGCGCTTCGGCTACGCTGGCGAGCACGGCATAGGCCTTGTTGTCGGTAGGCGAGACTGGCGATGCTTCGCTGCCGCTGATGCCGCCGTCGGAGACCGTCACCTCAATCCCCTTGATGTCAGACGTGACGTCTTTCACGTGTTTGATCACGTCCTCGACCGTATTGTTCGGGTGCACACGGAAATTCACGGTCGCCATGGCGCGCTGGGCCAGAACATTTTCCTTGGCGGAGCCGGCCAGCATGGTGGGCGCCGTGGTCGTGCGGATCATGGCATTGCCGGCCGGGATATCGGCCATGGCGGAATCCACGCTGCCTGCGAACAGCCAGAGATTGGCAAAGGCCATCTTCTGCATGAAGGGCAGGTCCGGGGCGGAGACGCGGAAAAGATCAGACACCGGAGGTTTGGAAAAGTCGGCTGGCATCTGATTCTCATCCAGCGCAACAATGGCGCGAGCGAGACGGACCGCAGCAGAGTCGCGTGGCGGTGTGGATGAATGCCCGCCCTCGGCCAGCGCGGTCAGGGTGAGCGTCAGATAGCCTTTCTCGGAGACGCCGATATAGGCCATTGGCTTTCCGGTCAGCGGGGAAGGGTCAATAATCGCAAAGCCTTCGTCCAGTGCCATGACCGGCGAGATGCCGCGTGATTTCAGCAGGGCGATACCAGCCTCGGCACCATTGCCGAGCACTTCCTCGTCATGGCCAAACATGATGAGGACGGTGCGCTTGGGCTGGAACTCGTTTGCGGCGAGCGCGTCAGCCGCTTCCATCAGGGCGACGAGGCTGCCCTTGTCGTCAAGCGCGCCGCGACCATAGACATAGCCGTCGACGATCTCGCCTGCGAAGGGCGCGCCGGTCCAGTCGTCCTCAGTGCCGATGTTCACCGGTACGACGTCCTGGTGGGCCATCAGCAGCAACGGGTCGAGCGAGGGATCTGATCCTTCCCATGTGTAGAGCAAGGACAGGGTACCGGGCACGAGTTCACGGCTCATGGCGGCGTGCGCGGCGGGATAGGTCGTCTCCAACCAGTCATGCAATTCCAGCCACGGGCCTTCCTGACCGACGCGCGGGTCGCCGGAAGCGACCGTGATCGTGCGGAACTGGATGGCTTCGCTCAGATGGCTTGCGGCGCGATCTGCGGAGACTTCGGGCACAGGGGGAAGCTCTACGCGTTCGCCCGTCGCCGCGCCGCCATATGTGAATGTGCGGAACAGGATCACCGCCACCAGAAGCACAATGAGCGCGACGACCCCGAACAAGATTTTCTTCAGCATTGGCCCATTTCCTCCCGGCACATCTTTTATCCGGTGTCAGGCCCGACCGGCGCGACGTCAACCGTTCCGGCAATAAAAAAATGACTTGGCCGTCACGTTTTTACCGGGCAGGCTGCGCACATGACTGACGCAAGTGGCCCGCGCCTGTCCCTACCGAGAGTACTCGCCTTTTCCTCACTCAGCGTCCCGCTGGCGGGGGTGGGGTTGCCGTTGGCCGTGTATCTTGCACCGCTTTATGCGAACGAGGTGGGGCTGGGGCTGGAGCTGACAGGATTCCTGTTCATGGTGCTCCGCTTCTGGGACATCCTGACCGACCCGGTGATGGGCTTCGTGGTTGACCGATACCGTAGCCCGTGGGGCCGTGTGCGCCACTGGATCGTGCTGAGCGTGCCGATACTGGGGCTGGCGACCTATTTCATCTACATGCCGGAGCGCGGCGCGGGGCCGGGCTATTTCGTGGTCTGGATGCTGCTCTTCTATGTCGGTTTCACCCTGTTGCAGACCGCGCGGTCAGCGTGGGTGCCCGCCATTGCGACCGACTATGATGATCGCTCCCGCTTCTTCACATGGGCAGAAGTGCTCAGCATCATTTCGATGCTGGCCTTGCTGGCTGTGCCAGCGATCCTCGCTGCAGCTGGTGTCGAAGTGGACCGGTTCGGGCAAGTCGAGGTCATGGGCTGGGCGCTGCTTATCTCCCTGCCGATCGTGGCCTTCCTCGCCTGCACCTTCGTGCCGGACAGGCCTATGCGCGGCGACAAGGGCGAAGCAGCCAAGTTTGATCTGAAAGCCATGATCGCGGCGCTCGGGAACAGGTTTCTCGGCGTCGTCCTGTCCATGGAGCTGCTGGTCGGGACGGCCGTGGCCATTACGGCGTCAAACTATCTGTTCGTGGCAGAATACGTCTTTGGCTTGTCGGATTCCATGTCCAGCGTCGTGCTGATGATCTTCTTTTCTACGGCTGTTGCAGCGTTGCCCTTCTGGCTCAAATTCTCGGCGCGGACAGAGAAGAACACCGCTTTTCTGTGTGCGGTGATCATGGGGATGTCGAGCTATGTGATCTACTATCTTGCCGGACGTCTCGGCGGAGGTTTCTGGGCGCTTCTGATCGGCGCGCTGGTCAATGGTGCCGCCTTCAGCGCCCCGGTTGTTATCGCGCGCTCCATGGCGGCCGATGTGGTGGAGTATCAGGCAGCGAAAACCGGGGAAAACCGCGCCGGGATCTACTATTCCCTCCTGACAAGTGCCTACAAGATCGGCAGCAGCCTGGCGTTCGGTGTTGGCTATTTCGTGCTGGGACGGGTGGCCGGGTTCCGGCCGGGTGCGGAGAACTCCCCCGAAGCCCTGCATGGCCTCCTTCTGGTATTCTGTGTGTTGCCGGTGATCCTGTACGGCCTCGCGGCGCTTGTCGCATCGCGCTACACGCTGACCCGCGCCATGCAGCGGGATATCAGCAAGAGCCTGGACCCGCGCGGGCCGGAAATGCTGGACTAGAAGCCGCCGCCTTCTGCCAGCCACTCGGCTTCTTCCGCGGTTGTCTCACGCCCAAGCGCCTTGTTCCGGTGCGGGAACCGACCAAAATCCTGAATCACCTTCAAGTGCTGGTGGGCAAAATCCAGCGTGCTTTTCGCGAAATCCTTGAACTCCGGACGCGCATCCGCGACCAGTTCTTCGAACATTTCGACGCAATGTTTCTGGTCTTCCAGGGATTCCGAATGTTCCAGTGGCAGGCAGAGAAAAACGCGCTCTGTTTCGCTGAGGGATTTGTGCTCATTCAGCGCGAGGCCGTCCTTGCACATACGAAGGGCAAGTGAGTCCTGATGGAATGCGCGAGCGTCTCCCCGGAACAGGTTGCGGCTGAACTGGTCAAGCACAATGATTGCGGCCAACCGTCCGCGCGGGCCCTCGGCCGCCCAATCATCGGCGAAGGGCATGTGCGAAGCATCGTCCAGCAGGCCCAGGAACCGATCCCGAATTTCGGCATCGGTCTCGCCCGATTTGCCGAACCAGAGCTTGTGCTTTTCCTTCAGGTTTTCGGCAGAATGGCGCGTATCGCCGATCCAGTAGGCCAGCACATCTTCGGGGGTGGGTATTTTCGTCATTCGGCAGGTCTCCGGGCCACGATCATGTAGTTCACCTTGGTATCGCCGGAGAGCTTCCAGCTGTCGGCCAGCGGATTGTAGGAGACGCCAACGGCCGGTTCGGTGACGAGGCCTGCGGCTGTGAGTCCGGCATCGGCCTCGTCCGGCGTCACGAATTTTGACCAGTCATGTGTGCCGCGCGGCAACCAGCCCAGCACGTACTCGGCACCGATCACGGCGGTCGCTAGCGCCTTGGCGGTGCGATTCAGTGTGGCGACAATCATCAGGCCGCCCGGCTTCACGAGACCGCCCGTATCTTTCAGGAACTGGTGCGGGTCAGCGACATGTTCGACAACTTCCAGATTGAGCACGATGTCGAACAGGGGCTCTCCGCTTTCAATCAGGCCTTCGGCTGTGCCTGCGCGATAGTCGATGTCGAGGCCTTGTTCGCTGGCATGCGTCATCGCTGTCTTGATGTTGGCCTCCGAGGCATCCACGCCGGTGACCGACGCGCCCAGCCGTTTCATCGGCTCGCAGACGAGCCCGCCGCCGCACCCGATATCGAGCAGTCTCAGGCCGTCCAGCGGGCGTTTGGCCTCCGGTGCAATCCCGAAATGCTTCTCGGCCTGGTCACGGATGAAGCGCAAGCGCACAGGGTTGAATTTGTGAAGCGGCCGAAACTTGCCGCGGGGATTCCACCAATCTGCAGCCATCGCTGAGAACTTGGCAACTTCGTCCGGATCGATGCTGGGTGTGGCAGGCGCGTGGTCTGCCGTGTCTTTTGCTACTGTCATAGTTCAAGAAACCTGTTTGATCCGGGCGTGAACACCCCCTATGAGGGCGAATATAGTGGGATATCCCAAGAAAACGACAGGATATGGGGCGAAATGGCGCGCACGGTTCTGAAATTTGGCGGCACATCCGTAGCTGACCTTGATCGCATTGCGAATGTGGCGGACATCGTCGCCGCACGTGCGGAAAAAGGCGAGCGCATGGCGGTGGTTGTGTCCGCAATGTCGGGCGAGACCAACAAGCTGGTGGGCTATGCGGAAGGCGCTGCGGGCGATGCCCTTCCGCGCGAACAGTTTGACGATGAGTATGATGTGGTCGTGGCCTCGGGTGAGCAGGTGACGGCAGGTCTTCTCGCATTGGCGTTGCGCCGGCGGGGCCTGAAGGCGCGGAGCTGGCTCGGATGGCAATTGCGGCTGAAGACAAACAAGAGCCATGGCCGCGCGCGGATCATGGGCTTTGATGATTCCACGCTGCCGGACGCGATTGATGCCGGCGAGATTGCCGTCATCGCTGGATTCCAGGGTGTGACCGACGATGACCGTGTGGCCACGCTTGGCCGGGGCGGTTCGGATACCAGCGCCGTGGCGGTTGCCGCCGCGCTTGAGGCAAGTGTGTGCGACATCTACACAGATGTGGACGGCGTCTACACCACCGATCCCCGGATTGTGCCCAAGGCGCAGCGGATCGAGAAAATCTCGTTTGAGGAGATGCTGGAACTGGCATCCCTCGGCGCCAAGGTTCTGCAGACCCGGTCTGTCGAGATGGCGATGAATCACAATGTGCCCGTAAGGGTTCTGTCCAGTTTCCTGAAGCCGGGCGAGCCGAACCCCGGAACCATTGTCTGCTCAGAGGAAGAAATCGTGGAAAAACAGGTTGTCAGCGGCGTTGCCTATTCCCGGGATGAAGCCAAGGTCACGCTCTATGGAGTACCGGACAAGCCGGGTATCTCCGCCAAGATCTTCTCGGCCCTCGCCCGCGCCGGGGTGAATGTGGACATGATCGTCCAGGCGCAGGCGCGCGGGCCGGAACAGGCCAACATGGTATTCACCTGCACCGACCGGGACAGCCCCATTGCACGCGACACACTTGAGAGCATGCATGAGGAAATTGGCTATGAGCGCCTCGAAGTTGTGCGCGACGTGTCGAAAATTTCCATCGTTGGTGTTGGCATGCGTAGCCATACCGGCGTCGCAGAGACAATGTTCAAGGCTTTGTACGAGAAGGGCATCAATATTGACGTGATCTCTACTTCGGAGATCAAGATTTCAGTACTGATTGGAGATGCCTATACTGAGTTGGCCGTTCGGGCCCTCCATACGGCATTCGGCCTTGACGCTGCCTGATAGAGGCTGCGACATACGGGCTGACCATGCCTTATAATCTGCCCGCGACGCGCTTGCTGATGAACCGGCTCCGCCAGGTTATGGCGGAGGAAGGCGAAACACGGTCTCGGCTCGACAAGGTCGTGCGCCTGATCGCCTCCACCATGGTGGCTGATGTCTGTTCCATCTATCTCAGACTGCAGGGCGGCGCGCTGCTCCTCATCGCGACGGAAGGTCTCAAGGCCGATGCTGTCGCCGCCACACGCCTTAGCGTGAATGAGGGACTTGTCGGTCTGGTTGCACGCCGCGCCGAGCCGATGGCCATTCAGGACGCGCCGCGCCACCCCTCATTCTCCTACCGGCCGGAGACCGGCGAAGACCCGTTCCACGCCTTTCTCGGTGTCCCGATCCTGCGCGGCGGACGTGTCATTGGTGTCCTTACGGTTCAGAACCGGACCGAGCGGGCCTATGATGATGAGGAAATCGACAACCTCCAGACAATCGCCATGGTGCTGGCCGAGATTGTCGATCGAATTGATCCCGATGCGCTGAACAATGGCGGTAATGAGAAGCGAGAGCGCAACACGGCATCCTTGACAGGACGCGTGTTTTGCGAAGGCCTCGGTTATGGGCGCGCTGTGTTGCACGATCCGGTCGTGCCGGCCGCGAAATTCTTTGCGGCGGATCAGGTGACAGAAAGCAAGCGCCTGTCCGAAGGCATGGCGGAGCTGAAGGCCTCTATCGACCGCATGATGGCATTGGATGGCGCCGCGCTGGGCGAAGACCCGCGCGATGTGATGGAAACCTATCGTCTGCTGGCACATGATCCGTCCTGGGCCGAAAAGCTGCAGGAAGGCGTGAAGTCCGGGCTTTCCGCTGAGGCGTCGGTTGACCGGGCGCGGCGCGAACACCGCGCACGTCTGCAAAGTGCGCGCGACCCTTATTTGCGCGAGCGGCTGCACGACCTCGAAGATCTCGACAACCGGCTGCTACGCATTCTCGGCGGGGAAGAGGGCAAGCCCCAGATCAGCGAGGAGCGCAGCGTGCTTGTCGCGCGGCGGCTTGGACCGGCAGAACTGCTGGAATACTCCAACACCGGCCTCAGGGCGATCCTGATGGAGGAGGCAGCCGCCTCGTCTCATGCGGCCATCGTTGCACGCGCCCTTGGTATCCCGACACTGGGTGGCATTGCCGGCCTGACCACACGCATCGACCAGGGCGATTGGGTCATCGTCGATGCCGAGGATGGCACGCTTCATATTCGCCCGGATGACTCCCTGTACGATGCGTACAAAGGGCGGGTTTCGCTGCGTTCAGAACGTCAGGCAGGCTATGAAGCGCTGAAGGATCTGCCAGCCCGCACGACCGATGGCACGGAAGTCTCGTTGATGCTGAATGCGGGGCTCGACCTCGACATGGACATGATGAAACAGGCAGGCGCTGACGGCGTAGGCCTGTTCCGCACTGAATTTCAGTTCCTCGTCTCGGAATCTCTGCCCAAGCTGAATGACCAGATCGACCTCTACAAGCGCGTTCTGGACAAGGCCGATGGCAAGCCGGTCATCTTCCGCACAGTGGATCTGGGCGGCGATAAAGTGCTGCCCGCGCTGAACTTGCAACGGGAAGAAAACCCCGCGTTGGGCTGGCGGTCGATCCGGTTCGCGCTGGACCATAAGGGCCTGTTCCGACGCCAATTGCGCGCGCTCGTCCGCGCCGCTGGAGAGCGACCGCTGACCGTCATGTTTCCGATGGTGACGGTGGCGTCCGAATTCGAGGAAGCGCGAGATCTGTTGCTGACAGAAGTTGAATGGTCGGCAAAGCGCACAGGCCGCCGACCGTCACGCGTGGAAGTTGGCGTGATGCTGGAGACGCCAGCCTTGGCGTATGGTTTGCCGGAACTTGCCGGCAAGGCGGAATTCCTGTCGGTCGGGACGAATGACCTGATGCAATTTTTCTTCGCGGCTGACCGGATGACGCCGCATGTATCGGATCGCTACGATCTGGTGTCACCCAGCGCATTGCGATTCCTGAAAGAGGTCTCGGACGCCTGTAAAACTCATGGCATACGCATGTCCGCGTGCGGGGAAGCGACGGGATCAACCCTGTCTGCGCTCTGCTTCGTGGCACTGGGATTTACCACATTGTCGATGTCGGCGGGCTCTATTGGACCGGTCAAGCAAATGATAAGGTCATTCGACTTGCAGGCATTCAGGCCCGACTTTTTGGCGGCTCTGGACGCCCCGAAGCAGGATTTCCGTAACCAAGTATTAGCCTTGGCAGCCGATCATGGGATTGAGCTTTCTGATGGTTAATATGGACTGGCCCATATAATAACCACATTCATGGACCAGAAATTGCGCTGCAGGGAGGGGACACCCTCGCTGTATCGAAGAGCTGGAAGAATATGGCACACGACGACCTGACCCCTGAGCACGACCGTGATGATGCGAGCCCTGCGGCATCGCAGGACACGTCTGCGAGCGTGTCGGAATCTGAGTCGAATGAGACGGAAATGACCCCGCGCGAACGCGCCATGGAGATTTTCCAGGCGCGCGAGTTTGATGGCGAGACGTTGCGTATGGGCCAGGTCCTGCGCCGTGTGCGGGAGGCTTTGGGCCTCGAAATCGCAGACGTTTCCCGCGCAACATTGATGCGCAAAGACTATCTGATGTGGATTGAGCGCATGGAAGTCGGCGAACTTCCACGTGGCGGCTATTTGACCGCGATCCTCAATACTTACGCCAAGTATCTCCAGCTGCCGGAAAAGGACGTAATCCGGATTTACAGTCAGGAATGCGGCGCTGTCGAAGAAGTGCACAGCGACGCCCCGGTCCCCAAGATTGGCCAGATCGCACCGGAAAAGGCCAAATGGCCACTCGCGGTTGCTGCGGCCGCGGTCTTGGTTGCGCTGGGCGCAGGCGCGCTCGGCGTGTCGCAATTGGTGCGCCCGAATGTCGAACTTTCCGCCGAACCTGGTGTCGTCTCCGTAAATGGTGCGCGTGACAGCCTGTTCGCGGAATCCACGAAATCCGATCGCCCTGTCCCCAAGAATTTGCCGCTGGAACTGGTGGCGGTGAAGCAGGGCTGGATGGAAGTTCGCGGCGCTGATGGCACGATTTTCCGCAGCCGCGTAATGGCTGCCGGGGAAAGCTATTTTCCGCGCCTTCAGGCCGGCTGGACCGTGTCTGCCCGCAATGGCGGCGCCTTTGAATGGCGTGTCGGTGATGTCACGATCGGCCCTCTGGGCCCTGAAGGCGCCCAGGTATTTTCGGCGAGCATTGATGACCAGATTGGTCGTGCCACCGACGCGGCGGCCCCAGCCATGGCTGCCAATGGTGGCAACAAGGCGACCCGCTAGGCTTGCCATGAGCCGCCGGACCCGCCATGTGATCCGGGACACTCACCGGACAGGACCCCGCGCCCATGTCGCATAATCCAATCCGTCCCTGGCGCAATATCGAGCGCCGGAAATCCCGCCAGATCCGCGTTGGCAACGTGCTTGTGGGCGGCGATGCCCCGATTGCCGTGCAGACCATGACGAACACGCCGACCGAGGATGTCGCCGCCACGCTCGCGCAGATCGAGCGCGCCGCAGAAGCGGGCGTAGACATTGTGCGCGTCTCCTGCCCAACGGAAGACTCCACAGCGGCGATGCCGGAAATTTGCCGGGCGAGTCCCGTGCCAATCGTCGCGGACATCCATTTTCACTACAAGCGCGGTATCGAAGCCGCCGACGCTGGCGCGGCTTGCCTGCGGATCAATCCCGGCAACATCGGGTCTGAAGCCCGGGTGAGGGAAGTCGTGGCAGCGGCGCGCGCCAATGGGTGCTCCATCCGGATCGGCGTCAATGGCGGCTCGCTGGAGCGCCACCTGCTGGAAAAATATGGTGAGCCGTGTCCGGATGCGATGGTCGAGTCGGCGCTGGACCATGCCCGTATCCTCGATGATCTCGGCTTCCACGACTATAAGATTTCGGTAAAGGCCTCGGACATGTTCCTGACCGTGGCGGCCTACCAGCAACTGGCCGAGGCAACTGACGCGCCGCTACATTTGGGCATCACTGAAGCTGGCGGTCTGCGCACAGGTACCGTGAAATCCTCCATCGGCATGGGCGCTTTGCTCTGGGCTGGCATTGGCGACACAATCCGTGTCTCGCTTTCCGCCGATCCGGTGGAAGAGGTGAAGGTCGGCTTCGAGATGCTGAAGTCGCTCGGTCTGCGGACACGCGGCGTGAACATCGTGGCGTGTCCCAGCTGTGCGCGGCAGGGTTTTGACGTCATCAAGACTGTCGAACTGCTCGAACAGCGCCTTGCGCATATTTCCGAGCCGATCAGCCTGTCGATTATCGGCTGTGTCGTGAACGGACCGGGCGAGGCGGCCCTGACCGATCTAGGCTTTACCGGTGGCGGCAAGGAAAGCGGCAAGATGTTCGTCTCCGGCCGCGCCGACCATAATGTCTCGAATGCCGAAATGGTCGATCACATTGTCGGTCTCGTGGAGCAGAAAGCCGAATCCCTGCGCCGTGAACGCGAGGCGGCCGAGGTGGCAGCCGAATAGGCTGAACCTGCTCAGCATATGACCCCTGACCTTCTTCTCCTGTTTGCCGATCGGATCGGCGTGTTCGTCTTTGCGATCTCTGGCGGCATTGTCGCCGTGCGCAAGCAAATGGACATGTTCGGCGTCATTGTGCTGGCCTTCCTGCCAGCGATTGGCGGCGGCACACTGCGCGACCTGATCCTGTCCCAACCAGTCTTCTGGCTGGAGGACACGCAGACCCTCGGGCTTGCGGTCGCAGGAGGCTTCACCGCCTTCTTCTTTCATCGCTGGCTGGAGAATTTCCGGCCCCTGCGTTGGGCCGATGCATTCGGCATGGCGCTGTTTGCGGTGACCGGCGCGGCGAAGGCCATGTCGCTTGGCTTTGGCTGGCCGGTCGTGCTGATCATGGGCACGATGACGGCAAGTGCAGGCGGCTTGCTCCGTGATGTCGTCGCCAATGAAGAGCCGCTGCTGCTCAAGAAGGATATTTACGCAACAGCCGCCCTGATGGGGTCGCTCGTCTATTTCCTGCTCAAGTTGAGCGCCGTCGAGGAGACCTTTGCCTTTGGAGGCGGCCTCCTCGCAGCCTTCATGATCCGCGCGCTGGCGATCATTTTCAAACTGTCGCTGCCGCGCTCGCCTTTCTAGAGACGGGCGACGCGCTGGCGGGCTTCAGCCCGAATAGCGGCCGCAGAAAGCCGACGCGGCGGATGACCAATTCGTGCAACAGGGCACATCCGGCAAATGTGCCTCCGATGACAAGCGGCGCTTCGATCCCGACAGGCAGTTCCTGCCGGGTCAGCCAGTAGCCGAGCATGACGGTCAGCGTCTGGTGCAGGATGTACCAGGGGAAGATCGCCTCGGTCATGTAGGTCAGCGCACGGCTGGGCCGGTTGAGGTAGCGTTCGGCGAGGCCGAGCAGGGCTGCGATGGTGATCCAGGCATAGGCGAGGCGCGCAATGCGGGCTGGCCAGATGATCCAGTCCCAGTCTCCGCCCTCGCTGAGCATTTCCCAGTTTTCCCAGAGGACAGACAGGCCTGCGCCGAGACCGACCATCAGACCGACCGCAAAGGGCAAGACGCGGCGGATTGCGCTCCAGAAATGGACGTCCTTGGCCAGCAGGAAACCAATCATCAGCATGGTCAGGCTGTGGGCGTGATTGGCCCAGTCCCAGGTGAGGTCGTGGGTAGTTTTGAAATAGGGATCGAGGGTAATGCGGTAGAGTATGTGGGGCAGTACGGGCAGGACAAGCGCCGCGGCTGGCCCCCATTTTCCGCCGAACAGGCGCTTTGTGATCCGCGCGCCGGTGCCGCCCATGAAGCGCGCGATCCGACCCGCAAATGGCGCCAGCATCAGCGTGTAGACCAGCAGGTACACAATGTACCAGAGATGGTTCCAGGTGGGGGTTGTGATCGAAAAATCCGACCCGAAATCAAGGTATTGAGGCCAGAAGGCTAAGAAACTGCCTGAAAACTCCCCGGATTCGACCAGCTGCAACCAGCTTTGCGGCGCGACCACGACCGCCATGCCGAACAGGATGGGCAGGCCCAGACGTACGACGCGTTCCCGGGCCAGTTTCGAGCCGCCCAGCTTGTCGGCTGCAAAGCGTAGCGCCACGCCGGAGATGAAGAAAAGCAGCGCGAGGCGCCACGGGTTCAGCAACATCATCGCCCATTCGGCCTCAGGGCCTGCATGCACGCTTTTCACGTGCCAGCCCCAAGTCACGTAGAACATGCCGGAATGGTAGAGAATGAGCAGGCCAAACGCGATAATGCGCAGCCAGTCTAGATCGTATCGGCGCGGGAAGGCGGGAGCGTTGGGCATGGGTTTCTCCTGTGGATTTGACGCCAGCCTGTTGGGGACACGGGTCCAAGTCAGCTCGGATGGGGCGATCGGTGTGTCGGGGGGATGAAAGGCCTCTGCCAGGGGTGTGCGGCGGTACCTGGGGACGAAATCCTGAGATTTCTGTTCCAGCTCCAGCCCGGCTTGTGGCAGGAAGCGGGTCATGGAACCTCGCAAGCTGCATCCCGAGATCGAAGCTGACCGTCGCGCAGACCGGAAGACGTGGATCTATTTCGGATGCTTCTTGTTCGCGTCATTTCTCGTGGAGTCCTTGTCAGATCAGCATTTGCTGAATCGGGTTGGGGATCCGTAC